>JRHI01000346.1_pt1 | contig 52571 bp, 40 predicted proteins | sample 215371 | NCBI WGS metagenome assembly JRHI01 (sample SAMN02929681, study PRJNA255918) | sediment metagenome | biome: cave system; feature: Ice Cave; material: Sediment; isolation source: sediment from deep within a dark volcanic ice cave with no known source of... ...
GCGCCACCGTGTCCAACATGTGTGTAGTATACGAACAAATGTTTGTGGGGTCAACCCGAGGTCACCGTCACCCTGGCGCCGACGGTCCCACGTGCCTGAGACAGGACACCAGCCCGGCGGTGGACGTCCCGAGCGAGCCGCCTGGCTCCTGTGGAAGCCCTGAGCCGTTGTCTAGCTCCGGCGGTGGACGTCGCGAGCCGTCGCCTGGTCGCGCGGACGCACCACAATCTCGTCGATGTTGACGCGGGAAGGGCGCGTCACCGCCCAGGTGACGCAGTCGGCCACGTCGGCGGCGGTCAGCGGCGTCATGCCGGCGTAGACGGCGGCGGCCCGGTCCGCATCCCCGAGCCGGATCAGGCTGAACTCGGTCTCGACCAGCCCGGGGTCCACCTCGGTGACCCGCACCGGCCGGCCCAGGAGTTCCACCCGCAGCGTGCGGGTGATGGCGCGCACGGCGTGCTTGACCGCGGTGTAGCCGCCCCCGCCGGGGTAGGTCTCGAAGGCCGCGATCGAGCCGATGTTGACCACGTGCCCGTCCCCCGAGGCCTCCAGCGCGGGCAGGAGCGCCCGAGTGACCCGAACCAGGCCGAGGACGTTGGTCTGGTACATGCGCAGGTAGCGCTCGTCGTCGGCCGCCTCCACCCGGTCCACTCCCAGGGCGCCCCCGGCGTTGTTGACCAGCACGTCACAACACGCCAGGCCCGTGGCGAAGGCATCCACGCTGGCCTGGTCGGTGACGTCGAGCGGCGCAAAGGCGCAGCCCGTCTCCGCTGCCAGCGCCTCCAGCCGGTCGACGCGCCGCGCGCCCGCCACCACCTCGAACCCTGCTGCCACCAGCGCGCGGACGCTGGCCTCGCCGATGCCGCTGCTGGCGCCGGTGACCGCCGCCACCCGGCGGGTCACTCCCGCAGCCCGATCCGGATGCGCGCTTCCAGCGCGGCGATGCCGAGCTCACCCAGGCCGAGCTCCTCGGTGAGCAGGTGGGCGGGGAGCGCCTGCCCCAGTGACCAGAGCGAACGCAGCTCGTCGCCGGCGCCCCCCGGCTTCCACCAGCGGTCGCCGTGCAGCTCGCGCCAGCGCTGGTTGAGCTGCGCCTCGAGCATCCAGGCGCGCAGGTACTGGGCGACATAGAAGCCGGGGTCGACGTCGTCGAGGTGGCTGCGGGCGTCGTACTGGAAGCCGAGGGCCGAGGTGAGCAGCTGGCGGTAGCGCTCCGGCATCCCGGTCAGCCCCTCCGGTCCGCCGCCGTGCAGCTCCAGCTCGTAAGTCAGCTTGGCGGCGTAGCGCCGCGCGAAATAGAGGTAATAGGTGTGGGCTCGGCGGAGCAGTGTGGCCAGCTCCTCCCCGGTGGCCGCGGTGTGATCGCCGATCCAATGCCCGTCGAGGAGCAGGTGCTCGAAGGTGAAGGCGAAGGCCTCGGTGACGCTGTTGTCGCCGAGGCGGCGGTGCTCCACCGGCCGCCCGGGCGCGACGTGGGCGAAGTGCTCGGTGTGCCCGGCCTCGTGGAACAGCGCCCGCCAGTCCTGGTAGCCGCCGCTCGGCCGGATCACCAGGAAGACCTCGTCGGGCACTTTGACCGGGGCGCAGAAGGCGCGGGGCGACTTGGTGGGCCGCTCCTCGAGGTCGAGGATGACGTTGGGCTGGTCGTCGATGGCCACCCCCAGGCCCAGCAGGGTCTCCCGCAGCGCGGGCAGCATCTGCTCGCCGCCGAACCAGGCGTCGCGGTCCCTCATGCGGAAGAGCCGCGCCGGATCGTGGCGCTCCGCCTGCTCGAAGGGCACACCGATCTCGGCCTCGAACCAGGGGGCGACCGCCTCTCGCCAGAGGTCGTCGGTCCGGTCCAGGAACTCCTGCATGGTCTGGCCCAGCGCCGCCAGGTCGATGCCCTTGAGCTCGCTGTAGACGTCGACATACCCGCCCAGCCCCAGCTCGGCGAGCAGCCCGTGGTGGCGGCGGAAGAGCCGCTCGCGCAGCGGGTTGAGCCGCTCGACCTCCGCCAGCCGGGCCTGGTCGAGGCGACGCCGCCGGTCACGATCAGGCTCGTTGGCGATGGCGACGCCGGCCGCGTAGTACCCCATCCTGCTGCCGTCCACCTCGATCTCCGCGGTGGCCTCGGCCGTCCCCAGCTCGTCCACCAGCGGGGCCAGCTCGCGCTCCATGCAGGTCTCGGCCACCATCAGCGCCAGGGTCGAGAGGCGGCGGTGCTCGTCCGACCCGGCGGCCGCGGCCGCGCGGGCGTCGAGCACGGCGCGCAGTGCCTCGGGCGTGAAGCTCCCCCCGAAGCGCCGGTGGACTTCGGCCAGTTCCAGGCTCTGCTTCTGACCGCTGCCGTGGAGGTAGTACTCCCGGTCGGCGGCCTCGATGTAGGCATCGCAGTCGGCGCGGAGCTCGTCGAGAGTGGTCGTCATGGCTCCATTGTTCCAGGCGGCGCCAGGCGCTCCAGACCCTCGCGCAACCGCCTGGCGGTGGCCTCGGCGCCCAGCAGGCGCATGACGTCGATGACGGGCAGCCCCTGGGGAGCGCGCAGCACCGCGATGTAGAGGACGCGGAAGGCAACCCTGGCCTTGACCCCCGCAGCCTCGGAGGCGGCGCGGAGGCGGTCGAGCAGCTCGTCGCCCCGCTCCAGCGCGCCGTCGGCGACCGCCGCCAGGGCTTCCGTCAGCAGCGCCCGCGCGGCGCCGGCGCCGACCTTGTCGGGCGGCCAGGGCTCGCCCTGTGGCCAGGGGGGCTCAGCCACCAGCGGAGCCACCAGCGCGGTCGCCGCGTCCAGCCGGGGCAGGCGCTCCTGGAGCAGCGGCACCATCGCCTCGATCCGCTCCCTCGGCACCCCCGGCAGCCAGGGCTCCAGCGCGGCGGCCAGGGCCTCCGGGGCCAGCCGCCGGATGTGCTGCCCGTTGAGCGCCTCCAGGCGGCGCGGGTCGTAGATCGCCGGCGAGGACTGAACGCGGTCGAGCGAGAAGCGCTCGGCCAGCTCCCCCGGGGTGAGCACCTCCTGCCCATCCGGCGACGACCAGCCCAGCAGCGCCATGGCGTTGACCACCGCCTGGGGCAGGAAGCCCTGGTCGCGATAGGAGAGGACGTCGGGGGCGCCGCGCCGCTTGCTCAGCTTCTGCCGGTCCTCGCCGAGCACCCAGGGGACGTGCGCGAACTCCGGCACCGGCCAGCCCATGGCGGTGTAGACGGCGATGTGCTTGGGCGTGGAGGGGATCCACTCCTCGGCCCGGATCACCTCGGTGATGCCCATCTCGTGGTCGTCGACGACGTTGGCCAGGTGGTAGGTCGGGAAGCCGTCGCTCTTGAGCAGCACCTGGTCGTCGATCTCGGCGTACTCGAACTCCAGGTGGCCGCGGATCCGGTCCTCCCAGCTCACCGTCCCCTCGGGGATGCGCAGACGCAGGACCGCCGGCAGCCCCGCGGCCCGGGCCGCCGCCACCTCCTCCTGGCGCCCCAGGCAGCGGCGGTCGTAGCGGGGTGGCCGCCGCTCCCGCTGGGCCTGGACCCGGTTGGCGTCGAGGCGCTCCCGGCTGCAGTCGCACCAGTAGGCGGCGCCGCGCTCCACCAGAGCGTCGCCGGCGGCGGCGTAGTCGGCGCTCCGCTCTGACTGGACGTACGGAGCGTGAGGTCCGCCCACCTCCGGCCCCTCGTCCCAGGGCAGGCCCAGCCAGCGCAGCGACTCGAGGATCTGCGCCTCCGAGCCGGCCACGTGCCGCCCCTGATCGGTGTCCTCGATGCGCAGGACGAAGGCCCCGCCCGTGGCCCGCGCCGCCAGCCAGTTGAAGAGCGCGGTGCGGAAGTTGCCGAGGTGCAGCGCCCCGGTTGGAGAGGGGGCAAACCGAACCCGAGCCGACCGCTGCTGATTCGTTACAGGCTGGGCTTCAAGATCACGCAAGATTCGCTCCGCTTGGTGCGTTCCTGAGTCGGCACCCTTTCCACAGTGTGCCCGACCGAGTTCGGGGTGCGGACCCCACGGAGCGGTCGCCGGGGGGAGATCCGCCCGCTCAGCGGGAATTCATTCGCAACTCTAGGGGGGCAGTTCGACAGTGAAGGCACAACGACTCCTGGCCGCGGGCGGGATGGCGGGCCTGGCAGGCCTGATGTTCATGCCCGTCTCCGCGGCGCACGCGCAGACCGGCGCCCAGACCTGGCAGGGCACCGCCCGCGCCTCGGCGCTGACGGTCACCCTCAACCCCGACGTCGTCTTCGGCGCCAATTCCCTGACCGCGCCGGTCTACAACGTCCTGCAGCCCCTTCTGCAGCAGCTCACCGGCACCAGCAGCCTGGGCGCCATCAGCGTCAGCCTGGACCAGAGCAACGCGCTCGGCATCCTCAACAAGGAGCTGACCGACCTGGCCTCGGGCCACGCCGACTCCCAGGCGCTCGACATCCAGGTGCACCTGCTCGACGGCCTGATCGGCAAGCTCAACGCCCTGCTGGCACCGCTGAACTCCGCCGCCGCGCCGCTGACGCAGCTGCTCAGTGGCATCCCGACCGTCGGTCCCACGCTGGCGACGGTGACCTCGGCGCTGAGCCTGTCGCCCACCGACTTCCTCAGGTCGCTTGGCGTCAATGTCAACGGCGTCACCCAGGCCGACTACAACAACGCGCCGGCGGCCAACGTTCCCCAGCGCACCGGAACCCTGATCGACCTCAAGAACAGCGGTCTGCCGGCGGCGCTCACCAGCCTGCAGCTGGCTCCCTTCGTCGCCAGCGCGCTGCCCAACGCGCTCGCCCCCGGCCTCAACCTCAACGGCGGGCAGGCCGAGGCGCACAACACCACCACCGCGCTCGACATCATCCCGTCGCTGGGCGCGCTCAAGCTGGGCGACCTGACCGGGCTGCTCAACGCACTGACCAGCCTCAAGCTGTCCGACGTCATCAGCCAGGCGCTCGCCGTGGTCCCCCAGGGCACCACCGCGGTCACCGGCGCCCTCGCCGGCACCCCGCTCGCCGGCGTGGGCGGTCTGGTCGCCCCCGTCACCACGATCGTCGGCGGCGTGGTCACCCCCGTCGTGCAGACCGTCGGCGGCGTGACCACCACCGTCGCCAGCGCAGCGCCGCTCACCGCGCTCCAGGGCCAGCTGACGGCTCTGATCACCAACCTCGGCATCCTGTCGAAGCTCCAGGGCCTGCTCGGCAACGGCCTCAGCCTGGCCGACCTGGTCAAGACGTCCGGCGTCACCTCGACCGCCATGCTGCACCCCAATGCCAACCAGGTCGAGTCGATCGCCACCACCAAGCTGGTCTCGGTCGACGTCCTCCCGCTCGCCACCAACCTCACCTCGATCCTGGGCGCGCTCCCCGGCGGTCTCTCGCTCCCGGGCGGCTCGCTCCTCCACATCGAGGGCGTCGACGCCAGCGCTCAGACCATCCTCGGCCTGACCGGCAACAACTCCGCCTTCAAGGACGCCACCAGCAACCTGAGCCGGATCTCCGTGCTCGGCAAGGAGCTGGTCGGCCCCAACGGCCTGGTCAGCGTCGACCAGCTGCTCCAGGGCCTGCAGAAGCCCATCGACCTCGGCCCCCTGCAGGTCATCATCACCCGCGGTCTCGGCACCAAGCTGGACACCGCCAGTGAGCGCAAGTCCACCATCTCCGCCCTGGACATCGCCATCAACGTCGGTGGGAACGGCCTCTCGCTGCTGCCCAACGTCGCCGGCAGCTCCGTCCAGCCCCGGGCGATCGCCGCGGGCACCAGCCTGCTGCACGTCCAGCTCGGCACCGTCGCCTCGGACGTGAGCGTGGTCCCGACCATCGTTGTCCCCCCGACCTCCGGGGGCCCCACCAACGGCCAGACCGGAATGTTCGGCACCGGTGCCCTGGTCGGCGGCGCCGGCCTCGCCGGTGTCGCGATTCTGATGCAGGTCATGCCCAAGGTTGCGGCCCGTCGCCGCCGCGACGCCTGAGCACGAGCACACTAAGTCGGAACACGGACACGGGCGGGGGCCACGTCGGCCCCCGCCCGACCTGTCTCCAGCATCGACAGCCTTGCAGCCCCGGTTGATGTCACCCCACCAATGAGCGAGATCATCACCTCCGCATCCGCCCCGAGCATCACTCCCGAGCCCGCCGCGCCGGCCCCCGCCGTCCGCGTGCCGGCGCCCCGCTGGGCGCGCTGGATGCGCCGGGCCAGCTGGGGCCTGATGGGCGCCGCGGTGCTGATCGTCGGCTACGTCGGCACCCTGATCGGCTACCAGTCCGTGGAGCAGCGTCGCCTGGCCTCGGCCTGGGAGCAGGCCAACCCGGCGGCCGCGATCCACGATGTGACCCGCAGCGGGTCGAGCATCGACCAGGCCGCCGTCGAGCCGCACATGGCCCCCGGGCAGTCCATGGCCAGGCTCAGCATGCCGTCGGTCGGCTTCGGCGCCATCGTCACCGAGGGTCGCGAGACCGGAGTCCTCAGCACCGGTCCCGGCCACGACGAGCACACCGACTACCCCGGAGAGGGCGGCCTCATCCTCATGGACAATCACAACGGCTTCTCCACCAGCTGGGACAACCTCCACCAGGGTGATCAGATCGTGGTCGAGATGCCCTACGGGCGCTTCCACTACACCATCACCCAGCGGTTCACCATGCCCGGCGACGATCAGCGGGTGGTGACCGCCCACTACAGCACCGAGACGCTGGTCCTGATGACCTGCTGGCCGCTGTGGCAGGGCAGCTTCGCCAAGGACCGGCTGGTCCTCGAGGCCACGCCGGTGGTCAAGCCGTGAGGGCGCGCCGCCCCGGACGCCGAGCGCTGGCCGTGCTGGGCACGCTGACCGTCGGGCTGACCGCCGTCACCGCCACCGGCGGGGGCCCGCTGCACGCGCTCCGCGCCCTGGCGCTCAACTGTGTCGCGCCCCAGTTGACCGGCGTGGGCAACACCGCCGACCCGCAGAGCGGACACGCCGCCACCGGATCGACCGTGGTGCTCACCGGCAGCAACCTCGATGAGGGAAGCCGTCTGCTCTGCTCGTCGACGCTGACCGTCTACATCGGCGGCCGCCAGTTCTCCATCGACAGCAACAGCGGCTCGGCGACCCAGCAGAGATTCACCCTCACCGCGCCGGCCTACGGGACCGTCTCCGTGGTCGACGGCGACGGCCACCCGAGCAACAACAACCTGGTTTTGGTGACCGACCCCACCGTCGGGTCGTTGCCGGGATCGGTGGGCGCCAACCAGGTCCTGAGCGCGTCCGGGAGCGGGCTCGACCTCGGCGGTCGCGGCCTGACCCCGACGGTGAGCTGGTCGACGATTGCCGGATCCTGCCCACGCACCTCGAGTGCGTCCATCGCGTCCGGTGGCGGCTCGGTGACCACTCCGGCGCTGGGCCAGTTCTGCCGCGCCTCCGCCAACCTGTCCCTGCCCTTCACGGCGGACACCAATGGCCGCCAGGGCAGCATCCAGCTCCCGCTCGGGACCGTGGTCGTGGCCGCGAGCTTCGCCTCCCTGACTCCCACCACCGCCACGGCGGGGAGCCCGGTGACCGTCACCGGCAGCGGCTTCGGCACCTCGGGGACCGCGACAGTCGGCGGCGTCACCGCCGTCGTCCTGCAGTGGACCGATACCACCATCAGCGTGAAGCTGCCCGATGGTGCCCAGGGCGGCACCGTCGCGCTGACCCGCTCGGATGGCGCCGCCATCAACGCCGGCACCGTCACCGAGACCGCTCGCATCGACGCCGTCTCGCCCTCGCCGGCGCTGCCCGGCACCACGGTGACCGTCAGCGGCGGCGCCTTCGGCCCGTCCGCCGGCTCGATCAGCGTCGCCGGCGTCCCGGCCACGGTGGGCACCTGGTCGCCCACCTCGGTCACCTTCACCATGCCCGCCGGCACTCAAGGCAGCGAACTCAGGCTCACCCGCGCCGACGGCAGCGCGGTCACCTCCACCCTGGGAGCCGCCTCGGTGCTCACCGGCGTCTCGCCCGACCACGGCGCGGCCGGCGCGGTGGTCCAGCTCTCCGGCTCCGGCCTGGGCTCGGCGCCCGGCAACGCCATGGTGGGGTCGACGCCGGCGAACATCCAGCTGTGGGCTGACACCCAGGTGGTCGTCACCATCCCGTCGGGCCTGGCGGCGGGCCCGACGTCGATCAGCCTGACCCCGCTGGGACGCGGAGCGCTGTCCACCCGGTTCACCGTCGACCCCGGCGCTGCCACCCCCCCCGGACCCCAGACCGGGGGTTCGCCCGGGGCGACGCCGGCGCCAGGTGCCAGCGCCACGCCAGACTCCACACCCGGCCCGCGCGTCCCCAGCTTCATCGCGCCGAGCGCCGGCGGACCGATCGTCTCGACATCTCCCGTCCAGTTCCAGCCTCCGCCGAAGACCGCCGGCCCGGTGGCCCTCTCGCTCACCCCCAAGTCGGACTCAGGGGACCCCGGGAACGACGTTCCGGTGACCGTGGCTCTGGTGGCCTTCGGCAAGCCGGTCGCCGGCGCCAAGGTGCAGCTGCAGCTGGTCGTCGAGCCCGGGCGTGATGCGGCGATCACTCCGGCCGACGGGGTCACCGACGCCGACGGCACGCTGACCGGCACCCTCCACCTCAGTGCCACCGCCGGTGACCACATCCTGCTGGCCACCTCGGGCCAGTACTCGGACGAGGTCCGGGTCGTCGGCCGCGGCGCCGACACCGGCGCGGTCGCCGGCCTCAACCAGGCCGGTGGCACCCGCACCGACGCGGTGGCCACCGTGTTCGGCGGCGCGCCGCGCACCCTGATCATCGGCGGGCTGGTGCTCTGCCTGGTCCTCTTCCTGGCCGGGTTCGCCATCCAGATCCTGGTCCCGCGCCACCGGGCTCCGGCCCGGGTGACCGGCTCGATGATGGCGCCGGCGACCGGCCGGCCGCGTCGCGCCCGGCGCAGTCCGCTGGACGCGGGCAACGCCGTCGCCACCCTGCTGCAGTTCGCCGTGGTGGCGCTGGCGCTGGTGGTGACGCTGCCGGTCACGCGCCTGGCGCGCCTGCTCCGTCCCCACCGCTGAGCCCGACGGGAGCGGCTCACCAGACCGTCGCAGACGGCTCGTTATACTGGCGCCGCCCAGTCTGGAGATCGGTATCGACCGGCCCCGCCGGCGTGGAGGTTCACCAGTGCGCGAGGTAGCCGGCAAGTCCATCGGCTTCGTCGCCGTCGCGGTCGCCTGCATCGGCGGCGGCATCCTGGCGATCTACGGCCCCCACGCCTACAACGACTACTTCAACACCGGGCTGGCGGTGGTCCTCATCCTCGTCGGCCTCGGCGCCCTGGGGTTCGGTGGCCTGGTCATGCTGGTGGAGTTCCGCGAGGCCGCGCACGCCCGCAGGGCGCACGAGCTCGAGGTCACCCCGCGACCGGGACCGCTCGGCCCCCCGCCTCCGTGGGGCATGGGCGATATCGGCCGGGTCGGCGGCGCGGTCAAGGAGGTGGGCGACGGCACCCCGACCGGTGGCGGCGGCGTGCGCCTCATGACCGCCCATGTGCGCAGTCTCGACGCCCCGGTGGGCATCGCCCTGCTCCTCCTGGCCACGCTGGTCGCGCTGGTGCTCAAGGCCTACTTCGGCGGGTTGGACTTCGCGCCCAGGCCGTAGCTGACCGGGGCGCACCCGGCGTCAGGCTCAAGGTTCGCCTCGCGCCCGCATCGTCTAGCGGTAAGGACACCACCCTTTCAAGGTGGTAACCGGAGTTCGACTCTCCGTGCGGGTACCAATTCCGGGCGCGACGGCGCCCCCTGAGCAGCCACGCCACCCGATCGGAGACGATGTCGCGTCCATGGCCATCGTGCGGCTTCTCGAGCGGCGGACCCGGATCATCCTGGTGCTGGCGGTGGCGGCATCGCTGGTGGCCGGAGCGCTGCACACCGCGGGCACCGCGGCGGTGCCGACCTTCATCGTCTGTGGGGCCGCCCTGGCCCTCCTCGCCACCCTCGTGGGGGAGGCCACCGAGCAGCTGGGCTCCCGCGTCGGTCCCGGCCCGACCGGGGTCATCCAGAGCGCGCTGGGCAACCTCCCCGAGCTCTTCGTCGGCATCTTCGCGCTGCGTGCGGGTCTGGTCGGTGTTGTGCAGGGGGCCGTGGTCGGCAGCATCCTCGGCAACAGCCTGCTGGTCCTGGGCGCGGCCTTCGTCGCCGGCGGCCTGCGGCACGGCACGCAGCGTTTCAGCGGCGACGCCGCCCGCCTGATCGTGACCATGACGCTGGTCAGCGCCGGCGCCCTGGCCATGCCGACCCTGGCGGCGCAGCTGCACACGCCCGCGGCGGACCACGAGGACGAGCTCGCCGTGGTGGTCAGCGTGGTGCTGCTGGCGGTATTCGCCGCCAGCCTGGTGGTCAGCCTGCGGCAGCGCGTCCCCACCGGCGAGCCGGCGGCAACCGGGGTCGGAGCCGCCGCGGCCGCGGAGTGGCCGATGTCACTCACCGTCGGTCTCCTCGGCCTCGCCGGGGTCGGCGCGGCGCTGGTCAGCGACTGGTTCGTGACCGCCCTCACCCCGGCCACCGAGGCGCTCCACATCAGCCAGGGATTCACCGGCCTGGTGATCGTCGCCATCGCCGGCAACGCCGTCGAGAACGTGGTCGGCATCCAGATGATGGCCCGCAACGACACCGACACCGCCCTCAGCGTCATCCTGCAGTCCAGCCTGCAGGTCGCCCTGCTGCTCATTCCCGGTCTGGTGCTTCTCAGCCATGTCGTGGGGGGCGCCGTCCTCACCCTCTCCTTCGCGCCGCTGCTGGTGGCCGCGCTGCTGCTGACGGCGCTGATCCAGGCGGTGGTCGTGGAGGACGGCGAATCGACCTGGGTCGAGGGCCTGGCGCTCATCGGCGTGTATGTGGTGATCGCCGCCACCTTCTGGTGGGGCTGAAGCGTGGGCCCGGACGAGCCGACCTGAACATCAACCACCAGCGCCATTAGCTGCGGAGCCGTGTACCGCACCATCCCCGACCTGCTGCGCGACGCGGCCGACCGCCACGGTGACCGCCTCTGGCTGCGCACCGACGAGGTCCGGCTGACCTTTGCGGACGCCGCCGCCTGGACGGCGTCCACCGCCGGCCGGCTCCAAAGGGCCGGCGTCGGCCACGGTGACCTGGTTGCACTCGTGGCGCGCAACACCCCCGCGTCCCTCGTCTCGATGCTTGCCCTGTGGGCCCTCGGAGCCGTCGCCGTCCCCGTCAACCCGGCGGTGTCGGCGGCGGAGCTGCGTGGTCTTCTGGACCAGACCCGACCCGTGGCGGTCATCGGTGACGTCGCGCTCGAGTCCGTGCTGGAGGAGGCAGCGGTCCCCACGCCCCGCGGCGTGCTGGCGATCGACGCCCTCACCGGCTCCGCGCCGGCTCCCGGCGCGTCCGCCGAGGCACCGCCGGCGAGCCGCGTCACCCCCGGCGACGTCGCCGTGCTCATCCCCACCTCGGGGACCACCGGCCGCTCCAAGCTGGTCGCCCAGACGCATCGTGCCTACGTGATGGCGGGCGAGGGCTTCCCCTTCTGGATGGAGTTGAACCGCGAGGACGTTCTCATGACCTCGCTGCCCCTGTTCCACATCAACGCCCCGGCGTACTCGGTCATGGGTTCGCTCGTCGCCGGCGCCGGCCTGGTCCTGCTGCCGCGATTCTCCGCCTCAGACTTCCTCGACGCGGCCCGCCGCCACGGTGCCACCGAGTTCAACGCCATCGGCGCCATGCTCGAGATCCTCATGCGGCAGCCGCGGCGTCCGGACGACGCCGACACCCCGCTACGGCTCTGCTACACCGGCCCGGCGCCCGCGCGCGAGCGGCAGGAGGAGATGGAGGAGCGCTTCGGGCTTCGCATCGTCAGCGGGTACGGGCTGTCCGAGAGCCCGTATGCGCTCATCTGGCCACATGGGTCCCGGCCCTTCGGAACCCTGGGAGCGCTGCGGCAGCACCCCACCCTTGGCACCGTCAACGAGGCGCGCGTGGTCGACGCCGCCGGTGACGAGGTCGCGCCCGGCGAGACCGGCGAACTGCTCCTGCGCAACCCCACGGTCACCCCGGGGTACTGGGGCATGCCCGAGGAGACGGCGGCGGTCATCACCGGCGGCTGGCTGCACACCGGAGACCTGGTCACCCGGGACGCGCAGGGCGTGTTCACGTTCGTGGCCCGGCGCAAGGAGGTCATCCGCCGGCGGGGCGAGAACCTCTCGCCGCTCGAGGTCGAGGAGGTGATCGAGGCGCACCCGGCGGTCCTCGAGTGCGCGGTGGTCGGCGTGCCCTCGGATCTCTCGGACGAGGAGGTCAAGGCCTTCATCGTGGCCACCGGGGACCCGCCGCTCGACCTGGTGGCGCTGGCCGCGTACGCCGCCGAGCGCCTCACCGCCTTCAAGGTGCCGCGCTACTGGCAGGTGCTCGAGGCGCTGCCGAGGACACCGACAGGCAGGGTCGCCAGGCCCCGCCTGCCCACCGGCCACCCGGACGCGGAGGTGGACCTCGCCACCGCGCGGCCGGCCGGCCCGCAACCGTCAGGGGAGCGCCGGTGAGCGACGACGGCGACAGCGGTATTCCGGAGGTGCGCCGGTTCCCGACCTCCATCGGGACCTCCGACGAGTCCACCATCACCCTTCTGGGCCACGACCTGGCGGGCGAGCTGCTCGGCGAGGTCGGTTTCGGCGAGCTCGCCTTCTGGCTGGTGGCGATGCGCCGCCCGACCCCGGCCGAGCTCCGTGTCTTCGAGGCGGTGCTGGTTGCCCTCGCCGACCACGGCTTCACGCCCACCGCGATCGCCGCGCGGCTGACCCTGGCCGGTGCCCCCGACGCGCTCCAGGGAGCTCTCGCGGCGGGCCTGCTCGGCGGCGGATCCCGCTTCCTCGGCGTCACCGAGGACACGGCGCGCTTCCTCGCCACGGCGCTGGGCCTGCATCCGGAGCCGCGGGACGGCGCCGCCGCCTACGACGAGCTGGCCCGTGAGGCGGTGGTGGCCTGCCGGGCGGAGCGCCGCCTGGTGCCCGGGCTCGGCCACCCGGTGCACAGGACCCTCGATCCGCGAACGCCGGTGATCATCCGCATCGCCGGCGAGGAGGGTCTGCTGGGACCCCATCTGCGGCTCTTCGAGGCCGTCGGCCGGGTCCACCCCGCGATCCTGGGTCGCACCCTGCCGCTCAACGGCGCCGGGGTCTGCGGCGCCGCGCTCGCCGACCTCGGCCTACCCCCCGAGATGGCGCGCGGCGTCGCCCTGCTGGCCCGGACCGCCGGCCTGCTCGGCCATCTCGCCGAGGAGTTGCGCCGGCCGGTGGCCCTCGATATCTACGACACCGTCGACCGCAACACCGACTACTCGCCACCGGGCGCCTGAGCCGCCCAGCCGGCAGGGACGAGGCGACCGGTGCCGCCTCGTCCCCGTGCCGCCGCCGGCTAGACGCCGCTCGCCGCGTCCGCGAACTGGTTGGTGAACGTCTTCGAGATGTCGACGGTCTTGCCCTTCATGCTGGGCACGTAGTCGACCTCGATCTGATTGACCGTCTCGGCACCGCCCGCCGGCATGCGGCCGTCGGAGCTGAAGGTATGGATCTGGTTGTCGAGCGCGGAGATGTAGGCGGCCTTGTCGCCGGCGTAGTAGTCCTGCGGCATCTTGTCCGCGATCTCCGCCGCCGTATGCGTGCTGATCCACTTGAGGGTCTTGACGTAGGCGTTGACCAGACGCTGGACCACGTCCTTGTGCGAGCTCACGTAGTCGGAATTCATGAACACGCAGATGAACGGGTAGTCGCCGCCGAGCGCGGCGCGCGTGGCCTCCGGGGTGCGCAGGTCGACCAGCACCTTGCCGGCGCCGCTGTTCACGACCTTCGAGATGGTGGGTTCGGTGGTCATGCCGGCGTCGATCTTGCCCTGGGTCAAGCCGGCGATGAAGGTCGTCCCGGCGCCGACGGGGATGAAGTGCACCTGGTCGGGCTTGACGCCCGCCTTGCCGGCCACGGCGGTGGTCAGCGTCTGCGTCCCGGAGCCCAGTTCGGTGACGCCGAGGTTCCTGCCCTTGAGGTCGCTGGCGGTCCTGATCTGATCTGCCGACTTCGTCGACACCACCTCGGCCTCGCCGGGCGCGACCTGCAACTGGACGACCGACATCATCTGCTTGCCGGCGGCCTGGAGTTCGATGGTGTGGTTGTACGAGCCCGAGCCGGCGTCGACGTTGCCGGAGAGCACCTGTTCCTCCGAGGACTGTCCGGAGGCCTCGTCGATGAGGGTGATGTTGAGGTTCTGCTCCTTGAAGTAGCCCAACTGCTCCGCCAGCTTGTTGGGAAGGTAGATCTGCTTGTTGACGCCGCCGACCATGATCTTCACGTCGGCGGATGCGCCGGGGGCGACGCTGCCGGCGTTGCCGCCCGATGAGCCGGAGCCGCAGGCGGCCATCAGCGCCACCGTCGCCAGTCCCAGTGTCACCCGTCTGACGGGCGTGTTCGACCGCATGAAATTCTCCTCCAGGTCCCGTTGTTGGTCAGATGGTCACGTCGGCGACGACGTTGGGTCGCCACCGGATCAGCCGGTTCTCGACTGCCGTCACGATCGTCTCGGCCACGATGGCGACCACTCCCAGGATCACCATGGCGGCGAAGACGCCGTTGGAGTTGAAGCTGTTCTGCGCTGTGCTGATGAGCAGCCCGATGCCCTCGGTCGAGCCCAGGAACTCGCCCACCACCGCGCCCACCAGGGCGAATCCGAAGCTGGTGTGGAGGCTGGCGAGGATCCACGACAGCGCCGACGGGATGGTGACGTCACGCACCACGCGGGCCCGCGATGCGCCCAGCAGCCGGGCGTTGTTGACGAGGTTGGGGTCGACCTCGCGGACGCCCTGAAAAGCGTTGAAGAAGACGACGAAAAAGGAGAGGACCACGGCGAGCATGACCTTCGAGGTCATGCCCAGCCCGAACGCCAGCGTGAAGATGGCGCCGAGCACCACGCGTGGAATGGCGTTGAAGCCCTTGATGTAGGGCGCGAAGATGTCGGCCAGGAGCCGGTTGCTGCCAAGCAGCACGCCGAGGACCACGCCGCTGACGACGCCGATGCCGAAGCCGGCAAGCGTCTCCTCCAGGGTCACCAGCACCTGGCGGTACAGGGGGCCCTGGGCGGTGCCCTCGGTCCACCACAGGTGGATCTGCCAGAAGATGCCCGAGGGCTGGCCGTAGAAGAACGGATCCACCCAGCCCGCCCGGGTGCTCAGCTCCCACCCGCCGACGATGACCAGGCCGAGCAGGAGCCGCAAGGCGTACACGAGTCCGCGCCGGCGCCGGGTGCGGGCGCGGGCGGCGGCGCGCCGCCGGGCGTCGTCCGGCTCGGCGACGGCGGCGGCCGGGGCAGGAACGGCCCCCCGGGTGAGGACGGGACTGTCAGCCGGCACGCTTCGCCCTCTCATAGCTCACGATCACCTCCTCCCTGAGGTCGTTCCAGATGGTCTGGTAGTAACGGACGAACTCCGGCAGAAACCGGATCTCCGCCACGTTGCGCGGACGCGGAAGGTCGATGACGTAGCTGCTCTTCACAGTGCCGGGGCCGGCGGTGAGGACGAACACGCGGTCGGCGAGCGCGATCGCTTCCTCGAGGTCGTGGGTGACGAAGACCACCGACGATCGCTGCGCCGACCAGAGGCCGAGGAGCTCGTTCTCCATCAGCGTCCGCGTCTGCACGTCGAGCGCGCTGAAGGGCTCGTCCATGAGCAGGATGCGGGGCTCGTTGATCAGCGTCTGCGCCAGGGCGACGCGCTTGCGCATGCCGCCCGAGAGCTGGTGCGGGTAGCGGTCCTCGAAGCCCGACAGGCCCACCCGGCCGAGCCACTCCCGAGCCCGCCGCCGCGCCTCACCCCTCGGCGTCCCGCGATAGCGCGGTCCCGCGCACACGTTGTCGAGCACCGACTTCCACGGGAAGACGGCGTCGTTCTGAAAGACGTAGCCGACGTTGTCCCCGATGCTATGGACGGGGTGCCCGTCGACCTCGACGCTGCCGCTGCTGGTCCGGGTCAGCCCGGCGATCAGCCCCAGCGTCGTGGACTTGCCGCAGCCGGTGGGACCGACCACGGTGCAGAACTCGCCCGGGGCGACGTCGAAGGTGACATCGCGGATGGCGGTGTGGATGCCGCCGTTGCGCGTGGCGAAGCGCCTCGAGGCACCCTGCAGCCGGATGGCCGGCGTTGGGGGCGCGCCACCGGAAGCCCTGCCGGCGGGGTGCGCGATGGCTGGACTGCTCATGAGCGGCACTGTGCGTGACGCGCCCAGCGGGGTCCAGCCTTGTGGTCGTTGCTCCGATTCCCCGCGTTGTGGACCTTCTGGTCATAGTGGTCGTGAGCGCACGATGGTGACTCACCAGTGCCTGTGCCACAATCGATCCCGGTTGGAGATGTGAACGGGAGCCGAGAGATGCGGCGCTCACGCCGCCTGCGGCGTCCCCGGCTGACGCTCGCCTCCCAGATCCTGGCGCTGCACCTGGGCATCATCGCGGTGGCTCTGGTGGTCGGAATCGTCGCCTCCATATGGGTCGCGCGCCAGCGCCTCCAGGACGAGTACGGCCACCGCGCGCTGGTGATCGCCGAGTCGCTGGCGGCCGAGCCCGCGGTGCGCGATTCGCTCCTGGGCACTCAGCCGCCGGGCCAGGCGTCCGCCGTCGTGCAACCGGTCGCCGAGTCCGTCCGGCATGCCTCCGGAGCCACCTTCGTGGTGGTCATGACGCGGGCCGGCATCCGCCTCTCGCATCCCGACCCGACCCTGGTCGGCCAGCCGGTGGACGACGCCGGGCCGGCACTCGACGGCAAGCCCTGGATCGGCTCCGACAACGGCGCCCTGGGCCCCTCGGTGCGCGCCAAGGCTCCGGTGCTCGGCCCCGACGGCGCCGTCGTGGGGGTGGTCTCGGTGGGCTTCCACATCGACGTCGTCAACGCCGCGCTCTCGCAGGAGATGCCGGCCGTCGCCATCACCGTCGGCTCCGCGCTGGCACTGGCCGCCATGGGCTCGTTCCTCCTGGCGCGGCACGTCAAGCGCAAGACCTTCGGCCTGGAGCCCACGGAGATCGGGCACATCCTCGAGCACCGCGAGGCCATCCTCCACGGCATCCGCGAGGGCACGGTGGCCGCCGACATGCGCGGGCGGGTCACCCTGGTCAACGACGAGGCCCGCGACCTGCTCGCCCTCGACCCCGACTGCATCGGCGAGGCGGTCGACACGGTGCTGCCTCCGGGCCGAATCCGCGCCCTGCTCCAGGGTGAGCCCGGCCAGGACGACGAGATCGTGACCGCCGGGGAGCGCGTCCTGGTGGCCAACCAGATGCCGGTGGTGGCGCGCGGCGGCCGGATCGGCTACGTCGTCACACTGCGCGACCGCACCGAGCTGGTCGGCGTTCTCCGCGAGCTCGACTCCGTGCGCGGCCTGAGCGACGCGCTCCGCGCCCAGTCCCACGAGTTCAGCAACCGGCTGCACACCATCGCGGGCCTCATCGAGCTGGGGCGCCAGGACGAGGCGCTCCGGCTCATCACCGCCGACAACACCGCCCAGCAGGAGCTGGCGCAGTCCCTGGCGCGCCGAGTCCAGCACCCCATGCTCGGGGCGCTGCTGCTCGGCAAGAGCATCGTTGCCGCCGAGCGGGGGATCGACCTGGTCCTGAGCGACGACTCGTTCGTCCCCGTCGACCTCGGGGACGACCGTGGCCTCGTGACCATCGTCGGCAACCTGGTCGACAACGCCTTCGACGCCGTGTCCCATCCGCAGGTGGCCGGCAGGCGGCGGGTCGACGTCACCATCCTGGCCGAGCCGCCGGCGCTCCGCATCGACGTCGGCGACTCCGGGCCCGGCATCGATCCGGCGCTGGGCACGGCCATCTTCGACGCCGGGGTCACCAGCAAGGATCCCTCCGGCACCCGGCGCGGTCTCGGGCTGACGCTGGTGCGGCAGGCGGTGGAGCGCCGCGGCGGGGTGATCGACGTCGCCACCGACCACGATGGCGCCGTCTTCCGGGTGCGGCTTCCGCTGGGCCCGCAGGTGACGCCGGCACCCGTCGGGGCAGGGGCGGGGGCCGCGCTGCGGTGATCCGCACGCTGGTCGTCGAGGACGACTTCCGGGTCGCCGAACTCCACCGCGTCTATACTGAGCGCGTCCCCGGGTTCGCCGTCGTTGGCACCGCGGCGACGGGGGCGCAGGCGCTGGACATGGTCGAACGCCTCGCGCCCGACCTCCTGCTGCTCGACATCCACCTGCCCGACATGAGCGGCATCGACGTCATGCGTCATCTCCGCCGGCCAGGTCACTCACCCGACGTCATCGCCATCACCGCGGCCAGGGAGGTGGAGACGCTGCGCGCCGCCATGCAGGGCGGCGTCGTCCACTACCTGGTCAAGCCGTTCCGCTTCAGCGCCTTCGACGAGCGCCTGCGGAGCTTCGCGGCGGCACGGGAGCGCCTCACCCGGCTCGCCGAGGCCGACCAGCGGGACGTGGACCGCCTGTACCTGTTGCTGCGGTCCGGCGCCGCCGAACAGCTGCCCAAGGGGCTGTCGCCGGCCACGCTGGATCTGGTACTGCGCGCCCTGGAGAGCGCGGGGTCGACAACGGCGGAGAAGGTGGCCGCGCTCAGCGGCCTGAGCCGGGTCACCGCCCGGCGCTATCTGGATCACCTCGCCAAGTCCGGCCGTGTCGAGCTGACCATGCGCTATGGCGGCCCCGGCAGGCCAGAGCACCGCTACCGGCTTCTCACGACTGCATGAGCACCGAGACGGCCGAATCAGGGACGATGCCGGACCGATGGGCCCGGACGAGCCGACCTGGACGTGGTCCCCTGGACCGCCGACGGCCGTGCCGGTGGACCTCGGCATCCCCGGTGTCAGCAGTGGCGTGGTCATCGGCTCGGGCGCGTCAGGCGTTGTCTACCGGGCCCACCAGCCGGAGTTCAACCGCGACGTGGCGGTCAAGCTGCTGCCGCCGTCGGCACTCGCCGGCGAGGAGTTCGACCGCTTCCAGCGCGAGCTGCGCGCCATGGGGCCGCTCAGCGCCCACCCCAACATCGTCAGCGTCTACAGCGCCGGAGTCAGCTCGCAGGGGCGTCCCTACATCGTCATGGAGCTGGTCGCGGGCGGCTCGCTCCAGGACCGGTTGGGCGTGGGTATCCGGTTGAGCGTCGAGGAGGCGGTGCGGGCCGGCTGCGCCGCGGCGGAGGGGCTGGCCGCGGCGCACGCCATCGGCATCCTGCACCGGGACGTGAAGCCGGCCAACATCCTGGTGTCGGCCTTCGGAGTGCCCAAGCTGGCCGACTTCGGCATCGCCCGCATCCCCGGCGGCCACGAGACCGCCGCCGGGACGCTGACCGGGACCATCAACCACCTGGCCCCGGAGCTGCTCGCCGGCGTCGCCCCCTCGGTGGCCTCGGACGTCTACTCGCTGGCCTCGACGGTGTTCACCCTGCTGGCCGGCCACGCTCCGTTCCAGATCCCCGGGGCCCAGCTCAGCGTGGCCCAGCAGCTGCACCGCATCACCACTGCGGCCGTCCCCGACCTGCGGGCGGCCGGCGTCGCCCCGGCTATCGCCTCCGCCGTCGAGGCCGGCCTGGCCCGCGATCCGGCGGCACGCCCGCAGTCGGCACGCGAGTTCGGCGCCATCCTCCGCGCCGCGGCTGAGGGGGACACGGTGCCGCGCTCCCTGCCGCCCCGCAACGGTGCCTGGACGCCACGGCGCCGCTCGGCGGCCGCCGTCGCCGCCGCACTGGTGCTCTCGGGCGGAGCCGTGGCGGCCGTCCTGGCGACCCGGTCGCCGGGGCCGCCGGCGCCGGCGGCGAGCTCGCCGTCGTCGGGCTCGTCGGCGCCGACCTCAGGTCCGACGTCGCCGCCCGCGTCCCCGACGCCGGTCGCTTCGCGCGTCATCACCTTCGAACCGCTCGGCTTCGGCGGCACGCTCAACAGCGGCATCAGCGTCACGTCCAGGGTGAAGGGGAACTGTCAGGATTCGATCGCGAGCACGCGGCCCGACGCCTTCCGCTGCTTCACCGAGAACAGCGAGGTCCTCGATCCCTGCTTCTCGCCACCGCAGGGATCGGCCGACACCCCCACCGTCGCCTGCCCGGTCGACGCCCGGAGCGGCAGTGTGATCGTGGTCACGCTGACGCAGCCGCTGAGCAACGCCCGGTTCAGCGCCGGGACGCCCATCGCCTGGGCGGTCGAGCTTGCCGACGGTCAGTTCTGCAAGCTGCTCACCGGCGCGACCTCGGCCATCGCCGGGCAGCGCATCGGCTACGTGTGCGACCGGGGCGGCGTCATCGTCGGCGACGTGGACACCACCAGGCAGCCGATCACGGTCAGCTTCGGCTCCTCGAACAGCGCCAGCTCGCTGGTGAACGTCGCCGTCACCCGTGCGTGGGTTTGAGACGGATCGGCCGGCGGTCCCGCCAGCTGCGCCGGCGCTGCGACCCCCGAGCTCGACCACGTCGGGCCGCCGTGGCCGGCGCGTCGCCGGCGCCCGCCGGGCGGGGACGCGGCGTGCCGGCGGTGTCGGCAGGCTTGCGAACAGCGCCCGCAGCGCCGCGCGGTCGTGGACGCCGAGCTTGCTGTAGGCGTTGGCGGTGTGCGTCTCGACGGTGCGATCGGTGAGCGACAGCCGCTCGGCGACCTGGCGGGCGCTGAGGCCCTCGATGACCAGCCGGGTCACCTCGGCCTCGCGCGGGGAGAGCAGCGTCCAGAGGTCGGCGGCCCGGTCGCGCAAATCGCTGACCAACGGCCTGGAGTGCAGGTGGACGGCCAGGGCGCAGCCGATGGCCACGGCCGCAGCGAATCCGCCGGTGTCCGAGACGGCCTGTTCCAGGCTCTCGCTGCCGAGCCAGTATCCGGCTACCTCGCCGAGGCAGCCCAGCAGGAGCGCGAGCAGCGCGATCCGCAGGTCCAGGAAGAGCGCCGCGATGACGATGGGGATGACCACCAGCACCCGGGCATTCCCGGCCGGCATGACCGTCTGGCAGAGAACGGCGGCGATGACGCCGGCGACGCAGCTCAGCCCGAGCACCCCGGCCGGGGTGAGAGCGCCGCGAATCCGCGAGCTGAGCATCACCGCGGGTCAGCCGGTGCCGTCGCCGGCGTCGAGCATGCGGCAGGCGTGCACCAGGTGCTTCCTGTCCAGCACCTCGAGCTTGACGTAGCCCTTGCCGAGGTGCTCCTCCACGGTGCGCTTGTTGATCCCCAGCCGGTCACCGATCGCCTGCGTCGTCAACCCGCTGATGGCCAGGTCGAGCACAGCCGCCTGACGGACACTGAGCCGCGCCCACTCCGGCGGCCGGCCGGTCGGAGGCGGCAGCGGCAACATCGGTTCCCGCCGCGGGGTCGTGGTGCGCCTCTCGGCAGGAGTTCCAGGTGGCGGCACCTCCGGTCTGAACAGCAGGCCGGCAAGAACGCGTCCGCCGAGGACGATCGTGCACGCCAGCGCTGACGCCACCAGAAACCCGCGATCCTCGGACTCGCCGGCTGCGGTGTAGGCGATGGCGGCGAGCGCCGCGATGCCCGCGGCCAGGCCGACCACGCGCGGCGCCACCAGGGCCGCGATCACCACGCACGGGGGCAGCGCCGCTCGGACCAGGACATCGTCGACATCCTCCGCCTGGACGGCGGCGACCAGAGCGGGAAGCAGCGCGCCGATCCCCACGGCCACCGCCACCATCACGCGCAGGTCGAGCCGGCTGTGATCGGTGGCATGGGCCCACGGGTGGCGAGTCGTGGGCAGTCCCCCCATCGACCGTCTCCCAACCCCTCTCTCTCGAACCTCCCAGGTGAGGTGGAGTGGACTGTAGCGGTACCACGGCATTCGGCGCAAGAGGGGTACCGCGGGTGCGGAGTTGAGCGCCGTACTCCCGATGCGCTCGAGGCCCCCGGTACTGACACGGGTACCTAGGTGCCGTACACGGAGCAACTTCTCGCGATTTCGGTACGCCTGGCCCGGATCATACGGATGTAGCCACAGCCCGTCTCGCTTCCAATGGCCACCGAGAGCGCCGGACCCAGGCGCCTCACGAGAGAGGGATCGGGTGGGAGTGAGCACATGACGCCGCATCGGACAGCGTTTGCCTGTATTTCGCGCGGCCGTCAGCCTGCCCTCGATCTTGGCAGGAGCCGTCTCGAGGAAGCGCGCGGACCGTGGTCCGCGTCGCCCCAGGGCCAGGGAGGTTCGCCGAGGTGAACGACGAGATCGGGTCCCGGGCGCCGCACGGCGGCCACCACGGCGGCCACAAGGGCGGTCACCACTGGCACAAGCCGGGCTCCCATCACGTCCTGCCCTCGGTGAAGGGCGCCGCCGCGGTCCTGACGGTCAGCGTCGTCGCTGCCGTGTCGCTCGGTTCCACCGTCCCGCATGCGCCCATCGCCGGCTCGCCGTCGGTGAGCAAGTCGACCGCGCTTCTCAACTCGACCGCCAGCTCGCTGGCGCTGTATCAGGCGAAGAAGCAGGCCGTGACGGCAGCTGCGACCAAGCAGGCCACCGCGGCCAGGGCCGCCGGCACGCCGGTGCTCACACCGCCGCTCATGGTCATGGCCGCAACCACCAGCAAGGCCAAGAACGGGCCCACCGCGGGCACCACCGTGAGCAACTACAAGTGGCTGCTCAACCTGGACAACACCGGCAACGCCACGTCCGGGACCGACTCCCCAACCCAGCAGCCCTACTCGCAGAACTGCCATCCCGTGCAGTCGCAGCCGAACGGCGCCCAGCTTCTCGACAGTAACCACCAGCCGGTGCTGAACCCGCAGTTCCCGGACGGCGCCGGCAACGTGCAGAGCGTGGCCTCGGCGCCGCTCTACGGCACCTCCGTCTACCACGGCGGACACGCCTATACGCTCCCCGACCCGACCACCTCGCCCTGCCCGTGGCCCGCGCTCCACTACGAGACGGCCAGCCCGGTGATCAGCGCCGGCGACCAGTCCAACTGGGGCTCCGTGGCCGGCCTGCCGGCCTTCGACGGAACGCACGGCCTGCCCCCGGGCAAGTACCTGGTCAGCGTCACCTCCGACGGCTACGAGTTGGGTGGCGCCCACTTCACCATCTGCCCGACGGCGGACGACCCCATCAACTGCCCCTACCCGGCCACGCCTCCAGGCGGCAATGCGGCGACGACGCTGACCACGACCCTGCAGCAGCAGTACGCCAACCCGCCCGTGGTCGTCGTCGGCCTCAACCCGTACCCGCTGCCCCTGGCGACGCTCAAGGCGCGCGCCTTCGCGGACATCAGCCCCACCCAGGGCGCCTACGCCCCCACCGACCCGCTGCTCCAGGGCTTCCACGCCACCCTCAAGGACTACGACGGCGTGGTGCAGGTCGACTACTACGGCAACCCGCTCTGCACCGAGTACCAGACGGACCCCAACGGGCTCGTCGTGCTCGACGCCAAGGGCGTTCCCATCCCCAAGCCCACGCCCTACGCGGACGGCGTGGTCCCGGGGAACTGCATGACCGGGGCGGACGGCGTCGTCTCCATCCCCAACCTGGTCTCCAACCGCTACAGCATCCAGCTGCAGCCCCCGCAGCAGCAGCAGGGGCGCGTCGACGCGGCCCAGACCCAGCAGCAGTGGGTGGAGAACTTCACGCTGGAGGGCAACCACGACCATGACGTCTGGCTGATGGCCAACGATCAGGGTCTGGACACCGAGCAGGTGATCGCGGGTGAGCCGCAGGTCTTCGTCAACTTCTCCTTCGTGCCCGGGAACCTCAATGCGCTGCCCGTGGGCACCGTCGGCGCCGGCTCGGCCGTCACGTACTCCGCCGCCGGCTTGACCGACTCCGACGCCGCCTGGACCCCCGGTCAATGGGTCAACACCACGATCATCTCCGGCCAGTCGAAAGGTGTGGTCGCGTCCAACACCGCATCGTCGATCACCCTGACCGGCTCCTGGTCCCCGGCCACGCCGGGCCTCGGCCAGGCCTACTCCATCGCCACCGGCAGCGCTGTGGCGGGCGAGCTGAAAGGCCAGCTCTATGCATCCAACAACTACGTTCCCGGCCTCAACGGCATCCCTGGGGTGGGCGGCAACTCCGGCTTCAGCGGCATCAAGCTGGACCGCCCCCTGGCGCTGGGATGGGTCGCGCTCAGCGACAACAACCGTGCCGGCGACGGTCAGCTCGTCTACTCCGCGGCGACCGATCCCACCGGTCACTTCGACATCAAGAACATCCCCGACGGCGACTACACCCTGACCTACTGGGATCAGCCGCAGGACTACGCGCTGGACCAGAACAGCATCACCATCTCCAACCACGCCGTGGTCGACACCGGCGTCCTGCCGCTGCTGCGCTGGTTCACCCGCATCAAGGGCAAGGCCTGCGTCGATCTCAACGGCAACGGGCGCTGCGACCCCGGGGAGCCGGGAGTGCCCAACTTCCTCTTCCAGAACCTCAACCGGACCAACAACACCTACGAGCAGGGGCAGAACCTCGCCAAGACCGACCTCAGCGGCAACTACGAGTTCAGCGAGGCCTATCCCCTCGGCCAGTTCACCGTCGAGCAGTTCTTCAACACGCGCTACAAGACCACCGGGATCACCTACCAGGCCTGCAACGACACGCAGGAGCACACCATCCTGAGCCCCTTCGTCGACCTTGCCTTCCTGCCCGTCATCGGCCAGTGCGCGCGCATCGACGTCGCCACCCAGCCGTACGACGCGTCCAGCGGCGAAAACGGCGGCATCGTCGCCACCGTGCTCAACGACTCCGTCCGGCTCAACTACCCCGCGCGTCAGAACATCCAGCTGGACCACATGACGGGCATCCCCGGCGTCCAGATGGATCTGTTCGACGCGGTCACGGGAGTGCCTGACCCGCTCAACCCCGTGGGCGGAGCGCCCTCCCACCGCAACCCCAACGGCACGTTCAACGACGCCAACGGCTTCGTCCACAACTATGACGGGTCCTACAACACCGCCCAGCCCAGCCCCCTGAATGGGGACGGAGCGGCACCGGCGCAGAGCTACATCACCGAGCACGCCGGCCCGCCGGTCAACTGCACGCCCCAGGACGCCAACGGAAAGCCCGTGGCGAACACGACGCAGGATGCGGTCGCCGTACCGGGCAGCACGCCGGGCTACACCCCGCGGTGCGCGGAGAGCTCTCTCCAGGGCGTCGGCATCGGGGGAGGCACGGACAACTCGCCGGTCTTCCTCTCCTCACCGGCCAACCCGTCCGCGATTCCCTGCGCGCCGGGCGCCGCCTCCACGCCCACCGCGCCCTGCATCCCGCTGCACGGCATCCAGACCGTCGACGGCAACTACAGCCTCGACGCCACCGACAGCTCGCTGTGCAAGACGTCCGCCACCGGGCCCGTCTTCACGAACCAGCCGGGCTGCTACCAGAACCACCCCGGTGACTTCATCGTCTACGCCAACATCCCGACCGACAACGTGCTCCCGAGCAGCGGCACGACCTACGCGCGGCCGCTGTTCACCGCCAGCTCGGAGGAGGACGTCAACGTCTACAGCGGCGACCAGTGGGTGCCGCAGGGCTCCGCAGTCGGCGCCATGGCCTGGCCGCCCGTGGTCCCGGTCCAGCCCCAGGTTCCGACCGGCAACTACCTGGAGAATCCCGGGACCTCCGCGCCCGGATTCGACCCGCAGTGCGCCGGGTCTCTCCACACCGTCCATGTCACCAACCCCGACTTCCTGAGCTTCGGTGGCAGCCCCTTCGAGGGCCAGGCGCGCAACCTCTGCTACGCCAAGCTGATCCACGTCACACCCGGGCAGTCGGTCGCCCCCAACTTCCACATCCACACCATCAACGACGTGCCCATCCCCGGGAAGTACTCCGGGTACATCGTCGACGACGTCAGCGCCTCGAGCGATCCGAAGAGCACCAACCTGGGTGAGGTCTCCGGCATCGCCAATGCGCCGGTCGGCATCTACGACTGGGCCGGCCAGCTCCAGTACACGGCGACCTCCGACTACGACGGGCAGTTCGAGGCGCTCATGCCCTCGACGCAGAACAGCAACTGCCTGACCCCGGCGAGCCTCTGCGCCCACATGTACCGCCTGGTCGGCAACGACCCCGGGCAGCCGCCGACCCCGAACCCCAACTACAACCCGGCCTATCGCACCATCGCGGCCAACTTCCAGAACTGGCCGGGCCAGTTCCTGGCCGCCGACGTTGCGCCCACCAAGGCCATCACCAACCTCGAGGCCGCGGGCGCACAGTTCAGCTACCCGCCCGGCTGCGGTCCGGTGCTCACCAAGCCGCAGGTGTACGCGGTCAACCGGCCGTACAAGATGACCAGCGAGTCCCGCCCCACGCTGACCATCCAGGGCAAGGGCTTCGGCGCCGTTCAGGGCACCGGACGTGTGAGCCTGGGTAGCTTCGGCCCCATCCCGCTCAACTACGCCTCCTGGACGGACACGAAGATCCAGGTGGAGATCCCCGACGGGGTCAACCCGGGCGCGTACCAGCTGACGGTCACCAACAACTCAAACCTCAAGTCGGCCGAGGGAATCACCTATCACGTCATCGGCGGCTCCTACAACCCGACGATCCTGACTGTCGGGCCGCCCACCAACGCCAACACACTGCCGCCGACGCCGGGCGTCGGGCCCTCGACCGCGATCGTGTCATCGCCGGGGACCGGCTCGACCTACACGGCGACGACCGCGAGCAACCCCGGCCTCAACCTGCAAGGCAACCACGCCGGTGAGATCATCACCGCCTTCGCCACCGGGCCCAACGCGGTCACGGCTGTCGGAACGGTGGGCCGGATCGCCTCGAACACCACCACCACGGTCACGCTCACCTCGGCGGGCTGGAGCAACGGAACGCCCGCCAGGGACACCGCCTTCACCGTCTGGCCACCACAGCGGACCTTCCTGACCATCCAGGACGCGCTGGAGACGGCGGCGGGCTCCGAGAGCACCAACATGCCCGATCCAGGCCTCCCGCTGCCGGGGCAAGCGCCCATCGCCCAGGCACTGGTGATCGTGTACCCGGCCAACCCCTCGTCGTTCTCGCCGCTGGGCCAGTACTTCGAGAATCTCATCGTCCACAGCCCGGCGAAGATCCAGGGCGTCGGCCCCGGCGGCTTCTACACCGACGGCACCCCGACCGCCCAGGGCACGCGCATCAACGCGTCCTACTTCTGGGCGACCAACACCCTTCCGGACTCCACCGGCAACAACCCGGCCAACGAGGGCGGCCCCGCTGGCGCCGAGACCGGCGGCAACGAGCCCTACGCGGCCGACTGGCTGCAGCTGGCGGAGAACATCAACAACCAGGGTGAGGTCGGAGGCGACCCCGCCGGCTGGGACGGCGACCGCAACATCATCGAAGGCCAGGCCGTCTACGTCGTCGCCAAGGCGAGCGGACCGCTGGCCTACACCAGCGCCTACAAGGGAGCCATCGACGGCTTCTATGTGACCGGCGGCGACCAGAAGGACTTCCCCGGCAACATCAACGAGGCCTTCGGCATCGCCTCCTCCGCACTGCCCGAGCAGGCGCTTACCGATGAGCTGCCCGGCGCCCTCCAGACGCAGGGCGGCGGCATCTTCGTCAACGCCTTCGCCAACTACTACCAGATCACCAACAACTTCATCCAGGGCAACAGTGGCGCCTTCGGTGGCGCCATCCGGGTGGGGACGCCCTACACCAACATCGAGCAGCCCAACCCCGGCCACGTCGCCAATGAGGAGGACGGCCGCGGCCAGGTCAACAAGGACCTGACCATCGCCAACAACCAGATCATCGGCAACGGCGGCACCAACCTGGCCGGCGCCATCGGCCTGTTCTCCGGGTCGATCGGCTACCACGTCACCCAGAACGTGATCTGCGGCAACCACGCGCTCGAGTACGGCGGCGGCATCAGCCACTTCGGGCTGAGCAGCATCCCCTCCAGCGGCCAGCCGACCTACGGCGCGCCCTTCCTGGGCCTCGGGTCGTACACGGCCTCCGATGCCGCGATGACCCTCGCGGACAGCTACCCGGCCGCCACGTCGCCCTCCCTGTCCCTGGTCGGTGAGACGGTCAGCACGCTGAACGCGCAGGGCCGGCCGACAACCAACACCGTCGCCAGCTACACGCAGACCCAGGTGACCTTGACCGGGCCGTGGAGCAACGGGAACCCCGCCACGCCGACGAAGACCGCTCCCAACCCCTTCTACATCGGGGTCGGCACCATCGACCAGAACCGCATCTCGATGAACGGATCCAATGACGAGGGTGGTGGCGTGATGATCGCCGGTGAGCTGCCGGTGGCTCGCAACACCGCGGGAATCAACAACATCTGCGCCTGCGGCCAGTCCACGCTGGGCGGGGCGCCGCAGGCGACCGCGGGCGTGTCGACCGGGGCCGGCGCCTCGACGATCGACTCCAACATGATCAGCGCGAACATCGCCGACGACGACGGCGGCGGTATCCGCTACCTCACCGCGGGCCAGGCCCCGATGAAGGTGACCAACAACTTCATCACCAACAACGACTCGTCCCATGAGGGCGGCGGCATCGCCATCGACGACGCGCCCAACGTGCTCGTCGACTACAACACCATCGCCCGCAACATCACCACCGCGACCGCTCCGACGTCGGACGGCTCGCCGGCGCCGGCGGGCATCTCGACGGCGCGCAACAGCGAGTACCTGCAGCGGCAGCTGCCCGCGGGCTCGCCGCTGTACAGCAACCCGACCATCACCAACAGCATCATCTGGGACAACCGGGCCGGATCCTGGGCGTCCGGCGGGGTCACCGGCATCGGGCTGATCGGTGACCACACGCCGATCAACGTCTGGGACATCGGCACCGCCGACGGCAGCGGGTTCCTGGCGCCGAGCCACTCCGTGCTCGACGTGCCGACGACGCCCACGGAGGGATGCACCGGGTGCAGCCCGACGCCGCCGTGCGTGGCGAACAGCTCGCAGAACTACCTTGGCTCCGATCCGCAGTTCGGTGCCGCCGCCGGCAACCAGTGCGACGTGACCCCGCCGACGATCTTCCAGCCTCCGTTCCCGGCCAACTACCCGCACTACTGCGGCACCTCGCCGACCTACGCGGGCGACACCGATCCGGGCTCCTGTGTGACCGAGATCACCGTGCTCGGCATTCGCACCTACTTCCGATTCAAGCCCTCGGCCATCGTCAGCATCACCGCACCGGGTGACGCCTTCGGCAACTACGTGTCGCTGACATTCCGACAAAGCTCGAACCCATCAGGTATCGGTGCCTTCATCGGCACCGGAGGACAACTCCCGTGAGCCAGCGGATCTCGATCGGACGGCGCACCTTTCTCAAGGGCGCCGGCGCGGCAGCGGTCACGGTGGGCGCTGGGATGGGTGCCAGGCTGCTCGTACCGGGGGCCGGTGCGCCGGCCGCCCGGCTGACAGCCAGCTACTCGGGCCTGAAGGTCAAGCGCTATCACATCGGTGCCACCGACGGCTGGGTGTCGATGCCGGTGCAGACCAAGGCGATCGCGCCCTTCTTCCCTGACCCCATGGCCCCGGACTACACCGAGAAGCACGGCTACTACGTCATGGGCTTCCGGGACCTGTCGCCCGATCCCAGGCACCCCGAGCTGCCGCAGTACGAGGGTGGCCTCGACACCGGGATCTTCCCGATGACGGGGGCCATCACCGCACAGAAGAACCGGGCGCAGATCGCCGCGCCCATCCTCTTCGCCCGGGTGGGTGAGGACCTGCGCTTCCACCTCGACAACCTGGGCCTGGCCAACCGGCCCGACCTGAGCGACAGCCACACCATCCACTTCCACGGCTTCCCCAACCAGACGGCGTATTTCGACGGCGTGCCGGACGCCTCGCTGGCGGCGACCGTGGGGCGCTCACTGATCTACCGCTACATCCCGCAGGACCCGGGCACCTACATGTGGCACTGCCACTTCGAGGATGTCGAGCACGTGCACATGGGCCTCACCGGAATCTGCTTCATCCTGCCGGCCATGGGCCCGAACTATGCCTACGACGACGCGGCGACGAAGTTCGACCGCCAGTTCGCCTTCCTGCTCACCGAGTCGGACGTCAAGGACCACTACGCCGATGCGCACCTGCAGATCAACGATTTCTCGCAGTGGTCGGCGTCGTTCCGGCTGATGAACGGCCGGGCGTGGCCGGACACCGTGCTGCCCAATGTCGACCCCCAGGATGGCACCTGGAAGGACGGGCCCAACGCCGGCACCAACGCCCCGATCGGGGGGGTCGCCGGGAACAACCCCACGCGGCTGCAGTACAACCCGCTGACCTCGCTGATCCAGGCCAACTCCGGCGACCGCGTGCTGGTCCGGATCAGCAACCTGGGCTACGAGGAGCACAGCCTGGTGATGCCGGGCATCCAGTTCCGGGTGATCGGGCGTGACGCCAAGCCGCTGACGGACAAGAGGCCGGACTATCTGGCCAATGTGCCGGCCAACGGCGCCGCCTACGCGGCGGGGACACGCGGCGACATCAGCTGGCTCACCGACCGCGTCGACCTGGGCCCGGGCGAGAGCCGCGACCTGCTCTTCACGGCGCCGAACGTCTCCAAGAAGACGGTCTTCGCCTTCTACGACCGCAACGACGCGTTCCTCGGGAACTCGGGGTCAGGCGCCGCGGGAGACGGCTACGGGGGGATGCGCACCGAGGTGCACGTCTTCCCCGCCGGCAAGCTCGCGCCCCAGCCCCAGGGCTCGACCATGGACTTTGCCACGACCGGAAAACAGTGGGTACCCAACCAACTGTTCACCGACGGAAGCGGGGGGTACTGACGATGTCCCGCGAGAGCAACAACTCGAGGGTGTCCGTCGAGGCCATCCCCGGTGGTGCGTCGCCGGGCCGGCGCTCCCTCCGCGTCCTGGCGCAGCGGCTGCGCCGTCACTGGTGGATCCCGGGCGGCTTTGTCGCCGTGCTGGCCACCGGGATGGTGATCCCGGTGAGCGCCACCCCGCTGCACCTGCCGACCCCCTCCGAGGGGCTGGTCTGCACCAACGGCACCACCAAGCAGGTGACGCCGGCGGCACCGGCTGCCGCCTACACGACGCGGAGCTTTGTGCTCACCGCCCGGGACGGGTACATCACCACGCCGGACGGCAACAGCATCTACATGTGGTCCTACTCGCAGAACGACAAGGACTTCCAGTACCCGGGCCCGTTCCTGTGCGCCAACGAGGGTGACCACGTCACCGTGTCGCTGCACAACAGCCTCCCGGTACCGACCTCCATGGTCTTCACCGGGGTGTCCGGGGTCAAGGTCAACGGGGCCGTGGCCCAGCCGGACAGCCCGACCGTCACCAGCCTGGTCCAGCCGGTGGCCGCGGCCACGCCGGGGAACCCCGCAGGCGGCCAGGCCACGTACACCTTCATCGCCTCCCATCCAGGCACCTTCCTCTACGAGAGCGGCACCGACGCGCAGCTCCAGGTGCAGATGGGCCTGATCGGCGGCATGGTGGTGCGACCCTTCACGCCCGGATGCAAGGGCGCGACCACGGATCCCGCCAGCTGCACGTTCTCGTACAAGCCGCCAGGGGCGTGTGCCGACCCCTACAGCGCCGGCACCGTGGCCTACGCCTACGACAACCCGTACAGCAAGTTCAACTCCTGCCAGGAATATGTCCACCTGCTCTCGGAGATCGACCCCGACCTCCACCACTCGATCGAGTTGGCCGCCGCCCCTGGCAACCTGAACCCCTCCTACGCGTACGACTGGGCCAAGTACAACGCCCGTTACTACATGATCAACGGGCGCACCTTCCCCGACGACGTCTCGCCCAACGGCATCTCCAATCTGCCCACGCAGCCCTACGGCGCGCTGATCCACGTCCAGCCGCGCAGCGCCACCAACCCCAACTCGGCGCTGATCCGTTATCTCAACGCGGGGCCGGTGGGCTATCCCTTCCACCCCCACAGCAACCACGAGACCACGGTCGGCATCGACGGCCACGAGTTGGTCACGGCGAGCGGGGGTGACGCATCCTACGAGCGCTTCGCTCTGGTCGTCGCGCCCGGCCAGACCATCGACGCCGAGTTCACCTGGGTGGACGCCCAGGCGTGGAACCCCACCACCAATCCCGTCGGGGTGCCCGTTCCCGACCAGCAGGACCGCTTCGAGGGCCCCTACTGGAACGGCACGCCCTACCTCGGCGACTACCAGCCGCTGTCGACGGGAGTGACCCGCTACAACCAGTGCGGCGAGTTCCTCCACGTGGCCCACAGCCATGCGCTGTTCCAGGTGACCAACTTCGGCTTCAGCGGCGGCGGCATGCTGACCATGGTGCGGGTCGACCCACCACCGGGTCTGCAAACGCAGTTCGGCACCACCTGCACGCAGCCGGGGAGGGGCTGAGATGCTGCGAACCCTGACGTCCCACCGGTCCGCCCGAGCGGCCATCCTGGCCATCGGTGGCGCGCTCGTCGTGCTCGGCAGCACGGCGACCGGTGTCGCCGCCACGCCGACACCATCGCCGACCGCCAGACCGACGGCAACACCCACCGCAACACCGAAGGCAACCCCCACCGCCACGCCGAGGGCAACCCCCACGGCCACGCCGGCACCGGCGCCACCCGCGGGCAAGCCGGCCAGCAACCCGACGGCGCCCACCAGGCTGGCACCGGTCGCCGGCACCACGGCGCCGGCGCTGCCGCTGCCGCTGCCGGTCGTGATCCCGCCCATCCTTCCGGCCACCAACAACTGCCCGACGGTCCTGGGGGTCGTCACCTGCGACCTCTATGCGATCCCCGGCACGGTCACGGTCCCCGGGATGACGGCGCCCCTGCCCGTCTGGGGCTTCTCTCTGAACAACTCGGCCGGACCCGGCCTGGTGCCGGGCCCAACCCTGGTGATCGTGGCCGACCTGACCTCGAAAACGGCGACCCTGACCGTGAACCTGCACAACAGCCTTCCGGCCGGCGCAGGCTGCGTCTCCCTGGAGATCGCGCAGTCCTCGGCCACCCCTGACCTGGTCGGTGTCGCCCCTGGCGGCACGTCGACATGCGGGACGACCAGCGCTCATGCGCCCTATAGCTTCTCGGGCCTCAAGCCCGGAACCTACGTCTACGAGGCCGGTGCCACCAACAACGGCCAGCGCCAGGTGGCCATGGGCCTGGCCGGCATGCTGGTGGTGCGGCCGGCGAACTTCGCCGTCTGCCGCATGGCCTACGACGGCAGCACGGCGCCGGCCTGCGACGGCACTCCCTTCACCAACGAGGCGCCGGTGCAGCTCAACGAGTTCAGTTCCGCGTTCAACACCGCCACCAGTGGCGGCGCCGCCACCGCCGACCTGGCCACGTACAGGCCGGACGTCTTCCTGCTCAACGGCAAATCGTTCGACAGCGCCAACCCGTCGGCGGGGAGCATCGCCGTCACGGCCGGTGACAGGCTGTTCCTCCGCTACGCCAACCTGGGCCTGCGCGAGCGCTCCATCTCCATCGCCAACGCGCGTCAGCAGGAACTGGCCTCGGACGGCGCCATCCTCAAGGTCCAGCACGACATCGACGCCGTCTACGTCAACCCGGTCCAGACCACCGACACGCTGACCCTGGTTGATCCGACGCTGCCGCTGGGCACCCAGGTCCCCGTGTACGACCAGGGTCACCACATGACCACCTGGGGCGGCACAGCTGCCCAGCCGTCCCCGAACCGACCCCTCGACGGCGGTGGCATGGGGGGCATGATCGCCATGCTCAACGTCCTCAACCCCGGCCTCGGCAGCCCGGCGGCCGCGCAGACCTCGGTGACCGTGTCGCCGAAGGTCAACGACCTCAACCCGGCCAACCCGGCCGACGTCACCTGCGTCGACGCCACCATCACGCCGACCCTCGGCGTGGTGATCGGAGCCGAGTGGTTCCTCGACGCCATCGGTGCGCCCGGCACGGGAACGCCGATCACGCACACCGCCTGCGGGACCGGCGGCAACTACTCGTTCACCCTGACGGTGGCGCAGCTGCAGGCGCTGCTGGCCCCGCCGGCCACGCTCCCCGGAGCTCACGTCATCTGGGTCGAGGGGCGGGATCTCAACGGCTGGGGCGTGGCCTCGGGCGACAGCTTCACTCTCGACCTGGGCGGCCCGCTGGTCACCCATGTCTCGGTGCACTCCACCCCGACCAACACCGCGCGCATCAACGACCTCGACGGGACATCCGACCTCGACATCGTCGGCTCCGCGAGCGCGGCGCTGAGCGGCTGGGTGGTCACCGCCGCCGAGGTCTGCATCGACGCTCCCTGCTCGGCCAGCCTCAAGCCCAATCCTGCCTACGACCAGCCGGGACATCCATTCGGGGCCTTCACGGGCAAGTTCGGCCTGCCCCTCCAGACGTCCGCCACGACCACGGGTGTGAACAGCCCTGACGCCTCCATCGTGGGCTTCAGCGGCGCCGTCCCGGCCGGCCTGCTGCCGACGCTGGAAGGCACCCACACCCTGTTCATCCATGCCTGTGAGGGGCCGGCCATCCTGCCCACGGTCGTCTCCAATGGGCAGCAGGCGACCTACACCGCCAGCACGGCGACCGATCCCAGCCTGAGCATGCCGACCACCGGCCTGGCGGGGTACACCATCACCACCGCTTCCGGCCAGACGGGCACGGTCGCGAGCAACACGGCGACGACGATCACCCTGACCCCGGCCGGATGGACCGGTGGCACGCCGGCCAACGGCACCGCATTCACTGTCAGCGTCAGCGATGTTCTCTGCGGTCGCTGGAACAACGCGCAGGTCACCACCGCGACCTTCGTCATCGACACCACCCCGCCGACCACGGCCGTCAACGCCGTGCTGCCCGATCCCAACAACGGCTTCGTCTCGGGCCCGGGCAACGGCTCCTTCCTCAACTCGGAGCGCATCGACGCCACCTTCACCGATCCGGTCAGCGGCGGCGTCAGCTCCAGGATCGGCATGGCCGAGGTCTTCATCAGCCAGCCCGACGTGCTGCCCTGGTGCTACACCGGCGCCAGGACTCCACCCACGACCGGCACGGCGTGCACGGCGACACCGCCGGTCGGCTTCTTCGGCAGCGGCGCCGAGATGGTCCCGGAGGGCGCTCAGTGGAACGTCTCGCCGACCCAGAAGGCGTCCGCATTCATCCCGCTCGCCGACGTGCGGGCATTCCCCGAGGGGCATGTCTGGTTCTGGATCCACGCCATGGACCAGGCCGGCAACTGGGAGCCCTTCACGCTGGCGGCGACCGACACCCACTACTCGCTGACCCTGGACAAGACGCCGCCGACGCTGACCCCGCCCTGTACGCTGACGCCGACGCCGCAATGCCCCGGCGTGACCGTCGTCAAGGGCACCTCCAACAGCACGCTGACCATCCACGCCACCGATCCACTGGTCAACGGCGTCAACACCAACATCGTGGCGGCGGAGTACTTCACCTCGCCGTGCACCATCCCGTCCGCCACCGAGGCGGTCACCTGCTTCAACGACCCGGGCCCGGGCAACGGGACCCCGATCACTGTGGCCACGCCGGGGACGACGGTGACCATCGTCGCCACCATCCCCAACCCGCCGCACGGTCAGGCGCTCTACGTCCGGGTCAAGGACCTGGCGGGCAACTGGTCGGTGGTGGACTACCGGATACCGGTGGCCATCTACTGATGGCAACACAGGCCGCGCCGCCGGCGGCCAGGAACACACGCCTTGGCGCGGGGAGCCGGACCGTCGTCCGGCTCCTCGCCCCCTTCCTCGTCTTCGCCCTCGGGGTGGCCGCCATCGTGACGGTGCGCTCCGTCATGCTCAACCGTCAGGCGGCGGATCGGGCGGCGACGGTGGCGGCCGCCGCCGCCGCCCCCTTCCCGACCAGCGCCAACATCGAGCAGACCTGGGGCATCCGCTTCACCACGGTGCGCCTGGTCGTCGATGGCGGCGACGTCGAGATCCGCTACTCGGCGGTCGACACCTCCAAGGACGGGCGACTCCACTCCGGCAACGTCGGCGACCTGCCCTACCTGATCGCCGAGGACACGAAGATGGAGGTGCGCAGCTCCTCGCTGATGCTCAACCTCCACTACACCCACGCCGGCGAGGACATCGTCGGCGGCACCTACAGCGTCATCTACGGCAACTCCAACGGTGCCGTCCACCCCGGTGGGCTGGTGACCATCGTTCTTCCCGACGGCCTCAAGCTCGAGCACGTGCCGGTGTCATGATGGGCCGCGTGGCTCAGAGACGGCGCATCCCCGACCCCGAGACCTCGCCTCCGGCACCCACCCCCTCCCCCAAGGTCGCGGCCACGACACCGCCGCCGACCAGCGAGACGACCCAGCCGACCGGGCCCGACCAGACGGCCTGGCGCGAACGGCTCAACCTGGCCGGCGGCATCCTCGGCGCGATCGCCCTCGTGGACGCGGTCGCGGTGACGCTGTATGACGTGGTCTTCATCCGGGCCCACGGCGGCACCGGTGCCGTCGGCCAGGTGAATCTCTCCGGCTTCTACAGCCTGGTCCTGCTCGGCGGGGTGGTCCTGCTCAGCATCCCCGCCGGCGGACGGATGTCGGTCGCGGCGGTGCGGACCCTGTTCACCGTGGCCGCCGTGGCGGCCGTCTACATTGCCGTGACCCAGGCCGTCGAGGTCTACGCGGTGGTGGCACAGTCGGGCGCGACCACGCCGGCGTCCACGTCGGAACGCAGCCTGCTCCTGTTCACGCCGCTCGGCGACCTGACCGTCACCATCGTGGCGGGGTGGCTGGCGCTGCTCGGCTTCCTGGCGCACCGGGACGGCGAGGGGGCGGAGGGCTCGGTCAACGTCATCGCCTTCGGCGCCACGCTGGCGGTGATCGTGGCGGTCGTCGTCCAGGTCAGCGCCGCCTCCGGCACCAACAGCACCTACGTGCCCAACCCCGGACCGCCACCGTCCACCCAGGTGCCGCTTCCCGTCGGCCTGGTCTCCGCGCCACCGCTCGCCTGACCCGGGCGCGGCTCGGCGGTGGATCGACGGATCATCCTGGTCTCGGGCGCGCCGGGGTCCGGCAAGAGCACCGTGGCCGGCGCCGTCGCCGGGGCGCTCAACCTCCCGATCCTCTCCAAGGACGCCATCAAGGAGGTCCTGTGGGAGGCGCTCGACCTGCCCGCCCGGTGCAGCGGGGTGCCGGCGGACAACGACCTGGAATGGTCGCGCCGGCTCAGCCGGGCCGCCATGGAGGTGATGTGGGCACTCGCCCGGCAGCCGGCGGAGGTGCTGGTGGAGGCGAACTTTCGCCCCCGCAGCGAGCACGAGCGCTCACGGATCGAGGCGCTCGACGGCCGCGTCGTCGAGATCCACTGTGTGTGTCCGCCCGAGGAGGCGGCCCGACGCTTCGCATGGCGGGCCACGCAACCCGGGCACCACGCCGCCCACGTGCTGCGGCGCCTGGACGCTGACATGCTGGCCGAGTACGACGGTCCGGTCGGCGTGGGTCCGGTGATCTGCGTGGACACGACACGGCCGCTGCAGCTGGAGCGGGTGCTGACCGCAATCGAGGCCCTGCGTCGATGACCGCGCCCCACGACGCGGCCCCCTGTCCCCGTGTACCCTGTGCACCACCCTGGCCCGCCAGTCATGAACTCGGAGGAAGGTCCCGCATGCGCATCGGCATACTCACCGGTGGCGGTGACGCCCCTGGTCTCAACGCCGCCATCCGCGCCGTCGCCCTGCCGGCGCTGGCCGCCGGAGACACCGTCCTGGCGGTGCGCGACGGCTGGAAGGGGATGCTCGGCGAGGGATCGCTGACCGAGCTGACACGTGCCGATGTCGACGGCATCATCACTCGGGGCGGCACCATCCTGGGGAGCTCCCGGACCAACCCCGCCAAGGTCGAGGGCGGCTACGACCAGGTGCGCGGTGTCTTCGAGAGCCACCGGCTCGACGCGCTGGTGGCGGCGGGCGGGGACGACACGCTCGGTGTCGCCTCCAGGCTCGCCGGCATGGGGCTGCCCGTGGTGGGTGTTCCCAAGACCATGGACAACGACCTCGCGGTCACCGAGTACTGCATCGGTTTCGACACCGCGGCGGGAATCGCCACCGACGCCGTGGACCGCCTGCGCACCACCGGCGCATCCCACCACCGCGTCATGGTGGTCGAGGTCATGGGCCGCGACGCCGGCTGGGTGGCGGTCGCCGCCGGCATCGCGGGCGGCGCCGACATGCTCGTCATCCCCGAGTTCGAGGTCGGGATGGACACCATCGTCGAGCACCTCGAGACGCGGCGCTCGCAGGGCTACGACAACTGCATGGTGGTGGTCGCCGAGGGCGGCACCATCCCCGAGCTGGCCGACGCGGAGGCCGGCGGCGAGACCGATGCCTTCGGCCACGTCCGGCTCTCCGAGAAGGGGCTGGGCGAGCGCCTCGCCGGTCTGATCGAGGAGCGCGCGAAGTGGGAGTCGCGGTTCGTCGTCCTCGGGCATCTGCAGCGCGGTGGCACGCCCACCCAGTTCGACCGCGTCTGGGCCACCCGGGTCGGCCACGGCGCCTACGGGCTGGTCCGCGCAGGCCGTTTCGGCGAGATCCCGATCAAGCGTGGCGACGAGGTCCATGTCGTTCCGCTCGCCGACGTCGCCGCCGGCGGACGGACGGTGCCGCGCGAGCTCTACGAGGTCGCCCAGACCTACTTCTGAGCCTCCCGGCCGGAACACGGTCCCCGCCATGGGCGGCATGAGGATCGCGCTGGTGACGGCGCAGTTCGCACCCTGGCAGGAGCCGCACGTCGGCGGCGCGCAGGTCCTGCTCGCCGACCTGGCCCGCGGACTGATCCGGCGCGGCCACGAGGTGGCGGTGTTCGCCGCCGAGGGGTCTGCCCTCGCCGGCGTCCCCGTCGTCGAGACCGGGGTGGACCCGGCCCGGCTCGCCCACACGCGCCGCCGTCCGGGCTCGGCCCCGGCGGCCGCGGATCCGGCGGTGGCCGCCGCCTTCGACCGGGTCGCCACGGTGATTGGCCAGGGGCACTGGGACTGCGTCCACAACCACGCCTTCGACGCCCCCGCCATCACCGCGCTGGGCCGGCTGGCCATCCCGGTCCTCCACACCCTCCATCTCCCTCCGGACGCCGACGTGGTCGGCGCGCTCGAGGACGCCGCGGCCTCGCGGCCGGTGACCGTGGCCGTCTCCGAGTCCGCCGCGCGTGCCTGGCGCGAGGTCGTCCCGCTCTCGGCGGTGATCCGCAACGGGGTGCCGACCGCGGAGATCCCCTGGTCGTCGAGCCCCGGCGCCGGCCTGGTCTTTGTCGGACGTCTCAGCCCGGAGAAGGGCGCCGACGTGGCCGTCCGGCTGGCGGAGCGCACCGGCCTGCCCCTGACCGTCATCGGCGACCCCTACGACCTCGCCTGGTCCGCGCTCCTGCAGCACAGCGCCGATCGCCGGCTGGTCCGATTCCTGCCGGCTCTGCCCCGGGCCGCCGTCTGGGTCCACATGGGCAGCGCCATGGCGGTGCTGGCGCCGGCGCGCTGGGAGGAGCCCTTCGGCCTCAGCGTGGCCGAGGCGCAGGCCGCCGGCACGCCCGTGATCGTGTCTCCGCGCGGAGCGCTGCCGGAGATCGTCCGCGACGGCGTCACCGGCTGGATCGCCGACGGCGCCGAGGCCATGGAGGCCGCCGTCGCCAACCTGCACGGCATCGAGCGGGCCGGGTGCCGGCGTCACGCCGAGGCCGAGCTGGACCTCGAGCCCATGCTCGACGCCTACGAGCGCGCCTATCGCGACGCCTGCCAGCGCGGGGTTGCCGGCTGAGTCCGCCTTACGCGGGGGCCGACCCCGGGCGCGGCGGCGACGCGTGCCGGGGCTGGTAGAGCCCGATCTGGCCGCCGCCGGGGACCCGGATCGAGGTCAGCAGCCCCCAGCCGCGGTCGGTGACGGGGGTGGCGAACTCCACCCCCCGCCGGGTGAGCTCCTCGACGGTGGCGTGCACGTCGTCGCACATGAGGAAGAGCTCGTGCTGCGCGTCACCCTCCGCCGGGTGCATGGCGACCTCCGACGGCGGCAGGGCGAAGATCAACCAGCCGTCGCCGACGTCGACGAATGGGAACTCCAGCACGTCCCGGAACCAGTCGCGCAGCCCGTCCGGATCACTGGTGTAGAGGATGACGTGGGCGCCATTGATCATTCGACATCTCCCGCGGGGTTGGCGCCCACCGATGGTAGGCGATGCCCGCCGGCGGCCTGGTGGCCCTCCTGTGCGGCGCCCGTGAGGTACCGGTCGCAGCTCGGCGCCAGCCAGGCCACCACCGTCTCCACGCCGGCCGACGCCAGCGGCTCGGCGGCCACCACGTAGCGCACCATGGCCAGGCCGACCAGCTGGGACCCGACCAGCGTGGCTCGCAGTGGCGCGTCCGCGACGCCCAGCCGCGCCGCGATCCGGCCGATGAAGGCCTCAGTGAGAAAGGCTCGCAGGGTCGCCGCCGCCGCCTCGTGGGACACTGCCGACCGCACCAGGGCGAGCAGCGGCTCGCGGCCGCGCTCGTCCTCCCAGATGCCCAGGAAGAGCCGGACCAGGCGCTCGCCCAGGCCGTCGGCGCCCTGCGCCACCAGTGCCTCGACGGCGGCGGGCAGGTTGACCGGCAGCCGCATGGCGGCGGCGAACAGGCTCGGTTTGGACTGGAAGTAGTAGGTCACCAGCGCGGCGTCGACCCCGGCCTCGCGGGCCACGGCGCGCATCGAGGTGGCCTCGTATCCGGCCGCGGCGAAGGCCCGGCGCGCGGCCGCCAGGATCGCCGTCCGCGTGTCCCCGCCCGCGGAACGCCGCCCGGTGCGGCCCGTCAATCGGTCCGCCGTCGCAGTGTTGCCGCCCCCAGCCCGAGCGCCAGGGGGATGCAGGCGCACACCACCACCAGGTCGGTGACGGCGCCGCCACCGGAGGAGGCGGCCCGGCTCACGCCGTCGATGGCGTACGACATGGGGAGCACGTCCGACATCCAGCGCAGCACCGCCGCCATGTCGTCGCGCGGCGCCAGCAGGCCGCAGAGCAGCAGCTGGGGCAGGACGAAGGCGGGAAGGAACTGGACCGCCTGGAACTCGGATCGGGCGAAGGCGCTCAGAAAGAGCCCCAGCGCGGTGCCCAGCAGCGCGTCGACGACGGCGAAGACCACCACCAGGGCCACGCAGCCGTGGACGCTGAGCCCCAGCGGACCCAGAGAGAGGGCGAGGGCGAGGCCGACCTGCGCCATCGACGCCGCCCCGAATGCCAGCGCGTACCCGGCCAGCAGGTCGGCCCGGCCCATCGGCGTGGTCAGCAGCCGCTCCAGGGTGCCGCCGGAGCGCTCGCGCAGCATCGCCACCGAGGTGACGACGAACATCACGGTGAAGGGGAAGAGCGCCAGCAGCATGGGCCCGATGCGGTCGAAGACCTGGGGACGCCCGTCGTAGACGTAGCGCAGCAGGGTCATGAGCACGCAGGGCACGACCAGGAGAAAGGCGACGGTGCGGCGGTCGTGAGCCAGCTGCAGCACCACCCGTCGCGCCGTGGCCAGCGTCCGGCGGGCGTTCACGCGGCCGCCTCGCGCACCAGGCGCAGGAAGGCGGCGTCGAGGCTGTCGGCGCCGGTACGGCGGCGCAGCTCGGCCGGGGTGGAGTCGGCGAGGATGCGGCCCTCGCGCAGCAGCAGCAGCCGGTCGCAGCGCTCGGCCTCCTCCATGACGTGGCTGGAGACGATCAGCGTGCTCCCGGCCGCGGCCAGCCGGTGGAAGAGGGCCCACAGATCCTCGCGCAGCAGGGGGTCCAGGCCCACGGTGGGCTCGTCGAGGACCAGCAGGTCAGGGGCGCCGAGCAGGGCCGCAGCCAGCGAGACGCGACCGCGCTGGCCTCCCGACAGCCGGTCGACGCGCTGGTGGGCGTGGTCGACCAGGGAGACATCGCGGAGCACGTCGTCGACGCCGGCCCCCCCCGCCGCGAGAATGGCGGCGAAGTAGTCGAGGTTCTCGCGCTCCGTCAGATCGGCGAACACCGAGGGCGCCTGCGTGACATAGCCGACCCGGCCGCGCACCTGGCGCGAGCCCGCCGGGCGGCCGAAGACGCTGACCCGTCCGGCAGTGATGCGCTGCACCCCGACGATGGCGCGCAGCAGGGTCGACTTGCCCGATCCGCTGGGGCCGAGAAGGCCGGTCACACTCCCCGGGGCGATGGCGATGGAGACGCCGTCGAGGGCCAGACGCCGTCCGCGCACCACCGTGAGCCCGACCACGTCGACCGGATTCATCACGCGATGAATTCTAGGAGCGATGAAATACCGGGGTCAAGGTGCCTGGTCTCCCAACGACGGCGCGCGCGCCCCGAGGGCGCGCCGCCGTCGCGGCGCGGTCAGCCCTTGGGGTTCTTGACGTCGATGCTCACGCCGACCACGTCACCGACCTTGAGCGCGCCCAGCAGGGCCGAGTACGGCTTGATCCCGAAGTCGGTCTGGGTGATGCTGCCCTTGGCCGTGATCCGATCGCCGGCCTGGCTGAAGGTGAGGTCCAGCGGACGGGTGGAGCCGGCCAGGTTGAGCTGGCCCTTGATGGTCGAGCCCTCGACCCCGGTCGCCGTGTAGACGATCGTGGGGTTACGACTGGTCATCAGAACCTTCTCGTTGATGCTCTTCTTGATGTCGGCCCTGTCCTTGTCGGAGAGGGCCTTGGCTCCGCCCTGGGCGTCGACGATCTCCAGGGAGCCGGCCTCTGCCTCCGCCTTGAGCGACGCCAGGCCGCTGCCGTCGTCGGTCGGTGTCAGGGTGGCGCTCCAGCGCTTGACCTCGAGGGTGAGGTCGTGGCCCATCTTGGCGGCCGCACCCGTCCGTGTGGTGTGCAGCTTGAGGGTGCCGTCGCCGGGACCCATGGTGATGGTGTCGGCCATGTGTGTGTCCACCTCGCGTGTGCAGTCCGGGCATGGCGGAACGCGCGGTGGGGGCCGGCGGTCCGTCACGTCCAGGGCGCGTTCAGAGCGCCTCGGCCGCTGACCGTACGACACTTGTCACAGTCACCGTTTCGGCCTCCCACGGATGCACGCGGCCGCCGAACCCGCTAGCCTGCGGCCCCTTGACTCAGTCCGAACGTCTGCCGCCGTCCGCCACCACCCCCGCCCCGGCGCGCTGGGAGGTCGCCGCGCGCGATCTGGCCCCCGACGAGATGCGCATCGGCGAGTCCAGACGCGCCGCCGTGGCCGTCCTCGTCGACCACGCCGGTGGCGCCGCCGGCCACCCGTCGGTGGGACCGACGATTGCCGGCGCGGTCCAGAACGTCCTGGAGACGCTGGCGAGCACCGCCGCCGCGCCGGTGCCGCTGATCATCCGCACCGGCCCGGCCTGGCGGTCGGAGGTGGAGGCCGCCGCCGCGAGGCTGCCGGCGAGCGTGGTCGTCGAGCCTCCCTCCGACGCCGCGCTGGACGCGCTCGACTCCCTGTCCGCCCAGCTCGCCGGCCGCCCCGAGGCCGAGCGGCCGCCGGCTCGCGACGACTGGGTCCTGCTGCACGAGGCCGCCCGCCTCTTCCTCGAGGTCAAGCCCTGGGAGGAGCGGACCGAGTCCGAACCCCTGGTGCTCGACCTCCGCGCCGGCGCCGTCCGCGGCGACTTCATCGGCGTCGTCCTCGGCGGCGGGGAGAGCCCGCGCGGGGTCCTGCTGCTGCCCGGCCGCGACGTCGAGGCCGCCCTCCGGCGCCTCGCCGCCCGCGACCTGCTGGCCGGCTCGCTGACCCTGCACTTCGAGGGTGACGAGCGACCCGGCTGGGAGGTCGAGCGCATCCGTCGCCTGGGCTGGCCGGCCGGCATCGCGGTGCTCCCTCGCGCCCTCGGCCACGACTCCCAGGGCCCGCGCGAGATCGACCGGCACGCCGCCCAGATGCTGACCGTGGGCCTGCGCGCCATCACCGCCCTGACCACGGCGCGGGGGCAGCGCATCGAGCTGACCGCCGACGTGGCGCTCGGTGGCGGCGGGCACGGGGAGTACCGCGTCCGCGACTCCACCAGCGTCGCCGGAGTGCTGCCGCTGGTCCGCGAGCCGGCCGCCGCCGCGGCCGGCGACGCCTCCGGACAGACCCTCGGCGAGGTCTTCCGGGACATCCTCGCCGACTGCCGGCTGGGGCTGCGGCGCGACGGGGGCGTGGCTGCCGAGATGGTCGCCTCCCTGGCCCTGGCCGCCTTCGAGGCCGACGGGGCCGACGTCGCCGCCGCTGCCTCGGAGTTCACGGCATGGCTCGAGTATCGGGCCGGCCCGGAGAGCTTCGCGCTCCTCACCGCCCTCGCCGTCCTGGCTCCGGAGCCGGCCGCCGGCGAGGCCGCGGCCGCCGCCGACCGGGTGCGCGGACGCCGCAAGGCCGGCCGCTGGGCGTCGCTGGCGCCGCAGTCGGTGGTGATCCGGTCGGCGTGGCGGGCCGCGGACCGCAACGGCGACTTCGACACCGTCGTCCTGGAGTTCGCCGGCGGTGGGACGGCGGACCACTGCCTCATCGCCGTCAGTGACCGCAACCACGACAGCGCCACCGCCGACCTCGTCCTCCTGCCCACCCTGGCCCCGCGCACCGACCTGCACGAGGCCCGCTCGCTCCAGGTCGCCGAGGCGGCGGGCGCGGTCATGGCCTCGGTCGACCTCGCCCTGGCCGCGCCGGTGGGCGTCGGCCACCCCGTGTGGCACGGCCTCATCCCGCTGGTGCGGCGCCGGCTGGGGGCCCACCCGCCGGTGCCGATCCCGGTGGAGCGTGCCGAGGTTTCCGACGAGGCCGTCGCCGCCGCCGCCGGCGAGCTCGCCGGCGCCGATCCCAGGCTCGCCCGCGAGGTGGTCGCCGCCCTGCTGCGCATTCGCGCCGCGCATGGCGACGGCGACATCGCCCGCTGGACGCCGGCCGTCGCCGCCGCCATGGCCCGCTGGGATGCCGCCGGGCTGCGGGCCCTGCCCCGCCGCGAGCTGCGGCTGGCGCTGCGCGCCCTGGTGCGCGCCTGGGTGGAGCGCTCGGGGGCGGGCGAGGAGTTGCGCCGCGCCGGCGAGGAGGCCGTGGAGGCCGCCCTCAAGGAGCTGGAGCCACGCAGTGGACGGGCAACGGCCGGCTCCTGAGAGCGCCGCGTCACCCAACGTTCGTTCTGCGACCCGGCAGCGTTCTGCCACCCTGCGGTCCGCCCCGGCCACGCCGGCCCTGAGACCGCGCCGCCGTCGCACGCGCTTCATGCTGAGGAGGCGGCGGCGACATCCGGAACCGCTCTGCTGACCCCCATGCCAATCCGCATGCCGGTCCTCGGCGCCCTCGTCATCGCCGGCCTGACCGCCTGCGGCAGCGCGCGTCCGGCGACCACGGACGCGGGCCGGCCGCCGGCCGCAGCCGCGCGGGCCTGCGACCCGGCAGCGGTGTCGGGCGCGCTGACCCATCCCGGCGGTACCCCGTCCGGCGGCCTCGGCAGCTGGCCGGGCACGGAGCGAGATGCCCGCCACTCGGGCACCGCCGCCGCCGTCGGGCCGCATGACGGCCACCGGCGCTGGACGCGCCGGCTGGAGGGGGCGGTCGTCCCCGGGCCGGTGATCGGTGCCGACGGGACGGTCTTCGCCGCCTCCAACGGCGGCGTCCTCCATGCCCTCGACCCGGCCACCGGGCGCGACCGCTGGAGGGTCGACGGCGGCGGCGCCTACGGCAGCGACGACAGCACCTCGCCGCTGCTGCTCCCCGGCATGCTCCTCTGGCCCGGCCCCCAGGACTCGCTGGTCGCCGTCGATCCGGGCACCGGCGCCGTCCTCTGGCGGCAGCACTTCGACAGCCGTCCGCTCTCCCCCGTGCGCGGCGGCGGCCGGACCCTCTACGTCGCCGAGGTGTCGGGCTTTCTCCACGCCTACGATCTCTCCCCGGCCGGGCTGCGCCTGCGCTGGAGCGATGACCTCCTCGGCGGCGAGGGGGGCAGCCTGGGCAACCCCGCCGTCGCGCCCGACGGCACGCTGCGCCAGACGCGGTCCAACCGCGTGGTGGCGGAGCGCGACGACGGCGACCACGCCACGCTGCTATGGCATGTCGACATCGCCAGCGGCACCGAGGTGTCGGCGGCGGTGAGCGCCGACGGGATCACCGTCTTCGGCACCAATGACGACACCGAGTACGGCATCGACGCCGCCGGAAAGGTGATCTGGCGCTACCCGCGCAACAGCCTGACCTACTCCTCGCCGGCGGTCAGCCCGGCGGGCATCGCCTACTTCGGCGACCATCTCGGCTTCGTCAACGCCGTCGACAGCCACTCCGGCTGCCTGGCCCGGCGCTGGCAGACCGGCGGCGAGGTGTGGACGGCGCCGGCCGTCGATGCCGCCGGCGACGTCTACGCCGGGACCAAGGCGGGCCATGTGCTCGGGCTGGCGCCGGACGGCAGCACCCTCTTCGACGTCGACGCCGGCGGCATCGTCGCCGGCTACCCGGCCCTCGCCGCCGACGGCACCCTGCTGATCGGCTCCACGTCGGGCGACCTGCTGGCCATCGGGCGCTGATCAACCCAGCGCCGCCGGCGACGGCAGACGGTAGGGTTGGGTCGAGTTGCCGTCCCGGCCCCGCAGGGGCACGCCGCCGGGATCAGCAGCTTGTTCTCGGGGAGTGTCAGATCGTGGCTGTCGAGCGCGGCCGGCCGGCAGGGCCGATGGTGCGGCGCGGCGCCGAGACGGTGCTGCCCAACGACTGGGGCACCTGGCGGACCATCGGCTACGCCGACGCCGAGGCCGCCACCGTGCACGTCGCCCTGGTGCTGGGCGACCTCGACTCTGACCGGCCGGCCCTGGTCCGCCTCCACAGCGAATGCCTCACCGGCGACGTGTTCGGCTCCCAGCGCTGCGACTGCCGGGCGCAGCTGCACAAGGCCATGGCGATGATCGCCGCCGAGGGCAGCGGCGTGGTCATCTACCTGCGCCAGGAGGGCCGCGGCATCGGCCTCATGGACAAGCTCCACGCCTACGCCCTCCAGGACACCGGGCTGGACACCGTGGAGGCCAACCAGCACCTCGGCCTGCCCGTCGACAGGCGCGACTACGGCATCGGCGCCCACATCCTCGGCGACCTCGGCGTCCGGCGCATCCGCGCTCTCAGCAACAACCCGCGCAAGTGGGACGGCCTGCGCGCCCACGGGATCGAGGTGGTCGAGGTGGTGCCGCTGCCCACCGCCCCGACCGCCCACAACCTCGAGTACCTGCGCACCAAGCGCGACAAGCTGGGCCACCTGCTTGGCCACCTCGACGAGGCCACCTGAGAGAGGTTCGCCGCCAGGCGCGCGACCTGATCTCACACTGCGAGAATCCGCCCGTGTCCGATCTGGTCCTGCGATTGGTCCGCCACGGTGAGACCGACTGGAATGCCCAGGGTCGCGTCCAGGGGCATATCGACGTGCCCCTCAACGAGCGTGGTCTCGAGCAGGCGCACGCCGTCGCCGACCTGCTGGCCGGCTGCGGCGCCGAGCTGGTGCTGAGCAGCGACCTGCGGCGAGCCGCCGACACCGCGACGGTGATCGGCGAGCGCCTCGACGTCCCCGTCGAGGTCACCGAGCGCCTCCGCGAGCGCAACCTCGGCAGCCTGCAGGGCAAGACCGCCGCCGACCTCGGCGGCGAGACCAGCGGCTTCGTCTCGCGGACGGTCAACGACCCCTGGTCGAACCCGGAGGGCGGCGAGCGCCTTGACGAGTTCCGCGCCCGGGTGCGGGGCTGGGCCGAGGACCTGCGCGCCGAGCGCCCGGCCGCCGACATCATCGCCGTCACCCACGGGGGTGCCATGCGTGCCGCGCTCATCGCCCTGCTCGGCACCGACCGGCGCGAGGGGTTGCCCCGGATCGGCAACTGCGCGGTGATCACGCTCCGACTGCCGCCGACCGGCGATGCCGAGGTGCTGGAGATCGTCTCCCCGGCGACCGACGACGCCCACGCCGTCGATGAGATCGCCGGCGGCTGATCTCAGCCGCCGGGAAGGACATCGACATCGTCACCGCGGGGAACCCGTCCGAGGGTGAGGGCCGGCGCGGCCCGCGCCGGCTGCTGGTCGGCCGGGACGGCGACGTCGCCGCGGCGACGGGCCTCCTGGATCGGGCTGGGGGCGGCGCCGGCCAGGTCCTGCTGCTGTCCGGCCCGGCAGGGATCGGCAAGACCAGCGTGGTCGCCGAGCTGACGGGCGCCGCCCGGGAGCGCGGCTTCCTGGTTGCCACCGGCCACTGCGACGACCTGGATCGATCGCTGCCCTTCGCGCCCCTGGCCGGCCTGCTCCGCGGCCACCTCGGGATGGTCCGCCCGCTGCTCGCTCGCGGCCTGCCCGAGCTCCCCCTCCTGCTGCCTGAGCTGACCACGGAGGCGCCGGCAGCGGCCGCACCCATCGAGGAGGGCGAGCTGGTTCGCGTCGTCGCCCGCGCCCTGGCGGCACTGGCGGCGGAGCGGCCTGCGGTGATCGTCATCGAGGACCTGCACTGGGCCGACGAGGCCACCCACGCCGTGCTGCGCCACCTCGGGCGGCAGGCGGCGAGCCTGGCCATGCTGGTCACCCTGACCTTCCGGCCCGACGAGGCGCCGCCCGCCCTGGTGCACCTGGTGGCGGCCCTCGAGCGCCAGGGTCATGCCCATGCGCGGGAGCTCGCCGCGCTCGATCTCGACCAGACCGCCGCCCTGGTTGCCCACCTCGCCGGCACCGCCGGGGCAGCGCCCCGGCGCTTCGTCGAGCGCCTGCACTTCATCACCGAGGGCAACCCGCTGTTCGTGGAGGAGGTGGTGGGCGCGCTGGCGCTCGAGCCCGGGGCCGCGCTCCCCGAGCCGGACGCCGTCGACCGGGTGTCCGTTCCCCGGTCCGTCCAGGCGGCGGTGTGGCAGCGGGCGCGGCACCTCAGCGCACCCGGCCGCCGGCTCCTGCAGCTGGCCGCCGTGGCCGGACGGCATGCCGACGTGGACATGCTGGCGGAGCTCGCCGGGCTCGACGAGCCCTCGCTGCTGGTCCTGCTGCGCGAGCTGATCGCCACCGGCCTGGTGGCCGAGGAGTCGGCCGATCGCATCGGCTTCCGCCACGAGCTCACCCGCCGTGCCATCACCGCCGACCTCCTGGCGCGCGAGCGGCGGGCGATGCACGCGGCCATCGCCGGCTCCATCGAGCGACGCCACGGCGCCGGCGTGGCGCAGGCGGCGGAGCTGGCACGGCACCACTGGGAGGCCGAGGACTGGTCCGCGGCACGCGGCCACGCCGTCCGCGCCGGCCGCCACGCCGTCGCCCTGGGGGCTCCCCACGCCGCCGTCGAGCACTTCAGCACCGCCATCGAGGCGGCACGGCGCCTCGACCAGCGGCCCGCTGCCGAGGAGCTGGCCGCTCGCGCCGGCGCCCACGAGCGGCTCGGCGAGTTCGACCTGTCACGCGCCGACCAGGAGGCGCGGCTGGCCGCTGCACGCGAGGCCGGTGATCTCCGGACCGAGTACTCGGCGCTACTCGACCTGGGGAGCCTCTGGACGGCCCGCGACTACGGCCGCGCCGGTGCCCACTTCCGGCGCGGGCTCGAGGTCGCGCGCCGACTCGGCGAGCCGGCGGCGCTCGCCGCCGCTCTCAACCGCGTGGGCGGCTGGCATCTCAACAGCGAACGGCCCGATCCGGCGCGACAGCACCATGAGGAGGCGCTCGCCCTCTTCACCGCCGCGGGCGACCCGGACGGCACGGCTGCGACGCTCGACCTGCTGGGGACTGTGGAGCTGACCCTCGGCGACCTGGCGGCGGCGGCACGCCGCTACGGCCAGGCCATCGCCCACTTCCGCGCCCTGGGCGACCGGCCGGCCCTGGCATCGGCGCTGGCCATGGCGACGTTCACCGCGCCGCAGTACCTGGGGGCGCCGGCGACATGGTCCGATGCCACCACCGCCGACGAGGCCCTGGCCTGGGCCGAGGAGTCGATCACTGTCTGCGCCGCCCTGGGATGGCGGTCCGGCGAGGCCCTGGGCCACATCGCGCGGGCATCGGTCCTCGGTCAGCACGGCCGCTACGGCGACGCCTTCGTCCACGCCGGCCGCAGCCTGCGGCTGGCCGATGAGGTCGAGCACCCCTTCTGGATGCTGCTGGCCCACCTCATCCTGGGCGCCCTGCACGTCGACCTGCTGGACGCCGCCGCGGCCCGGCGCGACCTCGGGATCGCCGTCGCCATGGCCGGCAGGGCCGGATCCGAGTACTGGCGGCGCACGGCGAGCGGGTTTCTCGTGGAGGCCTGCCTCCTGGACGGCGACCGGGCCGCCGCCCGCGCCGTCATCGCGCCCCTCGCCGGCGTCGACCTCCCGGCGCCGGGTGCAACGGCGCCGGTGTCCATGGGCGTCCGCCACGCCTGGCGGGGGCAGGTCGAGCTGGCGCTGGTGGAGCACGACGAGGCGACGTCGGAGCGTGTGGTCGAGGCGCTGCAGGCGGTGATCACTCCCGGCGGCCGTTCCACCCCGCCCCTCGACCTGCTCCGGGGACGCGTCCTGGTGGCGCTGGGTCGCCGCCAGGAGGCGGAGGCGGTGTGGCGCTCCGCCATCGTCGAGGCCGACGCCCGCGGCCTGGTGCCGGCCGCCTGGCGGCTGCACGCGGCCCTGGGGCGGTCGCTGCGGGCGACGCGGCGCCTGGACGAGGCCGACGAGCAGATGGCCGCCGCGCGCGCCGGTCTCGATCTGGTGGCGCTCTCGCTGCCCGACGCCGGCGCCCGCGCCCGGTTCCTGCAGCGGGCAGCCGCGGTGCTGCCGTCGCCCACTGCGCGCCGGGCCGCCAAAGCCGCGGTGGGCGGCCTCACCGCCCGCGAGCAGGACGTCGCCGTCCTCGTCGCCGAGGGCCGCACCAACGGGCAGATCGCCGAGCAGCTGGTGCTCTCGTCGCGGACGGTGGAGAAGCACGTCGAGCACGTTCTCACCAAGCTCGGGCTGGCGACCCGCACCCAGGTGGCGGCCTGGGCGGTGCGCACCGGGCTGGCGGGCAGCCCAGGAGATACGTAGGCAGGCAGCAGGAAATGCGTGGTTCACCCGATCCCGGTGCGGGCCGGCGCGCCCTACGGTCACGGCACCACACCGGCCGTGCGCCGGCACGTGGGTCGGCATCGGAGGAGAGACCCATGGCAACGACGACAGCGACGGACAACGCCGCCGTGGCGCGGCGCATCTACGAGCTCTTCAGCCGGGGAGGCTATGACGAGGTGCTCGAGCTCGCCACCGACGACATTGAGTTGGTGCTTCACGCCTTCGGCCAGGTGTTCCACGGCAAGGAGGGTTTCCGCGAGTTCATGAGGGGGTTCACCACCGCCTTTCCCGACATCACCATCGCCGTCACCAACCAGGTGGCCGACGACGCCGGCGTCGCCAGCGAGTTCACCGCCGTCGGGACCCATAGAGGCGTTCTGCGGACCCCGGCCGGCGACGTGGCTCCCACCGGCCGGCGGGTGGAGTTCACCGTGGTGGAGGTGCTGACCATCCGCGACGGCCGCGTCGCCAGCCTGCGCAACTACCAGGACAGCGGCGCCATCATGCGCCAGCTCGGAATCAACGGAGGAGGAGAGGCGTGATCGAGCAGAACAAGGCGGTGGTGCTCCGGGTCATGGAGCACCTCGACCGGCGCGACATCGACGCCGTGGTGGCGGAGAGCACCGCGGACTGCACCTGGCACGGGTTCGCTCCCGAGCCGCTGGACCGGGCGGGCTATGTTGCCGCCATCGGAAACATCCTCGGTGCCTTCGGGGACTCGCGGTTTCCCGTGGACGCGGTGGTGGCCGAGGGCGACAGCGTCGCCGTCCAGCACCGGCTGACCGGGACCCACACCGACGAGTTCTCGGGCGTGGCTGCGAGCGGGCGGCCGGTGAGCGTCCCGGCCATCGCCGTCTTCCGCGTCGGCGACGGCAGGGTCGCCGAGGTGACGCTGCACGCCGACATGCTCGGACTGCTGATGCAGATCGGCGCCATCCCGGCACCCGGCGAGACCGCGGGAGCAGGGGCATGAAGGACATGTCCGCGGAGGAGATGAAGGAGGTCGTGCGCGCCTACCAGCGGGCCATCAACGAGCACGACTGGGACGCCCTCGACAGCGTGCTGGCGGAGGATGTGGCCACGCCTCTGATGATGCCCGGGTTCCCGCCCGGGCGCGAGGGGGCCAAGGCGCTCGCCCAGGCCACGCTCGGGCCCTGGCCCGACTTCCAGACCCGCATCGACGCCCTCATCGCCGAGGGCGATCGCGTGGTGGCGCAGGTGACCATGACGGGCACGGCCGTCAACCCCGGGCTGGGTCTGCCCGGCACCGGGAAGCCGTTCACGATGACCGGCGCCTACATGGTTCGCATCGCCGACGGCCGCATCGTCGAGCACGCCGGTGTCGAGGACGCGCTGGGAATGCTCGCCCAGATCGGCGCCATGGGCTGAGCCGCGACCGGCCCGGATGCGGACGACCGCACCCGGGCCGCATCCGCGGGCGCCGGGCTAGGCGACTGCCGCCGCCTCGGTGCGTCCCACCTCGATGGTCTCCTCGACCTGCGCCAGGCGTTCGGCGTCGATCTGCTCGGCGCGGGCCTCGTCCTCGGCCATGATGACGTCGAGGTCGATGACCTCGTAGCCCATCACGCCCATGTCGGCGAAGGCGTTGTGGATGCGGTTGCCCCAGAGGCCGATGTCCTTGAGCATGGGCACTATGCGGGTGAAGAGCAGCGAGCGGAAGAGCTTCTGCGACTCACTGTTCTGCACGTACCGGATGGCCTCGTCGACGTCGAGGCCGAGGTGCCCCCACATCTCCTCGGCGAGGAAGCGGTCGCGCATCAGGTAGCAGGCCTGGACGCAGAACTCCTCACGCTCGTCGCGCTCCTTCTGGGTCAACTGCGGGTAGTAGTCGCGCAGCGACAGCCGGCCGAAGGCC
>JRHI01000347.1_pt1 | contig 52462 bp, 53 predicted proteins | sample 215371 | NCBI WGS metagenome assembly JRHI01 (sample SAMN02929681, study PRJNA255918) | sediment metagenome | biome: cave system; feature: Ice Cave; material: Sediment; isolation source: sediment from deep within a dark volcanic ice cave with no known source of... ...
GACGGTGTACGGCGACTTCGGCAACTACTTCGTCACTCCCACCGTTGCCCCCGACGGCACCGTCTACGTGGTTTGGGAGCACAGCTACTACTACACGGCCGCCGTCCACAGCTACTTCCCGGTCTACGTCGACCAGATCCTGATCTCCAGGTCGGGCGACAAGGGCCTCACCTACTCGCCGCCCACCGTGGTGGCCAGCACCACGGTGGGCGGGCAGTCGTTGATCGGCAACTGGTCGAACTTCAGCTGCACGCCGCCTCGAACTTTGAGCGCTGCCCCCAGCATCGCCATCGACCCCGTCACCAACGCGGTGTACGTGGCCTTCGCCAGCAACTCCGAGCCGGCCGGGTTGTCCGGCTCCAGCTTCGCCACCCAGCGGATGCACGTCTACCTGACCCGCAGCACCGATGGCGGCGCCACCTGGAGCCTGCCCGGGCTGATCGACACCGGCAACCCCAACGACGCCTGGGAGCCGGTGGTGGCGGTYGTTGCCCCCACCMCCCCCTCCACCGTCTCCACCGTGGGCGTCGCCTGGTACGACCGCCGGGAGGATTCCGCCGGCAACAAGCTGGCCAGGGTCTACTACCGGCAGTCGCAGGACGGCGGGCTCACCTTCACGGCCCCGGTCCCGGTCTCCTCGGCCGCCTCCGACCCCACCGTCGACCCCTGCTACGCCAACGGCGACTACATGGGGATGGCGGCCGCCAACAACACCATGCTCCCGGTGTGGACCGACGCCCGGGCCGACTCCAATGCCAATGACAACAACGTGCCCCGGATCTATTCAGCGAAGATCACGGTGAACCAGGCTCAGAGCGGCGCCACCTCGCCGCTTCCCACCGGCGGCGAGTTCCACCCGGTGCAGCCGCAGCGTCTGCTCGACACCCGCGACGGCAGCGGCTTCGGGCTTTGCCTGGGAGCCGCCGGCCGGAGCGCCTGCCTGGGCAAGCTGGGGCCCAACAGCACGATCGACGTCCAGGTTGGCGGAGTGGGGGCGAGCCCGGTGCCGACCAGCGCCAGCGCGGTGGCGCTCAACGTGACCGCGGTCAATCCTGCCGGCCCCAGCTTCCTCACCGTCTACCCCACCTTCAAATTCACACCTCAAGGGCCAGACAACTTGAACCCCCTGCCGACCGCGTCCAACCTCAACTTCGTGGCCGGGCAGACCATCCCCAACCTGGTGATCGGCCAGCTCAGCGGGGGGGTGCTCAGCATCTACAACTACGGCGGCCAGCTCGACGTGGTCGCCGACGTGGTCGGCTACTTCTCCGCCGACCCCGACCAGGGCGACCGTTTCAGCGGCACCAGCCCGCTCCGGGTGCTCGACACCCGGAGCGGCAACGGCACCGCCGGCCTCGGCGGCCAGCCCGGCCCGGCCGGCCCGATCGGCCCGGGCGGAACCTTCACGCTCGGGCTGGCCGGCGCCCGGGTCGGCTCGACCACGGTTCCGAACGACATCGACGCGGTGATCCTCAACGTAACCGTCACCCAGCCCACCGCCAGCGGTTACCTCACGGTCTGGCCGGGCGACCAGCCCCAGCCGCTGGCCTCCAACCTCAACTTCCGGCCCGGCGACACGATTCCCAACCTGGTCATCGTCAAGGTCGGCCAGAACGGCACCCTCAAAATGTTCAACTACGCCGGCACCACCCACGTGGTGGCCGACGTGATGGGCTGGTTCCGAAAGGACTCCTCCTACTCCGGGCTGGGCTTCCATCCGATCGTGCCCGACCGGTATCTCGACACCCGCTTCGGGGTGGGCGGGATTGGCGGCGCGTTGGGGCCGGGGGCGGTGGCCGGGCTTGCCATCACCGGCCGGCCTGACAAGGTGACGGTGCCGGCCGCCGCCCGGGCGGTGATCGCCAACGTCACCGCCGTGCGGCCCACCGCCCCCGGCTTCCTCACCCTCTACCCGGGCGACGTGCCCCTGCCCACCGCCTCCAACCTCAACTTCGGGGCCGGGCAGATCATCCCCAACCTCACCGCGGTCAGCCTCAGCCAGTCGGGCCCCCCGGGGCGGATCTCGATCTACAACTACCAGGGCACCACCGACGTGGTGCTGGACGTGGCGGGCTACTTCCAGTAGCCGCGAGCGGGCCGGGGAGATGGCGATGCCGGTCTCCCCGGCCCCACCTGCCGGCTACGAGGCGCCGCTGACCACCGGGCGGGGGCCGGGGTGGGCGGCGCCCGGCGCCGCCACCGGCTGGAGGCGGATGGTGGTCGGGGCGCCGGGGGTGGGAGTCGCCTGGGCGGGCAACGGAGCCGGCTGCGAAGTCGCCGGCGGGCCCGGCTCGAAGGCGGCCGCCAGCATGCCCAGGGCCTGGCCGGCTCCTTCCAGCGACAGGTAGGTGAGCGTGCCCAGCGAGCCGGCGCCCAGCCAGGCCAGCCGGGTCAACCGGCGGAGCCACGCCCTTCGCGGCAGGCGATCGTTCATGGAGGCAGTCTGTCCGGCCCCGGCTGAAGCTCCGGTGAAGTCACCCACGCCCGCCCCCAGGGATCACGCTTCACGGTTGCTTCACGTGAGCGGGGGCAGGATTTCGGCATGGAGAACGACATGACGCTCACCCGGCGAGCCCGGCGGGGTGCGGTGACCGTCGCCCTGGTCGCCGGCGGCTTGCTCACCACCGCCGCCTGCGCCGCCCCGCACATCGTGATCAGCCGCTCCGGCGGCGGCGTGACCACCAACCGCCAGGCCACCACCGCCAGCCAGACCACCGCCACGCCTCCGGCGCCGCTCGCCGCCGACGCCCCCGCCCTGAACCTCCAGCAGCAGTTCGTGCGCACGGTCAAGGCGGTGAGCCCGTCGGTGGTGCAGATCGAGACCAGCCTCGGGCTCGGCTCGGGTGTGATCTACGACAGCCAGGGCGACATCGTCACCAACTCGCACGTGGTCGGCCGCTCGAGCGTCTTCAAGGTCACCCTCTCCGACGGCCGGGCCCTGGCCGGACGCCTGGTCGGCACCTACCCGGCCGACGACCTGGCCGTGATCCGGGTCAATGGCAGCAACCTCCATCCGGCCGTCTTCGGCGACTCCTCCAAGCTCGAAGTCGGCGACATCGTGCTGGCCATCGGCAATCCGCTCGGCCTCCAGTCGAGCGTCACCCAGGGCATCGTCAGCGCGGTCGGCCGCACCGTGCCCGAGGGCAACGGTGTCACCCTGCCCGACGTGATCCAGTCCAGCGCCGCCATCAATCCCGGTAACAGCGGCGGCGCGCTGGTCGATCTCCAGGGTGAGGTGGTGGGCATCCCCACCCTCGGCATCGCCGACCAGCAAAGCGGTGGGGTGGCCCAGGGGATCGGCTTTTCGATCTCCAGCAACGTGGCCCGCAGCATCGCCGACCAGCTGATCCGCAGCGGGCGGGTGACCAGTTCGAACCGGGCCTACCTGGGGGTCCAGGTCAGCTCGGTGGGTTCTGGAGAGCCCGGGGTTCTGGTCGCCGCGGTCGGCAGCGGAACCCCCGCCGCCCAGGCCGGTCTCCAGGCCGGCGACCTGATCCAGGCCATCGACGGCCGGTCGACCGCCGACGCCTCGCAGCTGGCCCAGGTGCTGGCCGGACTCAAGCCGGGGCAGACGGTGAAGGTGGTGGTGCTCCGTAATCGGCAGCAGCGCACCTTCGACGTGACCCTGGGTCAGCTGCCCGGCTGACGCGACTCCTCCCTCCACGATGGAGCCGTCCATCCGGTGCGCCGGGTGGGCGGCTTCCTGTTGTCCGGCCCCGCCACGCCGCCCCCAGGGGCCGGGAAACCCGGCTCCAGGACCAGGACCCGAAGCACCAGGGCGAGCAGGATCCAGGCTCCCTGACTAGGGCCAGAAAAAGTGGCCGAGCATGGCTCCGAACACCATCACCAGCCCCGCCGAGTAGAGCGGATACCGGCGCGACCAGGTGGCGATCAGGCGGCCCAGAGGCGGCCGTCGGTGGGCCTCGAACCAGAGGTCGAGAAGGCAGATCCCGGAGATCAGGCCGGAGACCACCCCGGTCAGCAAGACCAGCCCCAGCTGCTGGTTCACCGGGGCCGGTCCCGGGCGATCGCCTCGGCCCGTCGCTCCTGCTCGGGCGACCATGGGTACCAGAGCCAGTGGCCGAGAAGGAAGCAGATGGTGAGGGTGCCGGCCAGGGTGGGGAGGGGGGCCACGTCGTTGGCGCAGCGCACGTAGAAGGTGATCGGCCAAAAGCCCTTGACGGTCAGCGCATAGGTCTCGAAGCCCAGCAGCGCCGCCACCAGCGTGAGGAATCCGGTCAGCACCGCCTGAACCACGATCACCCAGGGGATCCGGCGAGACCCGCTCGCGCCGAGCGTGGGTCGGGACCAGCCGGGGTCGCGCAGACGGCCGGCCAGCCGGCCGCTGGCGAAGGCGGCCACCGCCAGCCCGATGATCACCAGCGGCGGGATCTGGCCGACCCGGGCGGGGGGATCGGAACAGGGGGCGGTGCGCCCGGCTCGGGCGGCGGCGAAAACCAGCACCGAGGTGATCCCCAGGCTGCCGGCAGCGGCCAGGGTCATCAGGGCCAGCGCCGGCCGCCGGGCCCGGGCCGGGCCGAGCCCGGCCGGGGTCATGGCCAGAACCAGTGGCCGAGCAGGAGGCCCAGCCCGAAGCCGCCCGGGACCAGGCCCGGCCGCAGCCACTCCAGCCCGGCCGGCAGGGCGAGCTCGCCCGATCCCGGGCTGGCCCGCTCGGGGCCGCGGTCGAGCGCCGCCAGCAGGTCGCGGCCGGCCATCGCCGCCAGCACCAGCACCAGCCAGAACGCGCCGAACGAGATGGCGGCGGCCAGGTTGACCCCGGGCTCGGGGTGGAACCAGCCGCCCGGCCGCAACTCGAAGAGATCGAGACCGATCCCGAGTCCGAGCAGCAGCAGCGCCGGCGGTCCGATCGGGGCGCTGGCAAGGCGCTGGGCCGGCCCGCCCTCAGCCATGGCTCCGAGCCTCCCCGGTCATACCGCTCCTCCAGCTTCGTCCCGGGCGGGAAACTGGGCCCGGACCGGCGGCGCCTCCTGCCCGCCGGCTACCCCGCACCATAGACCGGGGCCGGGAGCCTGACAAGCCCGGGTGCCGGCCGGCATCCGCTGGCGCTGCCTCCGCCGAGCGGTTCCGCCGCCGCCGAGCCGGCCCATCGAGTGWTTCCGGCCGGGCCCCCCGGTACACTGAGGACTCGCCCCGGCCGTACCCGGCGCCTGGGAGCCGGCCCACCCGGTGGCCGCTCCAGCCGGCGCGGGAATCCCCTGGCCGGGCAGGAGKTGCGCCTCATGACACACGGATACCGGTTCACCTCGGAGTCGGTCACCGAGGGCCATCCCGACAAAGTGGCCGACCAGGTCTCGGACGCGGTGCTCGACGACATCCTGGCCAAGGATCCGCTGGCCCGGGTGGCCTGCGAGACCGCGATCGGCACCGGCCTGGTGCTGGTCTTCGGAGAGATCAGCACCGACTGCTACGTCGACATCCCACGGATCATCCGGCACACGGTGCGCGAAGCTGGCTATACCCGGGCCAAGTACGGTTTCGACGCCGAGACCTGCGGGGTGCTGGTGAGCATCGACGAGCAGTCGCCGGAGATCGCCGAAGGGGTCGATGCTGGCGGCGCCGGGGATTCGGGGATCATGTTCGGCTACGCCTGCGATGAAACCGAGGAGCTGATGCCGATGCCGATCGTGCTCGCCCACCGGCTCGCTCGCGGGCTGGCCGAGGCGCGCCGCAGCCGCCAGGTTCCGTACCTGCGCCCCGACGGCAAGGTGCAGGTCACGGTCGAATACGACGCCGGCGGCCGGGCGGCGGCGGTCACCGACGTGGTGATCTCGGCCCAGCATCACGAGGAGGTCGGCCGCGAGCAACTGCGGGAGGATCTCGGCCGGCACGTGATCGAGCCGGCGATCCCGCCCGGGCTGATCACGCCGGAGTCACGGATCCTGGTCAACCCCAGTGGGCGCTTCGTGACCGGAGGGCCGGCCGCCGACGCCGGCCTGACCGGCCGCAAGATCATGGTCGACACCTATGGCGGCCTCGCCCGCCACGGCGGCGGCTGCTTCTCGGGCAAGGACCCCACCAAGGTCGACCGGGCCGGCGCGTACGGCGCCCGGCATGTCGCCAAGAATGTGGTGGCGGCCGGTCTCGCCACCCGCTGTGAGGTGCAACTGGCCTACGCGATCGGCGTGGCCCGGCCGGTGCTCTTCCGGATCGACACCTTCGGCACCGGCACCGTGCCCGACCCGGTCCTGGAGCGGGCGGCTGACCGGGTCTTCGATCTCACCCCGCTCGGCATCATCCGCGAACTCAACCTGCGCCGCCCGATCTACCGGGCGCTGGCCGCCTACGGGCACTTCGGCCGGCCGGCCGAGGAGGCCCCATGGGAGAGCGTGAACCGGGCCGATGATCTGGTCGCCGAGGTGAGCCGCCTGTGAGCCAGGCGCCCCCCGGCCCCGGCCCGGGAAGCGTTTCCGGGATCGTGGCCGTGATCCCGGCCGGAGGCGCCGGGACCCGGCTCTGGCCCGCCTCCCGCCGGGCTCGGCCCAAGCACGTGATCAGCCTGGGAGGGGAGTCGCCGCTGCTCACCCGGGCCTACCAGCGGGCGCGACTGGTGGCGAGCCAGGTCTGCGTGCTCACCGAACTGGCCCAGGTGCCGGTGGTCCAGCGCGCGCTGCCCGGCCTCCGGGTGGACGAGCTGATGATCGAACCGGCGGCCCGCGGCACCACCAGCGCGCTCGGCCTGGCCGCCTTCATCCTCCATGAGCGCGACCCCCGGACGGTGATGGTGGCCATGGCCTCCGACCACCTGATCACCGATCTCGACGCCTTCGTCGAGGCGATCCGCCGCTCGGCGGAGGTGGCGGCGGCGGGTGAGCACCTCACCGCCGTCGGCCTGCGGCCRGCTTATCCCGCCACCGGATACGGYTACCTMGAAGCGGGATCCGAACTGGCCGGGTGGCCCGGCGTCTACCAGGTGGCGAGGTTCGTCGAGAAGCCCAACCCGGCCACCGCCGAGCGCTTCGTCGAATCGGGCCGCCACTACTGGAACCTGGCCATGTTCTGCTGGCGGGTCGACCTCTTCCTGGCCGAGCTGGAACGGTACGCGCCCGCGCACCATCAAGGCCTGAGCGCGTTCGTCGAGGCTCGCCGGCGAGGCGACGAGGCGGCCGCCGCCGAGATCTACCAGGGGCTGCCGCTCGATGCCGTCGACTACGCGGTGATGGAGAGGTCGGACCGGCTGGCCCTGATCCCGGCCGGCTTCGGCTGGAGCGACGCCGGCTCCTGGGACGAGGTGCACGCCATCCAGAGCCGGGACCCGGCCGGGAACGCGGTGCTCAGCTCCGGCCCTCCCGATCCCGTGCTGATCGACGCCACCGGCTGCCTGGTGGTCCCCGGCCCCCGGCTGGTGGCGCTGGTCGGTGTGCGCGACCTGGTGGTGGTGGACACCGAGGACGCACTCCTGGTCTGCCACCGGGAGGCCGCCCAGAAGGTGAAGCAGGTGGTCGACCAGCTCAGAGAGGCCGGAGATCTTGGTTACCTTTAGAACCGTGAACCAGGACACCGGCACCTCCTCCGCTCCTACCGCGCCGGCCGGGCCCGAGGCCCCGCCGGTGGTCGAGCGGAGATTCAGCTTCGGCACCGACGGCTGGCGAGGTCGGATCGCCGACGACTTCACCTATGAGGCGGTCAGGTACCTGGCCCAGGGCAGCGCCGACTACCTGAACTCCAGGCTGGCCGGCGCCGGCCGGCCTCCCCGGGCGGTGGTCGGATACGACTTCCGCTTCGCCTCCGAGCACTTCGGCGCGCTGCTGGCCCGGATCCTGGTCGCCAACGGCCTGGAGGCGATCCTGGTCGACCGCGCCTGTCCTACCCAGTTGGTGTCCTGGACGGTGATCGACCGGCGCGCGGACGGCGGGATGATGATCACCGCCAGCCACAACCCCTACACCGACAACGGCTTCAAGTACAAGCCGGAGACCGGCAGCTCGGCGCCCCCGGAGGTGATCGCCGAGCTGGAGGCCGCGATCAACGCGGCCGCGGCCCGGGGGCCGGGGGCGGTCAGCCCGCCGGCCGGCGCGGGCTGGGAGGTCTACGACCCGAGGCCGGCCTACCACCGCCAGGTGGGCCGGGTGGTCGATCTCGAGGCGCTGCGGGGATCGGGGATCCGGATCCTCCACGAGTGCATGCACGGGTCCGGCTCAGGATATGTGCGCGAGCTGCTGGCGGGCGGGACTGCGGTGGTCGACGAGATCCATGCGGAGCGCAACCCGTTCTTCGGCGGCTTCAACCCGGAGCCGATTCCACCCAACCTGGAAGCCTCGCTGGCGCTGATGCGCCGGGGTGGTCACGACCTCGCCATCTGCACCGATGGCGACGCCGACCGGGTGGGCATCATCGACGAGACCGGGCGTTTCGTCAACCAGCTCCAGGTCTATGCGCTGCTGATGAAGTACCTGTTCGAGGTCCGCGGCCTGCGCGGCCCGGTGGTGCGGACGGTGAACATGACCCACATGGCCGACCGCCTGGCCGAGGCCTACGGCACCGAGGTTCACGAGGTGCCGGTGGGCTTCAAGAACATCGCGCCCCGGATGCTGGCCACCGGGGCTGTGCTGGGTGGCGAGGAGAGCGGCGGCTACGCCATCGCCGGCCATATCCCCGAACGCGACGGGATCCTGGTCGGGCTGCTCTTCGCCGATATGATCACCCGCACCGGTCGCCCGCTCAGCCGGCTGCTGGCCGATCTCGAGGCGCAGGTCGGTCCCCACGCCTACGCCCGCCACGATCATCACCTGCCCCGGGAGACGTATTCGGTGGCCCGCCGCCGGATCCTCGAGCGGCTGGGCGGGCAGGCGCCGGAGGAGGTGGCCGGGGTGGCGGTGACCAGGGTGCGCAGCGACGACGGCTTCAAGTTCTACCTGGCCGATGGCAGCTGGGTGCTGCTGCGCTCGAGCGGCACCGAGCCGTTGATCCGTATTTATGCGGAGGCCGCCGACCCGGAGGCGGTGGAGGCCAGGATCGCGGCCTTGGAGCGGATCACCGGGCTCGGGCCGGCGGCGGCCTAGACCGGTGGGCGGGACAGGCGATATCGAGGACGGGCGCTCGCCGGTCCGCGATTCATCCACCACCCGGGTCGACAAGCCCTGGGGTTACGAGATCCGGTGGGCGATCACCGACCGTTACCTGGGCAAGATCCTGCACGTGAACCGGGGCCAGGCGCTCTCGCTCCAATACCACGAGCGCAAGGACGAGTGCATTCTCCTCAACTCGGGCGTGCTCGACCTCGAGCTGGAGGACGCCGGGGGTCGTTTGCTCAGCCATCGGCTCCGGCCCGGCCAGACCGTTCACATCACCCCCGGCCGCCGTCACCGCATGACCGCGGTCGAGGACTGCGACATCTTCGAGGTGTCGACCCCGGAGATCGATGATGTGGTGCGGCTCGAGGATCGTTACGGTAGAACCTGAGGGGTGGGCGGCGCCGGTCGCCAGGGCGCAGTTCCAGCCACCACCAGAACATGAGAATCCCGCCTCCCAACGACTACCTGACGCGGTCCGCCGAAGCCGCTGAGTCTCCCCGCAGCCTGCGCTACCTGGTGCTGGTGGCGATGCTGGTGGTGGCGCTGGCCGGCGCCCTCAAGTCGGAGCTGCTGAGTTCCTATCAGGTCTGGCTGGCCGGCCTCGGCCTGCTGGCCGGGCTGGCCGCCGCCACCTTCGCCTATCACTGGCCAGAGCTGGGCGCCGGCCGGCAGCGTGCGTCTACCTTCGAGTTGTTCGTCCCCATGCTGGTCGGGCTGGTGGCGCTGGTCGGGCTCTCGCTGCTGATCACCGACTGGTGGCGGATCTGGGTGATCAGCGCGATCTTCGGGCTCGGATACGTGGCGGTCGCCCATTTCGACCATCTGCGGCTGCGCAACCAGCAGCGGCCGGGCCATCCTCTGGTCCTTGAACTGGTGCTGGCGGCCTCCCTGGTGGGCGCTTACCTGGTCATCGTCAGCCTGACCCTGCCGCTCTTGACCCGGCTCGGGCTGATCTTCGTGATCTCCTCGCTGACCGCCTACCGCAGCTTCAAGAACACCGGCCACGACATCATCCCCAACGCCCGCTCGGTCTTCTTCGCGGTGGTGGTGGGCCAGGTGGTGACCCTCGCCGCCTGGGTGATCTTCAGCCTCGACGTGGTGGGGGAGGGCATCTTCGCGGTGATGCTGCTGCTGGCCTGGTACGTCAACCGCGGCCTGATCCGCCACACCTACGAGGGCACGCTCACCCGCAACATCCTGCTCGAGTACGCGTTCTTCCTGGCCCTGCTCGCGTACCTGGTCCTGACCAACGTCCCCGGCCGCTGAAAGCGCCGGCCGGCGGCCGCCTACCTGACCTCGAATCCGCGGCCGCGGATCGCCTGCTTGACTTCCCCGATGCTGATCTCGGCGAAGTGGAAGACGCTGGCCGCCAGCACCGCCTCGGCTCCGTGCTCGATCGCCTGAGGAAAATGGTCGGGCCGGCCCGCTCCTCCGCTGGCGATCACCGGTAGCCGGACCGCGCGGGTGACCGCATCCAGCATCTCCAGGTCGAATCCGGCCTGGGTGCCGTCGCGGTCCATCGAGGTCAGCAGGATCTCGCCGGCGCCCAGCCGCTCGGCTTCGACCGCCCACTCCACGGCGTCGCGGCCGGTCGGCCGCCGGCCGCCATGGCTGAAGACCTCGAAGCCGCCGCCCGGCCGCCGGCGGGCGTCGATCGCCAGCACCATGCACTGGGAGCCGAAGATTTCCGCCCCCCGGGTCAGCAGGGTGGGGTCGGCCAGCGCCGCCGAGTTGACCGACACCTTGTCGGCTCCGTGCCGGAGCAGTTCGGCGACGTCCTTGATGCTGCGCACGCCGCCGCCCACGGTGAGCGGAATGAAGAGCTGGTCGGCGGTGCGGGCGACCACGTCGAGCAGGATCTTGCGCTCGTCGCTGGAGGCGGTGATGTCGAGGAACACCAGTTCGTCGGCACCCTCGCGGTCGTAGCGCCCGGCCAGCTCGACCGGGTCACCGGCGTCCCGCAGATCGAGGAAGCGCACCCCCTTGACCACTCGGCCGGCGGTGACGTCGAGGCAGGGGATGACGCGTTTGGCGGGCACGTTCGACCTGGGCCCTGGATCCCGGGTCAGGCGCCCACCCGGTCGCGACAGTACGCGAGGAAGTTGGCGTACATGCGCAGGCCGGCCGCGCCGCTCTTCTCGGGATGGAACTGGGTGCCCATCACGTTGGCCCGGGCTGCGGCCGCCGCCGGGCTGTGCGAGGCGGCGCCGATCGCCGCTGGCGAGCCGGCCGGCGTGTAAGAGTGCACGTAGTAGAAATAGGCCCGGTCGGGGATCCCGGCCCACAGCGGGGAGGGCGCGAGCTGGTGGGTCTGGCACCAGCCGATCACCGGCAGCCGCTCGGTGTTCTGGACCTCGACCACCCGGCCAGGCAGCAGCCCGAGCCCCCGGTGACGGCCGTGTTCGAGCGACTCCTCGAACAGCAGCTGGAAGCCGACGCACACCCCCAGCACCGGCTTGCCGCTCTGGGCGAGATCGATCACCGCGTCACCCATGCCGCTTTCCATCAGCTTGTGGAGGGCGGCGGCGAAGGCCCCCACCCCGGGCAGCACCACCCCCTCGGCCTCGGCCAGCACGTCGAGATCGGAACTGATCACCGCCTCCGCCCCGACCTCGACCAGAGCCCGCTCCACCGAGCGGAGGTTGCCCACCCCGTAATCGACGATCGCGATCATCCCAGCAGTCCTTTCGACGAGGGCGGGCCGGTGCCCTGGATCGCCATCGCCTCGCGGAGGGCGAGCCCGAGCGCCTTGAAGGTGCTCTCGACCATGTGGTGACGGTTGGCGCCCCGGATCAGATCGACGTGGATGCCGGCGCCGAGGTGGATGCTCAACGCGCGCCAGAACTCCTCGAAGATCTCGGCCTGGAGGCTCCCGATCGGGCCCCCGAGCTCGACGTTGTAAAGAAGATGGGGCCGCTTACCCAGGTCGATCACGACCCTGGCCAGTGATTCGTCGAGAGGCGCGTAGGCGTGGGCGAAGCGGCGGATGCCGGCGCGGTCGCCGAGTGCGGCGGAAAGCGCCTGGCCGAGCACGATCCCGGTGTCTTCGACCAGATGGTGGGGATCCACGTGCACGTCGCCCGACCCGCTCAGATCCAGATCGAAGCCGCCGTAGCGGGCGACCTGCTCGAGCATGTGGTCGAGGAAGGGCAGGTTGGTGGCGACCTGGATCCGCCCACCGGCTTCCAGCCTGACCTCGGCCGAGAGCTGGGTTTCTCGGCTGTTGCGTTCGATCCGGGCGCTGCGTTCGACGACTGTCACTTCACTGTCCGGGGGAGTGTCTGGGATCCTTCTGCGGGCCCCTCTGGCGGACTGTCGGCAGCCGGCTCACGAGGCGCCGCGCAAGTCGATCGCATAGGCGTGGCCGGGAAGGCCCTCCATGCGTGCCAGGCGGCTCGCCGGTCCGGCGATGGCGGCGAACTCGGCGTCGTCCACGGTGGCGACGCTCATCCGCTTGAGAAAAGTATGAACGCCGAGCGGCGAGGAGAAGCGGGCCGATCCCGAGGTGGGCAGCACGTGATTGGTACCGATCGTGTAGTCGCCCAGGCTGGTGGGAGCGTTGCGGCCCACGAAGACGGCGCCCGCGTTCTCGACCCGCGCCAGCAGCGGCTGAGGGTCGGCGACGCTGATCTGGAGGTGTTCCGGGGCGAAGTGGTTGGCGGCGTCGATCGCCGACCCCAGACTCGGGGTCACCACCAGGCAGCAGGTGGCCGCCTCCACCACCTGGCGCCGCTCGGCCTCCCTGGTGATGGTGGTGAACGCCTCCGCCACCGCGTCGGCCAGGGTGGGGGAGTCGGTGAAGAGCACGCCGATGGTCTGAGGATCGTGCTCGAGCTGGCTGGCCAGGTCGGCCGCCACCAACCGGGGGTCGGCGGTGGCGTCGGCCACCACCGCGATCTCGGTGGGTCCGGCCAGCGAGTCGATCGCGACCGCCCCGAAGACCTCCTTCTTGGCCAGGGTCACGTAGATGTTGCCCGGCCCGACCACGATGTCGACCCTGGGGATCGACCGGGTGCCGTAGGCCAGGGCGGCCACCGCCTGGGCGCCCCCCATCCGGTGGATCTCGGTCACCCCGGCGATCCGGGCCGCGGCCAGGACCGTATCGGGCACGCTTCCGTCCGGGGCGGGGGGAGTGGCGAGGGCGATCTCCGAAACTCCGGCGAGCCGGGCCGGGATCGCCGCCATCAGGACCGTCGAGGGGTACGCGGCCCGGCCCCCGGGCACGTAGATCCCGCAGCGCCGGAGCGGCCGGGTGAGCAGCCGGAGACCGCCCCGGCCGACCTCGGGCTGGTAGGTCTGGAGCCGGTGGTAGGCTTCGATCCGTTCAGCGGCCAGGCGCAGGGCGGCGGTGGTCTGGGGATCGAGCCGGCCGGCCGCCGCCTCCATCTCCTCGACTGGCAGCTTCACCTCGCCCGCCCAGCCATCCCAGCGGGCGGTGTACTCGCGCACCGCGGCGTCGCCTTCCCGGCGGATCCGGGCACAGATCTCGCGGACCACCGCCTCCGCCTCGCCCAGGCGGGCGAGATCGAGGCCGGAGCCGGCGTGCCCGCTCGCCTGCCAGCCGGCGAGGTCGTAGATGCGAAGGCCCATCAGGTACCAGCGTAACCAGAGCCGGAGATGGGCTCCGCCGGCCGGGGTCAGCCGGCCGAGGCCGCCCCCGCCTGGCGGAGCCGGGAGATGGCCCGCTGGAGCGGCTCGCCCCGGGTGCGCAGGCTGGCATGATTGGCGATCAACCGGGCGGTGGAGGCGGCCACCTCGGCCACGATCCGCAGGCGGTTCTCGCGCAGTGTGGTGCCGGTGGCGGTGAGGTCGCTGATCACGTCGGCGAGCCCGACCTGGGGCGCCAGCTCTACCGAACCTTTGAGCTGCACGATGTCGGCGGCCTGGCCGATCCGCTGCAGGTACGCGGCGGTGGCCCGTGGGTACTTGGTGGCCACCCGAAGCAGGGGCGGGAAGTCGGCCGGCGAGCAGATCGGCGAGCTTTCGGGGGCGGCGATCACCAGCCGGCAGGGTCCGATCCCGAGGTCGACCAACTGGTAGTACGAGCCCGGACTCTCCCAGATCGAGTCCAAACCGCAGATCCCGAGATCGGCGGCGCCGTGGTCGACGTAGGGGGGGACGTCGCCGGGCTTGACCAGGAGCACGGTGGCGCCAGCGGTCGGGATCACCAGGCGGCGCCCGACCCCGCCCGGATCCACCGGCGCCACTCCGGTGGCGTCGAGCAGGGCCAGGGCGTCGTTGAGCATGGCGCCGGTGGGCACGGCGATGGTGAGCTCTTTTCCGGTCACCGCTTCACCACCGAGAGCAGCCTTGGCACCACTTGATCGAATCCCAGCTCCTCGACCGGAGCCTCCCCGGCGCGGAAGCTGATCCGGGGCGAGCCGCCGCAGTGGATCACCGACCGGCTGCCGATCTCGCCCGCGAATACCTCGGCCTCCTCGAGCTGGCGGGGCTCGGTATCGATGACGGTGCGCAGGTTGAACCCGCGCATGATCGTCCCCAGGCGGAGGGCGTCGGCGTGGCCGGCCGGCAGCCAGGCGACCAGGGCGTCGGGCCGCGGCTTGCCGGCCTCGCGGCCCCGGCCCAGCCACGCCTCGGCAACCCGGTCGAGGCTGATGCTGAACCCGGTGGCCGGGGCCGGGCGGCCGAAGCGGGCGAGCAGACCGTCGTAGCGGCCGCCCATGGCCAGCGCCGCCCCCACCTCGGGGCCGAAGCTCTCGAAGTTGATCCCGGTGTAGTAGTCGAAGTCGCGGATCGCGCCCAGATCCAGGCTCACCGCCCCGCCCACCCCGTAGAGGTCGAGCAGGCGGTGGACCTCGGCCAGGTCGGTCAGCGCCTGCTCGGAGCGGCGGTTGGTGATCAGCCGGCCGGCCGCGTCCAGGATCTCGGCGCCGCCTCTCAGGACCGGGAACCTGAGCAAGAGCTCCTGCTCGGCGCTGCGCAGGCGGGTGCCCTCCAGGATCCGTTCGAGAGTGACGAAGTCGCGCCCGGCCAGGGCGGCGCGGATCCGCGCCTTGACTGGCTCAGGCAGGTCGATGCCCTCCATCAGGCCGAGGAAGAAGTCGGTGTGGCCGACCTCCACCTTGTCGTTGTCGAGCCCGGCCGCCTTCAGGCAGCGTACCGAGAGCGCGATCACCTCGGCATCGGCGGCGGGTCCGGAGGCGCCGATCAGCTCCGCGCCCACCTGGCGAGTTTCACGCCTTCCTTCCAGGCTCCGGTGCACCTCGCCCACCACCGAGGCGGCGTAGCAGAGCCGGAGTGGCAGCGGGGCGTTGCGCAGCTTGCCCGCCGCCAGGCGAGCGGTGGGGACGGTGCGCTCGCCCACCAAAGCCAGCACACTGCCGTCACTGTCGACGACCTTGAGCAGGTCGCGGATCTGCTGGTCGCCGAGACCGGCCTGGAGCACGTCGATCCGCTCCAGGGTGGGCGTCTCGATCAGCGAGTAACCCCAGCGCCGCATCTCTCCCAGCACCGCTTCCTGAGCCGCCCGCATCGCCTCCGCCTCGACCGGCAGCAGATCGCGAAAGCCGGCGACTCCGTTGAGCAGGGAGCTGGCGGATTCTGGGTTGGACACAGCCTGTCGAGGCGGGCGGGTCCGCCTCAGTCCTCCTCGTCCCGGCTTTCGCCTTCCTCCAGCTCCTCGTCGCCGAGGGCCGGCTCCGCATCGTCGTCCTCGAAGACCGCCGCCGTCTCCTCGTCCTCGAAGTGCATTCCCTCGCTCTCATCGTCTTCCAGGAGCTCGCTTTCGTCCTCGTCCTCGTCGTAGCCGTACTCGTCTCCGAGGTCTTCGAGCAGCGAGGCCCGCGCATAGGGCCGGAAGTCGGAGTCACGCCTGGTTCCGGGAGTGGGAAAGCTGGGGGTGTCGGCCAGAGAGGGGTGTCGGTATACCTCCTTTAGAATCACCTTGACCTGGCCGGGCGACACGCTGGTGATCCCGGCCTGGTAGCGGTTGCCGGCTTCCATCAGCTGGAGCAGGCGCCTGGCCAGCTTGAGGTCGACACTGCCCACGTTGACACCCCGGGCGGTGACCACCGCCACGTTGAGACCGCCGGCGTCGGTGACCAGCTCGGCCACATCGCCGGGGCTGACACGGGTGGTGAGATCCTCGCCCGGCTTGAAGGTGACCAGCATCGACTTGCCGATCTCCTCCACGAAAAGGTTGGGATCCGCCGCCAGCCGGCTGGTGGGGAGCGGGGTATCGCCGATCGCGGCAAGCTTGGCCTGGTTCTTGAGGGCGATCGGGTTGACCGGGTTGAGCTTCAAGGTTTCGGCGTACGCTTCACGGGCGCCGGCTACGTCGCCGAGCTCGGTGAGAGCCTTGCCGAGGCGGTTGCAGGCCTCTTCGTCGGGCCCATAGACGGCGATCAGCTCCCGGTTGAGGGCGGTGGCCCGTTCCCAGTCACCGGCGATGGCGGCGGCGACCGCCTCGTCGGCCAGTTGCTTCTTGCTTCGGGGGGTCTCGCTCTCGGTCACCTTGCCTGTCACAGACTAATAACGGTTGGCAGGGGGGAAGGGGGAATCGTCTGGCCCGGGTCCGGGAATGAGCGCTCCGGCTCGGCATCTCCGCACTGGCGGAGTCGGCTTCGATCGCTCTAAGCCTACACGGGGCACCCGAGCCGGCTCGTCCGGGGCTCCGGCCACCCGCCGCGGGCGCCTCGTTGGGTGGTATGACCCGGCCATCATCGCCGGGATCGGAGCCGTTCGGATCGACCGTGGACCTCCGGGTCGAAGCTGCGGTTGGATACTGAGGCCGGCCGGAAGCGTGACGCTATACTGGCAGCACTCGACGCACTGGAGTGCGGGCACACACCTTACCGGGGATTCGCGGGACCATACCTTGATTCGGGTAAGATGTGCCGCAGATCTCGGTCAGATCAAAGAACGGAGGAGAACAACCTGGCATGAAGAGCAGATTCCAATTGGTCGCGGCATTGTCCGTGACCGGGCTCGTCGCCCTCGCCTGTGGTGGCGGCGGCGGTGGCACCACCACCGGCGGGACCGACACCAGCAAGGGCGAGATCATCATCGCGTCCGACTTCCCCGCCTCCGGCGGTGAGGCCTCGACCGGCATCCCCGAAGAGCAGGGCGTCGACTACGCCATCACCAGGGCCGGAGGCGCGATCAAGGGCTTCAAGCTCACCCACAAGAAGTACGACGACGCCGTCAACGGCACCCACGACCCCCAGAAGGGCGCCCAGAACGCCCAGGACATGGTCTCCAACCCCAAGATCCTGGCCATGGTCGGCCCCAACAACTCGAACGTGGCCCGGGCCATCATCCCGATCCTGAACGACGCCGAGATGGCGATGATCAGCCCGGCCAACACCAACGAGTGCCTGACCCAGTCGTTCCCGTATTGCAACCCCCAGCCCTCGGCGCTGCGCCGCGGCAAGCCGAACAACTACTTCCGGCTGGCCGCCGCCGACACCTTCCAGGGCCCGGCCATGGCCGACTACGCGATCGACGTCCTCAAGGTGACCAAGGTCGCGGTCTGGTCTGACAACGAGACCTTCGGCAAGGGCGTCGCCGACAACTTCGCCAAGCAATTCGTCAAGCGGGGCGGCACCGTGGTCAAGCGGGCCGACTTCGACTGGAAGAACACCAACGACTTCAAGACCTTCATCAATGACGCCAAGAACGCCGGCGCTCAAGCCATCTACACCGGCTCGACCACCGGCACCAAGGGCTGCGTGTTCCGCGCCCAGATGAAGGGGATCCTCGACGTTCCTTACCTCGGCCCCGACGGCATCACCCAGGACCCGCAGTGCGTCAAGGACGCGGGTGACAACGCCGGCAACATCTACGGCACCGTGGCCGCCGCCGACGCCACCCAGTCAACCGACCAGACCGTCAAGGAGATCGTCGCCGGTTACAAGAAGATCTACCCGAAGGACTCCGACATCACCTCCTACACCTTCGCTTCCTACGACTGCGCCGCGATCCTGATCGACGCCATCGGCCGGGCGATCGACGCCAACGGCGGCAAGATCCCGTCTCGCGCTCAGATCCGCGACCAGGTCGCCAAGACGAAGGACTTCAAGGGCCTGACCGGCACCTACACCTTCGACCAGAACGGCGATCCGACCAAGCCCACGATGGCCATCTACAAGACCGATCCGACCAAGCCACCGGACGCCGCCTGGGTGTTCGTGAAGCAGTTCGGTGTCGGCGGCAACACCTAGGCTCTGACCGGCAAGTAAGGTCCCGCAAAACTGATCGGGGGACCTCTCCACAGCGAGGGGTCCCCCCTTTTTCATCGATCCGCCCGAGGATCGCTTCGATTCGGGATTCGATCAACCCAAACCAGTCCATCCAATCCCCAAGGAGGAAGTGACGCACGGTGATCGCCTCACTGGCTCGCAACCAGGTTCGAGTCGTCCAGAGCTTCGGCCTGTCGCGAGTCCTCAACTGGGCCCTTCTGCTGATCCTTGCCGCGGCCGCCTGGGACCTGTTCTGGAACAGCCTGCATCGCGGTCCCGGGTATTTCCTGCAAACGCTGATCTTCGGCGTCTCGAACGGGGCCATCTACGCGTTGATCGCTCTCGGCTACACGATGGTCTACGGCATCATCGAGTTGATCAACTTCGCCCACGCCGACATCTTTACCCTGGGTGCCTTCGTGTCGCTCAGTCTGCTTCCGGTGTTCGGGCTGCTGGAGGGCCACCACTACAGCCTGCTTGGCCTGGCGGTGCCGATGATCGTGATCACCGCCCTCTCGATGCTGTTCTGCGGCGTGTTCAACATCGGCATCGAACGGGTGGCCTACCGTCCGCTGCGTCATGCGCCGCGGCTTTCGCCGCTGATCACCGCGGCCGGCATGTCATTCGTGGTCGAAGGCCTGATGTTCCTCTGGAAGGGACCCAACAACACCCACTTCCCCAACCTGGTGCCGTCCACCAGCCACATCAACGTGATGGGGGGAATCGACGTCTACCACAAGAACCTGATCGCGATGGTGGTCACCGCCATCCTGCTGGTCGCCCTCAACCTCTTCGTCGGCCGCTCCAAGCTCGGCAAGGCGATGCGGGCCACCGCCCAGGACAAGGACGCGGCCCAGCTGATGGGGATCGACATCAATGGCACCATCTCGGCCACTTTCTTCATCGCGGCGCTGCTGGCCGCGGCCGGGGGTACCATCTACGGGCTCACCTTCAACAACGTGGTCTTCGATCTCGGCTTCGTGGTCGGGCTGATCGCCTTCACCTCCGCGGTGCTGGGCGGGATCGGCAACCTGACCGGGGCCGCCCTGGGTGGTTTCTGCATCGGTCTGTTCGAGGCGTTCTGGAACGCCGGTCTGCTCAGCATCCCCTTCCTGGGGCTGGTCGGCACCACCTGGACCCAGGTCATGATCTTCGGCATCCTGGTCCTGGTCCTGGTCTTCAGGCCGACCGGCCTGCTGGGTATGGTGGTGGCGGACCGGGCATGAGCAGCATCAGCACCTCCGCCCCCCCGCCCGCCCCCAGAGGAGCGCTCGGGCTGCTGTCGCGAATCGACCTGCGCGACACCAACACCATCGTCTACATCGCGCTCGGGGTGATCGCGCTCTTCTATCCGATCACCGTCCAGTTCCTCACCGGGGGTAACGGCAACGCTCTGGTGGGCCTGGCCGCCGATGCCGGGGTTTACGTGCTGATGGCGATCGGCCTCAACGTGGTGGTCGGCTTCGCCGGCCTGCTCGACCTCGGGTATGCCGCGTTTTTCGCCTTCGGGGCGTACACTTATGCCCTTTTCGCCTCCAACCAGCTGACCTCAACCCCCTACGGCCACGCGATCCACCTCTCCTTCTGGGTCACGTTGCCGTTGGGGTTGCTGATCGCGGCCACCATGGGAGTTCTGCTCGGAGCTCCCACGCTGCGCCTCCGGGGAGACTATTTGGCGATCGTCACCTTGGGCTTCGGCGAGATCGTGCCGCGGCTCTTCCGTAACCTGGCGCAGTGGACCGGCGGGGTCAATGGGGTTTCGGCGCTGGACGCGCCCAAGCTGCCAGCCTGGTTGGAGGGGCCCTGGGTGGACCAGCCGCTCCGCATCGTCTCGCCCTTCCAGTTCACCTCGTCGAACGCCACCGCCTTTTACGTGGTGATGGTGCTGATCATCGTGTTGAGCGTGGTCCTGGTCAACAATCTGCGCCGTTCGCGGCTGGGCCGGGCCTGGGTGGCGATCCGCGAGGATGAGCTGGCGGCGGCCTCGATGGGGATCAACACCGTCAGCACCAAGCTGCTCGCCTTCGGAATCGGCGCCGCCACCTCCGGTTTCGCCGGGGTGTTCTTCGCCGCCAAGCTGTCGGTGGTCAGCCCGGAGAACTTCACCTTCCTGGTTTCGGTCACCATCCTGGTGATGATCACGCTGGGCGGCATGGGCAACATCCCGGGGGCGATCGTCGGCTCGCTGATCATCTATATGGTGCTCTTCAAGATCCTGCCCGAGCTGCCCGGACAGACCTCCAGCCTGGCCACCAGCCTCGGTCTCGACTCTCTGAACCGGCGAAGCGGAGACTGGCCGGGCCTGGCCGAGTTCGTGTCGCGGCTGAAGTTCTTGATCTATGGCCTGATTTTGGCCGGAACCTTGCTGCTCAGACCCCAGGGTCTGGTTCCCAGCCAGGCCGCTCGGGACAGCCAGAAGGCCCGCAAGGCGGAAGAGGAGCTGGTGTCGGCGTGAGCGGGTCCAACGGTTCCGCCGACGGCGCCATTCTCCAGATTAACTCCGTCACCAAGCGGTTCGGCGGCCTGACCGCGGTCGACGCGGTGAGCTTCGATGTTCGCCGGGGCGAGGTATTCGCGCTGATCGGTCCCAACGGAGCGGGCAAGACCACGCTCTTCAACTGCATCACCGGCATGTACCCGCCCAGCCAGGGTTCGGTGGTCTTCGAGGGTGTCGACATCTCAGGCCGCAAGCCGCACGAGGTGGCCGAACTGGGGATCGCCCGAACCTTCCAGAACATCCGGCTGTTCGGCTTCATGACCGCGCTCGACAACGTCAGAGTGGGGCATCACGTGCGTATGCACGCCAAGCTCTGGGACGCGCTCTTGAAGACACCTTTCGAGCGGCGCGAGGAGGAGCGGGTGCGCGACCGCGCCATGGACCTGCTCCGGTTCGTCGGCGTGGACGACCGAGCCGACATGTACGCGCGCAACCTGCCCTACGGTCAGCAGCGCCGGCTGGAGATCGCCCGGGCGCTGGCTACCGAGCCGCGCCTGCTCCTGCTCGACGAGCCGGCCGCCGGCTTCACTCCCCAGGAGAAGGTGGAGCTGATGGACCTGGTCGGGAAGATCGTCGACACCGGGATCACCGTCTTCTTGATCGAGCACGACATGAAGGTGGTGATGAGCATCTCGCAGCGGATCGCGGTGCTCGACCATGGCGAGGAGATCGCGCTGGGCACGCCAGCGGAGGTGCGCGGCAACAAGCGTGTGATCGAAGCCTACCTGGGCAAGGAGGGCTAGGTGGCACTGCTCGAGCTCGAAGGCGTCGACGCCTTCTACGGACGCGTGCAGGCCCTGCGCGGGGTCAGCCTGAGCCTCGACCAGGGGGAGATCGTAGCCCTGATCGGATCCAACGGGGCGGGCAAGACCACCACCTTGCGGACCATCAGTGGCCTGCTCCATCCCACCGCCGGCTCGATCCGCTTCAACGGCGAGGACATATCGCACACGGCCGCCTACCGGATCGTCGGCAAGGGGATCTGCCAGGCGCCCGAGGGGCGGCGGCTGTTCCCGCGTCTGACCGTCATGGACAACCTGCTGATGGGGGCGTACACGCGGAGGGACCGGGCCGGGGTCCAGAAGAGCCTGAACCGGGTGTTCGAGCTGTTCCCCCGGGTGAAGGAGCGTCAGCACCAGTTGGCCGGCACCCTCTCCGGCGGCGAGCAGCAGATGGTGGCGATCAGCCGGGCGCTGATGGCCGACCCCAAGGTACTGATGCTGGACGAGCCCTCGCTGGGCCTGGCTCCGATCGTGGTGGATCTGATCTTCGAGATCATTCACGAGATCAACAGCACCGGCATTCCGATCCTCCTGGTCGAACAGAACGCCACCAAGGCGCTCACCATCGCCAAGCGCGCGTACGTCCTGGAGACCGGGGTGATCGTGAAGAGCGGCCCCGGCCTGGAATTGCTCCAGTCCGACGACATCCAGCGCGCCTATCTCGGGATGTGAGGCGACCACCGTTCGAATCCTCCAGACTGGGTTCATGGCAGATCTCCCGGATCCCGCTCCCGACTTCAGCCGCGGGCTGATCCCGGCCATCGCTCAGGACGCGACCAGCCTGGAAGTGCTGATGGTGGCGTACATGGACGAGGAGGCCTGGCGCCGGACCGTGGAGACCGGCAATGCGTGGTTCCACAGTCGCGCCCGGGGGCTGTGGGAGAAGGGCGCCACCTCCGGCCACCGACTTCGGGTGGTGGAGCGGCGTCTCGACTGCGACCGTGACACCGTACTGCTGCTGGTCGAGGCGGCGGGGCCGGCCTGTCATACCGGCGCCAGATCCTGCTTTTTCACCGAGGTCTGACCCGCCCAATTCAGATTGGTTTCAGCTCTGGCATCCATAGAATAGGGGGCAGTGGATAACCGGCCTGAACGCCGGTGGCCAGAGTTGGGGCGGTGGCGGGCGGCGGTGGCCGTCGGCGGCCGGTCCGGGAGTGATGTGTTCAGCAGCGTTCCACCCGACGTTCGACTCGCATCCAGCCGAGTTCCGATCCCGAAACCGCGGCTGCTGGCCGGCCTGCTAGCTCTGGGGCTGGTGCTGGCCGGGCACCAGGCCGCGGTGAAAGTGATCGCCGCCTGCGCCAACCCGGTCTGTATCGAGAACCAGCATCCGGGCAGTGCCGACTGGGGGCTGGGCCGGGTCGCCGACGACGGCGCCGGGCAGATCAAGGGCTATGCCAGCCAGGTAAGCGTCCGCCAGGGTGAGACGATCGATCTGCACGTGACCGTGAATCCCGCCCAGACCTACACCGTGGACATCTTCAGGGTGGGGTACTACGGCGGCGCCGGCGCCCGGCGTCTGCTGCGGATCGGACCTCTCAAAGGAAGTCACCAGCCRGCCTGTCCGGTCGAAGCCGGGACCGGGATGGTGGTGTGCCACTGGCCGCGGGCCTACCGGTTGCAGGTACCCAACACCTGGACCTCGGGGGTGTATCTGGCCCGGCTGAACAGCGCCTCCGGCTGGCAGAACTACATCACCTTCGTGGTCCGGGACGACCGGATCGCCACCTTCCGGTACCAACTGGCGGTCAACACCTACCAGGCGTACAACAACTATCCGTATGACGGTACCGGCAAGAGCCTGTACGACTTCAACAGCGGTGGTCCGGCGACGGTGGCGGGCAGCCGGCGGGCGGTCAAGGTCTCCTTCGACCGGCCTTACAGCGGCTCTGGCGACGGACAGCTGATGTTGTGGGAGGCGGGGTTCATCCGCTGGGCCGAGCAGCACGGCTACGACATCACCTACTCCACCGATCTCGACACCCACCGGCGGGGCCACCTGCTGCTGGCCGATCGGGCGGTGCTCGACGCCGGCCACGACGAATACTGGACCAAGGAAATGTTCGACGCCTGGCAGGCCGCTCGCGAGGCCGGGGTGAGCCTGGGCTTCTTCGGTGCCAACGCCGCCTACTGGCAGGTTCGCTACGAGGCGGAAGGCAGGGTCATGGTCTGCTACCGCAGCGCCGAACTCGACCCGGTCAAGGGCGCTCTGGCCACCGTCAATTTCCGGAGTCCGCCGGTCAACCGTCCGGAGCAGGGCCTGATCGGGGTGCAGTACAACGGGCACAGCATCCAGCTCGGTCACCAGGCGCCGCTGTCGGTGCGGGCCGCCGGCAGCCCGGTCTGGGCCGGCACCGGGGTCGGCGAGGGCACCACGATTCCCGGCATCGTCGGCTACGAGATGGACCGCATGATGACCCAGTTCCCGGTGCCGGCGGCGGTGAGCCGGACGGTGGTGGCCAGCTCCGCCTACGGCTCCGACTACGCCGAGGCGGTGTTCTGGCAGGCTCCCAGCGGGGCTCGGGTGTTCGCCGCGGGCACCATTTCCTGGAGCGGAGGCCTTTATCCGGGCTCGCCGGGGGTGGCGCCCGACCCCCGGATCCAGCGCGCCACCCTCAACCTGCTCGACGACTTCGCCGCTCGGGGGCCCAACCTGCCGGCTCCTGGCTCACCCCAAAACCTGGGCCTGGCCCGGGTCGACGCCAGCTCGGTCACCGCGGTCTGGAGCCCGCCGGTCGGCGGCGGCCCGGTCAGCTGGTACCAGGCCTTCGCCTATCCGGCCGGGGGTTCCTCGGCCTCCACTTGCGTCACCGTCGACCCCGGATGCGTGCTGAGCGGGCTGCGGGCCAACACCGCCTACACCCTGGTCGTGGTCCCCTATAGTGGAACGCTCCCCGGCCGCGCCGCCGTGGGCGGCTTCGCCACTCCGTCACCGCCCGTCGCCGGGCCGGCCGCCGAGCTGGTGCCACTGTCCCCGGTGCGGGTGATGGACACCCGGCCCGGGCCGGAGCGGGTTGGCCCCAACGGCACCCTCGGCCCCGGCCAGGTGGCCCGCCTGTCGCTCGCCGCGTACCTTCCCCCCGGGGCCACCGCGGCGATCCTCAACGTCACCGCCGCCCGGGCCTCGGCCGACACCTTCATCACCGTCTACCCAACTGGTAGCGGGCTGCCTTACGCCTCCAACCTCAATCCCCGCCAGGATGCCGCGCCGGCGGCGAACCTGGTGATCGCGACCCTGGATGGCGACCGTTCGGTCGACCTCTACAACTACGCCGGGAGCACCGATTTGGTGGTCGATCTCAACGGTTACATGGCGCCGGTGGCGGGGGCCGGCCGCTTCCACCCGATCTTGCCCACCAGGCTGATGGACACCCGGCTTGGCCCCGGCCACCTGGGGGCGGCGGCCACCCTTGGCGCTGGCCAGACGGTCAGGCTCCAGGTTGCGGGCGGGCACGGCATCCCGGCCGGCGCCACCGCGGTGGTGGCCAACATCACCGCCGTGGATCCCACCGCACCCACCTTCGTGACCGCGTATCCGGCCGGGACCGCCCGCCCGCTGGCCTCCAACCTCAACCCGGATCCGAGCCGGCCGGCGCTCCCCAACCTGGCCGTGATCAAGCTCGCGGGCGGGGCGATCGACCTCTACAACTACGACGGGCGGGTCGATCTGGTGGTGGATGTCGCCGGGTATTTCAGCCCCGACTCCGATCCCGGCGGCGCCCGTTACCATGCCCTGCCCCCGGTCCGCCTGATGGACACCCGCCCCGGCGGCTCGCGGACCGGCGGCCTCGACACCGTTGGCGAGGACGCCCAGGTGGATCTCACCGTGCTCAACCCGGCGGCGGGGGTGGGCGCGGGCGCGGTCGCGGTGGTGGCCAATCTCACCGCCGCCGCGGTCACTTCGCCGACCTTCGTCACCGCCTGGCCGGCCGGGGCGCCGCGGCCGCTGGCCTCGAACCTGAACCCGCCGCCCGACGGTATGGCTTCGGCCAACCTTGCCATCACCACAGTCGGGGCCGGGGGCGCGGTCAGCTACTACAACTACCGGGGCGGTGCCGATCTCCTGGTCGACCTGAACGGCTACTTCGGCTAGCCTGACTCCTACCCGCCCGGCGATTGGAAGCTGGGTGGAGGCTGGAGCAGAATCGCGGTCAGGCGGGACGCCGGATCGTGAACGCGCAGCCCGGGTGGGCGGGCACGGTCAAGGCGCGGGGATCGCCGGGGGCGGGCCAATAGGCGCGGCGGCGGCCGGCATAAACCAGCGGCACCGGTAGCACCATGCCCTCGGCCAGAGCGCAGGCGGCGGAGCCGATCTCGTCTGGGGCCGCCCGGTACACTTCGCAGGCGTCGATCCCCTGATCCAGAAGAATCCGGCAGAGACCGCTGACGTACGCGGTGTTGAACTCGGTGCGGGCGAGCAGGATCGCCGCCAGTTCTACGTCCACCGCCTCCACGACCGGGTGGCCGTCCCCAAGCCGGACCACCTGCCGCCGGAAGTGCTCGGGCCGCAGCGACCTGGCCAGCCAAATCTCGTCGCCCAGTTCGATCGCCGTCCGGAGCAGCTCGGGGAAGGCGGCCTGGCCGGCCGGTGACAGGATCAGCGGCCGCCACCTGTCCTCACGGGCCTGTTCCCGGTCGAACTCCAGCAGCATCGCTTGCCGGGTGGCGAAGTCGAGGTTTTCGAACACCATCGGCGAGCACCGGGCCAGGTGCCCGGAAGCGGCGGTTCGAGTAGTGGCGTTCATCGTCACCATGATGGCGAGCAAATGTAATCGAGGTATAGATCAGATGTTTGATTTCCGGCACGCTCCAGCCTCAAGCTGGCGCCCGGAATGACGGGACCAGCGGAAGCCGCCGCGACCACGCGCTAACGTTGGAGCGTGGATCCGGTCGATTCCGGCAGGGGGCTCGCCTACCCTCACGGCCCCGGCTTGAAAGCGATAATCCAGGCCCGGCTGGCCGCCTTTCCCCGGCTCGAACTGGCCGCGCCCGGCCTCCGGAGGGCCGGGGTGGCGCTGGCTTTGGTGCGCGGGCCGGAGGGCGAAGCCGTTTTCTTGCTCACCCGGCGCAGCGCCGGTCTTCGCAGCCACCGAGGCCAGCGCGCGCTGCCGGGCGGGCGGTTGCTGGAAGGGGAGACGGCGGAGCAGGCGGCGATCCGCGAACTGGCGGAGGAGCTGCGCCCCAGCGCCGGCTTCGAGGTGCTGGGCCGGCTCGACGACTACCGCACCCGCTCCGGCTACCTGATCACACCGGTGGTGGCATGGTGTGACGCTCCCGACCTCACCGTGGACCCGGATCCTGGCGAGGTGGACACCTGCACTTTAGTCCCGCTGGCCGAGCTGGATCGTCCTAACTCCCCCGAGTGGTTGGCCCCGCTCGAGCCGGGTACCCGGATGATCCGGGTCCGAATCCTCGACTTCGGCGTACAGGCGCCCACCGGTGCCATCCTCCACCAGTTCCGCGAGGTGGTCATGCACGGCCGGCTGGCGCGGATCGACGATATCGACCAGCCGGAGTTCGCGCGGCGCTGAGCCCCCGGCTCAGCCCAGCCGGGCGTCCCTCACGGTGATGGTGGTCAGCCCGGACAGGTGGCGGGCCCGGCTGTGGTCGGTCGAAACCACCAGGCGGAAGGCAGGCAGCGGCTCTCCATCCGCCATCCAGGCCAGCAAAACGCCGGCCCGCCCAAGGCTGCGGTCGAGCTCAGACAGTGAGAACACCGCCTCGCTACCGTCGCCGGCGGCTACCACCACGTAGCGGCTGAGCCGGTCGTGGGGCCGGTCGCGGTCGAGGCGGAGCCCGGCCAGCTGGATGGCGTCGATCAGCCAGACTCCGGCGAACACCCGGCACCGGGCCGGTCTGCCCTTCGGTGCCTGCTCGACCTCGACCGTGACCGGCCGCAGCCGGGCCAGCGAGGCCGGGGTCACCGGCCCCGGGCGGTCGACCAGCCCGGCCACCTCGACGCAGGGAGACCCGGAGTCGGAGCCGGTCACGGAGATTCCGGAACCTGGAATGAGCCCAGGGCACTTCGGCAGGAGACCAGCGGGGAGCGGCTGCCGGCGGTCGGCAGAGTCAGCTCGAGGGTCGAGCAGAGGCAACCGAGTCTGGCCCACGGCCGGTTTGGTGAGTGGCCGCAGAAGTGGGCGCCCGGCAAGGTTCGGGAACGCCGCCCCGACCTCATGTGGAGCGGAGCTGGCGAGCAAGCCTCGACCGCGCCTTCGACCGGCCCTCGGGCCAGGGCCGCGCCCCCGTCGGCGGCTCGAAGGTCGAGGGCGGGAAAGACGCCCGCCCGCCGCCGCTGGTCGCCCGTGGCCAGCGCGATCCGGGTCCCACCGGCTTCGATCGGGGCCTGGTAAGAAAAGGCACGGTCCAGGCCGGCGAGCTCGGGGACCGCGAAGACCAGGGCGAGCACCTCACGGATAGGTGCTCGGCGATGAGTGCTCGCCGACGGATACGCTCATGGGCATCAGGTTACCCAGCCGGATCGGACCTTGCTGCCTTCCGGGCGCCGCTCAGGGCTGGAGCAGCACCCGGGGCGTCCCCTCCGGCTCCTGGATGGCGGCGTCGGGGTGGATGTCGAAGGCATCGGCCAGGCGCACGAACAGGCTGAAGAGGGCGGTCTGGTAGGTGGCCTCGGCGATCTGTTCGTCGGTCCAGCCGGCCTCGCGCAACTCCTGCACCTGGCGGTCGCTGACCCGGTGAGCATGGAGCGCCACGGTGCCGCAGTAGTCGAGGAGGAGCCGCTCCGCGGGGGTGAGGGGGGCGGCGTCGAGATCCCCCGCGCGAATCGCGCTGGCGGTCCGGTCATGCTCTCCACCCTGCAACTGCAGGAACCACGTGTGGGCTGAGAGTCAATAGTGGCACCGATTGAGGGCGGCCACATGGCTGGCGATCATCTCGTGCTGGGCCCGGGTCAGATAGCCGTCGCTGAAGCTGAGCCGGGAGGCGGCGTCGATCGCCCGCAGGAAGTCGGGCCGCAAGCTCATGGTGCGCAGGATCGCAGGCACCCGGCCGAAGGCGGAGGCCGCCCTGAGCTGCTCGTAGAGGGCGGCCATTTCACCGGTCGCCTCGCTGTCCTCGATCCACTTGATCCTGGCCATGATTCACCTCGGGTTGTCGAGAGCGGCCGTCCGGCGTCGCGGGTAAGCATCCAGGCTGGCCGCCCGGCCCGCCGCCCTGGGGACGGACACGGCTCCAACGTAGGTACCCGGGGCGGCGGTGTCAAGCGCCCCGGCTCCGGCCGCGGGCCGGTTACACTGCCCTCGGGCCCGGCCTGAAGCCGGCGCCGGCCGGGGCGAGAGGAGGCGACTGGTGAAGCTGAGCATGACGGTGAACTACTCCGGCGGTTTCAAGGAGACCGCCGATCAGGTCACAGGCCTCGAGGCGGCCGGTCTCGATATCATTCAGGTCGCTGAGGCCTACTCCTTCGACGCGATCAGCCAGCTCGGCTTCCTGGCCGCCCGCACTCAACGGCTGGAACTGGCGACCGGCATCATCAATGTCTTCTCGAGGACGCCCGCCCTGATCGCGATGACCGCGGCCGGGCTCGATTACGTGAGCGGCGGCCGGTTCATCCTGGGCCTGGGCACCTCGGGCCCCCAGGTGATCGAGGGCTTCCATGCGGTTCCATACGAAAAGGCCGTCACCCGCACCCGGGAGGTGATCCAGGCCTGCCGGATGGTCTGGAGGCGCGAGCCGCTGGTCCTGGACGGAGAGGCGGTGAAGGTGCCGTTGCCCCCAGGCCTCGGCTCCGGGCAGGGCAAGCCGCTGAAGCTGGTCAACCAGCCGGTACGCTCGAGCATCCCGATCTGGTGGGCGTCGCTGGCCGACCGGGCGGTCGAGGGCACCGCCGAACTGGCCAATGGCTGGGTGCCGATCTTCGTGATCCCCGAGAAGATCAGGCAGGTGTGGGGGGCGAGCCTGGATGCGGGCCTGGCCCGGCGTCCGGAGAGCCTGGGACCGCTCGACATCGTGGTCACTTGCGCGGTGGCGATCGGCGATCACCTCCCGGTGGACACCATCATCGATTCGCTCCGGCCCCACCTGGCGCTCTACGTCGGGGGCATGGGTTCGCGTCAGAAGAACTTCTACAACGAGCTGGCCCGCCGCTACGGATACGAGGCCGAGGCGGCCAGGATCCAGGAGCTTTATCTGTCCGGCCACAAGCAGGAGGCGGCCTCGGAGCTGCCGCGAGACTGGCTGGAGAAGATGAGCCTGGTCGGGCCCGCCGGCTACATTCAGGAGCGGCTGGCCGCATTCAAGGAAGCTGGCGTGACCGTGCTCGGCGTCAACCCGGTGGTGGGCGACCCGGTGCGCACCGTGGCGGCGCTGCGCGAGATGGTCGACACGGTCTGAGTCCGCTCGCCCCATCCGGCTGGATCGGTCGGACTGGCGGGAGCAGGCCGGGGTGCTGCATAACTATGCAGCCATGTGAAAGACTATGCATCAATGCCCGACCACATGATCCGAGTCGCAGTCGCCGGTGCCAACGGCTATGCCGGCATGGGCACCGTTCAGCTCCTCTGCCGGCATCCGCGGGTGCGAATCGTGCAGATGACCTCCCGGTCGTACGCGGGTCGGCCGTTTTCGGACGTTTTCCCGCTGCTCGACCTGGAAGGTGTCTTCGAGGCCGAGCCCGACCCGGCGCGGGTCGACGTGATCTTCAGCTGCCTGCCCCACAACGTCGGGGCGGCCAGCACCGCCCGCTGGCTGGAGGCCGGGGCCAGGGTGATCGACCTGAGTGCCGATTACCGGCTCCGCGATCCCGAATTGTATCCGCGGTGGTACCGGCAGGAGCATCCGGCTCCTCAGTTTCTGGAGCGGGCGGTGTTCGGGCTGCCCGAGTTGCACGCTGGCGAGATCGCCGAGGCGCAGATCGTGGCCGTGCCCGGTTGCTATTCCACCTGCTCGATCCTGGCCACGGCGCCAGCGGTGGCGAGCGGGTCGCTGAACTCGGACCTGATCGTGGACGCCAAGAGCGGGGTCAGCGGGGCGGGTCGGAGCGCCAGCCTCGGGGTCCATTTCGGTGAGGTGGACGAGACCGTCAGCGCATACGCGATCACCGGTCACCGTCACACCGCCGAGTTGATCCAGGAACTCGCATTGCTCGCGCCCAACCGCCGGGCGCCGCGTCTCACCTTCGTGCCTCACCTGATCCCCATGGTGCGCGGCATCATCGCCACCTGTTACTTCGACCTGGAGATCCCGCTCGACCGGCTCCGCGCCCACTACCGGGAGTTCTACGCGGGCCAGCCCTTCACCCAGGTGCGAGACCTCCAGCTCTCCACCAAGATGGTCAGCAACACCAATCTGTGCCTGATCAGCGTCAACGCCCAGGGCGGCAAGGCGGTGGTGACGGCGGTGCTCGATAATCTCATGAAGGGTGCCAGCGCGCAGGCCGTCGAGTGCTTCAACCTCGCCATGGGCCTGCCCCGCACCACCGGGCTGGAGCTGACTCCGAGATGGCCATGACCGCCGGGCCCGAGCTGGTCCATGTCGAGGTGGCGGGCGGGGTGACTGCTGCCCGCGGCTTCCGGGTGGGCACCGCCGCCTGCGGGATCAAGGCCTTCACGGCCGGGGCGGGGGCGCTCCCCAGCGGTCAGCGGGATGACCTCGCGGTGATCGTCAGCGACGCGGTCTGCGATACCGGCGGGGTGTTCACCACCAACCGGGTCAAGGCGGCGCCGATCGCGATCGACCAGCTGCATCTCCGGCTGAACCGGATCCGGGCGATCGTGGTCAATTCCGGCAACGCCAACGCCTGCACCGGCGCCCAGGGCTTCCGGGATGCCCTCCAGATGGCCAAGCTGACCGCCGATCGCCTCGACCTCGATCCCCAGCAGGTGCTGGTCAGTTCCACCGGCGTGATCGGCCGGCACCTGCCCATGGACGCCGTCAAGCAGGGTATCGCCCAGGCCTGCGCCAGCCTCAGCGACTCGGCGGGCGACCTCGCCGCGCGGGCGATCATGACCACCGACACTGTTCCCAAGGCCTATGCCATCGAGTTCGACCTGGCCGGGGCCAGGGTCAGGGTGGGCGGGATCGCCAAGGGCTCGGGAATGATCCACCCGAACATGGCGACCCTGCTCACCTATGTGACCACCGACGCCGCCGTCGAGCCGGGCTTCTGCCAGGCGGTGATCAGGCGGGTAGCCGACCGGAGCTTCAACCAGGTGACCGTGGACGGCGACACCTCGACCAACGACACCTTCATCCTGATGGCCAACGGGGCGGCCGGGAATCCCCCGGTGGCACCCGGGACTCCGGCCGGCGATCTGCTCGAGACCGCCATCCTCCAGGTCGCCCGCGAACTGGCCAGGATGATCGCCCGGGACGGCGAGGGTGCCACCAGGCTGATCACCATCCGGGTGGGGGGCGCGGTCAGCGACGAGGAGGCTCGCCAGGCCGCTCGCACGGTCGCCACCAGCTTGCTGGTCAAGACCGCGGTGCACGGCGGCGATCCCAACTGGGGCCGGATCCTCTGCGCGCTCGGCTACAGCGGCGCCGAACTGGCGTTGGACCGGGTCCAGCTGTCCATCTCCGGGATCCCGATCTTTGCCCGGGGGTCGGGCCTGGAGGTCGATCTCGGCGCGGTGCGCAAAGCCTTCGAGCGCCCGGAGGTGTTGATCGAGGCCGACCTCGGGCTGGGCGAGGGCAGCGCCGAGGCTTACACCTGCGATCTCTCAGCCGAGTACGTGCGCATCAACGCCGAATACACCACCTAGGAGGCAGGCAACTTGACCATCGACAACACCGACCGCGCCACCGTGCTGGTCGAGGCACTGCCCTACATCCGCCGATTCCACGGCAAGCGGGTGGTCGTCAAGCTCGGCGGCCACGCCATGGAGCAGGGCAAGGAAAGCACTCTGCTCGACATCGTCCTGCTCAAGTACGTGGGGATGAACCCGATCCTGGTCCACGGTGGTGGGCCCGAGATCACCGCTCTGAGCGAGCGCCTGGGCCTGCCCACCGAGTTCCGCAACGGCCTCCGGGTGACCGATGCCAGGACCATGGAGGTGGTCAAGATGGTGCTGACCGGCAAGATCAGCCCCGACCTGGTGGCGTCGCTCAACCGCCTCGGCGCCCAGGCGGTCGGCATCAGCGGCGAGGACGGACCCAGCGTGATCGCCGAACCCGAGTCGGCGGAGCTGGGCCTGGTGGGAAGGATCACCCAGGTCAACCCGGGGCCGATCGAGGCGCTGCTGGAAAAGGGTTACATCCCGGTGATGGCGTCGATCGGGCTCGGCTACGACGGCAACGCATACAACATCAACGCCGACACCATGGCCGCCGAGCTGGCGATCGCGCTCAGGGCGGACAAGGTGATCCTGCTCACCGACGTACCCGGGGTGAAGGACTCCGACGGCCAGGTGATCAGCGAGATGAACCGCGAGCAGGCGGCCCGGCTGGTCGACACCGGGCTCGCCAGCGGGGGCATGATCCCCAAGCTCCAGGCTTGCGTGAGCGCGGTCACGGCGGGGGCCGAGGCCCACATCATCGATGGCCGGATGCCCCATGCTCTGCTCCTCGAACTGTTCACCGACGCCGGGGTCGGGACCAAGGTGGTGCGCTGATGGCTGCCTCGAGCAGAGAACTGGAGCCGGCCGTCTTCATGGGCGTCTTCAAGCGGCTGCCGGTCGAGCTGGCCCGGGGCCAGGGTGCCTACGTGTACGACACCGAGGGTCGCGAGTACCTCGACTTCGTGGCCGGCATCGCGGTCAATCTCCTCGGCCACGGGCATCCGCGGCTGACCCAGGCGATCGCCGAGCAGGCGGCGCGGCTGATCCACGTGTCGAACCTCTACTACAGCGAACCCCAGGTTCGGCTGGCTCAGGCGCTGATCGAGCGCGCGTTCCCGAGCCGGGTGTTCTTCGGCAACAGTGGCGCCGAGGCCAACGAGTGCGCGATCAAGATCGCCCGCAAGTGGGGCAAGCTCAACCGGGGTGGCGCCTTCGAGATCATCACCGCCAGGGACTCGTTCCACGGCCGCACCCTGGCCACCGCCGCCGCCACCGGTCAGCCGAAGTACAGCGCCCCGTTCAGCCCGCTGCCGCCGGGCTTCGTGCACGTGCCCTTCAACGACCTGGAGGCGATCCGGGCGGCGACCAACCCCTCCACGGTGGCGGTGATGCTGGAGCCGATCCAGGGCGAGATCGGCGTGATACCGGCCGACCCCGGATACCTCCAGGCGGTGCGGGCGCACTGCGACGAGCACGGATTGCTCCTGATCTTCGACGAGGTGCAGACCGGCATGGCTCGAACCGGGACCTGGTACGGATACCAGCAGTACGAGGTGGTACCCGATGTGATGACTCTGGCCAAGGGTCTGGGCGGCGGGGTGCCGATCGGGGCGTGCCTGGCCGCGCCTCGCGCCGACGTGCTCGAGCCGGGCGATCATGGGTCCACCTTCGGCGGCAACCCGCTGGCCTGCGCGGCCGGCCTGGCGGTGATCGCGGCGGTCGAGGAGGAGGACCTGCTCGGTAACGCCCGGGAGATGGGCGGGCTGCTGGCCGAGCGCCTGGCCGAGGTGCCCGGAGTGAAGCTGGTGCGGGGCCGGGGGCTGATGCGGGCGGCGGTGCTGGAGCACCCGGAAGCGGCCGCGGTACAGCTCGCCTGCCTGGAGCGGGGCCTGATCGTGAACGCCTGCGCTCCCGACGTGATCCGGCTGGTGCCGCCCCTGGTGATCGGCGAGCGGGAGGTCGAGCGGGCGGTGGCAACCATCCGCGAGGCGCTGGCCGCCACCGGTGGGGGGTAGCTGGATGTCGGTTTCCGGGCTGCCGGTGGGCGCGGGCTGAACGGAGCATGACCTTGACCGTGACCAAGGCCGGCCGCCAGCGCGCGATCCTGGACCTGATCCGGACCCGGTCGATCGGCAGCCAGCGCGAGCTGGCCGAGGCGCTGGCCGAGCGGGGCCATGTCGCTACCCAGGCCACGGTTTCGCGCGACATCCAGGAACTGGGGCTGGTGCGCGGTCCCAATGGCTACATCGCGACTCCGCCGAACGGCGACAGCCAGGTGCCGGTCGAGGTAACCAACCTGATCACCGGCGTCACCAAGGTGCAGTTCATCATGGTGATCCGGACCCGGATCGGCTGCGCCAACGTGGTCGGCGCGGCCATCGACGCCGCCGGTGTGCCCGGGGTGGCGGGAACCGTGGCCGGAGACGACACCCTGATCGCGGTGCTCGAGGAGGACGCCGCCGCCCAGCGCCTCAGCCTGCTGCTGCGGCTCGACGACTGACCTGACCCGAAGCGACTGAACCATCCCCAAACACAAGGAGGAAGCGTTGGCTGACAAGATCGTGCTCGCCTATTCGGGTGGCCTCGACACTTCGGTTTGCATCCGGTGGCTCAAGGACCAGGGGTGGGACGTGGTGGCGCTCACCATCGACCTCGGAGAGGCCAAGGACCTGGACGCCATCCAGGAGCGCGCGCTGAGGATCGGAGCCAGTTCGGCCTACGTGGTGGACGGCAAAGCGGACTTCCTGAAGTACTTCGTGTGGCCTTCCCTCCAGGCCGGCGCGATCTATGAGAAGGAGTACCCGCTGGCGACCGCCTTTGGCCGGCCGCTGATCGCGGCCCAGTTGGTGAGGATCGCCCGCCAGGAGGGCGCCACCGCGATCGCCCACGGTTGCACCGGCAAGGGCAATGACCAGGTTCGGTTCGACGTCGCCACCGCCGCCCTGGCGCCCGACCTCAAGGTGGTGGCCCCGGTGCGGGAGTGGTCGATGAACCGGGACGACGAGATCGCCTACGCCGAGCGGCACGGGATCCCGATCCCGACCAGTGTCAACTCACCCTACTCGACCGACACCAACCTCTGGGGGCGGTCGATCGAGGCGGGCGTGCTCGAGGATCCCTGGGAGGAGCCGCCGGCCGAGGTCTACGCCTGGACCCGCGACCCCCGTGAGGCCCCCGACCAGCCCAGGATCGTGGAGATCGCTTTCCGGTCCGGAGTCCCGGTCGCGGTGGACGGGGAGGAGATGCCGCCGGTGGCGCTGGTGGAACACCTCAATGCCCTGGGCGGCGAGCATGGGGTAGGCCGGATCGATCACCTCGAGAACCGGCTGGTGGGCATCAAGTCACGAGAGATCTACGAGGCGCCGGCGGCGGTTCTGCTGCTCCAGGCCCACCAGGCTCTGGAGGACATCGTGTTGACCAAGGAGGTGGCTCGCTTCAAGGACCTGGTCGCCGCGCAGTGGGCCCAGATGGTGTACGACGGGCTCTGGTTCCACCCGCTCCGGGATGCGCTCTACGGATTCGTGTCCCGAACTCAGGAGCACCTCGACGGGGAGGTCCGGCTCAAGCTGTACAAGGGGCACTCGATGGTGGTCGGCCGGAAGGCGCCGGAGCAGCTCTACCAGCTCTCGCTGGCCACTTACGGCCGGGACGATACCTTCGATCAGAGCGCCGCCGCGGGTTTCATCAAACTCTGGGGACTGTCGACCCGAAGCGTGGCCAGCATCCAGGGCATCCCGGGGGCGGGTGAACTGGCCCGGGCGCTGAGCGAGACCGAGGTCAAGAAACTGGAGGCCTGAGGCGGCGGGCGGCCCGCGCACAATTTCGGAACATGAGCGGCTGCCCATTCTGCGCCATAGTCGCCGGGCAGGCGCCCGGCCATGTGGTCTGGCGGGATGCCGGCGCCACCGCCTTCCTCGACATCCGTCCGCTCTTCCCGGGCCACTGCCTGGTGGTTCCCACCCGCCATGTGGAAACCCTCACCGAGTTGGAGCCCGCCGAATTGCTGGCGGTTATGACCTTGGTCCAGCGGGTGGTCCGTGGGATCGAGGCCGGGCTGGGAGCGGACGGTGCCCTGGTCGCGGTCAACCAGCGGGTGAGCCAGAGCGTGCCTCACATGCACGTGCACGCGGTGCCGAGACGGTTCAAGGACGGCCTCAAGGGCTTCTTCTGGCCTCGGCACCGGTACCCGCACGAAGACGAGGCGGCCGAAGTGGCGCTCAGGATCCGGGAGGCGATGCCGTCCGCGCCCGGCTGAGGTGGAGCCGCTGACCTGACCCCCGAGAACTGGTCCAGGGTTTGGGGACCACACCCCGGTGGACCACTAAACCGGGACCGGTCACGCCCGCGTCCTTCTCGCCGCGCCAGGCGTGATAGATGGCGGCGATGCGGGCAATGTCCCCGGCGGTCAGCTCGCGATGGATGCGGTCGGACCGGTTGGAGGACATCGAGCCGTTGGCGAGCACGAAGCCGGCGACGCCCACAGGCACCAGGTGATGCACGATGTGCTGCACCTGTGCGAAGTTGGCGTTGCCGGGCGGTGGCGCGCCGTACTTCCAGCGCTTGTCCTGACGGAGCCGCTCGCCGCATCCCCCTCGATGACGGCGGCCAGGGCGTCGTCGACGAGCCGGCCGATGGAGGACTGGTTCGCCTGCGGCTTCAGGTGCACCCGGCGCGCCTCGGGCGGCTCCCAGAAGATGCTGTTCCTCAGCTTCGGCATGGCTCAGCCCTTGCTTGGTCGGTCACCGAAGACTCAGCCCACGACGAAGCGCCCTGCCATCCCCGCGGTGGTTCAAGGCGCCTGTCCGAACAGCCGGTCCAGTGCCGCCTGGACGCTCGCCTGGTCGTCGGAAGACAGCCTGCCCAGTTCACCCCGCACCAGTCGGTGGTCGAGCGTGAACAACTTGAAGCGGACCTTGGAAGGTGCTGGCAGCCCGGCGGTCCTGGAGTCGGTGACGGGGCAGTCCAGCGGCCAGGGTGGGTTTGCGACCGACGTGATCATGGCCAGGACCGAATGGCCAGCCGGGGTATTGAACGCGGCGGCGTCCGACAGCACCAACGCTGGGCGGTTCCTATGCGCTGTCCGGTCGGTGAAGGGAAAGGGCACGCGCACGACGGCGAAGCGCTCAAAGTGCACGATATGCTTCCTCGTCGGCTTCGCCCGCCCATTCGCTGAGCGTGCCTTCGACGGCCTGCAGGTAATCAAGATCCAGCGGCTGCACACGCCGCACGGTCGCTGTGCCCTCGGCGGTTACCTCCCAGGCGATCAGGTCGCCCGGTGTGGCGTGCAGCGCCGCCCGCACCTCCCGCGGAATGGTGGTTTGGCCTTTGGTGGTGACCTTGGAGATCGCTTTCACGGAGTCCTCCAGTAAAGCACGCATTACTTCCTTACCATGTGGACCGGTTTCGCAGATGTCAAGGTGAGTGACCGGGTCGCACTCGACGGCCGCCAAGGCCTCCGCCCTCGCCAGCCGCGCTCGTCGCGTTCTTCTTCCGTTTAGCCATCGGGGTAGCCGTCGCGGTCCTCGCGCCTCTGATTCCGACCTGAAATACCGCCGCTTCGGGTCTTGGGGCCCGGTGCCGGTTTCGCGCACCCGCCCGCGCCTGACCAGGCGGGCGTGGCAGGTGAGCGTGGGCGTGCGGGTGAGACCGATCGCCGCGGCTCACCCGCGCAGTCGTGATCGTGACGCCAAAGCGCGTGGCGAGCTACTCGAGCACCGGCGCCTCGAGCCCGGTCACATGACCGGCTGGAGTAGCAGGCGGTCGCGATTCAGCCGAAGTGGCGCAGAGCCTGGGCATCTTGATCGACTCGCTGCGCAACTGGGCTTCAAGGAGGCCCCCTTCGCGGCTCACCCGGAGCGCTTCGCGCACAAACTCCCAGAGNCTCCGGCGCTGCCGGTGGCCGCGTGGATCAACCGASCGCCAGMGATGGYTTGGACGGCCGATCCAGCTCGACCCGATCTGAGCCGGCGAGCCAGCGCAAAAGGCCGATCTGGACTACCCGGGATGATGGGTGATCCGAGCCAGGCGGGCCGGATCGATCTCATTACCTGATGTGCCGCCGGATGCGGTCGCGATGCCAGTGCACGTGGCCCAGCATGACCCGGTCGACGAAGTCCTGCACGTTGGCCTCGGCCGGTACCGATTCGGTCAGAAGGTCGAGCTGCTCGTGGTAGGCGGCTCGGAAGCGGTCGGCGAGCTCGCCAGTGCGGCTCATGGCGAGATTGTAAGGCGGGCCCGGGCGGTCGAAGGCCGGCGCTGGCGGCAAAGGCGCACAATGCGGGTGGTGGCCGGATGAACCAGGAAGCCAGCGCCGCGCTGCTCAAGCGCCTGATCCAGCCTTTGGCGGTTGCGCCGGGGTCTGAGGTGAAGCTTCCGCACACCCACGATCCCGGCCACACCGCCCACTTTGTCACCCGCGAAGATGCTACCGCCGAACTCGCCGCCGCCGAGGAACTGCTGGCCGAGTACCAGGAGCGGCTCGCCGCCCAGGCCACCCACGCGGTGGTGGTGGTCCTGCAGGGAATCGACGCCGCGGGCAAGGACGGGATCATCAAGCACGTGATCAGAGGGGTCAACCCCAAAGGCTTGAGCGTTCACGACTTCGGAGTGCCTTCCCCGGAGGAGCGCCGTCACGATCCGTTCTGGCGCTACGTGTGCGCGCTGCCTGGTCACGGCCAGATGGCCATCTTCAACCGCTCGCACTACGAGGAGGTGCTGGTGGTCCGGGTTCATCCCGAGTTGCTCGGGTCGGGCGGGTCGGGAATCGAGAAGCCCTCCGGCCGGCTCTGGCGCCGGCGGTTCAAGGAGATCAACCAGTGGGAGGCATACCTCTACGAAAGCCGCATCCACGTGGTCAAGCTCTTCCTCAACCTGTCGCGTGAGGAACAGCGCCGGCGCTTCCTGGAGCGGATCGACCGCGGTGAGAAGAACTGGAAGTTTTCGGCTGCGGACGTCCGGGAGCGGCGCTTCTGGGACGACTACCAGCGCGCTTTCTCAGAGATGCTCAGTCACACCAGCACCCGGGCCGCGCCCTGGTATGTGCTGCCCGCCGACCACAAGTGGTTCACTCGACTGTGCGCGGCGGCGGTGATCGTACATGCGCTGAAGGCGATCGACCCCCAGTACCCGACTCTCAGCGAGGAGGCCCGCCAGGAACTCGAGCGGGCTCGCCAGGAGTTGCTGGCGGAGGCCTGAGGCCGGCTCCCGAGGCGCCGGGAGGGTTCAGCGCCTGAGTGCCCCCATGATCCTGAGCAGGGCGTAGAAGAGATTCAGCAGGTCGATGTACACCGACACTGCCATCAGCACGGCGTCCCCCTGGCTGATCTCCCCGGCGCGGGCGATCCGGTTGAGGTCGTAGATCAAGAAGCCGGTGAAGAGCACGGCCGCGCCCCCTGAGATGACCAGCTGGAAGGCGGTGAGGTGCACGAAGATGCCGATGATCGAGGCTCCGACCAGGGCCAGCAGGCCCACGAACAGGAAACCGCCCAGGCCGCTCAGGTCGCGCTTGGTCGTGTATCCGTAGCCGCCGGCGATCATCGCGACCAGGCCGGTGGCGCTGGCCGCGGCCAGCACCACATCGCTCATCCCGGAGGCCACGTAGAGATCGAGCACCAGACCGAGCGCGATCCCTTCGAAGGTGGCGAAAGCGAAGAGCAACACCAGGTTGAGGGGGAACCTGTCCTTGACGAATCCGAGCGCGATGATGGTGCCGAAGGTGCCGATGATCGAGATCAGGAATCCGGCCCGTCCAAAGACCGGGGCCAGGAAGGCGCCAACGGCGGTGAATCCGGCCGCCATCGCCAAAAGGCTGAGGACCCGGCCGAGGGCGTTGCCGCGAAGCACCTGGGGTGACGCGTAAGGGCTGCTGTACATGTTCAAAGAAGGTGGACCTCCACAGGGGGGAGCTGACTCTGCCCTCTAATTATTCGCGGCGCCGCTTACGGCTTGCCTACGCCGGCTCGAGCCCGGCGTCGGGCAAGCGCCGCGCTCCAGCCAGTCTCCGCCAAGCAACAACAAGATCGACCCGGTCAAAACCAGGGGTTGATCGGAGGCCGGATCCGGCTCGTCTCGGGATGCACGTCGAAGCCGGCGATCGGGGCCCGGCCGGCCCACGGCAGGGCCCGCCCGGTGAGCACTCGGAAAGCTGGCCGGCCGGCACCGTTGAGGCCGTGGCTGAGAACCTCGGCCTCGGCCACCTCGAAGCTCATGCCGTCGACCGCGAGCAGGTCGCCATAACCCTTGATCAGGCGGCGCTCCACCGCCAGCACAGGCCGGCTGGACGCGGCCGCGGGCACGACCGCCGGGGCCGGCCCGGCTGGCTGGAGCATGCCCATGTCACGCTAAATTGCGGGCGGCGTCAATCGTCCAAAGTAGTTAGCGATATGTGTTGAAACTGAGTAGCAATGCAGGAGGCGCGCCTCCTGATGAAAGAGACGCGCCTCCTGAGGTCGGGTGTCCCCTTCGGTCGAGGCGTCAGCGGCTGCGGGGAAGCCCGAGCACCCGCTCGGCGATGATGTTGCGCTGGATCTCGGAGGAGCCGGCGTAAATGGTTTCGGCCTGGGCCCACATCCAGCTGTACTGCCAGCGGCCGCCATCGATGGCCTGGGGTGAGTGAGGGTCGAGCGCTCCGTACATCCCTTGCAGCGCGATCGCGGTCTCCTGGATTCGCTTGTCCATCTCCGACCAGTAGAGCTTGGTCAGCGAGGCCTCCGGCCCTGGCACCTTGCCTTGCTGGGCGCGGGTCAGGTTGCGCAAACCGGTCACCCGCAGGATGTGGGCCTCGATCCACGCCTGCGCTACCCGCTGCCGCACCAATTCATCGGCAGCCTGGCCGGTCTGCCGGGCCAGATCGGCCAGACCGGCCACCGCCTTCTGGAACCGGTAGGCGTTGGCGAGTCCGCCCCGCTCGAAGCCGAAGGTGGCCATGGCCAGCATCCAGCCGTCGGTGGGGGAGCCGACCACGTCTCTCGGGTCGACCTCGGCGTCGGTGAGGAAGATCTCGCAGAACTCTCCGCTTCCGGTCATCTGACGGATCGGGCGGATCTCGATGCCCGGCTGGTGGAGGTCGATCAGGAACATGCCGATGCCCTTGTGGGCGGGGGCGTCCGGGTCGGTCCGGGCCAGCAGGAAGCTGCGGTCGGAGAAATGGGCGCCCGAGGACCAGGTCTTCTGGCCATTGATGATCCACCGGCCGTCTCGGAGTTCGGCCCGGCACTTGAGGGCGGCCAGGTCGCTGCCGGCGTCGGGCTCGCTGAAGCCCTGGGCGAAGACGATCTCGCCGCGCAGGATCGGGTGGAGGTAGGTCTGCTTCTGCCACTCGGAACCGTACACGCTGAGCAGAGGGGCCAGCATGGTCACTCCGAGGGTGCCGATGATGCCCGGCGCCCCCGCCTTGGCCAGCTCCTCCTGGTAGATCGACACCATCACCGGGCTGGCGCCGCGGCCGCCCTGCTCCTTCGGCCAGGCCAGAGTGATCCAGCCCCCGTCGTAGAGCCGGCGCTGCCACTCGCGCTGGATCGCGCGGTCGTGGTCCTCGGTGACCTCTTCGCCGCCCAGGTTGCGCCACTCGGCGGGCAGGTTGGTGTCGAGCCAGGCCCGGACCTCGGCCCGGAACGCCTCCTCTTCAGGGGTGTAGCTCAGATCCATTGCGGCTTGCTCCTCTGGCGGCCGCCGGCAAGGCGGCTCACAGGTCGATCTCCTGCGCGATCAGCTCGCGGTGATAGGTGGCGTCTCCCAACAGCACCTCGGAGCCCTTGGCCCGCTTGAAGTAAAGGTGCATGTCGTGCTCCCAGGTGAACCCGATGCCGCCGTGCACCTGCACGCCGCTGCCGGCGGCCGCGCGGTAGGCGTCCGAATTGTAGGCTTTGGCGGCCGAGCAGGCGAGGCTGCGGTCGGGAGCGTCGGCGTCCACCGTCCAGGCCGCATAGATGGCGGCCGAGCGGGCGCTCTCGGTCTGGAGCAGCATGTCAGCCAGTTTGTGCGACACCGCCTGGAAGACACCGATCGGCCGGCCGAACTGGTGCCTGGTTTTCGCGTAGGCGACCGAGGTCTCGAGAATCCACTGCATGCCGCCCACCATCTCGGTGCTGAGGGCGGCGGCGCCCCACTCCAGGACCCTGCGCAGGGGAATCCAGCCGCGGCCTTCCACCCCCATCAGCGAGCCGGAAGGCAGTTCGACCCCGTGGAACTCCACCTCGTACCACTGGCGGCTGCGGTCGAGCGTTCCCATCGGCCTCACGTTGAGCCCGGCCGGGCGACCGCTGACCAGGAAGAGGCTGATCCCGTCTTCACCGGCGCCGCCGGTGCGGGCGGCGACCACGATGTGGTCGGCCGCTGCCGCGTCGGGGACGAAGTGCTTGGCGCCGTCGAGCTTCCAGCCCTCGCCGCTGGGCGTCGCCCGCAACCCGATCGAGGCCGGGTCCCACCGGCCGGAGGCCTCGGCCACCGCGAGCGTGGCGGTGGCTTCGCCAGCGGCGATGGCGGTCAGCACGGCCCGCTTCTGTGGCTCGGTACCGGCCTCGATCAGGGCAGGTACGGCCAGACCCATGGTGGCGAAATAGGGCCCGGGCAGCAGAACCCGGCCCGCCTCCTCCAGGACCACGCTGAGATCGAGGAAGCTGCCGAAGCCGCCGTACTGCTCCGGGATGCCCAGGCTGGTCCAGCCGATTTCGGCCAGCTTCTTCCAGAGCGGCCGGTCGTGGGCGTCATCGGTCTCCATCACGGCGCGCACGAAGGCCGGCGTGCACTCTTTGGCTAGGAAGCTCCGGGCCTCCTTCCGCAGCTGTTCCTGCTCTTCGGAAAAGGCGAAATCCATCCAATATCTCCTTGGATTCCGGCGCGGGGGGCCGGTCGACGGGCTCCGGAGTCGGCGGCCCCATTCAGGATAATTGGCGGCGACGGCAACCGCCTCCGTCTCTGGTTCTTATCAGCGGGCAGAGGACGGAGGCGGAATCGGCAACCGCCTCCGTCTCTGGTTCTTATCAGCGGGCAGAGGACGGAGTCCGACCCTCACCATTGGGCAGAGGACGGAGGCGGAATCGTATCGTGATCAATGGTGGACATGGCCGCCCCGTGGGAGCGGCGGAGGGCGCTCGCCCGGCAGCGAGCTTCAGGAGGTTGGCTGTGGACTTCGCTTACAGCGAGAAGGTCGAAGAACTCCGGGAACGCCTGCTCGACTTCATGGATCGCCACGTCTACCCGGCGGAACCGGTGTGGGAGCAGCAGGTGCGGGAATCCGGCGATCCCGTCCACCATGCGCCGATCATGGAGGAGCTCAAGGCCGAGGCCCGCCGGCGGGGGCTCTGGAACCTGTTCCTGCCCGATCCGGAGTATGGGGCGGGGCTGACCAACCTGGAGTACGCCCCACTGGCCGAGATCACCGGGCGCAGTCACATCGCCCCGGAGGCGCTGAACTGCGCCGCCCCCGACACCGGGAACATGGAGATACTCCACCAGTTCGGCACCCCCGAACAGAAGCGACGCTGGCTCCAGCCGCTGCTGGCGGGCGAGATCCGTTCCTGCTTCTCGATGACCGAGCCCGACGTGGCCAGTTCCGATGCCCGCAACATCCAGACCCGGATCGAGCGGGACGGTGACGAGTACGTGATCAACGGCCGCAAGTGGTGGATCTCCGGCGCCGCCCGGGAGCGCTGCCGGATCACCATCTTGATGGGGAAGACTGATCCCGACCAGGAGACCTACCGCCAGCAGAGCATGGTGCTGGTGCCGATGGACACTCCGGGGGTGACGGTGGTCAGGCAGTTGCCGGTGTTCGGGTACTTCCACAACGAGAGCCACTGCGAGGTTCTTTTCGAGAATGTGCGAGTGCCGGTGACCAACATCCTGGGGAGGGAGGGCGAGGGCTTCGCGATCGCCCAGGCCAGGCTGGGACCAGGCCGGATCCATCACTGTATGCGCCTGGTGGGCATGGCCGAGCGGGCGCTGGAACTGGCCTGCAAGCGTGCCCTGACCAGGGTCGCCTTCGGTCGGGCGCTGGCCGATCAGGGCGTCGTCCAGGACCAGATCGCGAGGTCCAGGATCGAGATCGAGCAGGCCCGCCTGCTGGTGCTGAAGGCGGCCTGGATGATGGACGTGGCCGGCAAGAAATCGGCCCAGATGGAAATCGCCGCGGTCAAGGTCGCGGCCGCCAACATGGCTTGCACGGTGGTCGACCGGGCGATCCAGATCCATGGCGGTGCCGGGGTGTCGGACGACTTCCCGCTGGCCGCCATGTACGCCGGCGCCCGTACCTTGCGCTTCGCCGACGGGCCCGACGAGGTTCATCGGCGGGCGGTGGCGCGAATGGAGCTATCCCGTTGGCAGGTCTAGCCGGCTGAGCCGGCGGCGGTGCCCGTCGACCATCGTGCCGCCGCGCCAGCCATCCACCATCACCCATACCAAAGGAGTTGTCGAATGAGGTTCGAAGGCAAAGTCGCCCTGGTCACCGGAGGCGGCCGCGGGATCGGCGCGGCCACCTGCGAGCTGTTCGCCCGCGAGGGGGCGGCGGTGGTGGTGGTCGACCTCGACCAGCAGGTCACCGAAGAGGTGGCTTCCGGCATCACCGCGGCCGGCGGAAAGGCGATCGGGGTGGCCAGCGACGTCACCGATCGCGAATCGGCCCAGGCCGCGGTGGAACGCGCGGTGTCGACCTACGGCCGGCTCGACATCCTCGTGTGCTGCGCCGGCATCATTCGCGACAACCTCATTTACAAGATGACCGACGAAGACTGGATGGCGGTCATCAACACCCATCTGACCGGTACCTTCTACTTCGCCCGGGCGGCTCAGGCAGTGATGGTCCAGCAGAAATACGGGAAGATGGTCTTCCTCTCCTCGACTTCAGCCCTGGGCAACCGCGGCCAGACCAATTACTCGACCGCCAAAGCCGGCCTGCAGGGCATGGCCCGCACCCTGGCGATCGAACTGGGTCGCTACGGAATCAACGTCAACGCTGTCGCTCCTGGCTTCGTCGAGACTCGAATGACCGCGGCCACCGCCGAGCGAATGGGCGTGGATTTCGAAACCTTCAAGGCCGGCGTCCTTGAGCAGATCCCGCGCCGGATCCTGGGCCAGCCTCACCACATCGCCAACGTGATCGCGTTTCTGTGCCACGACGAGTCGGAGTACGTCAGCGGTCAGGTCATTTACGCCGCCGGTGGGCCCCGCGGCTAGCCGTTGTCGCGAACCGGTCATCGGTTTGTATGGGCGGCCGGAGGCGGCCGATACTGTTCGAATGACCGAGCCGGACCAGACTCGAGGCACGCGCATGTGGGGCGGGCGCTTCAAAGGCGCGTTGCATCCCGAACTCGACCGGTTCCAGCGCTCGATCGACTTCGACCGCCGGCTCTATCGATATGACGTGGCCGGCAGCCGGGCCCATGCCCGAGGCCTGAAGGCGGCCGGCCTCCTGGAGGCCGAACACCTCGACGCGCTGGAGCGGGGCCTCGACGCCGTACTCGACGAGCTGGCCTCCGGCCGCTTCGAGTTCTTGCCCACCGATGAAGACATCCACACCGCCGTCGAACGGCGGCTGGGCGAGCTGGTCGGCGAGGTGGCCGGCCGCCTCCACGCCGGCCGCTCGCGCAACGATCAGGTGGCCCTCGACCTGCGCATGTTCTGCCGGGAGGCGGCCGCCGACCTGGCGATCGAGCTCGCGGCCCTGATCGCGGCCCTGGCCCGGCAGGCTCGCGAGCACGCCGACTGGCCGATGCCGGGTTACACCCACCTGCAGCGGGCTCAGCCGGTCTCGGTCGGCCATCATCTGCTCGCCTATGCCGAGCCGCTGATCCGCGACGCCAAGCGCCTCCGCCATGCCTACGAGGCGGCCGATGAGATGCCGCTGGGTTCCGGAGCCCTGGCCGGTTCCACCTTGCCGTTGCGGCGGGAGGTGGTGGCCCGGGAACTCGGCTTCGACCGGCTGACCTCGAACAGCATGGACGCCGTCAGCGATCGTGATTTCGTTCTCGAGTTGTGCTTCGCCTGCCTCTCGATCGCGCTCCATCTCAGCCGGCTGGGGGAAGACGTGGTGCTCTGGTCGACCGCCGAGTTCGGCTTCGTCCAGTTGGTCGACGAGATCGCCACCGGTTCCAGTTTGATGCCGCAAAAGAAGAACCCCGACATCGCTGAGCTGATCCGCGGCCGCTCGGGCCGGGCGGTGGGGGCCTTCAGCCAGTTGGTGACGGTGCTCAAGGGTCTGCCGATGACCTATGACAAGGACCTGCAGGAGGATAAGATCGCTGTCTTCAGCGCCGTCGACAACGCGGCCGACTGCCTCCGGGCCACCCGGCTGATGGTCGACCGGCTGGTCTTCGATCGTGAGCGGATGCTGGCCGCTCTGGCCGATCCCGGGCTCTTCGCCACCGACACCGCCGATCGGCTGGTGGAGTCGGGCATGCCTTTTCGCGAAGCCCACCACGAGGTCGGGCGGCAGGTGGGAGAGGGCGTTCACCAGCCCGACCTCGATCCTTCCCGCGCGCTTCGCCGGCGCGACCTGAAGGGAGCGCCGCATCCCGACCGGGTCCGGGAGCGGGCGGCGGTGGCGCTCCAGGTCTCGGCTGGCCTCAGTCACTGGGCGGAGGCCAACCCCCCGATTCGCTGGTAGCCGGTAGCCGGCTCCGGGCCGCCGGCCGCGGCTGTGCTTGAATTCAGGGATGTCAGCCGGGGTGATCACACCACGTGGCTGGTCGCAGGACGAGATCGCGGAGCATTTCGACCGGGCGCCGGGGATCAGCTATCTGGACACCGCGACCTACGGCCTGCCTCCCAGGCGCACCCTGGAGGCGGTGGCCGGGGCTCTGGACAGCTGGCGCCTGGGCAGTGCGCATCACCGGCACGACTGGGACGCCGCCGGTGAGCGCTCGCGGGAGCTGGCCGCCCGCCTGATCGGATGTCCGAGCCGAGAGCTGGCCCTGATTCCGACCGTGGCCGCGGGGGTGGGCATGGTGGCCGCCTCACTGACCGCGGCCGATGAGGTGGTGGTGCCCGAAGATGAGTTCGGCTCGGTGATCCTGCCGCTCGCGGTCGCCGCCGAACGCACCGGGGCCCGCCTGGTCAAGGTTCCGTTCGGGCGGCTGGAGGAGGCGATCGGAACTCGCACCACCTGGGTGGCGGCGAGCATGGTCCGTTCCAACGGCGGAGGCCGGCTGCGACTGGACCCGGTGGCGGCCGCGGCCAGGTCGGTCGGCGCCGAACTGCTGATCGACGTTACCCACGCCTGCGGCATCCTGCCCGTCGACGCCGCCGCCCGAGGGATCGGAGTGGTGGTCGTGCACGGTTACAAGCACCTTCTGTGCCCGCGGGGCGCCGGGTTCATGCGGGTGGCCGGCCATCTCTGGACCCGGATCGTCCCGATCCTCGCCAGCGGCGCCTCGACCCACCCCGAGCGCATCTACGGCCCCGGTCCCGCCGACCTGGCCGGCGATGCCCGCCGCTTCGATCTCAGCCTCGCCTGGCACTCGTGGGTGGGAGCCGAGCGCTCGCTGGAATTCCTGCTCTCGGTGGCTCCGGAGGCTCGCGAGCGATGGTGCACCGGCCTGGCGACCCGATTCGCGACCGAGATCGGGGTGGAACCGACCGGCAGTTCGGTGGTCAGCGTGCCCACCGACCTCGACGAGACCACCTTGCAGGAGCGGCTGCGTGCCCGCGGCGTGGCCGCCGCGGTGAGGGCGGGGGGCGCGCGGTTCTCCTTTCATCTGTACAACACCGAGGAGGACGTCGAGCGTGGGGTGGAGGCGATGCGGGCGCTCTGACCGACAGGCGATCCGGTCACCGGCGGCCGGAGGCTCCGCGACCGGGTCAATTCATGACAATTGGTAGGTGATGCTCCTCACCATCGACGTGGGCAACACGAACATCGTGCTGGGTCTGTATCGCGACCAGGAACTGGCCGCCATCTGGCGCATGTCGACCACCGTCGATCGCACCGTCGACGAGGTGGGCATCATGTTGCGACAGTTGCTCACCCTCAACGAGATCGACTCGTCTGAGATCACCGACGCCGTGATCGGCAGCGTGGTCCCGGGGCTCAATGCGATCCTGGTCGAGGCCTGCCAGCGTTACCTCGGGCTGGATCCGCTGATGGTCGGCCCGGGGGTGCGGACCGGGGTCCACATCCGCTATCAGAACCCGCGCGAGGTGGGCGCCGACCGGGTGGCCAACGCGGTCGCCAGCCACCGGATCTACGGCAGCCCGGCGATCGTCATCGACTTCGGCACTGCGGTCACCTATGACGCCATCGATGCCCACGGCGATTATCTGGGTGGGGCGATCGCGCCCGGCGTGGAGGTATCCCTCAACGCGCTGGTGGAGCACACCGCCAAACTGCACCGGGTGGAGGCGGTGGCCCCGGAAGAGGTGATCGGCAAAACCACGGTCACCGCCATTCAGTCGGGACTGATCTGGGGTTTCGTCGGCCAGATCGAAGGTATGGTCAGGCGCATGTCCAGAGAGATCAGTCCCGCCGACGCCGGCGCCTGCGTGAGGGTGATCGCGACCGGAGGCCAGGCCGCCCTGGTGCATTCGTTGACCAACGTCATCGACGTGGTCGACACCGAGCTGACTCTGAAAGGACTGCGCATCATCCACGAGATGAACCGTGAATCCTGAGGTGCCGGAGGCGGGAGCCGCCGCCCTCGAGGAAGAGGTCTCCTCGGCTATCCGCGATCGCCTGGTCAAGCTCGAGCGGCTCCGCGACCGGGGGCTCAACCCTTTCGTCAGCCGCTGGCATCGAAGCCATGACACCGCCGCCGCGCTGGAACTGTTCGTTGGCGCCGAGGCAGCCGGTCGGGACCGGACCGAGGAGATCAGGCTGGCGGGCCGGGTGGTGACCCGCCGGGAGCAGGGCGGCCTCAGCTTCTACCGGATCCGGGACGGCGCCGGTGAGATCCAGCTGATGGCCCGGCGGGACACCCTGGGCGAACCCGCCTATGCCGACTTCCTCGAACTCGATCCCGGCGACATCATCGGTGTCTGGGGCCCGGTGTTCCGCACCCGGCGCGGCGAGGTGAGTCTGGAGGTGAACGGCTTCCGGCTGCTCAGCAAGACGTTGCGGCCTTTCCCGGGCGACCGGTGGCATGGCCTCCGGGACGTGGAGACTCGCTACCGCCAGCGGTATGCCGACCTGATCGCCAACCCTGCGGTGCGGGAGGTCTTCCTGAGGCGCAGCCGGATCGTCTCCGGGGTGCGCCGGTTCATGGAGCAGCAAGGTTATGTCGAGGTCGAGACCCCGGTGCTCCAGTCGGTGCCCGGCGGTGGCCATGCCCGGCCGTTCCGAACCCATTTCAACGCGCTGGGCCAGGATCGCTACCTGCGGATCGCGCTCGAACTCTACCTGAAGCGGATGGTGGTGGGTGGTATCGAGCGGGTCTTCGAGATCGGCCGGGTTTTCCGCAACGAAGGTCTCTCACCGCGGCACAATCCCGAGTTCACGATGCTCGAGTCGTACTGCGCGTATGCCGATTATGAGGATGTCATGGGTCTCACCGAGGGCATCGTGGAGGCGGCCGCTACCGCCGCCGGGGTGCCGCTCGAGCTCGACTACCAGGGCGAGCGGCTGGATCTCCGCCCGCCCTTTCGGCGGATTCGGATGGTGGACGCGATCCGGGAGGCGACCGGCATCGACGTGCTCGCCCACGACGGGCGGGCGCTGGCCACCCTGGCCGTCGGCCGCGGGCTCACCCGGATCCAACCCGACACCTCCTGGGGGTTGACCGTGAACGAGCTGTTCGAGACGGAGGTGCAGCCGGGACTGCGGCAGCCGGTTTTCGTCATCGACTATCCGGTGGAGACCTCGCCGCTGGCCGCCCGCCGAGAGGACGACCCCCGCTTCGTGGAGAGGTTCGAGTTGTTCGTCGCCGGCCGCGAGCTGGCCAATGCCTTCACCGAGCTCAACGACCCGATCGACCAGCGGCGCCGGTTCGAGGAGCAGGAGCGGGAGCGGGCGGCGGGCAACCTGGAAGCGCATCCCTTCGACGAGGACTTCCTGCGGTCGCTCGAATACGGGATGCCCCCCACCGGCGGGCTCGGCCTGGGCATCGACCGCCTGGTCATGATCCTTACCAACCAGGCCGCGATCCGCGACGTGATTCTGTTCCCGGCCCTGCGCGAGGTCGAGCCGGCCGCCGGGGTTGGGCCGGCCCCGGAGGAGCCGGCCTGATGCTGCCGTTGGAGCTGATCCGCCGAGATCCCGAAGCCGTCAAGCGGGCGGCGGCGCTCAAGGGGGAGCCGGCGCCGGTGGACCGGATCCTCGATCTCGACGCCCGCTGGCGGGCGCGGCTGACGGTGGCGGAGGCGCTCCGCTCCGAGCAGAACGCGCTTTCCCGCGAGTTCGGGCGCACCCGCGATCCCGCCCTGCGAGAACGGCTCAGTGACCTCGCCGCCCAGGTCAAGCAGGCCACCGCCGAGGCCGAGGAACTGCGCCGGGAGATGGATGCCCTGCTGGCGACGGTGCCCAACCTCTTCCACGAGTCGGTGCCGGTGGGCGAGAGCGAGGATGACAACGTCACGGTGCGGGAATGGGGGGAGCGGCCGGCTTTCGACTTCCAGCCCCAGACCCACTACGAACTGGGTGAGCGACTCGACATCCTGGATTTCGAGCGCGCGGCGCGGGTCAGTGGCGCCCGCTTCGCCTTCCTCAAGGGAGCCGGCGCCCGCCTGGAGCGAGCACTGGTGCAGCTGATGCTCGATGTTCACACCGAGGAGCACGGCTACCGCGAGGTGTTGCCGCCCTTCCTGGTCAACTCGAAGGCGATGTTCGGCACCGCCAACCTGCCCAAGTTCGGCGAGGAGGCGTTTCGGATCGCCGATCGCGACCTTTGGCTGGTGCCGACCGCCGAGGTGCCGGTGACCAACCTGCACCGGGATGAGATCCTCGACGCGGCCTCGCTGCCACTCCGCTACGCCGCCTACTCGCCGTGCTGGAGATCGGAGGCGGGCGCCGCCGGCAAAGATACCCGCGGCTACATCCGCCTTCACCAGTTCGAGAAGGTGGAACTGGTGAAGTTCTCCACCCCCGAGACCTCGCTGCAGGAACTCGACTCGCTGCTGGCCGATGCCGAGGACGTGCTCCAGCGGCTCAGGATCCACTACCGAGTCCTGCTCATGTGCTCCGGGGACATGGGCTTCGCCCAGTACAAGAAGTACGACATCGAGGCCTGGTGCCCGGGCCTGGGGAGATATCTCGAGGTGAGTTCGTGCTCCCTGTTCAACGACTTCCAGGCGCGCCGGGCGAACATCCGCTACCGGCCAGGTCCGGGCCAACCGCCCAGGTTCGTGCACACCCTGAACGGCTCCGGGCTGGCGCTGGCCCGGACCTGGGACGCGGTGCTGGAAACCTGGCAGCARGCCGACGGGTCGATCCAGGTACCGCCCGCCCTCGCCCCCTACATGGGCGGGATCACCCGGATCGGTTGATCCCGCCCATGGCCACCCACCGGCTCGAGGCCAGCCGCCGCACCCTCCACGGACACTTCTCCAGTGGGCTGGAGCCGGTGTTGACCATCGATCCAGGCGATCGAGTCAGCTTTCAGACGTTGCCGGCGGGGTGGTACACCCGCGCCCTCGACCCGGGCCTGCCGGAAGACCGTCAGGTTCGCTTCGAGCCCCGCCATCCGGAGCTCGACGCTGGCCACGCCCTCACCGGGCCGGTGCGGATCCGGGGCGCACGGCCCGGATCGATGCTGTCGGTGCGGGTCGAGCGGCTGCAACCGGGCATTTGGGGGTGGACGGCGATGGGCGGCCGGCCGGGGCCCGCCAACCGCTTCCTCGACGTGGTCAATGTCCGCGAGCTTTTGACCTGGCGCATCGACCCGAAGGCCGGGATCGCGGTCAACCAGCATGGTCATCGGGTGCGTACCCGGCCCTTCCTGGGCGTGATGGGGGTGGCGCCGGCCGAGCCAGGTGTGCACTCGACCTTCCCGCCGCGATCAATGGGCGGCAACCTGGACTGCCGGGAGCTGGTGGAGGGGAGTGTCCTGCACCTGCCGGTAGCGGTCGAGGGCGCGCTCTTCTCGACCGGCGACGGCCACGGCGCCCAGGGTGACGGCGAGGTCAGCGGCACCGCCATCGAGTGTCCGATGGAGGAGGCGCTGCTCGGCTTCGAGAGCGATTCCGATCCGCCGATCGAAACCATCTGGGCGGAAACCCCGGCCGGCGAGGTGACGTTCGGCTTCAGCGAGGACCTCGACGAGGCCTGTCACCGGGCCCTGGAGGCGATGGT
>JRHI01000348.1_pt1 | contig 52430 bp, 49 predicted proteins | sample 215371 | NCBI WGS metagenome assembly JRHI01 (sample SAMN02929681, study PRJNA255918) | sediment metagenome | biome: cave system; feature: Ice Cave; material: Sediment; isolation source: sediment from deep within a dark volcanic ice cave with no known source of... ...
GTCGTGTACGGCTGGATCGCAGCCGCCCACCAACTCGGAGCGGGTGCGATCGCACTCGGTGCCGGAACGATTCGCACGCAATTCGCCTCGTACTCGCCCGCGTTCGAAATTTCCGGCCTGCTCTGCATCGCGGCCGCCTTCACCATCCTCACGTTGCAAAAAGCTCCGAGGGGTCTGGTCGCGAGCGCAGCATGACCGCACGCGCGCTCGCGTTCCGCGCGGCCGGAGTCGCTCTCGCCATCGCTCTGGCAATCGCTCTTTTCGCGCGGCGCGAGGCGCACCACGAGCCCGCCTTCGTTGGAACACCGCTCGATCCGCCGAAAACGGCGCGCGACTTCGTGTTGCGCGACGGCGCGGGACGGAACGCACACGTCGTCGATCGCGCGTATCCGGCGACTTTTCTCTTCTTCGGTTACACGCATTGCCCGGATGCCTGCCCGCTCGCGCTCGCAGCACTCGGTCACGCGTACCGGCAGCTTTCGCCGCAGCAGGCAGCGCGCACGCGCATCGTGTTCGTCACCGTCGACCCGGTCCGCGATACGCCTTCGGTCATGCAGCGCTACGTGCGAAACTTCGATCCGCACATCGTCGCATTAACCGGGACGCCCGAAACCCTCGCGCGCGCGTGGGACGCGTACGGCGTACGCGTGAATCCGCAGACGCACGAGATCGCTCACGGGGATGCGATCTACGCAATCGATCTATCGGGCCGCGTGCGATTGATTTATCCAGCGGACACCAGCGCAAAAGACTACGCGACGGATATGGCGACGCTCGCACGCTAGGCTCGCCGCTGGTAAGGGCGCATCCGGATCGACGTCGGCAACACCCGGGATGTAGCGGACGAATTGCTCGTACCGCTCCGGCGTCGCGATCAGCGCGAGGCGTTCGACCCGCAGGCCGTTCTTGTCGCCGGTCCGCAGCTAGAGCGATGGCTTCGCCGTCGATTCGAGCACCAGCGGCACGTAACGTGCGGTGCGCAAGCGTGCCGCAATGCGCTCCACGTCGGCAGGCGTACGCGCTTCGAAAGTAATATCGAGCTCTGCGTTTTTCGAGGACACATCGTGGAAGAGGCGCTGGGCGAGCAAGCCGGTATCGATGTTGCCTCCGCTCACGACGAGGGCGACGCGACGGTTCGCAAATCGTGCGGGAGTTTCGAGTAGCGCCGCGAGCACTGCTGCGGCCGCACCTTCCGCGAGCAACTTCTCTTCTTCGAGAAAAACGTGTATGGCACATTCGATCGCACGTTCGGAAACCAGCACCACATCATCGACCAAGGTCCGTGCGATCTCAAGCGACATTTCGCCGATCGATTTGACCGCGATACCTTCGGCAATGCTCTGACCGCCGTGCACCGGCGGCAGCCCATTGCGGATTTGATGGAACGACGGATAGAGCGCGGTCTCCACGCCGATGATTTCGAGCGACGGACGCAGTGCCTTCGCGGCGACGGCGACGCCCGCGATCAAACCACCGCCGCCGATCGGAACGACGAGAACATCGGCGTCGGGAAAATCGCGCACTAATTCCAAACCGACCGTACCTTGGCCCGCAATCACCCGGGCGTCATCGTACGGATGCACGAGCGTCAGGCCTTCCTCGGCCATAATCGTATGCGCGCGCAGCGCCGCATCCGCGAGCGACTCGCCCGCGAGCACGACCCGTGCTCCGAACCCTTGCGTGCGCCGAATTTTCGTGAACGGTGTATTCTCCGGCATGACGATCGTCGCCGGAAATCGAGCCGGGCGGCCTGATACGCGACCGCCTGGGCGTGATTACCGGCCGACATCGCGATCACGCCCCCGACGCGTTCGGAAGCCGTCAGCCCTAAGAGCCGATTAGCGGCGCCGCGATCTTTGAAAGCACCGGTGCGTTGGCGCGTCTCGAGTTTCAGAACGACGCTGGCACCCGTACGTTCCGAAAGCGCGGCGGCGGGCAACGCCGGCGTGCGTACCACATAGTCCGCGATCCGTACGGCCGCAGCTTCGATATCCGCCAAGACGACCGGAAGACCCATCGCATGGAGCTACGACATGCGTCGCGTCGGCGCCCGGCACCGGGCCCCGGCCACTTTGGCACCCGGCGCGCGCCCAAACCGGCCACGCCTCACTCGGCCACCGACCGCGCATCGCCTAAGCCCAAAGGTCCAACTCAGCCCGGGTCGGGCAAGATGGCGACGCTCGGGCGCCAAGCTTGCAGCATGGCGCATGCGCGTGACATCGTCGTCCGCTCCTACCTGCCGGCAGATCTCGGAGCGATCGAACGCATTACGCTCGCCGCGTACGGTTTCTCGATTAGTCCATCGCTTCGCACGCGCGCAAACATCGACCCGCAGGCCTTGCTCGTAGCGGAATATGCGGACGACGTGAGCGGGCTCGTCGCCTATTCGCGCTACGGCCACATCGCGTATATCGCATCGATGGCCGTCGATCCCACCCGGCAACGGCTCGGCATCGCGCGCGCCCTGATGGCCGAGCTCATCGTGCGACTCGAAGACGCCGGGGTGGAAACCATGTTGCTCGACGCGACGAGCGTGGGCGCTCCACTGTACGCGCAGGCCGGTTTCTCAGATTGCGATTTGACGCACATCTACGAGCGCAGGCCCGCTCGAGACGCGATGACGATTCCCACCCTCCGAACCAACGTGCCGGCGGCCGACCTCGAACACGTGCTCGCGCTCGATCGCGAGATCGCCGGCTGCGATCGTGCGGACGTCGTGCGTGCCTTCACGCTCGAACCGACTGCATGCACGATCGTCGAGCACGACGGCTACGCGATCGCACGCGAACGGGTTCTCGGGCCTTGGCTCGCGCGAACGCCGGCGACCGCATTGCGGCTCTACGAAGCTGCCTTTCGCGCCGCGCCGCGGATCGCGCGCGTATTCGTGCCGGAAAGCAACAGCGCGGCCCTCGCGCTGCTGGAATCGCAGGCATTCGCGCGCATTCGCACGTTGCGACACATGACTCGCGGCCGCTCGCCGATGCGGCGCGAACACATTTACGGTCAGGCGAGCCCCGGACACGGTTAGCGCGTTAACGCCCTAACGGGCCGCTTCCCAGGCGCGAACCACCTCAATTTTACTCGCCAAATACGCCATGTAGCCGCCGGAAAGCAAGAATCCTTTGCGCAGCGGATCGAGCGCGAAGCGAACTTCGCCGCCGTCGTCGCGGGTGAGCACTTCGCGCTCGAGGTCCACACTCGCAAACGCCGAGCCCAACAGCGCGTCGACGTCCGCAGCATCGACGACGATCGGCGCGACGCCGTTGTTGTATGCGTTTTCGTAAAAGATGCGCGCGAAACTTGGCGCGACGACAGCGCGAAAACCGCGATCGACGAGCGACCAGACGGCGTGCTCGCGCGAACTGCCGCAACCGAAGTTTTCACGCGCGACTAGGATCGTGGCTTCCGAATGCTGCAAGAGCAGCGCGGAACCGCCGGTCATGCCCGTAAAGAGATGCTTGCCCAAACCCGTCGTTTCGATGCCGGTCAGATAGTGCGCGGGAATGATCTGATCGGTATCGACATTCGCCCGGTCGAGCGGTAAAATCGTGCCCGAGACAATCACGCGCGGACCTGCGCGATCTCGTTTTCCGCAACGGCCCCGAGGTCTTCGGGCAAACCGATGCGGCCGAGTACGGCGCTTGCCGCTACGACTGCCGGCGAGGCGAGATGCACGCGGCCGCCGGTTCCCATGCGACCCGGGAAATTACGGTTGCTCGAGGAAATGCAGCGCGCGCCGGGCGCGAGCACGCCCATCGACATGCCCAAGCACGGTCCGCACGACGAATGCGTCCAAAGTGCGCCGGCATCTTGGAAGACGTCGTGCAAGCCCTCACGTTCGGCGGCACGCTTTACGGCCTGAGAACCCGGGGTCACGATCGTGGGAATGCTGACGGTTCGGCCACGCAGAACGGCAGCCGCCGCCCGCAGGTCCGAGATGCGTGAATTCGTGCACGAGCCGATGAAGGCTTGATCGAGCGCAAGCGAACGCAGATCGTCTCCGGCCGCGACGTCCATATACTTCAGTGACGAAGCATCGGCATCCGCCGGAATCGTCGCGCCGACCGAGATTGCTTCGCCGGGGTTGGTTCCCCAGGTCACCATCGGCCGCAATGTCGTGACGTCGAGCGCGATTTCGCGATCGTAGGTGGCTTCTGCGTCAGCGCTCAGGCTGCGCCAATACGCGACTTTCGCTTCGAACGCGTCACCGGTGGGCTGATTCTCGCGACCGCGCAAATATGAGAAAGTCGTTTCGTCGGGCGGACACATACCCGTCGTCGCTCCGGCTTCGATCGCCATGTTGCACAGCGTCATACGCTCGTCCATGGAGAGCGCGTCGATCGCGCTGCCGCAATACTCGAGCACGAATCCCGAGCCGCCCTTAAAACCGAGCGTAGCGATTACAAAGAGCGCGAGGTCTTTCGCCGTAGCGCAATTTTGCAAACGGCCCTCGATCGTAACGCGCATCACCTTAGGCCGTTGCAATACCATGCACTGGGCGAGCATCGCACCGCCCTGCGTCGTCGAGCCGACGCCGAGGGCAAACGCACCGAACGCGCCGAGGGTACACGTGTGGCTATCGCCGCAGGCGAGCGTCATGCCCGGTTCTACGTAGCCGCGCTCGGGAGTGACGACGTGACAGATGCCGTTTTGACCGATATCGAAGAGCACGATCCCCTGACGTTTCGCCCAATCGCGGAGCACCTTGGCCTGGATAGCCGTCTCCATATCCTTGGCCGGCGATACGTGATCGTTGATCGCGACGATGCGCGCCGGATCGAACAGTTTATCACCGTACTTGCGTTCGATTTCAAGCGCACCTTGAGGTGTCGTAATCTCGTGCGCGACGACGCGATCGACGAAGACCAATGCGTTATCGCCCGGCAACGTCTCGACGACGTGGGCGTTCCAGACCTTCTCAAACAGCGACTGGGGCATTATTTTCCTTCGTTCCTTCAGAGGTGATGTTACCGTGCAGCCCGCTGCAGCGCAGGTTGTCTATACGGATCGCGCGGTTCACGCCCGAAACGATCGCGCGCAGCGAGGCCGTCACGATGCTCGCATCGCGTCCGACTCCGTAATGCGTTCTCCCGGCGGTGAGTACTTCGACGTACGCGACGGCCGCGGCATCCGCGCCCGAGCCGATCGCATGCTCGTGATAGTCCCGCACCGTGATTTCGACCGCGAGATCGCCCGCGAGCGCTTCGACGAACGCATCGATCGGGCCGTTACCGCTTCCCCACACCGTGCGAATCCCGCTACCGTCACCGATCGTGGCCTCGAGCGTCGAGCGCCCGAAACCGTCGTCGGCGATGTGATAGTCCACCAGCCGCAGCGGGGTGTGCGCGCCGAGATACTCGCGTTCGAAGGCCGCGAGAACTTGCTTGGGCGCGATTTCCGCACCCGTGTCTTCCGAGAGACCCTGCACGGCCTTGCCGAATTCGACCTGCATCGCGCGCGGCAGAGCGAAACCGAAATCGTGCTGCATCACCCAGGCCACGCCGCCTTTGCCCGACTGACTGTTGATCCGGATGACCGCCTCGTACGTCCGGCCGACATCGGCCGGATCGAGCGGCAGATACGGCATCTCCCACGGGACATCACCAAGCTCTGCGCGCGCGGCGAAGCCCTTTTTTATCGCATCCTGATGCGAACCCGAAAAAGCCGTGAACACGAGCTCCCCGCCGTAGGGATGGCGCTGATGGACCGGCACTTGATTGCAGTATTCCACGGTCTGCACGATCTCCGGGATGTCCGAGAGATCGAGCGCGGGATCGACGCCTTGAGAGAACAGGTTCAGGCCCAGCGTCACGAGATCGACGTTGCCCGTACGCTCGCCGTTGCCGAACAGCGTGCCTTCGACGCGATCCGCTCCTGCCATCAGCGCGAGTTCGGCTGCGGCGACGGCGGTGCCGCGATCGTTGTGCGGATGCACGGAGAGCACGATCGCGTCGCGGCGCGCAATATGACGATGAAACCATTCGATCTGATCGGCGTAGACGTTCGGCGTCGCCATTTCGACGGTGGCCGGGAGGTTGAGAATGATCTTCCGCTCCGGCGCCGGCTCCCAGACGGCCATCACCGCTTCGCAAATCTCGCGCGCGAAATCGAGTTCGGTCCCGGTGAAGCTTTCCGGCGAATATTCCAGCTGGAGATCGACGCCGGGCATGAGCGCGGCTCCCGCTTTGATGCGACGGACCGCATCGACCGCAATCGCGACGACGCCCGGCCGCTCGAGACCGAACACCACGCGACGCTGCAGGCTCGATGTCGAATTGTAGACATGGACGATTCCACGCGCAGCGCCTTGGAGCGCTTCGAGCGTTCGATCGATCAACTCCGGTCGCGCCTGCGTCAACACTTGAATCGTAACGTCGCTTGGGATCAGACGCTCTTGGATTAATTGCCGAACGAAATCAAAATCCGTCTGCGACGCCGCGGGAAAACCGACTTCGATCTCTTTGAAACCGAGCCGTACGAGCAGATCGAACATGCGGCGTTTGCGCTGCACGCCCATCGGTTCGATCAAGGCCTGATTTCCGTCGCGAAGATCGACGCTGCACCAGCGCGGTGCGCGCTCGATCGTGCGCGCGGGCCAGCGCCGGTCGGGTAGATCGATCGGAGCGAACGGTCGGTACTTATTAGCCGGCATCGAGGCCATCGTAGAACGTCACCCGTCAAATGAAACGGGGGCCATCGCTCCTGCGACGGCCCCCGGTGTGCGGAGCATGCGGCGCTAGCGCTTACGCTTGGGGCGTACCGCTAAGAAGAAGATCGTCTGCGATCGACGTGCCGGTCATGTGGGGGCAACCGTACCATGCGTCCGCCGCGCCCGTCAAGCGAACGGGCTCACGTGGGCTCACGTGGGCTCGCGCCTCCACGAGCGCTCGCCGGGTCGTGAGCGGCGCAACCCCGACCGATTTCCGGCAACATCAACGAGTCGAAGCTCACACATGACGATTTTCGCCATGCGAAGGAAAGATTGTTTCTTTGGGTAGCGTGTTGACTTTGCGATAGGCCACACGGTAAAACAGACACACATGTCGCACGAAGTACTCGTCGTCGTCAGCCTCCTTATTCGCGAACCTGACGGTTCGGCGTAAGAGCTTTCGCGTAAACGACGAAGTCGAATGCGAAGCCCCCGCCGGACTGGCGGGGGCTTTTTTGTTCTCATAAAGATTCATCTCGATGAGGAGCCTACCGTGTCTCTGCCCGCCGAATCCACCGGCGCACAACTCGTCCTCGACATCCTTGCCGATGAGGGCGTCGAGGTCGTGTTCGGCTATCCCGGGGGCGCGATCATGCCGCTCTACGACGCGATGTATACGCATCCGATGCAACACATTCTGACACGCCACGAAGCCGGCGCCGCGTTCGCCGCAGGGGGATATGCCCGCTCGAGCGGCCGCGTCGGGGTCTGCATGGCGACCTCTGGGCCCGGCGCAACCAACCTCGTAACGGGAATCCTGGACGCCCAAATGGATTCGATCCCGATCGTCGCGATCACGGGCCAAGTACGCACGCAACTGATGGGCACCGACGGTTTTCAAGAAGCCGATGTGACCTCCATTATGGGACCCGTTACCAAGCGCAGCGTATGCGTACGCGACGTGCGCGATCTCGAACGCATGCTCCGCGCGGCCTTCCGCGTCGCCCGGGGTCCGCGGCCCGGGCCGGTATCGGTCGATATCCCGAACGACGTTCTCAAAGCAAAGTGCCCTAAAATGGATCACTTTGCGCCGCGCCCGATTCCGATCGCAAACGAACGCCCCGATGGGCGTGCAATTGACGCGGCGATCGAGCTTTTACGTAACGCGAAACGTCCGGTCGCGATCGTAGGCGGCGGCGCGCGCAGCGCAAACGCGGTTCACATCTTCCGTGAATTCGTGGCGATGTTCGGCCTACCGCACACGGCGACGATCAACGGCATCGGCTGCGCCGCACCCGGGGACCCGAATTTCTTGGGTATGCTCGGCATGCACGGCTGGAAGGCCGCAAACCTCGCCGTCAACAATGCCGACGTCGTTTTCGCGCTCGGCATGCGCTTCGACGATCGTGTTACCGGCAAGCCCGATAAGTTCGCGCGCAACGCGCACATCGTGCACGCGGATATCGACGCAACCGAATTCGGAAAGATCATTCCGGTGCGCGTCGCACTGCGCGGTGATCTCCGTGCCACGCTCGGGGCCCTGGTCCGTCGGGCCGCCGAGGCGCCTTTGCCGCATTTCGAGGCCTGGACGAGCGAAGCGCGGGCTCTGGGCGGTCCCTTGCCGGCCGATCGTGCTCCGCAGGGCGCCCTCTCCGCAACCGACGTGCTGGATGCATTTTTTGCGGTCGCCCCCGGCGACGCGATCATCGCTACCGACGTCGGGCAACATCAAATGTGGGCAGCCCAACGCCAACGCGCGATCCATCCGCGCAACTTCGTCACCTCGGCGGGTCTGGGCTCGATGGGTTTCGGCCTTCCCGCAGCAGTCGGCGCGCAACTCGCACATCCCGACCGAACGGTCGTCGCGATTTGCGGAGACGGCGGCTTCCAGATGTCGCTGCCGGAGCTTGCAACGTTACGGCGTTACGATTTGCCGGTGAAGATTTTGCTCATCGACAATCAACGGCTCGGCATGGTGCGCCAGTGGCAAGAGCTCTTCTACGATAAGCGCTACTCGCACACCGACCTCTCGGACAATCCGGATTTTGCAGCGATTGCCGTGGGCTACCGCATTGCCGCCGAGCGCGTCGACGATGCGGGCGCATTGCGCGACGCCATCGGCCGCTTCCTCGCCGCCGACGGCCCGGCGCTCCTGCACTGCGCCTGTTTTGCGGGCGAGAATGTCTGGCCGCTCATTCCGCCCGGCGCGACCGTGCACGACGCGATGAACGGCGCATCCGAACCTGAGGCGGCCATCGCCTGATGCAACTGTCGCTCGTGATGCACGACTGGCGGCTCCTCGAGCGCATCATCGGCCTCACCAACCGCCTCGGCTGCGCGTATACGAGCCTCAACGTGAACGCGGGCGAGTCGCATTACCACGCAACCATCGATTTCGTCGGGCCGCCGGATGCACTGCGCCGACTCGACGCGCAACTCGTCCGCCTGCTCAACGACGACAAGGAGATGTCCCGATGAACGCCCTGTACGACCGCGACGCCGACCCCGAAAAACTTACCGGAAAGACGATTGCAATCGTCGGCTATGGTAGCCAAGGCCGCGCGCACGCGCGCAATCTGCGCGATAGCGGCTACCACGTGATCGCGGCGTTACGCGATGGTTCACCGTCGCGCCGAGCGGCCGCGGAAGACGGCGTGCCCTACGACAGCATCGAACACGCAGTCGCCCGCGCAGACATCGTTATGATCCTCGCCCCCGATGAAGAACAGCCCGCAATCTTCATGCGTTCGATCGCCTCACATCTCAAAGACGGCGCGTACGTGGCGTTCGCGCACGGTTTCGCGATCCACTTCGGAACGATCGTTCCGCCGCCGGGCGTAAACATTTTCATGTGCGCGCCCAAAGGGCCGGGACGCCTCGTGCGCAGCGAATTCGAAGCCGGACGCGGCGTGCCTTGCCTGATCTGCGTTGCGGCGGATCCCGCCGGCGACACGCGCGAAGTCGCGCTCGCGTACGCGTCTGCTATCGGCGGCGGCCGCGCGGGCATCCTCGAAACGACGTTCAAAGAAGAGTGCGAGACCGATCTCTTCGGCGAGCAAGCCGTACTCTGCGGCGGACTTTCCGCAATGGTGCAAGCGGGCTTCGAAACGCTCACCGAGGCCGGCTACGCGCCGGAGATGGCATACTTCGAAGTGCTGCACGAAGTGAAGCTCATCGTCGATCTCATGTACGAGCGCGGCATCGAAGGCATGCGCGACGCGATTAGCAACACGGCCAAGTACGGCGATTATACGCGCGGCGAGCGCGTCATCACGCCCGAAACAAAAAAAGCGATGAAACAAATCCTGACCGAGATCCAAAACGGTCAGTTTGCGCAAGAGTGGGTTGCAGAACACGCTGCCGGGAAACCGCGCTTTGCGGAATTCCGCAAGAAAGCGGCCGCGCATCCGATCGAAGAAGTCGGACGAAAACTGCGCGGCCTCATGCCCTGGATGCGCATGAATGCCAACCAACCCGAACCCATCGAAGCCGCACGCACGGCGGACCACGGTTTCCGGATGATGTAGATAGCCCGAACGCGGTTGGCCGCATGCTGGGTACAAGCGCTTTATGAGCGACCCAAGCGATACGGCAACAGCAGCCATTGCGACGATTTCCGCGGAAGACGTGCGCGCACACGTCGAACGCAACGACATCTTCTTACTCGACGTACGGCGCTCGGCACGCGGCGCCCAAATCTATGGCGCGATCCGCTACGACCCGCGGAAGCTGCGCGAAGCGGAGCGGCTCGTTCTTCCCTTGCCCAAGACGGAAGGATTGGTCGTGTTGTACGACGAGGCTGGTCGCTCCGATGCGCTCCTCAAACTCGCCGCCAAAGTTCGCGACAACGGTTACGGCGCGGTTCGTATACTCGAGGGCGGCTTCGACGCATGGCAAGCTGCTCAAGGCCGCACCGAAGAGCCGACGCTCGAGCAGCCCGTGCCGTTAGTCTCCGAGCATCAGATCGATCGTTAAAGATCGTCGGATCGATCGCGAGACGCGAGCGTTCGCGCGAGTTCGACATCGGCTGCCGCAACGAGCCGATACGCTCGCGCAGGATCCGGAACCAGCAGCGGTCTTTCGCCGCGTTCGTCGCAGAAGCTCGCGCCCGCCGCACGTAAGATTGCCGCAGGCCCAGCGAGATCGTGTACGTGCACCACGGCGCGGGTGAGCGCAACGAATGCCGAAAGCGAACCGTCCGCGACGCGGCAAAGGTCGATCGCGCAACTCCCGGAGATTCGCGCGCGATGCCGGATTTTCGGCCGTCGAACGTCGTCTTCTCGGGATGGGCTCGGCATACCGATGAGTTCGCCGCGACGCGCGCGGACCGGCCGGCCGTCCGCGTAAGCCGGACCGTTCGCATCTGCCCACCAGCGTCGACCGCTCGAAAGATCGCACACGAAGCCGGCACACGCGACGCCGTCGCGCACGAGTCCCATCGCAGTCGCATACGGCGGCTGCCCGGCCCGAAAGTTGCGGCTGCCGTCGAGCGGATCGAGCGCAATCCAATTATCGCCCGCACCGATCCTTACTCCTACGAGTCCGGCTTCTTCAGACACGATCGGCACGCCGAGTTCGCAAAGCACGGCGAGCGCCGCGCGTTCCGCGGCGCGGTCGGCCGCTTCGGTTTGCGCTCCGTCGGCACCCATGCCGACGGCCGCCGCATCGCCGAGCCCGACGATCGCGGCATTAACCGCGCTTGCGGCGCGCGCGGCGGCGGCAAGAAATTTCGTTTCGATCGACGCATCTGCGCGCGGCCGCGGGACGCTGCGCGAAAAGAGTACCGCCGGGGGCGCCTCGACATACGCGTTCGCGCGATAGAAGGCATGCGCCCGTGTGCGCCGCGCGGACGATTGCAGCGCGATTTTTTCGCAGCCGAGACTGCGAGCGGCGCCGTCGACAGCGGCGAGCAAGGCGCGGCCTACGCCGCGCCGGCGTAGCGTTTCATCGACGGCGACCGCGCTCAGCCAAGCTACGCGCACATTCGATGCGAGCGACGAACGAGCTTGTACGAAGGCGACGCCGACAACGCGTGCCTCGCTCTCTGCGACCAGCACGCGCGCGCTCGAGTCGCGCAGCGCGCTGCCGAGTTCGCGCAGCGGATCTGTCTGCGTCGCGACATCATCGTGACCCCCCATCGTTGCGATCAGGGCGACGATGGCGGCGCGATCCTCCCAGGTCGCAGTCCGAATTACGGGTGCAAGCAACGACGTTAGCGCGCCGGGACGTAAACCTCCGCCCCGAGCTCTTTGAATTCGACCGACTTTTCGGCCATGCCGCGTTCGGCATATTCGCGCACTTCCTGGGTGATCTTCATCGAACAAAAATGCGGCCCGCACATCGAGCAGAAATGTGCGACCTTCGCACCGTCCGCCGGCAGGGTTTCGTCGTGGAACGAACGCGCGGTCTCGGGGTCGAGCGAGAGATTGAACTGATCCTCCCAACGAAATTCAAAACGCGCCTTCGAGAGCACGTCGTCCCAATGGCGCGCGTGCTCGTGGCCCTTTGCGACGTCCGCCGCATGTGCCGCGATCTTGTATGCGATCACGCCGTCTTTGACGTCTTGCTTATCGGGCAATCCCAGATGTTCTTTGGGCGTGACGTAGCACAGCATCGCGCACCCGTACCAGCCGATCATCGCCGCGCCGATCGCGCTCGTGATGTGGTCGTAACCGGGAGCGATATCGGTTGTGAGCGGCCCAAGGGTGTAGAATGGCGCTTCGTCGCACACGGCGAGCTGGCGGTCCATGTTCTCTTTGATCAGGTGCATCGGCACGTGACCGGGACCCTCGATCATCGTCTGCACGTCGTGTTTCCAGGCGATTTTCGTAAGTTCTCCGAGCGTATCGAGTTCGCCGAATTGCGCTTCGTCGTTCGCGTCGGCAAGACACCCCGGCCGCAAGCCGTCGCCGAGCGAGAAAGTCACATCGTACGCTTTCATAATCTCGCAAATTTCTTCGAAATGCGTGTAGAGGAAATTCTCCCGGTGATGCGCGAGGCACCACTTGGCAAGAATCGATCCGCCGCGCGAGACGATCCCGGTGATGCGCTTGGCCGTAAGCGGCACGTAACGCAGCAGCACGCCGGCGTGAATCGTGAAATAATCGACGCCTTGTTCGGCCTGTTCGATCAGCGTGTCGCGGTAGAGCTCCCACGTTAACTCTTCTGCTTTTCCGTTCACTTTTTCGAGAGCCTGATAGATCGGTACCGTACCGATCGGAACCGCCGCATTGCGTAAGATCCACTCGCGAGTCTCGTGGATGTTCTTGCCGGTCGAGAGATCCATAACGGTGTCCGCCCCCCAGCGGGTGGCCCACGTCATCTTCTCGACTTCCTCTTCAATCGTCGAGGCGACGGCCGAATTGCCGATGTTTGCATTGATTTTGACGAGAAAATTTCGTCCGATGATCGAGGGTTCGAGTTCGGGATGGTTCACGTTGGTCGGTAAGACGGCGCGACCGCGCGCGATCTCGTCGCGCACGAAGGCGGGCGACTTCCCCTCGCGCAGGGCAACGAATTCCATTTCGGGCGTAATCTCTCCGCGACGTGCGTAATGCATTTGCGACACGTTGGCGCCCGGCTGGGCGCGCCGCGGCTGCCGCGTGCCGGCGAAGCGGATCGATGCGAGCTCCGGCATCGCTTCTCGGCCCAAGCGATAGACGGAGGATGCGCGCTCGAGTTCCAGCGTGTCGTTACGCCGCGCGATCCAAGCCGCGCGCATGGGAGCGAGGCCGCTCCGTACGTCCGTCGCGATATCGGGATCGGTGTACGGGCCGCTCGTATCGTAGACCACGTGCGACTCGCCGTTACTGAGCGATATCTCACGCATCGGAACCTGAATCGACGGGTCGCTCCCGATTGCATACGTCTTGCGGGCACTGCCGCTGCGGCGGGCGTCTACGATCGCGGACATTCCTACTCCCAACATTCCGTCGCGATCGCCTCTCCCTACGCCGGCATGATCCGGATCAGGTTCGGCGGTCGGCGACACTATCGCCCTCTCAGCTCGTCAATCGAGCTCCCGCGAGGATATGCCCACCATACGCGCGCAGGACGGGCCGTGTCAACGGGCAATCTGCTTTGCGGTTGCCGTACATCCGCTTGCTTGGGGCGCAGCTTGCGATCGGCGCCGCAGCTATATTCGCACGTTTCGCACTGCACGGCGCGGGACCGGCAGCGGTGTCGGCCGGGCGTCTCGCCATTGCCGCGCTCGTCGCGCTCGCGTTCGTCCGGCGTTTACACCGCCTCTCGCCGCGCCGCGAGATCGCCTTCGCGCTGGCGGGTCTTGCGCTTGCGGTCCACTTCGCAAGCTGGATTGCGTCGCTGGAGTACACGTCGGTTGCGATCTCGACTCTGCTCGTCACGACGACGCCGATCTGGACCGAACTCTTCGACGTCGTGCGCGAAGGGCGACCGCCGTCGCGCGCGTACGTGAGCGCACTCGTGCTCGCCCTTGGCGGAGTCACGTTGATCGTGACGCAGCACGCGGCCGCGCCGGCCCCAATTGGCGGCCACGTACTTCTGGGTGACCTGCTCGCACTCGCGGGCAGCATAGCAATCGGCGCGTACTTCTTGCTCGTACGCGAAGCGGGCGCGGCGTTCGAGCAGGATGCGACGCAGGCGCGACTAGGTACGCCTCAGATTGTCGCGCGCACGTACGGCTGGTCGGCACTCGCGCTTCTCGCGCTCGCGACGTTCGCGCACGAGCCACCGCCCCCGCTTGCCGATACGGTGGCCTGGGGCGGCATCGTTGCAATGGCACTCGTTTCCCAATTAATCGGTCACACCGCGCTCAACGCCGCTTTAGGCGATTTCACGCCGAGCGTTGTCGCGCTCTCGACGTTGCTCGAACCCGTGGTCGCAGCGGTCCTTGCAGCCGTACTCTTCGGGGAAATGATTTCGGCGCCGGCTTTCGCCGGCGGCATCTGCGTGCTGGTGGCGATAGGTATCACGCTCGGCGGCGCATTTCCGTTGCAACCAAAAACAAGAACCCGGCCCGTTCGCCGATGAAGGGCCTCAAAATGGGAACATCGAGGCGATCGAACACCGCAACGCCGCACGGGCGATTCGCGGACTCGCCGTACCGACCGCGCTAGCACTTCTCGGCGAGCAATTGCTCGGCATCGCCGATACGATCGCAATTGTGTCGCTCGGCACGGCTGCGCTCGCCGGCATTACCGCCGCTACCTCCGTATTTCTCGTTTTCGGCATCGGTTTGTTTGCGTTCGGCAGCGGCCTGCGGATCATCGGAGCTCAGGCGATCGGCGCCGGCCGGAGCGACCGCTTCGGAACCATCGTGCGTTCGTCGATGCTCGTGCCGCTCGCGATCGCCCTCCTGTTAGGGTTCGCGTTCAGCCTTGGCGCGCGTCCGTTGATGCATCTGATTCTCCCGGCGAGCGCGCCGGTGGAAGCATCGGCGCGTTACCTTGCCTTACGCGCTTGGTGTCTTTTGCCGATGATCGTCACCGGCCAGCTCATCGTTGCCTTCGCAACCGCGGGCGACACGAAACTCGCATTGCGCGTTCTGCTCGCAATCAACGCGATACACATTCCGCTGCTCTTCGTGCTCGCGCTCGGTATCGGAACGCATCGCCCGCTCGGTTTAACCGGGGCCGGACTTTCATCACTCATCGCGGAGGCCGCCGGACTCGCGTACGCCCTGGTAGCCGCGGCTCGGCGGCCGGACCTCGGCGTGTTCTGCTCGTGGCGCATCGAGACCGCGTTCGTGCGCGCGACCGCCTCGCTCAGTTGGCCGGAATTCATTTTCCTTATGCTGCAGATTTTGCCCGACCCCATTGCGATCGCACTCCTCGCCCCCGCGGGTGCCGAAATAATTGCGGCGTATCGCGCGCTCTCGCTCGTCAACGACGCCACGTGGGCTATCCCCGGTTCTCTCGGCGATGCTTGCGAAGTAATCATCGGGCAGCGCGTCGGCGCCGGAGACTATAGTGGCGCGAAGGCGTTTACGCGAGAATCCTTGCGCCTGGGCCTTACCGTGCCTTTGGCCGCGGGCGCGGCCGTAGCTGCGCTAGCGTGGCCGCTTGCCGCGCTCTGCACGCTAAACGTGACCTTAGCCGGCATCGCCGCCGTGCCACTCGCCGCACACGCCGCAATCACGTTGCCGCTCAAAGGCTATGCGATGCCGATGCTGGCTCCGATCCGCGCTGCAGGCGATACGCGCTGGGTAATGCTCATGGGCATCGCGACGACGACGATCGCTACCGCTGGTATCGCATTCGCCATCACCGTCATGCACTTCAGCCTTTGGGCCATCCCGTTCGGCTGGACGATCGCGTGGCTGTTTCGGGACGTCGTCACGACGTTTCGTTTGCGCAGCGGCGATTGGGAACGCCGCCACCTCGCCATCGCGCGTTAAGACCGCACGCGCCGGCAGGCTCGGAGGCACGAGGCGCTAGCGCACGGTAATATCTCCGCTGGACGACCGTAGGCGTACCGGTGTGGCGCTCGGGACGCCCGCGGCGAGAACTGCGGGCACGTGTACCGTACCCGAATTCGTGTGCGCGTCGACACGAGCCGTAAATCCCGGCGGTAGCGCCAATGCGACGTTGCCGCTCGACGTCTCGAGCGCGATGCTCGCGCCGTTCCAGGCCGGTTGCAGCGTCGCGCTGACGTCACCGCTCGACGACCCGAGCGCCAGCGTCGAGCGAACATCGTGCGCGACGACGCTGCCGCTCGAACTGTGCGCATCGACCGTTCCGCTTGCGTTCTCGATCAGGACGTCGCCCGAGGAGTCGCGCACGGTGACGTTTCCGACGATGTCGCGCAGCATGACCGATCCCGATCCCAGCTGCACGTTGGTATCGCGTTCGATGTGTCCGACGCGAACGTCGCCCGCCCCGCTCTTTACGGATAGCAGGCGGTCCGCGGGCACAAGAACGTGAAAGCTCGCGACGAGGCCGTGCGTCCAGAACGTTCGCTGCTCGTCGAACGCGATGACGGTCGTCCCGCCGGTACTTTGGTGATTGACCGAGAACCCGTCGACGGCAGCCTTAAAGCCCGTAACCGTACCATGAATAACGATCGATCCGGCCTCGCGCGGTCGTGTTGCGCCGGTACCGGTCCCTCGCGCCTGCGGGCGCGCGTTCGTTTCGTTCTCGCCGTCGACGTGCAACTCCGCAAAGCCCGCGTTCAGCGCGATGCGGTCGTCGGGGGCGTCGACCGTCATGTCGATCGCACGCGTTATTCTGGGACCATCGTCGCGGCCAACCGCCGGAATCGCATACGCGATGAACAGGCCGGCGGCTGCGCAGGCGATGGCCGCGCGAGTCACGTTCCAGAACATAACCGATCCTTCCAGGCTTCGAAGTTGCGGTAGTTACGGCAGTGAAGCGGTCCAGGTTTCGCAGCATCGATTGGGTATCATGAAGCGGTAGCTGCCGCTGATCTCGTCGACCGGATGCTCGAAGCGCGCGCAGCGCACGTATATCGTTCGAGCACGCGAGGAGCGGCACTATCGTGGAACGATGCCTATGCGAGCGGCGAGCGCCTGCACGAGCGCCGCGTCGCCGCACGCGAACACCTCGCCGGCTGCGAGCTCGCGTTTACGAACTCGTTCGCATGGACGGCCCTCGCACTATAAGGGCGCACATGCGCGCCTTTGGGCGAAGGTACGGTGTCGCGGAGGCGGCCGCGCCGGCAAACCACGTAGAATAAACCGCGTCGACCCACCACCAGCCGCCCCACGGAACGTCCGGTCCGAACCGAACGCTCCGTGGCGGGGATTTACATCGCGCCTTTGCCGTTCTTCATCATTTTGGCGCCCATGGCATCGGCTTTCGACTTACAGGTCATCATCGTCTTATCGCCCGATTTGACCATCATCATGTGCGATTTCTTATCGCTCATGCCGTGGTACATTTTGGTTTTCTTATCGACCATGACCATCGGATCGCCCGACGCGCACTTCGGCGACATCATTTTTCCTTTCATCGCAAAGGACGGGGCGCTGGTACTCAGGGCGAGGCCGGCGACGAGCACGGCTGCTAAAAGATTACGCATATTGGCTCCAATAAAAGTGTATGAAAGGGGTTCCTACGGACTTGTGCCCAGATGAGGCGGGAAATTCCCGCCTGCTCCGCACAGCCACGCAAATGAAATTGCCGTAAGCGCTGTTTCGAGCGAGGGCCCGCTTCCGCCCGTTTCACGTCCTCGTCTCATCCGTACGTGCTTGTCCGAACGGTCCGGGTCGCTTCGTCGCCGCGCGCTTTGGTGCGGGAAGACGTGACGCAGAGCGCCAAGTCAAATTGCTAGAGCACGAATTTCAAAAGAGTGCCTCAACGCTGAGAAAGGCGCGACCATTGCGCCGTTCGGTTGCGTTGGCCTGGAGCGAGCGCCGTTTCATCTCATTGCGTAAAATCGACACGAAATAAGTACGTGCCGGCGCGCGGATGGCAGGCCGCGACGGCGGGTGCATAGGTCGTACGGCGAGCCGCATCGAGGGCGGCAACATCGAGCGACGGCACGCCCGATGATTGCGCGACGGTCGTCTCCACCACGCTACCCGTCTCTGAAATGGAGACACGAAACGATAGAGCGTAGCTTGACCCGAGATGGCGGACTTTAATAGTTATCCCAGAGGCCCGGCGTGGCGAGCTCGACCAGGTGGGCGTCGGGATCGTGAAAGTACAAACTGCGCCCGCCCCGGGGCCAGCGCACCTCGCTGTAGATTGCCACACCGTGCTCTGCCAAGCGGCGGTACCATGCATCGTAGGAATCCAGCGTAATCGCGAACGCCATGTGAAGGGGCCCGCTCCCGTCATGTCCGGGGACGACCCCTATCGGCGAAGGCATGTCGGCAACCGACGCTCCACGTCTGAATACGAGAAGTACGCCGGAACTGCCGGCATCGAATGCCGTCAGCCGCTCACTACGCAACATCGGCTCGAGCCGTAGCACGCGCTCGTAAAAATCGACGGAACGCTCCATGTCATCCACGTAAAGCGACGATTCGAGTAACCCGGTAATCTTCATCGTAAATCCTTCAGTGACTTCCATCTACACTCGTTCGCGAACACAGGTATCGGCTACATAGACGCGGCTCCTCGTAGGCTCCCATCCGCGGCGCGAGGGCGGGTCGCCACGGCGAGCAGCGCTTAGAGCACCGCAGCGCTTTACGCATTCCCGGATGGGATACGCAATACGGAAGCATCGGTTTTGCACGAAACCGGGGATCACGCTCTATGTTCGCGCCGGAACGCGCCGGCCAACAAAGAGGCGCGATGCAGGCAGAGAAGGCTCGCAGAGATGGACGGGAACCCGGAACGCACGCGCGTTGAAGCCGACGCGAAACGCATGGAGCACTGGACGCATTGGGGTCCGTATCTGGCCGATCGACAATGGGGCACCGTACGCGAAGACTACAGCGCGGACGGCGACGCGTGGTCGTATTTCCCTTACGAGGATGCGCGTTCGCGCGCGTACCGATGGGGTGAAGACGGCATCTTCGGCATCAGCGACGATCATCAGCGGCTATGCTTCGCGCCCGCGTTCTGGAACGGGAACGACGAACATCTCAAAGAGCGCTTCTTCGGCGTCGACGGCCATCAAGGCAATCACGGCGAGGACGTTAAGGAGTACTACTACCACCTCGACAACGTGCCGTCGCATGCGTATATGAAGGCACTTTATAAATATCCGCAGGCGGCCTTTCCGTACGCGGATCTCATCGAAACCAACGGCGCACGCGGACGCGACGAGCCCGAGTACGAATTGATCGACACCGGAATTTTTAACGACGACGCGTACTTCGATATCGTTGTGGAGTACGCAAAACGCGCGCCGACCGATATCCTCGTGCGCATTACCGCGACCAACTGCGGAAAGGCGAGTGCGCCGCTGCACGTCATACCGCACTTGTGGTTTCGCAACGAATGGTCGTGGTCGGAAAACCAGCCGCACGGCACGATCGCCGACGCGGAGAGCGCCGAGAGCGCCTTCGTGGCCACGCATCCCAAGCTCGGCAGATATTGGCTATACGCGGACTTGGGCGCGCGTGCGTTTTTCGTCGAAAACGAAACGAACGTCGCGGCGCTCTACGGGGCGCCGAACCCTCATCCGTACGTGAAAGACGGCATCGACCGTACGATCGTGAACGGCGAACCCGACGCGACCAATCCAGCGCGGTGCGGCTCCAAACTCGGCCTACAGTATACGACGACACTCACCGCGGGTGCGTCGGTCACAATTCGTTTGCGACTGACCGAACGCGCCGAACTCGGCGATGCCATCGACGGCACTTTCGATGAAACGTTCGCCGAGCGTGCATCGGAAGCCGACGGGTTCTATACCGCGCTGAATCCGTTTTTGGCGAACGCCGCCGTGCGCGGTGTGCAGCGCTCCGCTTTTGCCGGCATGCTGTGGTCTAAACAATTTTACTCTTACGTCGTGCGCGATTGGCTGCGCGGCGATCCCGCGCAACCCGTGCCGCCCCCGGAGCGCCTACGCGGCCGCAACCACGACTGGATGCATCTCTACAACGACGATATCATTTCGATGCCCGACACGTGGGAGTATCCCTGGTATGCAGCCTGGGATCTCGGCTTTCACGCCGTCACCTTAGCGCTCGTCGATCCCGCTTTTGCGAAGCGCCAACTCGTCACGCTGACGCGCGAATGGTACATGCACCCGAACGGCCAGATTCCGGCGTACGAGTGGTCTCTCGGAGATGTCAATCCACCGGTTCAAGCGTGGGCCGCATATCGCGTCTTCCAGATCGAACATAAAATGTATGGAACGGCGGACTATCTCTTTCTCGAGCGCGTCTTCCAAAAACTGTTGTTAAATTTCACCTGGTGGGTCAACCGTGAGGATCCTCTGGGCGAGAACGTTTTCCTCGGCGGTTTTCTCGGCCTCGACAACGTCGGCGTCTTCGACCGTAGCGCGCCGCCGCCTACAGGCGGACACATCCTGCAGTCCGACGCGACGAGTTGGATGGCTGTCTACGCGCTCGATCTCATGGCAATCGCGCTCGAACTCGCACAACACGACGCATCATACGAAGATATTGCCTCGAAGTTCTTCGAGCACTTCCTCTACATCGCGACCGCGATGAACGATACCGACGCCGCCAAAGACGGCCTTTGGGACGAACGAGACGGCTTCTATTACGATCGGCTGGTGCTCGCGGACGGCGAGCAGTCGCCGATGCGCGTACGTTCGATGGTCGGACTCCTGCCGCTCTTGGCGGTCGAAACGCTCCAACCGCAGTTGCTCGCGCGCGTACCGAATTTCAAACGCCGGCTCGAATGGTTCGTCGCCAACCGGCCGGAGCTCAGCAAGAACGTCGCGAGTATGGAAGCGGACGGCGTCGAGGCTCGCCGTTTGCTCGCGGTGCTCGACGGCGAACGGCTCGGACGTGTGCTCACAGTCATGCTCGACCAGAACGAATTCCTCAGCCCGCACGGCATCCGCTCGCTCTCGAAATACCATGAAGCGCATCCGCTCGTGCGTAGCGTCGGCGAGCGCGAATTTCGCGTCGATTACGCACCGGCGGAATCTCGCACCACTCTTTTCGGCGGCAATTCGAACTGGCGCGGTCCGGTGTGGTTCCCGTTGAACTTTCTGCTGATCGAAGCGTTGCAAAACTTCCATTTCTTTTACGGCGACGCATATCGCATCGAGTATCCGACGGGTTCGGGTCAACAGCACACCCTTTGGGAAATCGCGGCTGATCTTTCCGATCGTCTCATCGGACTCTTCCTTCCCGATGCAAACGGCTACCGGCCCTTCAACGGCGGTACGACGAAATTTCAAACCGATCCCCGCTTCCGCAACTTGCTCGTGTTCTACGAATACTTTCATGGCGATAACGGAGCGGGAATCGGCGCCTCGCATCAAACCGGGTGGACGGGCCTCGTAGCAAAGCTCATCCAGCAGATTAGCGAATACGGTGCTGCGGGAAAGTCTCCGTTGGCGTGGCAGTATGATGCCGCCCCGGCTTCTATTGCAATCGAGCACTAACTACAGGAGGAAACATGATCGGCGTCCGCGGTCCCGTCGTCGAGGGTGGTTCGGCACATCAAATCGGCGCAACTTGGGACGGCAAGGGCGTCAACTTCGCCCTTTTTTCCGATCACGCCGAACGTGTCGAACTCTGCCTCTTCGATCAACGCGGGCGGCGCGAACTCCACCGCCTCGCGTTACCCGCATACACCGACGGCGTGTGGCACGGCTATGTTCCCGACGCGCGGCCCGGCCTAAAATACGGCTATCGCGTCTACGGGCCGTACGAACCGGCGCGCGGCCACCGCTTTAACCCGCACAAGTTGCTCGTCGATCCGTATGCGAAATCGCTTTCGGGCGCGCTACGCTGGAGCGACGCGCATTTCGGCTACCGCGTCGGCACGCCGCGCGCCGATCTTTCGTTCGACCGCCGCGACAACGCATCGGGAATGCCCAAGGCCGTCGTCGTCGATACTGCCTTTACGTGGGGCGACGACCGCTCGCCGCAAACTCCGTGGCGCGATACGATCGTTTACGAGATGCACGTACGCGGGTTCACGATGCAGTATCCGGGCGTTCCGACACCGATGCGCGGGACGTTTCTCGCGCTCTCGTCACCGGCCGTTCTCAACTATTTACGCCGGCTCGGAATCACCGCAGTTGAATTACTTCCAATACACGCATTCATCGACGACCGCACGCTCGTCGAACGACGGCTTCGCAATTACTGGGGTTACAACAGCATCGGATTCTTTGCGCCGCATCCGCTCTACCTCAGCGGCGAGACGGTGCATCAGTTCAAGACGATGGTCAAACAGTTCCACGAAGCCGGAATCGAAGTGCTGCTGGACGTCGTCTACAACCACACGGCCGAAGGCAACCAAGCCGGCCCGACGCTCTCTTTCAAAGGCATCGACAACGCGTCGTACTATCGGCTGGCCGAAGATCCGCGTTTTTACGAAGACACGACGGGCTGCGGCAACTCACTCAATCTCGAGCACCCGCGGGTACTCCAACTCGTCATGGATTCGCTACGCTATTGGGTCGAAGAGATGCATGTCGATGGCTTCCGCTTCGATCTAGCGACCGTGCTGGCGCGCACGGCGAACGGCGTGGATTCGGGGAGCGCTTTCCTCAAAGCGGTCAAACAGGATCCCGTACTCGCGCGTGTCAAAATGATCGCCGAACCGTGGGACGTCGGGCGCGGCGGCTATCACGTCGGCGCCTTCCCGTCGGGCTGGTCGGAATGGAACGATAAGTATCGCGACACCGTCCGTCGCTTCTGGCAAGGCACCGACGGAATGGTTCCGGAACTCGCATCGCGATTGACGGGTTCGAGCGAACTCTTCGATCACGGCGGCCGACACATCCGAGCCTCGCTCAATTTCGTGACCGCACACGATGGTTTCACACTCGCCGACCTCGTTAGCTATAATCAAAAACATAACGAACCCAACGGCGAAGGCAACCGCGACGGCAGCGATAACAACAACAGCTGGAACTGCGGGGTCGAGGGTCCGACGCAGGACCCAACCATCGTCGCGCTACGCGCGCGCCAGCAACGAAATCTTTTCGCGACGTTGCTCCTCTCGCAAGGCGTGCCGATGATGCTCGCAGGCGACGAGGTGGGCAAGTCCCAGAACGGTAACAACAACGCGTATTGCCAAGATTCGCCCCTTGCGTGGCTCGATTGGGCGTCGCCTCGCGACCCGGCGCTTCACGACTTCGTAGCTGCCGTGGCTCATTTACGCCGCACGTGCGACGCGTTCGCGCGCGACCGATTCTTTACGGGCACGCTGCTGCCGAACCGTTCGCGTAAAGACATCACGTGGTTGCGCTCTGACGGCGGCGAGATGAACGACGACGACTGGCACGACAGCGGCCGCCGCAGCCTCGGTTTGCTTTTCGGAAACGAACGCCCGCCGCCGGACGATCCCCTCGTCCTCATGTATCTCAACGCGCACGACGACGCGATCGAAATTTCGCTACCACCGCACGCACGCGGGTGGGATCTTTGGATCGATACCGCCGGCGATCCGTGCAGTAACGTTTTCGCACCGCTGCCGGCAGCCCGAACCCACGCGCTCGCAGCGCGTTCGCTCGTGCTCTTCCGAACGCGAGCGACCGCAGCCGCGTAATGCCGCCGCATGCATACGTCCCGCCGGTTCTCGCGACGGGACGCGTGTGGGGTTTCGGCCTCAATCTCTACGCATTGCGCTCCAAGCGAAATTGGGGCATCGGCGATTTCACGGACTTGCGCGATTTCGTGCGCTTCGCTGCACTTCGCGGAGCGGGACTCGTCGGCATTAATCCGCTCCACGCGTTGCACTACGTGGAACCCGAAGCTGCGAGTCCATACTCGCCGACCAGTCGCTATTTCCGAAACGTTCTGTACATCGATGTCGAAGCGGTCCCGGAATTTGCGGCGTCCCATCAGCGCGCGGCCAATCTACGCGAACGGATCGCCTCCGGTCCCTTCTCGGCGATGCTCGAGGTGTTGCGCGAAATGCCGCACGTCGCCTACGGTCGGGTCGCGAGCGCAAAATATTCGGCGCTCGGAGAATGTTACGCGATATTTCGCGAAGTGCGGGGAGCGCGCATGGAGACGTTTCGCGCGTACGTCGAGCGTGGCGGCGACCGCCTCGAACGGTTCGCCGTTTACGAAGTGCTCACCGAACGCTTCGTACGCGACGACGGCCGCGAGCGCGGTTGGCTTACGTGGCCAGACGCTTTCCACCAGGCTGACGGCGAAACCGTGCGAACGTTTGCCGCGAAAACGAGACGGCGCGTCGAGTATTTCAAATATCTTCAGTGGCTCGCCGACGAGCAGCTTGCGGCGGTAGCGGACGAAGCGCGCTCGATGCCGATTGGACTCTATCTCGATGTCGCGGTCGGCGTCGATCGCAATAGCGCGGACGTGTGGTTCGATCCAAGCGGCTACGTGCTCGACGAAACGGTCGGCGCACCGCCCGATCCGTTCGCTCCGCACGGGCAGAATTGGGGGCTGCCGCCGCCGGACCCGGCGCGTATGATGCGCGACGGTGGTGCCGGATTCGGGGAGTTGCTCGCGAGCAATATGGCGCATGCCGGTGCGTTACGGCTCGATCACGTGATGGCACTCCTGCGGCTCTTTTGCATTCCACGGGGACAACCGGCGGCGTTTGGCCGCTACGTCGCTTATCCGTTCGATAAATTACTCGAAATCGCGGCGAGTATCAGCGCACGCGAGCGTTGCCTGATCGTGGGCGAAGACCTGGGCAACGTCCCGGAGGGCTTTCGCGAGCGCATGGAACGCGAAGGTGTCTTTTCGTATCGCCTGCTGCTCTTCGAACGCGACCTCGACGGCGGCTTCCGTGCGCCGCACGACTATCCGGAGTGGGCGCTCGCAACCGCAACCACGCACGACGTACCCACCCTGGCCGGCTGGGCCATCGGCCGCGATCTCGATACGCATGCGAACATCGGTTTGGTGCCGCTCGAACGCATCGAAGCGGCGCACAACGCCCGGCGCGTCGATGTCTCGCGCTTGCTCGACGCGTTGCACGCGGCCGGAGAGCTGGGCGTGTCTGCCCTCGCGCGCTTGCATCGCGCGATCGACGACCGCCGGCCAGATACGGCCGCATACGATGACCTCGTACGAGCCGCGTACCGTTATCTCGCGCGAACGTCCGCCCGGCTCGTGCTCGTGCAACTCGATGACGCGCTCGGCGAATTCGAACAGGTCAACCTACCGGGAACCTCCGTCGAGTACCCGAATTGGCGCCGCAAGAACAGACTCGATCTCGACGGTATCGCGAGTGACCCGCGCATCGCCGCGCTCGTGACGGACGTGCGCCGCCTCGTCAACGAAAGGACCCCGCAATGAAAGCCGTCGTGATGGCCGGGGGCGAAGGATCGCGGTTACGGCCGCTGACGTCGCGCCGGCCGAAGCCCCTCGCACCCGTCGCCAACAAGCCGGTTATGGAACATATCGTCGATCTCTTACGGCGTCACGGCATTACGGAGATCGTCGCGACGCTGCACTATCTCGCAGACGAGATCGAAAGCTACTTTGGCGACGGCTCGGCGTTCGGCGTCGCGCTGCAATACGTCGTTGAAGATACCCCGCTCGGCACGGCGGGTGCGGTCAAACTCGCGACGCGTTTGCTCGGTGATGAGCCGTTCCTTATCATCTCAGGCGATGCGCTTACCGATCTCGATCTTACCGCGCTGATCGCGGATCATCGCGCGACGGGGGCGTCTGCGACCATCACGTTGCAGCGCGTCACCAATCCCCTCGAGTTCGGCGTCGTCATCACAGACGACGCGCGACGCATCACGCGCTTTCTCGAGAAACCGTCCTGGGGCGAGATTTTCTCCGATACGATCAACACCGGCATCTACGTGCTCGATCCGATCGTGCTTTCGTATATGGAAGCGGGAAAGTCGTACGACTTCTCGCGCGACATCTTTCCGCGCCTGCTCCACGAACACCGGCTCGTCAACGGGTATATCGCCTCGGAATATTGGACAGATATCGGCAATTTGCAACAATACCAACAAGCGAATTACGACGCACTTGCGGGGAAGGTTCAAATCGAGATCGCGGGCAATCAAACGGCGCCGGGTATTTGGATCGGCGAGGGCTGCCGAATCGATCCGCAGGCGGAGATCATCGGACCCGCCGTTCTCGGGCGAAACGTCGTCGTCGAAGCGGGCGCGGTCGTCGGTGCGGATACCGTGCTCGGGAATGCGACCATCGTCGCGCGCAACGCACGCGTGCAACGCACGATTTGCTGGGCCGATGCATACCTCGGCGAATCGAGCATCATCTCGGGCTGCACCGTCGCGGATCGGAACATCATCAAAGACCACGTCACCGTCGGCGAGGGCACCGTCATCGGGAGCGGCTGTACGCTCGGCAGCGGCGCGATCGTGCGGCCGAACCTCAAGCTGTGGCCGGATAAGTCGGTAAGTTCGGGCGCCGTCGTCTCGATGTCCCTGATCTACGGGATCAAATGGCCGGGCTCGCTCTTCGGCGGCGTCGGCGTAAGCGGAATTGCGAACGTCGAGATCACGCCGGAATTCGCACTCAAACTGGGCCAGGCGCTCGGCACCGCTCTCAAACCGGGACAGATCGTCATGACCAGCCGCGACGGACATCCCGCCGCGCGCGTCATGAACCGTTGCGTGATTTCGGGCTTGCTTTCGGTCGGACTGCAAGTCGAAGACCTGCGCGCGATCCCGCTTCCGCTCGCGCGCTATGCGACGCGCATGGGCGGTGACGGCGGTGTGCACACGCGCGTCGATCCGAGCGACCCCAACGCCGTGCTCATCGAGATCATGGATGCGAGCGGTATCAACATCGACACCGCGACCGAACGCAAGATCGAAAATCTCTTTTTCCGCGAAGATTTTCGACGCACGGGCATGGACGAAGTCGGCCAGCTTTCATTTCCTGCCCGTACCCTCGAACTGTACACAAGCGAACTGTTCGCGGCGCTCAAACCGCGCGCGTTGCCTTCGGCGAATTTCAAAGTCGTCGTCGACTACGGCTACGGCAACGCCTCCGTCGTGCTTCCGCGCGTACTCGCGCGGCTCGGTGTCGATATCGTGGCACTCGATGCATATTACGACGAAACGAAGGCGCGCACGTTTCGCAACGATCGCGAACGCTATATCGAGCAGCTGCGCACGGTGACGCTCACACTCGGCGCGGACCTTGGGGTGCTCGTCGACCACGACGGTGAATCGTTCGCGATGGTCGACGATCTGGGCCGCGTGATCGCCGGAAATCGGCTGCTCGCGCTCGTCGCGCTCATGGTCTGCCGGGCGCAACACGGTGCGCGAATCGCCATGCCGATCACGACGCCCAGCGCCATCGGTCGTCTGCTGGAATCGGCCGGTGGTATCGTGCTACGCACGAAGAGCGATCGCCGCTCGATGATGGCCCTCGCTGCAAAGGAGCGCGACACCCTCGCGTACGGCAGCGGCGTCAAACAAGAGCCGATCTTCCCCGAATTCCAACCGGCCTTCGACGCGCTTTATGCGATCGTCAAGGTGATGGAACTCCTGGCCCTCGAAGGCCGCCGCCTTCACGAACTCAACGACATGTTGCCCACGTGGTTCTTCCGTCACCGCGCCGTCCGCTGTCCCTGGGAGCGCAAGGGCGAGGTGATGCGAACGATTGCCGACGACTATGCCAACGAGGAGATCGAAATGTACGACGGCGTGCGCGTCGCGACAAAACGCGGCTGGTTCCTCGTGCTGCCGGATGCCTCGGACCCGTCGGTCAACGTCTACGCCGAAGGCGACAGCAACGAGAAAGCCGATCGGTTAATCGGTGAAGTGTTGCAGCGCATCGAAGCGCTTGTGGAAGCGTAACGCGCGATGGCGACGCAAGCCCAACAGCTCGCCCGAGCGCTCAACATTCTGGCAAAATCGCCGCAGTTTTCGTATTCGAAGGCACGCGCGGCGGCGCGCACCGACGGCAACGTCGATTGGCCGAAAACCAAAGCGCGCAACGACGGTTTCAATCCCGAAGTAGACGGCTGCGAGTCGTTCGTCATGAACGACGGCAGCCTGTGCGACTGGCTGCCGTCCCACTTCGCGTTCACGGGCCGCCCGCACGCCTGATGACGCGGGGTCTACCCGGCGCCGCTCGTCTGCGACGCCGGGCAGAGAAACACGTTCGCCTTACGGGTTGGTGACCGTTTGCGGATCGCCCGCGAGCGGCGAGCCGTTTAAACCGAGGAAGTTCGCTGCATACGGCGTTCCGACTCCGACGATCTGGCTGTAACCCGTCGTACCGCGGGCTTCACGGACGATGCCGTTGTAGCCGGGAATTCCTTGATGGAAGAAATGGTACGAATGAGCGTTATTCGCAGCCGACATTTGGTAGATCAGCGGGTTGACATTGCCCAAACGCGAGTGAATCGCGGCGGCTTTTAGCGCTAGCAACCCCGCGAATTCCGGCGCCCCGACGCTCGTGCCGATTACGCCGAAGAACTTGCCGTCGATAGCGACGATGGCTGCACTATCGTCGGGACTGCACGGCAGGATGGCGAGGCCGCCGGGGCAGCCGCCCATCTGCAGAGACACGTAGGGAATCGAGCGCATGTTGGAACGCACGACGCCATTTTGATAGGAAGGACGTTCGAAGACGACGCTCGTGCCGCTACCCGAGCCCCAAAGACCGTCGGTCACGTTGACGCCGAACCCGAAAGGATGCGGTATTTCACGGTCGGCAAATTCGCTTTCGGCAACGTATTTGGACGTGAGTACCGGGGGCGACGGCTGCGGATTCGGCGGCGCCGTCGTCGTCAAATTGGTGCCGCCGACGGCGGTCACTTTTGGCGAACTCGCCGGCTCATCGATGCCGGCCACGAACTTAGCGGGTTGGCCCGCAAAGTAACTTGCCGCCGGGCAACCAAGGCCGGAACTATCGCCCGACGCGGCCACGAAGGTTTGGCCTTGGGCGTTGCCCTGTTTGAAAAGGGCCGCCTGCGCTCGAATCAAGCCGGTTTGATCGATGCCGTTGTAGGGGGCCGTGAAGAACTTCTCGCATTCGCCGAACGAACTGCTCACAATATCCGCGAGATCGTCCCCGACGACATCGAAATACCCGCCGAACACGGCGTCCTAATGTGGAAGTCACTTTCACGGGAGCATGACCTTTCAATAGTCTGGAAGTACGCTCTCCCGCTTATTGACAGGCCGCTTTAATGCCCCCTCGCTTGCACGGAGTTGCCTTGAAGACTGAAGCGAAATAGGTACTTATTTATCGCGCAGGTATTTCACGCGGTCGTGAAATCAGTGCTCGTCCAGAGCTCTTCAAGCTTTGCGCGGCTGCCGACAATTTCCGCCAACACAGCGACACGCGCAATTTCCTCGCCGAGATCCTTTCGAATCAACGGCATCTGCTCGCGCTCCACCTCGTCGATCAGCGTCGCGAGGGAGGCATCGTCGATGTGTGCCTCCGACCAACCTCGAGCGTCGAGCAAAACGACGTAGAACGCCTCTTCGACGCTGGTCTGACGCCAGGCGCGTTCGTCGGTAACGATCGGAAATTCTACCGAGCGCCCGTTGCCCGCGATTTCGAGCGCGGGCCGTCCACGCGTATCGCTTTTGCGCATCGTCACGCCGCATGAGGTCGCTTGCGCCGCCACGCGCAAGCAACGCGCGTAATACACGTCGCGGTCGTTCGAAACTGCCATACCTCGTTTATCGGTACTAGGCAATCTTCGAGCTACCTCGGTCGGTGTGACCGGGATCACTTTCTCGCCACGTACGCGATCTTGTGGCCGAGCGTCTCGAGTACGTTTTGCCACAAATAACGGTTCGCTGTCGCGTAGCCGGCCTGGCGCATACGATCCGCGCGCCGCTCGTCGCCATAGGATGCGGCGATATATTCCGCCAGTTCCCGCCCGTCGCTCGTATCGCACACGATGGCGTTGACGAAGGGCTCCGCATACTCTTCGCCCGTCGCGCCGCATACCGGGATCCCGCCGACCGCCATGACCTCCAGGCCCACGAGCCCGAAGGGTTCCTTACCGCTATTGGCAAGCACGGCGTCGGAGGCAACGTAGAGTGCATACAGCGTTTCGTCCGGTAAAAACGCGCGCAGATGGATCACGTCGGCGGTGCTCGCTTCGAGCGCATCTGCAACCGCCTGTGAATCGTCGCCGGCCACCTCGACGGTTTCCACGCGCAGACCGTGTGCGCGGGCGCGCGCAAAGACGATGCCGCCGTACGCTTCACGCCCCCCGCGCGCGACGAGTTGCGGCGCGTACTGCATCGCTCGCAATTCGGCCACCGCATCGATGGCCTGTAGCCAATTCTTATCCGGATCGAAACGACCGACTTTGACGAGCGCGGGTTTGCCGCGCAGCGCCGCACGAAAACGAGCGACGAGCTCGCGCGGCGGCCCGTGGAGCAAATGTTCGTGAATGCCGTTCGGTACGACGAGCGCCGGAACGCCGAACTGCGCGAGTTCGAACTTCATGTACTTACTAACCGTAACGACCGCGGCCGCGCGTTGCAGTGCCGGCCAATCGATGCGGTCGAAACCGTACGTGTTGTTGGCATTCCAAAGAATCGTAACGGAGTCGCGCAACCCCTGCGCACGCAAGCGCGCGTCCAGCGCAATCGTCGCCTGCGCGGTCTGCCATTCTTCGGCGACGACGAGGAGCCGTTCACCGCGCTCGGCCGCCGGCACCGCCATCTCGTCGACGACGAAGCGCGGGACGCTCGAAGTGTAATCGCGTACTTTTCCGGCTTCGCCATCGTAGACGTCGCGCGGATGAAAGGCCGATATCCACTGGCACCAGCGCCGCAGGGTCACGTTCGGGGCCAACGCTTCGACGGGCGGCAGTTGCGGATCGCCGACGAAAAACAGCGTCGTCTCGACATCGGCGTCGCCGAGCGCACGCGCGAAGGACGTCTCGCGCGTACCGAGGCCGCCGACCGACGCGTAACGATCCGGCCCTTCGAATGAAAGAAGCGCTGCGATTTTATGTCCCGCAATCATTGCGCTGGGCCTGTTCCCCGATGCGCCCAGGAGCACCCTGCGCGACGCGATGAGCCCGCTCGCACCATCTCCGAGCGGGCAGCGTTCGTACGCTACGATCGACGGTACGATACCCGCAGGAAGCAACGTCTTTTTGCAGCATTTCTCGGCCTCGACATGGCTACGGCCGTGGGCGCGGTGAGCGCGTCCGCCACCTCGGCTGGCTCGGGCGCTCGCTGCGGCAGATCCGACGGCGGCCCCGTCAGCCAGCGCCGTTCCATCGGCGAGCGTCACTCCAAGCGCCAGTCCGAGCGCCGCGGCAAGCGGAACTCCGGCGCCGTCGCCCTCAGCCACGTCGACGCGCCTTAGCTACCTCGTCGCGCGCAGTTGGCGCAACACGTACTGCAAGATACCGCCGTGGCGATAATACTCGCCCTCGTCCGGCGTGTCGATGCGTACCAATACGTCGAAGGTTTTCGTTGCGCCGTTCGCGTCCCTCGCGCGAACGCCCAGATGACTTCGCGGTACGATGTGCTCCGTTAAGCCGACGATATCGAAGGTTTCTTCTCCCGTGAGGCCGAGCGATTCACGCCGTTCCCCGCCCACGTACTCCAGCGGCAAGATGCCCATTCCGATAAGATTGCTGCGGTGAATGCGTTCGAACGATTCCGCGATGACTGCGCGCACGCCGAGTAACATAGGGCCCTTCGCAGCCCAATCGCGCGACGAGCCCGAACCGTATTCCTTACCGGCGAGTACGATCGTCGGCGTGCCGTCCGCTTTGTAGAGCATCGACGCGTCGAAAATCGACATATGCGTCTCGCCGGGAAGGTGGCGCGTCACGCCGCCTTCGATGCCGGGGACCAAAGCGTTACGCAAACGCACGTTCGCGAAAGTCCCCCGCGCCATCACTTCGTGATTGCCGCGCCGCGCGCCGTACGAGTTGAAATCGGACGGCTCGACGCCGCGTTGCATGAGATACTTTGCCGCCGGGCTATTCTTCGCAATCGACCCCGCCGGCGAGATGTGATCGGTCGTCACGCTGTCGCCGAGCACCGCGAGAACGCGCGCGCCGACGATATCGCCCGGCGCCTTCGGTTCCGGCGGCATGCCGTCGAAATACGGGGGCTTCTTGACATATTCGCTACGGGGATCCCACGCATAACGTTCTCCAGTCGGAACGTCGAGCGCCCGCCAGCGCTCGTCGCCGGCGAACACGTCTGCGTAGCGAGCGCGAAACGACGCTTCGGAGACGGATTCGGCGATGGCAGCATCGATTTCGGCGTTGCTCGGCCAGATTTCGCTTAAAAAAACGGGCTTGCCGTCGGTACCCGTTCCGAGCGCCTCCGTCGTGAGATCGATATCCATCCGGCCGGCGAGCGCGTACGCGACGACCAGCGGCGGCGAGGCGAGATAGTTCGCCCGCACTTGCGGATGGATGCGACCCTCGAAATTGCGATTGCCGGAGAGCACCGCGGCGACGATCATATCGTGTTCGGCAACCTCGTTCGCGATGTAGTCGGGCAGCGGTCCGCTATTGCCGATGCACGTCGTACATCCGTAACCGACGAGATTGAATCCGAGCTTATCGAGATACGGCGCGAGTCCCGATTTCTGCAGATAGTCGGTAACGACTTTGGAGCCCGGCGCAAGGCTGGTCTTTACCCATGGTTTGCGTGTGAGCCCGCGCGCGACGGCTTTCTTTGCCACAAGCCCCGCACCCAGCATCACCGCCGGGTTCGATGTATTCGTGCACGACGTTATCGCCGCAATGACGACGGCTCCGTCTGAGAGTTGCGTTTCGGGACGCGCCGCGACCGCCGTCCCGCCGCCCCCTTCGCCTTCGAGTCGCGCGAGCGCAACGTCCGTCGCCGCGCCGTTGCCGTTACGTGCGGCCTGCCAACCTTCGAGAGCCTTACCGAATTCGCGCTTCACATCGCGCAGCGCGACGCGATCCTGTGGCCGGCGCGGGCCCGCTAAGTTCGGCACGACGCTCGAGAGATCCAGTTCGACTCTGTCCGTGAAGACGGGCTCCGGTGATTCGTCCGTACGGAACATGCCTTGCGCGCGCGCGTACGCTTCCACCAGCGCGATTTGTTCGGAGGTGCGGCCGGTGAGGCGCAGATACGAGAGCGTGTGCTGGTCGATCGGAAAAATCGCGCAGGTGGAACCGTATTCGGGCGACATGTTGCCGATCGTCACGCGGTTCGCCACGCCGAGGTTCGAAAGTCCCGTGCCGTAAAACTCGACGAACTTGCCGACGACGCCCTCGTGGCGCAGCATCTCGGTTACGGCGAGTACGAGATCGGTCGACGTGACGCCCTCGCCTAGTTTACCGGTTAATTTCACGCCGATAACGTCGGGAACGAGCATCGTGACCGGCTGTCCGAGCATTGCGGCTTCCGCTTCGATTCCGCCGACGCCCCACGCCAGGATGCCGAGGCCATTGGCCATCGTGGTGTGCGAATCGGTGCCCACGACCGTGTCGGGATATGCCACGCCGCTCGCATCGGTGTTCATTCCGGCTCCGCCGGCTCCAAAAATCACGCGTCCGAGAAATTCGATGTTGACCTGATGGACGATGCCCGTATCGGGCGGCACCGCGCGAAAGTTCGCAAGAGCCTGCTGTCCCCACTTTAGGAACGCGTAGCGTTCTCTATTGCGTTCGAATTCGAGCGTCGCATTTTCTCCGAAAGCAGCGGCGGTACCGAAACGATCGACCTGCACCGAATGGTCGATCACGAGCTCGACCGGTTGCAGCGGATTGATTCTTCTTGGATCGCCGCCCATCTCGGCCATCGCATCGCGCATCGCCGCGAGATCGACGACGCACGGCACCCCGGTAAAGTCTTGCAGCAGGACGCGCGCCGGGCGATACGCGATCTCGTTATCGCCGCGCGCCAGGGGATTCCAATTCGCAAGAGCCGCGATATCCGATTTTGTGACGCTGCGGCCGTCTTCGAAACGGAGCAGATTTTCGAGCAGTATTTTTAGACTATACGGCAAGCGTGAAACGCCGTCGAAGCCGGCCTTTTCGAGCGCGTCGAGGCGGAAGATGGAATACGTCCGTTCATCGACGCCGAGCGTGCTCTCCGCGTGAAAACTATTCGGATGATCGATCTGCATGGTAAATTTCGTTTCGCTACGGACGCTACAAGGCCCCGGTCATTTACATTTCGTCTCGGTGCGCCAACGCAACGGGCGGCGTAGCCGGCGCAACGGGCGGCGTAGCCGGCGCAACGGGCGGCGTATCGAGCGTAATGGGCGGCGTATCCAACGTAACGGCCCGCATATCCAATGCAACGGGCGGGGCTTCCAACGCGACGGGCGGCATATCCAACGCGACGTGCGGCGTGCCGAACGCAACACGCGGCGTGCCGCGCTCGGCATCGACGATCGTCAGCGCCACGGCACCCGACAGGAGCGCGTGCAACGGCGCTGCGACGAGACTCGCCCGCCAAGCACTCGCGTCGAGCACCCGTGCGAGTTCGGTCGCAGTCGCGGGAATTTCGCGCGCGATGCGTTCCAGCGCCGCGCGCGTCACGAGCAAGCCCGGCGGCAATTCGTTTTCGGTTGCAATCGCGTTCGCGAGAACGGCCAAACACGACACGATCGCTTCGCGATCGGCTCCGGCCGGACGCGCCGGTTTCTTCGGCAAATCGGCATCGTCGAGTGCGATCCCCGCCGCGACGGCCGCGACGATACGATCGCCGTAGGCCTTGCGTGCGCCACCATCGAGGCGGCGCAATTGCGCCAGATCCTCGCGCTTCGCGGGACGCAGCGAAACGATGGCCGCCATGACGTCGTCCGGAATAATGTACTTGAGCGGCACGTCGCGTTCCCGGGCGAGTGTATCGCGCAGCACGGCGACCGCGCGCAGGATGCCGAGCTCGCGGCGGTTCATGCGCATAGCGCCCGGTACCCGCAAGTACAAACGCTCGGGATCCGGCCGGTACTTCGTCGCGTCCACGAGCGGTCGCGCGTCGTCTGCGAACCATCCGAGCCGGCCGCTACGAACGAGCCGCGCGGCGAGCGCATCTTGCAAGCCGAAGAGGTGCTTCACATCGTCGACGAGATAGTCGATTTGCTGCGCGGAAAGGGGTCGCGCGCTCCAATCGCTGACGGTTTGCGACTTGCGCAAGCGGATGCCGACGATATCGTGCACCAGGTCTGCAAGCGAAATCGACATGCCGTATCCGCAGAACGCGGCAGCGAGTTGCGTGTCGAAAGCGGACGCCGGTAAACGGCCGAAACGATCGGCGAAAATTTTAAGATCGCTCTGCAAGGCGTGGCCGACCACGGTTTTGCTCGCAAGCGCATCGGCGAGCGGTTCGAGGTCTTTGACCCGCAGCGGATCTACGATCGCAACGCGCTCGCCCGCGACGAGTTGCACGACCATAAGCCGCGCCGAATAGGATTTCTCGTTGTGAAATTCGGTATCGAGAGCGATCCGGTCGACGGTCGCAACGTGCGCGCAGAAGCCGGCGAGCGCTGCGGGATCTTCGATGAGCTCAACGTTCACGTATGCTCCGGCCGCGGGGCCCCCGGCAATTGCGCACGATGCGGCCGGCGATGGAAAAAGTGACTGAAAGTTTGGGGTATGTGAGGCCGGTGGGCATCGTAATACGAGTGCGCCGTCGCAGCCGCGCGGTCGCCGAAAATAGCGAGCAACGTGCAAATCGGAATCGCAATCGCGCACATCGTCCACACGTGCACCAACAGAGGAATCCGGTATGCGGCCGCAACCTGGGTCGCAAGAGTCCCGCCAAGCCCCGGGATGACGCGCAGGGTGAGTAAAAACGGTGGCGAGCCCACCCGGAAACGTCTCACCCACGGCGGAAGTTTTTCGATATTGTTGTGAAGGTCGAGCAAGTGCGAGGTGCGTCGGGCGATGGCGTAGCCCGCGACTGCCGCACAGACGAGGCCGACCGCGTTGACGACCGAGCCCCATAGCGGGCCGAAGATCACACCGTTCATCACGGCGAGGGCGTCGGTCACCGAGAACGGTGCCGATGCCACGATGGTGAAGATTGCGATCGCAAACGGATAGGCCACGAGCGGCCCGATGCTCGACAACATCCCCTCAATCGGCGTCTTATATCGGATGACGATCGCGGCGAGGAGAAACGACATGACGAACACCAAGGCCGCTTCGACGCGGCGCCAGGCAGCGCTCAACGCTCGATGATCTTCCAGGTCACGATCCTACTGCTTTGCGGCGTGGGGCTGTATGCCTCTGCCTTCATGACGCGCAAGGCCGCGCGCGCGGCTCGCGGGGAACTGAACGACGTCAGCGTCGTGGCGACGCCGCGCGCGCGGACTTTGGGTGCGCCAAACGGTGCCATCGGTCTCGCCTACTATGCCGCACTCGCATGCGCGACGTGGCTGTTCGCCTTCCCAGTGGTTTGGTGGTTGTCGCTCGCGGCAGCCGCCGGCGCGGCCTGCTTCTCGGCGTATCTGGCGTACAGCCTCCTCTTCGTCACGCGGATGCCTTGCGTGTATTGCTGGACGAGTCACGTCGCCAACTGGTTCCTGCTCGTCCTCGTCGTCGCTGCACGGCCGCACACTTAATCCAAACAAAACGAAAGCCGCCTGCGGAAAATTTCCCCTATTTTCGAACGAATTACTGTTTGATCGTAATTACGTTGGCGTCGATCGAACCGTCCGCTTGCGTGAGGCCGCTGACGTCGACTTGTTGCCCGACGGCGATCGACTCGCCACGCGGATTGATGACGGTGCCTTGATGCAGATGTATCGAGCGGTAGGCGTTGCGCCCCGTTTGCACTTGCATCTCGAAGCGTTTAAAGTAGGAGACTTGGCCCGAGCTCGAGTTTTGCGAATTGGTGATTTGCTGCCGGATGACGCCCGTAAGGATGTCGATCGCTGTTTTCGCGTACGGATCGAGACCGGAACTGGGCGCGAGCGTCGGAAGATTGACGGGTGTCGGCGTCGGGCTAGGCGCGGCCCCCGCGACTGCGCGGCCGCCGGCTCCGATTCCGACGCACAGGACGGTCGCGGCGAACGCGACGAAACGCATATTCATACTTGCAGAACGCATCACCGGCCCCGCTCGTTCCTCGCCTCGCGGCAACCGTCATGCTCGTGCGCCCCGAAACGACGGGTAGTTTCAGCGTGTACCTCACGCGCCGTAGCGCGCGCAGCCGCTTTATGCCGGGCGCCTTCGTCTTCCCCGGCGGCGCCGTCGATGAGGCCGACCGGACGCTAGCTCGAAGCGAGCGGCTGCGCGGCCGCGCCGGAAGGGCGACCCCGGAACTCGCGGTCGCCGCCCTGCGCGAGCTCTTCGAGGAAGCCGGCATCCTCATCGCAAGCAACGAGAGTGGCGTCCCGATTGCCTACAGCGCCTCCGAACTCGAAGCGCTCCGCGCCGAACATCTCGCCGCCGGATCGTTCGCGGCCCTGCTCGAACGGCACGCGCTCGTGCTCCGCGCCGAGGCGCTGGCCTACTATTCGAACTGGATCACGCCCCAAAGCGAACCGATCCGCTTCGACGCACACTTTTTCATCGCTCGGGCGCCCGCGGGTCAGATTGCGGCGGCGGATGCAGTCGAAGTGCATGACGGCGTATGGTTGCGAGCGGCGGAAGCCCTCGAAGCCGCGGGGCGCGGCGAGATGACGATTCAGTTTCCGACGCAGCGCCATCTCGAGCGGCTCGCGCGCTTTACCGATATCGACCCCCTCTTCTCACACGCGCGAGCGAGAACCGTCACGCCCGTCATGCCGCTCGAACGCGACGGGGGCGACTACACCTTCGACCGCGACGCGTGGTGAACGCGTCGCGCGTCGAGCGTTTGCTCGCACCCAATCCGTCGCCGCTGACGCTCGAGGGAACGAATACCTATATCGTTTTCGGCGGCACCGGCGCGATCGCAATCGACCCGGGTCCCGCCGACGACGGGCACGCGAGCGCGATCGTCGCTGCTGCGGCCAGACGCGGCGCAACGATCAACGCCATCGCCGTTACGCACGGACATCCCGACCATGCGCCGGGCGCCGCCATCTTACACGCGCGCACGGGCGCACCCGTCTACGGACACGCGAGCGCGACGTTTCCCCGCGACCGCGTGGTCGGCGAAGGCGCTCGCATCACGGCCGGAGACGCGTCCCTCGACGTCTGCGACGCACCGGGCCACGCGCGCGATCATCTCGTCTTCGCGTTTGCACCCGAAGCCGCGCTCTTCACGGGCGACGTCGTCGTCGGGCGCGGAACGGTCGTCATCGCACCGCCGGGCGGTGACATGCGCACGTATCAGGCGACACTCGCACGTCTGCGCCGGGACTACGCGGAGGCGCGCACGATCTACGGCGGCCACGGCGAGCGCGTCGACGAACCGCGTGCGAAACTGGACGAGTACATCGCGCATCGCGCCATGCGCGAACGCGAATTGCTCGCTGCGCTCGCGCACGGCGAACGCAGCGTACCCGAGCTCGTCGCGCAGATCTATGCCGATATTTCACACGTGTTGTGGCCGGTTGCCGCGCGACAACTTCTTGCCTATCTCATCGCGCTCGAACGCGAAGACCGCGTTTTCGTCCGTCACCTCGAACGGCCGCCGACACAGGACGAAGCGGCGATCCTCAATCCCGACCTTTCGCCGCTCGCCGACCCCGAGTCGGCTGCGGTCGCCGCGGCCGAACTCGGTATCGAGCGCAACCTCGCACGCATCGATGCGTATGCGCTTCGCGATCCGTAAAAAAGATTAATCGATTGCGAGCACGACCTTGCCGAATTGCTCGCCTGCGAGCACGTGCTGCGCGGCTGCGGCGACATCGTTCATCGGAAAGATCCGGTCGACGGCAGGCCGCAGGCCGCCGCTAAAGAGCGCGAGCATCGCTTCGAAGTCAGCGGGACTACCCATCGACGTGCCGAGTACGTCGAGATGCTTCCAGAAAATCGAAAACGGGCGTATTTTCGCATCGCCCTGCGTTCCGCCATACACCACCACGCGGCCACCCGGACGCGCAATATCTAAACACTTCGCAAGCGTCTCGCCACCTGTGGAATCGACGGTCAAGGTCGGGCCCAAACCATCGGCTGCCTTGCGCGCCGTTTTGTGCCAATCCGGATCGGTCTTATAATTGATCGTCACGTCGGCCCCGAGCGTCTTAGCGCGTTCGAGCTTCTCGTCACTGCCCGACGTGACGATAGCACGCGCGCCGACGTGTTTTGCGTAGAGCAGAACGAAGGTTTGCACGCCGCTGCCCACGCCCGTCACGAGCACGACATCGTCTTTGGTAATTCGGCCGCGCCTAAAGGTCGCACGATACGCGGTGAGGCCCGCCAGTGGAATTGCGGCCGCCTCATCGAAGCTCAGCGACGCGGGCATCGCGTACACGTTCGCAGCCGGCACCGCAACGTACTGCGCAAAGGTGCCGTCGTGCGGCATGCCGAGAATGTTCGTCGCCGCGGGAATCGTTTCGTTCGGCTTCCAGCCGAGTTCCGGATAGATGATCACCGGCGCTCCGGCTGCGTGACTCGTGACGCCGTCCCCGAGCGCCGCAATCGTGCCCGCGCCGTCGGAACCGAGCGTGCGCGGCAAGCTGATGCCGGGATACTGCCCCTGCGTGATAAACACGTCGCGGCGATTGAATGCCGCGCGCTCGACGCGCACCAGGATTTCGCCTGCTGCGGCCGTAGGCGTGTCGATTTCTTCTAGCTGAAGTTTCTCGGGTCCACCGAGTTCGTTGAGTCGTACGGCCTTCATGCGCCGCACATACGCCCTCGAAGCGCGCGTACCCGCCTTACTGCACCGTGCCGCTTGCGATCGGCGCAGGCGTTGCAACGGCGTCCGTGCTTTGCGTCGCCGGAACGATCCTCGCGGGCAAAGCATTGGGAACTCCAAACGCCGTCGTCACTCGCGCGATCAGCGCCGGTGCGTAGTTCGCCGTCTCCGCGCTCACGCCGATGGCGGACGTGAGGCCGCCGCCGTACACGGCCTGCGCGTACCCGACGACGACTACGATCACGAGCGCAATGAGCGAAGCAAAGGGACCGATGCGGCTGCGCGCAACGACCGTGCCCGCGAGAAAATCACCGATGCGCTGGTGGCGCGGCGTCACGAGTGCCAACAGCGGGCCGATTACCAGCAGATCGATCGGACGCAAGAGATAACGTCCGAAAATCCGTCCGGCGCCGGCATGGGCGCCGTTCCCACGCCGCACGTGCAACGCAAAAATAGCCTTGCCGAGCGTCACACCGAAAAGCGATTCGCACAAAAACGCAAAGAGCAGTGCGATTCCAAGCGAGATCCCGGCCAGGGTCGCAAAACCGTTCGCATCGTGGCCCGCAACGACGAATGCGCCGATGTCCGTCGCATGATAGCCAAATGTCGCCACGACAAAAGCGACGCCGAAAATGTCGATCGCAAACGCCGCGAATCGTGCCAGCAGATAAAACGGTATGCTTCCGAAGCGATGCACGTATGCAGGTTGCGGGACCGCCGGCGGGCGCCCCGCCGTCACGTTTGCATCAGAGACCCGCTGCCTCCCCGCCGTCGCGTTTGCAACGTACGACGGCTGCGCGGGAATCGGCTGCGCGGGCATAGGCTGCGGGTTCGGATGCGGTGGCGTGACGGGAACGACCGGTATCGGTTGGGTGAGATCGTTTTGGCTCGGTTCGTTCGACGGTCGATCCATACGCGTAGCCTACCCAATCCGTTCGAGATGGTTACACATAGCCGCTTGCCGCGGTCGCGCCCTTTTTTTGCAACTCAGCTTGACGCAACTCGACACGCCGAATCTTCCCCGAGCGCGTCTTGGGAAGTTCCGCAACGAACTCGACCTCGCGAGGATACTTATACGGCGCGGTCACGCGCTTGCAATGCTCTTGCAGTTCGCGCGCGAGCGCGACGCTGGGCTCGTAACCGGCGCGCACGACAACGAATGCTTTGACGATGTTGCCCCGGTCCGCATCGGGAGTTCCGACGACCGCCGACTCGAGCACGGCCGGATGTTCCAAAAGCGCGCTCTCGACTTCGAAGGGCCCAATACGGTACGCACCTGACGAGATGACGTCGTCCGCTCGGCCGACGAACCAAAAATAGCCGTCGTCATCCTTTTGCGCGCGATCGCCCGTGAGATACCATTCGGCACGCCGTGAGGCGCCGGACTCCGCGTCGTTCTTGTAGTATCCGCGAAAGAGTGTCGGCGGGTCGCCGCGCACGCCGATATCGCCCACCTCGCCCGGTTCGCACGGTTTGCCGTGCGCATCGATGACATCGATATCGTGGCCGGGCGTGGGCTTGCCCATCGAACCCGGCCGCACGTCCATACCGGGCACGTTCGCGACGAGCAATGAATTTTCGGTTTGCCCGTACCCATCGAGAATCGTGAGACCGAACGCATCTTTCCAACGCGCGAGCACTTCAGGGTTGAGCGGTTCGCCCGCCGAGACGCAATGCCGCAGCTTGGGAAGAGTCCAGCGGCCGCCCAAATTCTCGAGCTTGGCTTCGAGACGGTATTCGGTGGGCGCTTGGCAGAGCACCGTCACATCGAGCGCGCGGATGAGATCCATCCGCTTTGCCGGATCGAAACCGCCCTCATCGAGCACGATGGCCGAGCCGCACGACCACGGTCCGAGCAACACGTTCCAGAGCGACTTCGCCCAACCGGTTCCCGCGGTGCTCCACACGAGATCCTCGGGCTTCGCATCGAGCCAGACTTCGGCTTGCATGCGTTTGGCGTACGTATAGGCGTGCACGTGCACGACACCCTTCGGCTCTTTGGTCGTACCGCTCGTGTAGACGATGTATGCCATGTCGTCTTTGTGCGTCGGATACCCGGCGAAGGGGTCCGCGCGCGCAACCAGATCGTCGAGCGACGTCCACCCGGCCGCAGTGCCGCCGACGAGCAGATAGCGGGATACGCCCGCTGCATCCGGCCGCAATAGATCGACTTCGGCAACGTTCGAAAGATGGCCGATAACGCTCGTAGCTTCGCTATGGTTCGCGCGAAACGCAAGGTCTTTGGCGCGCAACTGTTCGGAACACGGAATCACGACGGCCCCGAGACGGTCGAGTGCGACCATCGCGTAGAGCCACGCCGGAATTTTCGGCAGCAGAACGACGACGCGATCGCCCTTGGCGATCCCGAGATCCCGTAGCGCGCCGGCCCAGCGCTGCGTCGCTTCCGCGATCTGCGGAAACGTCACATCGTTCCTCGTACCGTCCGCGCTTACGAACAACAGTCCGCGGCGATTCCCACCTCCGAGCACGTCGATGACGTCGCGGCCGAAGTTGAACGCATCGGGCACGTTCCAAGCAAATGGTGCGCTATTCATGCGCTTGTGGTACGGCTTCGAAGACGGCGGTTCCCAGGGCGCTTGCCGGCGATATCGAAGCGCGCCCGGGCATGGGCAAAAAACGCTCGTATCTCGACGTCGTGGACGCTCGGCCGCTCGTGAAGTCGAGCCGCCTTCGCTTCGGCGCCCTCGAAACGCGTGGCGTCCCATCGATCCTCTTCGGCGTCGCGACGATTGTTCTCGCAGCCGGTGCGGGCGCCGCGCTACGCAAAAGCGCAACGATGCTGCCGGAGAGCTTACGCGAAGCGCGCATGTTCTGGATCGCCCTGCGAACCCCACGTCGCGAACTGCCACCGTAGCGCCGAAGAAAAGCGTTTCGAGAAGTTGTGCGATGAGGTTTTTTCTGCGTTGAACTCGGCGAGCTAGTTCGGGCTGCAAGTTCGCACCGCCGCCGGCGTCGCCGTAGAGGAACTTACGTTCTGGGTACATCGCTGCAAACGGAGGTAGACATGCCGAAGAAGGGTAAACAGGGCGATTTTGCGCCGCTGCCATCGACGCTCGAGCGTTCGCCGCAGAAGGCCCAAGACACATACGAGGAAACGCTTGCCAGCGCCGAACGGACGTATGGAACGGGCGAAGCGCGCTCGCATCGCGTCGCCTGGTCTGCGGTGAAGCACTCGTACGAAAAAGTAGGCGACCATTGGGAGGAAAAGGACCGACGTGGACCGTCGGATCCGCGCGCCGAACAGGGCGGCCCGGGCGCTTCGGGACCGACCTACGGCGGTGTGAACGTCAAGGGTAAGAGCAAGGCCGAGCTGCTCGCCGACGCGCGTTCGGCGGGCGTTCCCGCGACCACGCGCATGACCAAAGCGCAGCTCGGCGAAGCCCTCGCCCAGGCGAACACCCGCGAGACGCGCAAGGCTCGCAAGCGCTGACCCGCGCCCGTCCTGCAGCGGGTAACGTCCTCGACTGCGCAAGGGTCCTCACGTCGGCGAATGGGACGTCCCGGACGCTAACCGCGGGAGGGGCGCGAGGGATCGCTGCTTGCGCTACAACTTCATCGCTTTTCTTTGCCCGTCGGCCGATCGTACGACCATTATCGCGTTCTTGATGGTCGTCCTCAATAACGCGCAGAGTCGAGACACCGGAGCCATCAACGCGAAACTCGATGCGCTCATAGTTGCCATCGAGCGCGCGGACAATCGATTGGTGAAACTGGAACGTCTCCCCATGACCGAGGCTGAGACGATCACTCAAGAAGTGAATCAAATTCGCGTCGCGGCCGATAACGTGGAGAAAATGGTCAAGGGGTAAGGCGGCTGTGCTTCACCCGTAGTTGTGGCGCTAGCAATTTTTTTGCGCTTCTCGACCGGACCGATGGCCAAGGCGGAATTGCGTCTCGGGCACCTTTCACAACAGGTGATCCTAAGGGAAAACTTCGCACTCGCTAGGCGCTGCGCGCCCTACGCTAAGCACCGGGTAGCTCTCACGCCAGCGGGAAAGCCTTCCCGGCACGACGGCCCTTTGCGGCGCGCCTTCAGGAAACTCGGAGCGGTCCGCGAACCTAGGGCGGTGATGATCGATAACCATTCCATGGCCGCGCTGATCCGGGCGGCTTTTCCCGACGCGCAGGTCGAAATTGTGGACCTGACCGGCACCATGGACCATTTTAATGTGTTGGTACGCTCTGGAGCGTTCCGTGACGTCCCTTTGATGGACCGTCACCGGATGGTCGAAGGGGCTCTCGCTGCTGCGCGAGCCGACGGCCGCATCCACGCGCTGTCCATCCGCACCGAAATTTTGGAGTAGACACATGTCAGACGCGATCCGTCAAGAGATCGACAGGGAAATCGCCGGGAACACGATCCTGGTCTACGGCAAGGGCACAAAGGATATGCCCCGCTGCGGCTTCACGGCCGAGACGATTGCGTTCTTCAATCATTTCGGTTATCCGTACGAAGTCGTCGACGTGCTCGAGAATATGCCCAAGCGCGAAGCGCTCGCGAAGATGACCAACTGGCCGACTCTGCCGAAAGTCTTCATCGGCGGTAAGTTTTACGGCGATACGGATATACTCGGGCCGATGGCCCAGAACGGTGAGCTCAAGACGGTGCTGGCGGAAGCATTCCCGGGTCGCGCCGAGCCGGCACCCGTCATCAACCTGCACTAAAGCGTGCTCGCGCTCTACGAGATCGGAAACGAGGCGGCTTGGCTCGCCTCGTTTCGTTTTTCGGTCGAGGTACGGCCGCGGTATTGCGAGTGCGACGCGCAGGGCCACGTCTCCAACGTCATCTATCCGGAATACCTCGAATTTTCCCGACTGCAATATTTCAAAACCGCGGGCGATCCCGAATCCGGCGACTTCGCATTCCAACACGTCACGGCGGAATTACAGCTTCGCTACCTGGCCGCGTGCTACTACGACGAACCGTTGCGGCTCGCTTCGAAACTCACCACTCTGGGACGTTCGAGCGCAACGATGGACCAGGCGGTAAGCGGGGCCGACGGGACGGTTCGCGCGATCTCGCGCGTCACGGTCGTGCGTTCGTCGGCCGCCGGCACGGCGCCGTGGTCGACCGCGCAGCGCGCGGCACTGGAGAGCTTCGAAGGACGTTCGTTTTCCGCGCAACCCACAGCTTGAGGACCGGCGCGCTCCGGTTAACCCTTCACGGCTCGGGCTTCACGTTTGCGGGCGGGGCGCACCGTGCGGATCGATATACGCCCCTGCAGGCGATGTCCTCAAGCGCGCGAGCTCGTCCGGCGTGAGTTCCTGCGAGAAATCGCGGTCCGCCGATACGAAGCAGAAGAACCCAAAGTTTGCGTCGCTGCGATTGACGAATTGGTGCGGCTCTAGCGGTCCCACGTAGACGACGTCGTGCCGGCGCACTTCGCGCACGCTCTCACCGACGATTGCGTAACCGACGCCGTCGCCGATGATAACGAAGTGTTCGTGCTCGTGCTTTTCGAGGCGCGACACGCTGCCGGGCGGTAAATCGAAATAGCGGAGCTCGCTCTTAGGGCCCGCATCGCTCGTATCGTTTTTGCGGCCGCCGATGAGCGTGTGGCGCGCGACGCTCGTGCGCACGCCGGGGACGTAGCCCTCCACTTCGACGCCGGCCCAGCCCTCCGGGGTCTTAGCGATAACCGATCGTTGCATAGTCGCTCCATCATACGGCATATCATCGCCCGAGCCACCCTTATGGGCAAAGTCGGCGTCCGGGAGTTTCGCGCGGTCCGTCGTAGGAGGCGCGTATGCCGAACTACTGGCTCTTCAAGACCGAGCCCGATACCTACGGCTTCGACCGCCTCGAGCGCGAGGGCCGCACGGAGTGGAGCGGCGTACGGAGCTATCAAGCGCGCAACTACATGAAGGCGATGAAGCTTGGGGATCTCGGCTTCTTCTATCACAGCAGCACGAAAGTACCCGGGATCGCCGGTATCGTGAAAGTCACGCGCGAAGCTTATCCCGATTTTACCGCTCGCGACCGAAAGAGCGCTTACTTCGACCCCAAGGCCACCGTAGATAAGCCGATCTGGGAAATGGTCGACGTCACCTTCGAGCGGCCGCTGCCGCGCTATGTCACACTGGCCGAAATGCGCGAAAACGTTGACTTGGCCGCGACGATGGTGTTGTTACGGCGCGGCACCCGGCTCTCCGTACAGCCGGTTCACGTGCGCGAATGGGGAATCGTTCTGGCGCTGGCAGAACGACCGGCCTCGCAATGATGGAGACTCCGTACGCGACGCCGGATCGGGCTTGGCAGCAACGCATCCGCAGCAGTTTTGCAAAACAAGGCGCGATGCGTCTGCTCGGCGCTACGATGTCCGAACTGGAACCGGGTCACTGCGTCATAGCGTTGCCGTTCCGCGAAGAACTCGCGCAACAGCACGGGTATTTCCATGCCGGCGTCACCAGCGCCATCGCCGATTCCGCGGGCGGCTACGCGGCGCTCACGCTCTTTCCACCGGGCGCGGAAGTCTTGACGGTCGAGTTCAAAATCAATCTGATCGCGCCCGCACATGGCGGAACGCTCGTTGCCGATGCGAGCGTCGTGCGTAGCGGACGTACGCTGACGGTCTGCACCGTCGACATTTCCGTCGAACGCGGCGGCGAACGCATTCCATGCGGTTTGATGCAGCAGACCCTGATTCGTATCGACACGAAATAGCGTCAGCCACGTTCGCCCGCACTCGCTCGCGTTACGTTGGCAGGGCACTCGCGATCTGGCGCGCCTTGACGGCGTCGAGCAACGCTTCCTGCGCGTTAAACGGCGTCGTCCCGTCCTCACCGGCGCGACGAACGTAACTACCGTCGGCACGCAACCAGCGCGTCTTGCAGTTGTCGCGCTCCATCACTTCGATGATTCCATCCAATATCTGGTTGCGAATCGCGCCGTCGAGTACCGGTACGATCGTCTCGACCCGACGGTCGAGATTACGGCCCATCCAGTCGGCACTACCTAGGTAGACTTCGCGCTTGCCGGAGTTCGCAAAACAGAAGATGCGCGAATGTTCGAGGAAACGGCCGACGATGCTGCGTACGCGAATCGTTTCGCTCACGCCCGGCACGCCGGGTCGTAATTCGCACATGCCGCGCACGATCAGTTCGATCGGAACGCCGGCTTGCGACGCGCGGTAGAGCGCTTGCACCAGCCGCTTGTCGCTAATCGCGTTGAGCTTAGCAACGATTCCGGATGGCCGCCCGGCGACTGCATGTGCGGTTTCGCGTTCGATGAGTTCGAGAAACCCGGTGCGTAAGGTCGTCGGAGCGACCAACAGTTTCTGATATTTCGTCGCCTTCGAAAATCCGGTTAGCCGGTTGAAAAGATGCGTTACGTCGGTCCCGATTTCCGGGCGGCATGTGAAGAGCGAAAGATCGGTATAGACTTTCGCCGTCTTGTCGTTGTAGTTTCCGGTTCCCAAATGGACGTAGCGCCGAATGCCGTCGGGCTCGTCGCGAACGACGAGAATAACTTTCGCGTGTACCTTCAGACCCGGCAATCCGTACACGACGTGCGCCCCGACGCGCTCGAGATGGCGGGCCCAATGAATATTGTTTTCTTCATCGAAGCGAGCTTTGAGTTCGATAAGTGCCGCAACTTGTTTGCCGTTTTCCGCCGCTTCGACCAGGGCGTTGATGATCGGCGAATTACCCGACGTTCGATACAGGGTTTGTTTGATTGCGAGGACGTGCGGATCGTGCGCGGCCGCTTTGATGAACTGCACGACCGGATCGAAGGAATCGTACGGATGATGCAAGAGCAAATCGCCTTCGCGAATCGCGGCGAAAATATCGGTCTCGCCGAGCAGCCGCTTCGGAATCGCGGGCGTGAACGGGGCATCGTGCAAGTCGGGACGGTCGAGATTGACGAGCGTCCAGAGATCGGAGGTACCGAGGATCGTATCGATCGCGTAGAGATCGACCTCTTCGAGCGATAGCGCTTCGAGCAACATCGCGCGCAGGTACGCGGGCATCGCGGATTCCACTTCCAGACGCACGGGCTCTCCGAAACGCCGTTTGCGCAACTCCGATTCGATCGCAAGCAAAAGGTCGTCGGCTTCGTCTTCCTGCAGATCGAGGTCGGCGTCGCGCGTTACGCGAAAACAATACGATGCGCGGATTTCGAGTCCCGGGAAAAGCGCCTCGAGATTATTCGCAATGACGTCTTCGAGCATGACGAAATGCGACTCGCCCTCGGGTGCCTCGACCGGCACCAGCCGCGGCAAACTCTGCGGCACTTTCACGCGCGCGAAGCGCATGATCGGCCCGTCGCTTGTGGTTTCGTACATCTCGACGCCGAGTGAGAGCGTCAGGTTCGAGATGTACGGAAACGGATGGCCTTGATCGACGGCGAGCGGCGTCAGTACCGGAAAGACGCGTTCGTTGAAGAATTTCTTGAGCTCGGAACGTTGCCGCGCGTCCAAACGCGCGTAGCGCCGGATCGCGATGCCCGCACGTGCGAGCGCCGGTAAAACGTCGTCGCCGAGCAGCAAGGCGAAGCGTTCGAGCGACCTCCGTAAACGAGCGGAGATCTCGGCGAGCTGCTCGGCCGGAAGACGTCCGTCGTTGGAGCGTTTGACGATCTCGGCTTCGATTTGTTGCTTGAGCGCGGCGACGCGAATCATGAAATACTCGTCGAGATTCGTGCCGTAGATCGCCATGAATTTGAGGCGCTCGAGCAGCGGGTTGCGCTCGTCGATCGCCTCCTCGAGAACGCGGTCGTTGAACTCGAGCCACGAGAGTTCGCGGCTGTAGAACAACGACGGATCGTCCAAACTCGGGGCTGCCAGGGCACCCTGAGCCTGCAAGGACGCGTTCGAAATCGAGAGCGGAGGAACGATCATTTGCAGACGGATTCGGCACGTAGCAGCGAATATCAGGCCGGACCCATGTTCGACTTGCTCGCCCACCTGCGCGATCATATCGCCCTTGCCGCAACGGCCCTCGCAGCCGCGCTTGCCATCGGCGTGCCGCTCGGGGCGGCAGTCGCCCGCGCCCCGCGGTTGCGCGGCGTATCGCTTGGGGCGATCTACGTGGCCCGCGTCGTGCCAAGCCTGGCCGTGCTCGCGATCATGCTTCCCCTCGTTGGCGTGGGCTTCGTGCCCGCCGTCATCGCCCTCGCGCTGCTGGCGATTCCCCCCATCGCCCTCAACATCGATCTCGGCCTGCGCGCCGTCCCCGAGGCGGTCCTCGACGCCGCGCGCGGCCTCGGTATGGACCGGCGCCAACGCCGCACGCGCGTCGAATGGCCGCTCGCCTTGCCGATCGTTTTCGCCGGCATCCGTACGGCTGCGGTGGAAGTCGTCGCGAGTGCGACCTTGGCGGCGTTCATCGGCGGCGGTGGCCTCGGCGAATATATCGTCAACGGAATCGCGCTCAACGATACCTCACAGCTGCTGGAAGGCGCGATTTCCGTCGGCGCCCTGGCGCTGCTGGTGCAGGCGATATTAGCGCGCATCGAGCGTCATTTGGCGGCGCAATAGAGCGTCAGCTGCCTGGCGGGCGCGAGCGGCGCGAGAGCCGATGCCGTCTGGCGGCGTTTATGGGAGCGCGCCGCCAAAAGCGAGAGAGCGAGCCACGTGGACCGCGCAATGAAGCCGACGCCGAGCCGGGGAAGCTCGCCTGTATGCAAGTCACCCGCGCTCGCGCGCTCGTCCTCCTCGGCGCAGCCGCGTCACTCGCAGCCTGCGGCGGGGCGAATTCTCGCGCCTCCAGCAGTTCCACAATCGCGATCGGTTCCAAAGATTTCACCGAAGAGTTAATCCTCGGAGAAATGTACGCCCTGATACTCGAACGCAACGGCTTCGCAGTCCAGCGCAAGCTGGATCTCGGCGGAACGCAGGTGGCGATGGCGGCTATACTACGTGGCGATATCGATCTCTATCCGGAGTACACCGGTACGGCTCTGGTCACGCAACTCAAAGCGAAGCCTAGCAAAGATGCCGTGGCGAACTACGAAGTCGTCAAGAAGTATTATGACACGCACTACAAATTAGAATGGCTCGCGGCCGCCCCGTTCAACGACACGCAGGCGCTCGCAACCACCCGCGCAATCGCGCGCAAGTATTCGCTTACGACGCTCAGCGATCTCGCCAAAGCCGCGCCGCAACTGCGCCTCGGCGCTATCCCGGAATTCACCAAACGCGAAGACGCATTGCCCGGATTGCAAAAAGTTTACGGCGGCTTCGATTTCAAGGACGTAAAACTCTTCGATATCGGGCTCAAGTACAAAGCGCTGGAATCGGGTCGCGTCGATGTCGTCGTCGCCTTCGGAACGGACGGTCAAATTAAGGTCGACGACTTGTACGTTTTCGTCGACGACAAACACTTCTGGCCGAGCTATCAGATCGCGCCGGTCGTGCGCAAGGCGACCCTCGCCGCGCATCCCGCAATCGCCACGCACCTCGACAAACTCGCGCCGCTGCTCACCGACGGCATCATGCGCGGCCTCAACGCGCAAGTCGACGGTCAGAAAAGAGATCCCAAAGACGTAGCGGCGGAGTTCGTCCGGGCGCACGGTTTCGCGTAGTGGCGGAGGCGCGCGGCGCGGGTGCACCGGTTCGGATGCGCGGCGTCGTCGTCACGTATGCGGGTGCCGATCGTCGTGCGGTCGACGGCGTATCGCTCGATGTCGCGGCGGGCGAGCTGGTCGTCCTGCTCGGCCCCTCGGGCTGCGGTAAGAGTACGCTACTGCGTACGATCAATCGACTGGTAATCCCCGAGGCGGGCGAGATCGAAGTCGATGGCAAGAACGTCCGGGATGCATCACCCGAAGTGCTCCGTCGCGGCATCGGCTACGTCATTCAAGCCGTCGGACTCTTTCCGCACATGAGCGTCGCTCGCAATATCGCCGTCGTGCCCGAGTTGCTCGGCTGGGATCGCGTGCGCACGGACGCGCGAGTCGACGAATTGCTGGCCTTGGTCAAACTCGATCCGGCGCGGTATCGCGCACGTTTACCGCGCGAACTCTCCGGGGGCGAACAACAACGCGTCGGCGTCGCTCGAGCGCTCGCAGCGGAACCGCACGTGTTGCTCATGGACGAACCGTTCGGCGCCGTCGACGCCATCGTACGCACCGCACTGCAGGACGAGACGCTGCGCATCCATCGGGCGCTCGGCACGACGATCTTCTTCGTCACGCACGATGTCGACGAAGCACTGCGCATAGCGGACCGGATCGTCGTGATGAACGCCGGTCGCGTCGTGCAAGCCGATACTCCCCTACACGTTCTCGCGCATCCGGCGACGCCGTACGTCGACGAATTGATGGACGCGCGCGATGCCGTGCGGCGGCTGCAGCTCATGCGCGTGCGCGATGCGATGACGGCCGCGAGCGGCGTTGCGACGCAAGGCACGATCGACGGCGACCGCACGCTGCGCGAAGCGCTGTCGTACTTCTTAGCGGGCGCAGATCGTCTCGCCGTCGACGGCGCAGAGGCTACGCTCGGGTTCGACGACGTGCGGCGCGCAGTCGCAGGGGCAGGCGCAGGCGCAGGCGCAAGAACTTAGACGTGTGAGCTATATCCTCAGTCATCCGGGCGAAGTCGGCTTTCGACTGCTGCAGCATCTCGAAATAACCGCGATCGCACTCGCCATCGCCCTTGCGATCGCCCTGCCGCTCGGGGTTCTGGCGGCACGCGACGGTCGCGTTCGAGGACCGCTCCTGGGTGTGCTCGGCGTCATCTACACGCTTCCGAGCCTCGCGGTGTTCGCGCTGCTGATTCCTGCCTTCGGCCTTGGGCTCGTCACGACGGAAATCGCGCTCGTCGCGTACGCCCAAATGATTCTGGTGCGCAACATCGTGGTCGCTTTTCAAGCGGTTCCCGCGGCGCTGCGTGAGTCCGCGCTCGGCCTCGGCATGACGGCCGCCCAAACGTTCTGGCGCGTCGAGGTGCCGCAGGCGCTGCCGGTCATACTCGGCGGCGTGCGGCTTGCCGCCGTCGCGACGATTTCCATCGCAACGTTGGCCGGCAAAATCGACGCGGGAGGACTCGGCGCGCTGCTCTTCGCCGGACTCGATAACGACGATCCGAATCGTATTTTCGCCGGGAGCGCGGCCGCGGCACTCTTGGCCATCGGAGTCGACGCGGTCGTACGCGTCTTCGAAAACGCGGCCACGAAGCACGCGCGTTAAGCCCGCGTGGCCGCCGGATGCGCGACAACCGCGAGGCGCGGGCGGAAGGCGGGGAGCGCCGTGCCCGCCGAACGCGGCCGCGATCGTAAAATGCGAGCCACCCATGTGGGCAACGACGCAAAACGGGTATGCCTTTGCCGATGAGCGATACGAACGATCTTGCCGGTACCGTGGCCCTCGTGACCGGGGCGAGTTCCGGCATCGGCGAAGCGACCGCGCGCAGGCTCGCGGCGCACGGCGCGCACGTCGCAATCGCCGCGCGCCGGCGCGATCGCCTCGAAGCCCTCGCAACTTCGATTCGCGGAGGGTTCGGCAGCGCGTTCGTCATCGAAGCGGACGTCACACAGGAAGTCCAGGCACGCGCGGCCGTTGAGCGCACGGTCGCTGAGTTCGGGCGACTCGATACCCTCGTCAACAATGCCGGCGTCATGCTACTGGGAC
>JRHI01000349.1_pt1 | contig 52372 bp, 47 predicted proteins | sample 215371 | NCBI WGS metagenome assembly JRHI01 (sample SAMN02929681, study PRJNA255918) | sediment metagenome | biome: cave system; feature: Ice Cave; material: Sediment; isolation source: sediment from deep within a dark volcanic ice cave with no known source of... ...
GGCCAAATAACTCTGCCCAGGTGGGGCCAGTCGACGATGCCGTTCCTACCCCCCCGAGGACCCGGCCAGCTCCCGCCTCGGCGAGAGCTTCTGGGAGTTCCTCCCCCGCACCGTGATCGGCAGCCTGCGCTCCGCCTGGGACATCGAGCGGACCCGCCTGCGGCGCCGCGGCCAGGGCCCCTGGACGCTGGGCAACGACGTGCTCAACGCCTGGGCGCTGAGCGTCGCGCTGTTCGCCGCCCTGGTCGCCGGCTTCGGGCCCCGGGTGCTCCCCTACCTCGCGGTGCAGGCGGTGTTCGGGTTCTGCCTGCTCGAGGTGGTCAACTACCTCGAGCACTACGGCCTGGCCCGGCAGCGCGAGACGAGCGGCCGCTACGAGCGGGTGCGGCCGCGGCACAGCTGGAACAGCAACCACGTCGCCTCGAACCTGCTCTACCACCTCGAGCGGCACAGCGACCACCACGCCAACCCGGCTCGCCGCTACCAGGCGCTGCGCCACTTGGAGGAGGCTCCCCAGCTGCCCTCCGGCTACGGCACGATGATGGTCCTCGCCTACATCCCGCCGCTCTGGCGCCGGGTCATGGATCCCCGGGTGCTCGCCCACTACGACGGCGACGTCACCCTCGCCAACCTCCACCCCCGGCTCCGCGACCGCTACCTCCGCCGCCACGGCACCCCCACCCAGGGCGTGGCCTCCTGACATGATCGGCACCATGGCCCCGACCGCGCCGCGGCGCCCGACCTACGCCGAGGCGGCGCGGGCGCTGCTCCGCGACACCCTCCTCGACGCCGCCGGCGACCTGATGCGCGAGCGGGGCTGGGCGGAGACCACCATGGCCGAGGTGGCCACGGCCGCCGGGGTCAGCCGGCAGACCCTGTATCACGAGTTCGGCTCGCGCAACGACTTCGCCCAGGCCTACGTGCTGCGGGAGACCGGCCGCTTCGTCGCCGCCGTCGAGGCGGCGGTGAGCTCGCGGGCCGGCGACCCGCGGGGCGCGCTGACGGCGGCGTTCGAGGTCTTCCTCGGCGCCGCCGCCGGCCACCCGCTGATCCGCGCGATCGTCGCCGGCGACGGCAACGACGGGCTCCTCGCCCTGGTCACCACCCAGGGCGGACCGGTGCTCGGGCTGGCGACCGAGCGGTTGGCGGCGCTCCTCACCGCCTCCTGGCCGCAGGTCGACGCCGCCCGGGCACGACTGGTGGCCGACTGCGTGGTGCGGCTCGCGATCAGCCACGCGGCGCTCCCCGGCGGCCCGGCGGAGGCCACCGCCGCCGCCGTCGGCGAGGTGCTCGGCCCCTACCTCGACCAGGTCGTGGGGAGCTAACGGGGCCGCTTCTCCTCGCCCTCGGCGCGCAGCCGGGCGACCAGCTCGTCGACGGCGACGCCCTCCTTGGCGCCGCGGCGGACGTCCTCCACGGTGACGACGCCGTCGCCGCGCTCCACGTCCTGCTTGCCGACCACGACGATGTAGGGGACGCGCTGGAGCTTGGCCTCACGGATCCGCGCCCCCATGCGCTCGCCCGGCTTCGCCGAGACCTCGGCGCGCAGCCCGGCCGCGTCCATCCGCGCCGCGATCGACTGCGCCAGCCCCACCACCTCGGGGACGTCGTCCTGCACCGGGACGATCGTGCACTGCACCGGGGCGAGCCAGAGCGGGAAGTGGCCGGCGTAGTGCTCGATGAGCACCCCGAAGAAGCGCTCCATGCTGCCGAGGAGGGCGCGGTGGACCATCACCGGGCGGTGGCGCTCACCGTCCTCGCCGATGTACTCGATGCCGAAGTTCTCCGGCTGGGAGAAGTCGAACTGCACGGTGGCGCACTGCCACTCGCGGCCCAGCGCGTCGAGCACCTTCATGTCGATCTTGGGCCCGTAGAAGGCGCCGTCACCGGGGTTGACGACGATGTCGATGCCGCGGATGCGCAGCTGGCGCTCCAGCGCCGCCTCCGCCGCCTGCCACTGCTCGTCGGTGCCGATCGCCTTCTCCGGTTTGGTGCTCAGGTAGATGCTCACCTCCTCGAAGCCGAAGGTGCGGAACATCTCCATGGAGAAGTCGATCACCCTGCCGATCTCGTCCTCGATCTGGTCGGGGCGGCAGAAGATGTGGGCGTCGTCCTGGGTAAAGCCGCGCACCCGGAGCAGCCCGTGGAGCACCCCGCTGCGCTCGTAGCGGTACACCGTCCCCAGCTCGGCGAGCCGGATCGGCAGCTCGCGGTAGGAGCGCAGGCGGTCCTTGTAGATGAGGATGTGGAACGGGCAGTTCATCGGCTTCAGCTGGTATGGCCGGCCGTCCACGTCCATCGGCGAGTACATCGAGTCCGCGTAGAAGTCGACGTGCTTGCTGGTCTCCCAGAGGGTGCGCTGGGCGATGTGCGGGCTGAAGACCTGCTCGTATCCACCGCGCCGGTGGGCCTCGCGCCAGTGGTCCTCGATGAGGCCGCGCACCAGGCCGCCGCGGGGGTGCCAGAGCACCAGCCCACCACCCAGCTCCTCGCTGACGCTGAAGAGGTCGAGCTCGCGGCCGATGCGGCGGTGGTCGCGACGCTCCGCCTCGGCGAGCCGCTCCAGGTGGGCGTCGAGCTCCTCGCGGGTGAACCAGGCGGTGCCGTAGATGCGCTGCAGCTGCGGGTTGCGCTCGTCGCCGCGCCAGTAGACGCCGGCGACCCGGAGCAGCCGGGTGGCCTTGAGCATGCCGGTGTCGCGCACGTGGGGGCCGCGGCAGAGGTCGACGAAGTCGCCGGTGCGGTAGATACCGACACTGTCGACCGAATCCGGCATGCGGTCGATGATGTCGACCTTGAACGGCTGGCCCATGTCCGTGAACATGGCGCGCGCGTCATCGCGGCTCAGCACCTCGCGCTCGAAGGGGATGCGCTTCTTCATCAGCTCGCGCATCCTCCCCTCCACCGTTTTGAGGTCGGTCTCCGAGAGGGTGGCGCCGCCGGGCAGCTGGAAGTTGTAGAAGAAACCGTCCTGGATGGCGGGCCCGACGTCGTACTGCGCGCCGGGGTAGAGCTCGACCACGGCCGCGGCCATCAGGTGCGCGGCGCTGTGGCGCAGGATGTCCAGGGTCGGGCTCTCGGGCGCCTCCAGCGGCGGCCCCGCCTCGGCGGCGTCGTCGACGAGATCGTCGGCCATGAGGCCGCATTGTAGACGTCGGTCTTCAGCCGGCGAATCTGGACATGCCCGCGGGCACGTCCTCGCGTCCCTCACCGAGGCGGGCGATCGAGTCCTCCTGGTAGGAGATCGGGCGGCCGCCGAAGGGCATCGGCAGCTGGCGCGACATCGGCACCACGGTGCGGCCGGCACGCAGCGCCTGGGCACGGAGCCGCTCGTGCCGCTCCGGATCGATGCGGCAGCAGTCGCGGCTGCAGTACTTGGCGGTGCGCTTCTTCACCGTCGACAGGCAGCCGCGGCGCGCACAGGTGCGCGCCAGGGTGGTCTGTGTCTGCACGCGAGTCGTCCCGTCCCCATCCATGTCGCACGCGCATTGTCGGCGGCCTCTGTGCACGTTGTCAACCGTGTCTGAACGCCGGATGTGCACCATCCGCTTCGGCCACTGCAGACATTCGATTGTCCCAGGCTGTCGACGTTGTGGATAACGCGCATCCCGTGAAGTGCGCACCCTCCGCCAGCCTGTGCAGAACACTGTGCGTGACCCGACGCGGGGAGGGCCGTGCGGACGGCGTCGACCGCTGAAGGGTCGACGGGGTGGTGGGCACAGACGGGATCGAACCGCCGACCTCTGCGATGTCAACGCAGCGCTCGTACCAACTGAGCTATGTGCCCGCACCACGGAACCGCGCGGTGACGGGGGCGGCCCCCCGGTCCCAGCGGAGCCCGCATGATACCAGGGGGACTCTCAGGCGGCCGCGGCCCGGTCGGCCGACGCGGCGCCCGGAGTCCGAGCGGCGGCGCGCAGGTCCTCGGGGCTGACCTCGACCCGCAGGCTGCGCTCGCACTCGTGGCAGACCAGGTGGAAGGTGCCCGGCTGCTCGATGGCCCGCGCGACCGTCTGGCGGTGGCCGCAGCACTCGCAGGTGACGATGGCTCGCATGGACAGCCGCTCCGGAAACGAGGTGATGTGACCGGCACAGGGTGCCAGCGGCCACCCCCTCCGCCCCGGCCGCGCATCGCCTCTTGTCCAGCCCGCGACGCCGCTGTTGCAGCGTGCAGCGCTTGGTTCGTTTGGGAGCGGATCAGTCGGGAGGGCCGGCCCGGGCGGGGACGTCGAGCACCCGGAGCTGGTCCTGCGCGAGGGTCCCGGCGACCACCCCGGCGAGGAGCAGCCCCCCGCCGAGCACCGAGACCACCCGGGCCACCCCGAAGCCGTCGGCGAACCCCCCGGCGAGCACCAGGGGCAGGGCGACGGCCGCGTTGACGATGGTGAAGATCCCCCCGAAGATGCGCCCCCGGGTGGCCTCGTCGGTGCGCTCCTGGAGGACCGTGAACGCGGGGATGAGCAGCGACCCGAGCGACCACCCGAAGGCGATCGCGAGCGCGATCGCCGACGGGGCGGCGAGCACCGAGGCGGAGCTCTGCCGCAGCGTGCCCGGCACCAGGCCGAGGCCGAGCAGCGCAGTGCCCGAGGAGGCCATCGACCAGGCCGCCAGCCGGGAGCGGGACGGCTCGCGGCGGTGGGTGGCCCGGCCGAGCACCAGGGCGCTGCCCACCAGCCCGGTGGTGAGGGGGATGAGCAGCAGGTAGGTGTCCGTCGCCGGCAGCCCCAGCAGCTGCGACATGTAGCCGGGACCCAGCCCGAAGACGCTGAAGACCACGATCAGCGCCAGCGTGCTGATCCCCAGGGCGACCCGCAGGGCGGGGTGGCCCCCCAGGATCATCAGCCCCTCGCGCAGCTCCCGCCCGATGTTCCGGGCGGGGGGGTGGGCGATCGCGGCGGCGCGCAGGCTGGTGCCCACCCGCCAGATGCAGACGGACGCGGCCGCGAACAGCGCCGTGGCCACGTAGAAGGGAGCGGTCGCCCCCAGCACCCGGACGCTGATGGTGGCCAGCGGCACCCCCACCACCAGGGTGACGACGGCGGTGGTCATGAACAGCGAGGTGGCGGTCATGATCTGCTCGCGGCGCACCAGGAACGGCAGGCTCGCCGCCTCGGCGGGGGCGAAGACCTGGCCCACGGCGCTGAAGAGCAGGGTGATGACCAGCAGCGGCCAGGCGCGGTCGGCCAGGTAGGGAAGGTGCTGGCTCAGGGGGATGAGCAGGATCAGGCCGCCGCGCAGGATGTTGGTGGCGAGCATCAGCGTCCGCTTGTCGTGGCGGTCGGCGTACACCCCGGCAGGGGCGCTGAGCAGGACGCTGGGCAGGGTGTACGCGACCATCACCAGCGAGGATCCGGTGCTCCGCCCGCTGAGGGTGTAGACCAGCACCAGCAGGGTGAACATCAGGAACTTGTCGGCCAGCTGGCTGCACACCTGGGCCGCCCAGAGCAGGCGGAAGTCGGTCCGGCGGAGCACTCCGACGAAGCCGTCGGCGTCCTCGGGACGGGTGCTGGGGGCGGTGCGGGCCGCCGGCGGGATGGTCTCGTCGACCGGCCGGGGGCCGGCATCCGGCTCCGGCGCCGGCCGCCCGTTCACCCCGGCGCTCCGGCGGCCGCGGTCGCCAGCCCCCGCCACTCCTCCAGGCTCAGCGAGCCGGGGCGCCGCCCGGGGTCGACCCCCGCCGCCCCGAGCACCGCGAGGGCCCGCCCGCCGTCGCCGTCGAGGGCGTGGGTGATGCCGTGGCGCAGGGTCTTGCGTCGCATCGTGAAGGCGCGGCGCGCGAGGGTGAGCACCGCCGCCCGCTCGGCGGGGCCGAGCACCGTCCGCGGGACGAGTCGCAGGATGCTGGAGTGGACCGCGGGGGGCGGAGTGAACGCCTCGGGGGGGACGTCGCCGAGCCGCTCGACGTCGGCGAGCGAGCGCACCGCGAGGGTGGCGAGGCTCCAGTCCCCCGGACCGGCGGCGAGCCGGGCGGCGACCTCGCGCTGCATCAGCAGCACCGCCCTCCGCGGTGGCGACTCCGCCTCCAGCAGCCGCTGCAGCAGCGCCCCGGTGATGTTGTAGGGGATGTTGCCGGCCGCCAGGTACCCGGGGGCGAGGCCGAGCTCGACGGCGCCGGTGCGCAGCGCGTCGCCGTGGACCGCCTCGACGTTGGGATGCCGGTGCTGGGTGATCGCCAGAGCGCGGATGCAGGCCTCGTCGAGCTCGACCGCGAGCACCCGCGCGGCGCGACGGCACAGCGCCGAGGTGAGGGTGCCGATCCCCGGCCCGATCTCGTACACCTCGTCCTCGGGCCCGGGATCGAGGGCGTCGACGAGCCGCTCCACCACCTCGCGGTCGACCAGGAGGTTCTGGCCGAGGCGGCGCTTCAGACCGAGGCCGGCACGGCGCGCGACGGCGAGCGCGGTCCCCGGATTGCAGAGGTCGAGCTCGGCGGTGGCGTCGGCGGTGACGGCTGTGGCCCCGGCGGTCATCCGGCCGGCTGCCGGCGGCCACCGAGGTGGTCGCCGCCGCCGGGGTCGGGGAGGCCGAAGAGCCGGCGCGAGGTGGCGGTCGCGCTCCGCGCCACCGCCGCCGCGGTCTCGCCACGAAGGCCGGCGACTGCGGTGGCGGTGGCGGCGACGTAGGCGGGCTGGTTGGGCCGGCCGCGGTGGGGCACCGGCGCCAGGAAGGGCGCGTCGGTCTCGACCACGTAGCCGCCCTCGCCGACGGTGCGGGCGGCGTCGCGGATCCCGTCGGTCCGCGGATAGGTGACCGTGCCCGCGAACGAGCAGACCATCCCCAGCCCGGCGGCGGTGCGGGCGAGGGCGGCGTCACCGCTGAAGCAGTGGAGGACGCCACGGTCGGCGTGGTCGCCGGCGCCGAAGGCGTCGCGGAGCTCGGCGACGACGTCGTCGTGGGCGTCGCGGTCGTGGACCACGATCGGCTTGGCGTGGGCGGCGGCGAGCTCGAGCATCAGCCGCAGCGAGCGCCGCTGCACCTCCGGCTCGACCTCGTGGTAGCCGGGACGCCAGTACCAGTCGAGGCCGATCTCGCCGACGGCGACGGCGCGGGGATGGCGGAGCATCTCCTCGAGGCTGCGGAGCTGGGCGGCGTCGGGCGGCGCCTTCTCGTGGGGATGCCAGCCGACCGTGAAGAACACCCCGGGGAGGCGCTCGGCGAGCTCGCGGTTGCGGTCGCTGTCCTCGACGTTGAGGCCCACGGAGACGATCTGCTCGACCCCCGCGGCCGCCGCCGCCTCCAGCGCCTCGTCGAGCATCCCCCGCTCGTCGAGGAGGACGAGGTGGCAGTGGGTGTCGACCAGGCGGAGGGGCTCCTCGATCATCCGGCGACCATGTCCGGCTCTCGGTCGAGCCGGGGGAAGAGGATGGCGCCCACCCCCACCGGCGCCCCCGGGGTGAGCGCCGGCCAGGTGACCAGCCCGGCGCCGGCGCCGGGCTCGAGGCCGACGCCGAGGTCGGCGGCCACCGCCGCGGTGGCCCGGGGCAGGGTGGGATGGAGCAGCAGGGTGCTCACCCGGATCGCCTCGAGCAGGCTGCCCAGCACCGTGCCCAGCCGGGGGTCGCCGGTCTTGGACATGGTCCAGGGGGCGGTCTCGTCGATGTACTTGTTGGCCCGGGCCACCAGCCGGCGAGCCTCGGCGAGGGCGCCGCTGAGGTCGAGGCGCTCCATCGCCGCCTCATGGGCGGTCACCACCTCGGCGGCGACCGCGGCCAGCTCCGAGTCGATCAGCTCGGCGGCGCCGGGCTCGGGCACCCGGCCCTCGAAGTACCGGGCCACCATCTTCTCGGTGCGGGACACCAGGTTTCCGTAGTCGTTGGCCAGATCGGCGTTGTAGCGGTCGACGAAGGTCTCCATCGAGACGTCGCCGTCGCGGTCGAAGGGCACCTCGGCCATGAGCACGTAGCGCACCGCGTCGCTGCCGAACCGGGTCACCAGGTCGAAGGGGTCGATCCGCACCCCGGTCGACTTGCTCATCTTGCGGCCGCCGAGGGTGACGAAGCCGTGGGCGTGCACCCTCCGGGGCAGCGGCAGCCCGGCGGCGAGCAGCATCGCCGGCCACATCACGGTGTGGAAGCGGGTGATGTCCTTGCCGATGATGTGGACGTCGGCGGGCCAGAAGCGTTCGAAGTCCTCGCCGTCGGGGTAGCCGATCCCGGTGACGTAGGAGAGCAGCGCGTCGAACCAGACGTAGACCACCTGCTCGGGGTCGAAGGGCAGCGGGAAGCCCCAGTGGGAGAAGCCGCGGGAGATGCTGATGTCGTCGAGGCCACCGCGGATGACGTTGAGGATCTCGTTGCGCCGGGGCTCCGGGGTGAGGAAGCCGGGGTTGGCCTCGAAGTGCTCGAGCAGCGCCTGCTGGAAGGCGCTGAGGCGGAAGAAGTAGTTCTCCTCCTTCACCCACTCGACGGGGCGGCCGTGCACCGGGCAGTTCCCGTCGACCAGCTGCTTGTCGGTGTAGAACTGCTCGCAGGAGGGGCAGAACCAGGCCTCGTAGGGCCCCCTGTAGATGTGGCCGCCGTCGTACATCGCCTGCATGAAGCGGTCGGTGCTGCGCCGGTTCGCGTCGCTGCTGGTGCGCACGTAGGCGGTGTACTCGACGTCGAGGGCGGCGAACGCCCGCTGGAAGACCTCCGCCTGCCGGAGCGAGAACTCCTCGGGGTCGAGGCCCTGCTGCTGCGCCGCCCGCTCCACCGACTGGCTGTGCTCGTCGCTGCCCACGGTGAAGCGGACGTCCCGGCCGCGCAGCCGGTGATGGCGGCGCACCATGTCGCAGCCGATCTTCTCGTAGGCGTGCCCGAGGTGGGGATTGCCGTTGACGTAGTCGATGGCGGCGGTGAGGTAGAAGCGGGAGGGGGACGTCATGCTGCGTGGGTTCCCACATCTGAGCCGCCCACCAGCACGGTGCACTCGCCGCGTGGGGGGGTGGCGGTGAAGAGCGCCGCCAGCTGCTCGGCGGTGCCGGTGTGCAGGGTCTCGTGGCGCTTGGTGAGCTCTCGGGCGACGACCACCTCGCGGGCGCCCAGCAGCGGGGCGAGCGTGGCCAGGGTGCGGGCGAGGCGGAAGGGGGATTCGAGGAAGGCCAGGGTACGCCCACCGTCGAGGGCGGCGCCGACCGTCCGGGTCAGCTTGCCCGGGGTGCGGGGCAGGAACCCGAGGAAGACGAACCCGCCGCCCCCCAGCCCGCTGGCCGAGATCGCCGCGGTCACCGCCGAGGCGCCGGGCACCGGGACCACCGCGTGGCCCGCCTCCCGGGCGGCCCGCACCAGCAGCGACCCGGGGTCGCTGATCGCCGGAGTGCCCCCGTCGGTGACCAGGGCGAGGTTCTCGCCGGCGTTGAGCCTGGCCACCAGCCCGGGCACCCGGCGCCGCTCGTCGAAGGCCGGCAGGGAGAGCACCCGCTTCTCCCCGATGCCATGGGCGGTGAGCAGGGCGCGGGTGCGGCGGCTGTCCTCGGCGACCACCACGTCGCACTCGCGCAGGGTGCGCAGCGCCCTCAGCGTGATGTCCTCGAGGTTGCCGATCGGCGTCGCCACCACCGACAGGGTGCTCACCGTCCCCAGTCCCTGGGGTAGCGGAAGTCGCGGTCGATGGTGCGTGCGCTGAGCTTGGCGATCAGCGGCAGCCGGCGCTTGTACTGGTTGTCGCGCAGCCGCCGGCCGACGAGGTCCATGAACTCGTCGTCGAATCCGAGCACGCGCAGCTCCTCCCGGGTCCGGCGCTCGTCGACCAGATGGTAGAGGAGCATGTCGACCACCGCGTACTGGAAGCCCAGCTCCTGCTCGTCCGACTGGCCCTCCCAGAGGTCGGCGCTGGGCGGCTTCTCGACCACCCGCCGGGGGAGGTCGAGCGCCCGCGCCATCGCGAACACCTGGGTCTTGTAGAGGTCGCCGAGGGGGTTGAGGGCGTGCGCCATGTCGCCGTGGATGGTCCCGTAGCCGAGCAGCAGCTCGGTCTTGTTCGAGGTGCCGATCACCAGCGCGCGGTGGGCCCACGACATGTCGTAGAGGATGCTCATCCGCTCCCGGGCCATCTTGTTGCCGCGGCGGCCGCGGTCGGCGTCGGGGAACTGCTCGAAGTAGGCGTCGACCTGGGGCGAGATGTCCGCCACCACCGGCTCGGCGAGGCCCAGGTGGGAGGCGACGGTGCGGGCGTCGGCCTCGGACTGGGGGCTGCTGGAGCGGTAGGGCATGATCACCGGCACCACCTGCTCCGGCCCCAGGGCGCGGGCGGCGAGCGCCGCCACGAGGGCCGAGTCGACGCCGCCGCTCAGGCCGAGGACGACCCGGTCGAACCCGACCTTGCCCACCTCGTCACGGATGAAACCCAGGAGGATCTCGGTGACGACGTCGGTGTCAATCGAGAGTGCGTCGGCGGCGGAGACGGTCTGACTCATTGTCGATGAGATCCGGGCGCTCGTCGCGCAGCAGCGGGTAGGAGATGCGCACCCGGCGAAGGGTGCCGAGGTCGAGACGATGCCACATCAGCGTCTCCTCGGAGCCCAGCGGCTCGGCCAGCGGCGCCCCCTGGGGTCCGACCACCCGCGATCCGCCCCAGAAGCCGACCCCGTCCTCGAAACCCACGCGGTTGCAGTAGACCAGGTAGGAGGTGAAGAGCTGGGCATAGGTCCGGGTCATGCTGTCGTAGCTGAGGGCGGTGCCCAGTGCCGCCCCCTGGACGATGCCGCGGCCGGGCGACGCCGAGGGGCAGAGGAACAGGTCCACCCCCTGGCGGGCCAGCAGGGCGGCCGCGCCGGGGTGCCACATGTCCTCGCAGATCAGCGCCCCCGCTCGCCAGGGACGGCGCGGGGCGGCTGCGGTGAGCGGCGCCTCGAAGGCGCGGAGCCGGTCGCCGGCGGCGAGGTAGCGGTGCTCGTCGAAGAGCCCGTAGGTTGGCAGGTAGCACTTGCGGTGCACGTGCACCGCGCGCCCGCCGCTGAGGTAGACGGCGGCGTTGTGGAAGCGAGCGTCCTCGCTCTCGAGCACGAGGCCGACGACCGCGTCGATGCCGGTGCAGGCGGCGGCGAGCTCGGCCAGCTGGGGGGCGTCGCCGCGCAGGGCCACGTCGGGCACCAGGTCCTTGAGGAAGTAGCCGGTGAGCGACAGCTCGGGGAAGACCACGAGGTGGCCGCCGCCGCGGCGGACGTCGTCGATGATGGCGAGGTGGCGCTCGAGGTTCGCGGCCACGTCACCCAGCCTCGGCGCGATCTGGGCGAGGGCCACGACCACGTCGCCCTCCTGCGCCTCGACCATCTCCCGGGAGGCCTGGGGGGCGTCGTCGGGGACCCCGCGCCGGGGGGCGAGGCTGTCCTCCGCCCGGGTCCCCATCTGGATCACGAACTCGGGGGAGTCGGGGGAGTCGCCGCCGTCCGGGCCGCCGACATCGCTCATGCGGCGTCGTCCCGGCCCGATGGCACCGCCTCCTCGAGCAGGCCGCGCGCCCGCGCCGCCTCGGGCACCCGGCCGGTGGCCACGAAGTCCTCGACGACCATCGGCACCCCGGCGGCGGGCTCGCGCACCACCAGCGCCTCGGGGAGTGCGCGCAGGAAGGTGGGGCCGTAGGCGCGGCTGTCGAGGCGCGGGTCGCAGAGCACCACCGCGCCGCGGTCGGCGGTGCGCCGGATCAGCCGCCCGAAGCCCTGGCGGAGGCGCAGCACCGCGGTGGGCAGCGCCAGCTCGGCGAAGGGGTCGCGGAGGAGCGCGCCCCGGGCTGCCACCAGCGGGTCGGACGGGACCGGGAACGGGAGCTTGGCGATGATCACGCAGCTGAGGGCGTCACCGGGGATGTCGATGCCCTCCCAGAAGGAGGTGGTGCCGAGCAGCACGCTCCGCGTGTTCTTGACGAAGCTGGACAGAACCTGGCGGCGGGTGCCGTCGAGCCCCTGGCCGAGCACGGCGATGCCCTGGGCCTCCATGCGGGTGGCCAGCAGCGCGTGCACGTTGCGCAGCGGCGCGTAGCCGGTGAAGAGCACCAGGGTGCGGCCGCCCAGGCGGGTGGCCACCCCGGCGGTGAGGTCGGCGAGGGCGACGGAGTGGGCGGGGTCGTCGTGCGCGGGCACGTCGGTGGCGAGCACGCAGAGCGCCTGGGAGAGGAAGTCGAAGGGCGAGGGCAGCACCAGCGCGTCCGCCCCCTCCCCCAGCCCGGTGCGGGCCCGGACGAAGTCGACCGAGCCACCCACCGAGAGCGTCGCCGAGGTGAGGATGGTCGCGTCGGCGCGGTCGAAGACGCCGCCGGCGAGCAGGTCGCCGACCTCCAGCGGCGCCTCGTGGAGCTCGGCCTGCTCGGCGCSGAGCTCGAGCCAGCGGACGCTGTCGGCGGCGGGGGTGCAGAGCACCCGGTCGACCACCGCGGCCGCCTCCTCCACGGTGGCGGCGGCGAGCTCGAGCTCCTCGTCGGCCCGATCCGGCTGGGGGAGCAGCCCGAGCTGCAGCGCGCCGCCGCCCTGGGCGGCGCGGAGCGCGGCCGCCGCCTCCCGGAGCCGGGCCCGGGCGAGGATCGCGGAGCGCTCCAGGATCGCGAAGCCGGGTCCGCCGCGGACCGGCTCGGTGAGTCCGAGGGTGGCGTTGCCGGGATGCTCGATCCCCAGGGTGGCGGTGACGAAGCCCTTGACGTCGCCGAAGAGCCGCTGGGTGGCCTCGCGGGCGCGGGCGAGCGCCGGCGCCGGCTCGCCCTCGCCCTCCTGGCGGAGGCGGTCGAGGACCGCGAGCACCCCGGCGGCGCGGAGCTCATGGCCGAGCTGCCGGGTGGCCGCCTCCTCGAGCCGGTGGGCCTCGTCGACGACCAGCGCCGAGTAGGGGGTGAGCACCGTGCCCTGGCGCTCGGCGTCGGCGAGCAGCAGGGCGTGGTTGGTGATCACCAGGTCGGCGTCGGCGGCCGCCCGCCGGGCCGCCACCATGAAGCAGCGGCCGTCGCGCCAGTTGGCGCAGGCGCCTCCCAGGCAGTCGCCGGTCTCCGACTGCACCCGCTCCCACAGCGCCTCCTCGGAGCCGGCCAGGCGCAGTTCGGCGCGGTCGCCGGTCGCGGTCTGGGCCAGCCAGCAGAGCAGCTTCAGCTTGAAGCGCAGCGTCTCCAGGGAGAGCCCGTGGCCGCCGTGGTCGGGGGTGGCGAGGAACCGCTCCCACCGGCGCAGCGACAGGTAGTGCTGGCGGCCCTTGAGGACAGCATGCTCGACCGGCGTGCCGAGCAGCGCCGACACGGTGGCGAGCTCGCGGTCGGCGAGCTGCTCCTGCAGGGTGATGGTGTGGGTGGCCACCACCGCGCGCCGTCCGGTGTTCCGCGCCCAGAGGGCGAGCGGCACCAGGTAGGCGAGCGACTTCCCGGTGCCGGTGCCGGCCTCGACCATCAGACGTCCCGAGCGCTCCAGGGTCTGGGCCACCGCCCGGGCCATCTGCAGCTGCGACTCGCGGTACTCGTAGCCCTCGCCCATGGCCAGCGGGCCGGAGGGGCCGAGCAGCTCCGCCGCCTCCTCGGCGAGCGGCCGGCCGGACCCGGCCCCGGCGGTCGCGGGGGCCATCCGGACCCCGGAGAGGCCGCGGCTGCGCCCCGAGCCCACCCGCCACGCCCGGGCGGCGGCGCCGCCGCCCTCGACCACCTCGGCGAGGAAGTCATGGAGCGGGCCGCGGACCGGCGCCACCAGCTCCCGCATCGTCGCCAGCAGCCCCTCGGGGAGCGACTCGGCGACCTCGACGAGGTGGGTGAAGAGCAGCCGGGTGGCCTCCGCGTCGCTGCCGGCGCGATGGGGGCGCAGGTGCTCGATGTCGAGCGCCCGGCTGAGCAGCGGCAGGCTGTGGCTGGCGGCGAGCGGCAGCAGGATGCGGGCGAGCTCGAGGGTGTCGAGCACGGTGCGGCCGGCGAAGGCGCCCGGCACCAGGGCGGCGCAGAAGGCGAGGTCGAAGGCGGCGCCGTGGGCGACCAGGCGGGCGCCGTCGCAGAACTCGGCGAGCTGGGCCGCCCCCTCCACTCCGGAGGGCGCGCCGCTGACGTCGGCGTCGCCGAGCCCGGTCAGCCGCTGCACCGCCAGGGGGACGGGGACGCCGGGGTCGACGAGCACCTCGAGGCGGTCGACCACCCGCAGGTCGCGGCCGAAGCGCACCGCCGCGATCTCGATGATCCGGTCGCTCCGGGGGGACAGACCGGTGGTCTCGAGGTCGAATGCGACGAAGTCGGCTGCTGGCACGGTGCGGCGATTGTACGTTCGGGTCCGGATCGAGCTTGGCGGATAGACTCCACGGCCTCGTGTCCAGTGCTGTCCCCTCCGCCCAGCCGTTCCCGGTGACCCCGTCGGGCGCCGGCGATGTGGTGGTGCTCCGCTTCGCCTCCACCGCCGCCGAGCGGGGCGCCGTCGAGGAGTGGCTGGGACGCGAGCGCCCCCGGCTCGGCGATCGGGTCGCCCTCCTCGACGCCGACGACGCCACCCTCGGCGCTCGGCTCGTCCAGGCCGCCGACGACCCGCGGGTGGTGCCGGTCCGGGTGACCTGGATGCCCCGGGAGGGCGCCGGCGGCGAGCGCGGCGCGGGGCTCGCCGGCCTGCTCGAGCACACCCGCATCCTCCGCCGCGACCCCGGCCGGCGCCGGGTCGTCGCCGGCGACCCGGCCACGGTCAGCGCCCTGCGGACCCGCTTCGAGGCGAGCACGAGCGGCGGTGGCGGCGAGGAGTTCGCCGGCTTCGTGCGCCGCCAGGCGGTGCTCACCCTGGAGCGCGCCGAGCGGCGGCTGCTCGGCGATCGCTACAAGGTGCCGCGGCTGGTCGGCGACGAGATCACCTCCAGCGCCCGCTTCCGCGAGCGGGTCGGCGCGCTCGGCGCCCGGCTGGACCGCCCCGAGGCGGAGGTGCTCGCCGAGGCCACCGGGTACCTCGAGGAGATGGCGGCGAGCTCCAGCCGGCTGGCCATCGACACCTGGGAGCAGCTGGTCCGGGTCGCGCTGCGCGGCCACACCATCGACGTCGACGCCGCCCGGCTGGAGGAGCTGCGCGAGCTCGGCCGCCACCGCGCGCTGGTCTTCCTCCCCAGCCACCGCTCCTACGTGGACCCGCTGGTGCTGCGCACCGCGCTCCACGAGCACGGCTTCGCCCCCAACCACGTGCTCGGCGGGGTCAATGTGGCCTTCTGGCCGGTCGGCCCCCTGGCGCGGCGCAGCGGCTACGTGTTCATCCGCCGCAGCATCCGGGACAACCCCGTCTACAAGCTCACGCTCCGGGAATACGTCGGCTACCTGGTGCGCAAGCGCTTCAACCTGGAGTGGTACATCGAGGGCGGGCGCAGCCGCACCGGCAAGCTCCAGCCGCCGCGGCTGGGGCTGCTCGCCTACCTGGTCGAGGCGGTGATGGAGGGCGCCGCCGACGACGTGCTCCTGGTGCCCACGTCGATCGTGTACGAGCACCTGCCCGAGGTCGGCGCCATGGCCGCCGAGGGCACCGGGGGAGCCAAGCAGCGCGAGGGGTTCGGCTGGTTCCTCCACTACATGCGCCAGCAGTCGAGCAGCCGCAGCGTGGTCCACCTCCGCTTCGGCGACCCGCTCTCGCTGCGCGAGGGGCTGGAGACGAGCAGCAATGGCAGCCGGGCCGGCCACGCCGTCGAGAAGCTGGCGTTCGAGGTGCTCCACCGGATCAACCGGGCCACCCCGGTGACCGCCCCCTCGCTGGTCACCCTCGCCCTGCTCGGCGCCGAGGACCGGGCGCTCACCCTCGACGAGGTGCGCGCCAGCATGGTGCCGCTCTCCGGCTACGTCGAGCGCCGCGGCCTCCCCACCACCGAGGGGGCGACCTCCACCGAGCCCCGGGCGGTGCGCCGCGCGCTCGAGGCGCTGCAGCGCCAGGGGCTCGCCGACCGCTTCGCCGAGGGCGTCGAGCCGGTCTGGCGGGTGGCCCCCTCCCGCCACCTCGAGGCCGCCTTCTACCGCAACGGCATCGCCCACTTCTTCGTCAACCGGGCCCTGGTGGAGCTGATCGTGGTGCGGGCGAGCGAGGAGCGCCTCGAGGACCCCGTCCTCGGCGCCTGGGCGGAGGCGCTGCGGCTGCGCGACCTCCTGAAGTTCGAGTTCTTCTTCGCCGGCAAGGCGGCCTTCGCCCAGGAGCTGCGCGACGAGCTCGCCGTCTTCGACCCGGCGTGGGAGCAGCGCGCGGGCGACCCCGAGGCGATCCTGGAGCGGCTCACCGGCTCCCACCTCTACCTCGCCCACCGCATCATCCGCCCCTACGTCGAGGCCTACCTGGTGGTCGCCGAGCGGCTCGCCGCCCGCGATCCCCGCGAGCCGGTCGAGGAGCGGGCCTTCCTCCGCGAGTGCCTCGGCGCCGCCCGCCAGCAGCGCCTGCAGCAGCGGCTGCACAGCCCTGAGGCGATCTCCACCGAGCTGTTCCGCACCGGCCTCGCCCTCGCCGCCAACCGCGACCTCGTCCATCCCGGCCGCGAGGCCGTCGCCGAGGGCCGCCGCGCCCTCGCCGCCGAGCTCGGCACCGTGGTGCGCCGGCTCGAGAGGATCCGCGACCTGGCGCAGCGGGCGCCGCAGGGGTCGCCGACGTGAGCGGGCTGCAGGCGCGCATCGCCGAGGTGGAGAAGGCGCCGGCGGGGCCCGGCGTCGGTGCCTTCTTCGACTTCGACGGCACCCTGATCGCCGGCTACTCGGCGACCGTCTTCTACCTCGACCGGCTGCTCAAACGGCAGGTGAGCCCGCGGGAGCTGGCCAGCACCCTCATCGCCGGTGCCGAGATGAGCCTGCGCGGGGCCGATGTCACCGGGCTGATGCGGCTCGCCGCCCAGGCGATGGCGGGGCACTCCGAGGACGAGCTCACCGAGCTGGGCGAGCGCCTCTTCGTGCAGCGCATCGCCGGCATGGTCTACCCGGAGGCGCGCGCCCTGGTCCGCGCCCACCAGCGCGCCGGCCACACCCTGGTGCTGGCCTCGTCGGCGACCCGCTACCAGGCGGGGCCGCTGGCCGAGGACCTCGGCTTCGACCACCTGCTCTGCTCGCAGGTCGAGGTGGAGCGCGGCATCATCACCGGCAACCTGCAGGGCGACGTGCTCTGGGGCGAGGGCAAGGCGCGCGCGGTCCGCGAGCTCGCCGCGCGCGGCGACCTCGACCTCGACGCCAGCTACGGGTACGCCAACGGCGACGAGGACGTGCCCTTCCTCGAGACCGTGGGCAATCCCCGCCCGCTCAATCCCCAGGACGGGTTGCGGCGGACGGCGATGCGCCGGGGCTGGCCGGTGGTGAGCTTCGCCAGCCGTGGCCGGCCCGGCGCCGAGCAGCTGCTCCGCACCGGGGCGGCGCTCACCGGGCTCGCCGCCGCCGGGGCGGTGGGCGTCGGGCTCGGGCTGCTCAACGGCAGCCGTCGCCAGGCCGCCAACCTGGCGACGTCGGTGGGGTCGGACGTCGCCCTGGCGCTCGCCGGGGTGCAGCTGCGCATCACCGGGGAGGAGCACCTCTGGAGCCACCGGCCCGCGGTGTTCGTCTTCAACCACCAGAGCTCGATGGACGTGCCCATCGTCGCCAACCTGGTCCGCCGCGACCTCACCGGGGTGGCCAAGAAGGAGGCGTCGCGCGACCCCCGCTTCGCCCTCCTCGGCCTCGTCGCCGGGGTCGCCTACGTCGACCGGGGCAACACCGAGCAGGCCCGGGCCGCGCTCGCCCCCGCGGTGGAGAAGCTCCGCTCCGGCGTCTCCCTCGCGATCGCACCCGAGGGCACCCGGTCGGTGACCCCGCGGCTGGGCCGCTTCAGGAAGGGCGCCTTCCACGTGGCGATGCAGGCCGGGGTCCCGATCGTGCCGATCGTCATCCGCAACGCCGGCGAGGTGATGTGGCGCGGCTCCTTCCTGGTCCGGCCCGGCACCGTCGACGTCACCGTCCTCCCCCCCATCCCCACCCGGGACTGGCGGGTCGAGGACCTCCCCGGTCACGTCGCCGACCTCGAGCGCCGCTACCGCGAGACCCTCGACGACTGGCCCGACGGGCGCCGCGAGCTGCCCGGCCGCGCCGGGCGTCGCCCGGCGGCGCGGGTCGAGGTGGCGGTGGAGCCGCCGGCCGGAAACGGGGCCGCCGCCCCGGTCAGGCGTAGAGCGACTCGATCTCCGCGGCGTACTTCTCGGCGATCGGCCGGCGCTTCAGCTTCATCGTCGGAGTGAGCTCGTCGCCCCCGGGCTCCCAGGCCACGGGGAGCACGGCGAAGCGCTTGATCTGCTCGACCCGGGACAGCCGCTGGTTGGCGGCCGCGACCGCCTCTTCGAGCGCGGCGCGCACCCGCCGGTCGGCGGCCAGCGCGTCCAGGGTGGCGCCGTCCAGGCCCTGGGCGGACGCCCAGACGGCGGCGCCGTCGGGGTCGAGCACCAGCAGCGCGGTGTTGTAGGGGCGGCGGTCGCCGATGCAGACGGCCTGGCCGATCAGCGGGCTGGCGGTCTTCAGGGCGCCCTCGATGTTGGCCGGCGACATGTTCTTGCCGGCGGCGTTGATGATCAGCTCCTTCTTCCGGTCGACGATGCTGATGTAGCCCTCGGCGTCGATGGTGGCGATGTCGCCGGTGTGCAGCCAGCCCTCGGAGTCGATCGCCTCGGCGGTCTTCTCGGGCTCGTTGCGGTAGCCCCGCATCACCGTCTCGCCGCGAACCAGCAGCTCGCCGTCCTCCGCCAGGCACACCTCGACCCCGCTCAGCGCCACCCCGACGGTGCCGATGCGGGCCCGACCGGGGACGTTGATGGTGCCGCAGCACGAGACCTCGAACATCCCCCAGAGCTCGAGGATGGGCAGGCCGAGGGCGGCGAAGTACTCGAGCAGCTCGGTGGCGATCGGAGCCGCCCCCGAGACCAGCCAGCGGGCCCGGTCGAGGCCGAGGCGTTCGCGCAGCGGGGTGAGCACCAGCTCGTCGGCCCGGCTGCACTCGCCGAGCAGCGCCGGATCGGGACCGGGCCCCTCGCCGTTGATCTCCGCCTGCTCGGCGCGCACCCGGCGCAGCCCGCAGTCGATCGCCCAGCGCATCGCCCGGCGGCGCTCCTCGTCCGGGTTGGTGGCGATCGCCGCCTCCAGCCCGGCGTGGAGCCGCTCCCAGACCCGGGGCACCGCGTCCCAGATCGTGGGACGAACCTCGGGGAGCGCGGCGCCGACCGCGCGCGGGTCGGGGCACGCGGTGACCTCCACGCCGAAGGCCATCCCGCTGTAGTGGGCCGCCCAGCGGTCGGCGATGTGCGCCGAGGGCAGGTAGGAGACGGTGCGGTCGTCGGGGAGCACGGGCAGCAGCGCGGAGGTGGCGCGCAGCTGGGCGAGCATGTTCGCGTGGGTGATCTCCACCCCCTTGGGAGGGCCGGTGGTGCCCGAGGTGTAGATGAGGGTCAGCAGGTCCCGGGGCCCGACCCGCCGCCAGGCCGCCTCGAGGTCGAGGCCGCCGTCGCCGTCCGCCTCCAGCGGCGCCAGCGCCACCGTGCCCTCGGGGGCGCCGTCGACGCAGACGACGTGCTCGACGCCCGAGCTCGCGGCGGCGGCGCGCACGGTCTCGGCGAACCGCGCCTCGCAGAGGGCCACGCGGGCGCCGGCGTTGCGGAGAAGGTAGGCGATCTGCTCGGCGGGCAGGTGTTGTACACGGAGAAGGGCGCGGCGCCGAGGTGCATCGCCGCGGTGTCGCAGAGGTTGAACTCGGGGCGGTTGGTCATCATCAGCGCCACGGTGTCGCCGTGGCGCACCCCGAGCCGGTGCAGCGCGGCGGCGATGCGGGCCACCCGCGCCGCGTACTCGCCCCAGGTGATGCGGGTGCCGCTGCCGGCGCTGCGCAGCGCCACCGCGTCGGGGCGCGCCGCGGCGGTGCGCTGGAAGGCCTCGCAGAGGCTGGGCACGTCGAGTGCGCTCATGGTCTCGCCTCCCCTCCATCGGTGTGGGCGTCGAGCCAGCCGGTGACGTCGGCGAGCACCTCGGTCTGCTCCGGCTCGTTGAGGATCTCGTGGAAGAGCCCGTCGTGGATCCTGAGGGTTCGATCGGCCGAGCCGGCGCGCTCGTGCACCATCCGGCTGCCCGCCACCGGGACGATGGCGTCGGCGCCCCCGTGCATCACCAGCAGCGGCAGCCGCAGCGCCGGCACCGCCGCGGGGAAGCCGTCGGCGGCGGCGGACATCTCCGCGAGGGTGCGCGCCGGCAGCTTCCCGTGGAAGACCAGCGGATCCTCGCGGTAGGCGCGCACCACCGCCGGGTCGCGGCTGAGCAGGGCGGGGTCGACGGCGAGCACCCCCAGCGCGGGCGCGACCCGGGAGAGGATGCGCACCACCACCTTGAGCGCCGCCGGCGCGTCGAGCTGCGCCACCGCTCCGGAGAGCAGCAGGCCCTCGAGCCGCTGCTGGTGCCGCAGCGCGTAGCCGAGGGCGATGCAGCCGCCCATGCTGTGGCCGAGCAGGAACACGGGGCGGCCGGGGTGACGGGAGCCGGCCAGCGAGACGAACGCGTCGAGGTCGGCGACCACGTGGCCGATGCGGTCGACCAGGGCGCGGCGGCCGGTGGAGCGGCCGTGGCCACGGTGGTCGAGGGCGTGCACGGCGTACCCGGCCGCGACCAGCTGCGCGGCGACGTGGGCGTAGCGGCCGGAGTGCTCGCCGGCGCCGTGGGCGATCACCACCACCGCCCGGGGCTCGGCCTCGGGCAGCCACGCCTGCCAGAAGATGTCGACACCCTCGCCGCCGGCGAGGCGTCCCTCAACGTGCTCCACTCTCAGCCTCCGGTCTTCGGTGCCAGCGCCAGCACCTCGGCGAGCCCCCCGCCGAGGCACTCGAGGAAGCGGTCGACGTCGGTGACCGCGGCGGCGTCGCAGTTGACGCCGATACAGCAGGTGTCGACGTGGGAGACCAGCCCGGTCATCACCGCGCAGCCGGGCAGCGGTCCGAAGGGGTACATGCGCTCGATTCGCGCCCCGGCGATGTAGACCGGGTAGGGGATGCCGGGGACGTTGCTCGCCTGCAGGTCGAGGCCGCCGGTCTGGGCCGCGTACCAGCGGGTGATCAGCGGCGTCGGCACCAGGTTGAGGGCGGGGGCGAGCAGCCCCAGGGCGTCGGCGGCGGGTTCGGCGCGGGCGCCGAGGACGAACTCGTGGACCAGCCGGATCCGCTCGGCGGGGTCGGGCTCGCCCACCGGCGCCGCCAGCCGCGCCCCGGCGAACCGGTTCCCGCCCATCGGATGGTCGTCGCGGCGCAGGCTGATCGGCATCGCCATCGGCAGCTCGTCGACGGCCACCCCGAAGTGCTCGTGGTAGCGCCGGAAGCCGCCGAGGATGGCTGCGACGTAGGCGTCGCCGAGGGTGCCGGCTGCGGCACGGCCGGCGGCGCGGAGCGCGTCCACCCCGCACTCGAGGGCGCCGAAGCGCCAGGAGCGGCTGCGCCCGCGGAGCAGCGGCGAGGAGGGCGCCGGCGGCGGCGCCAGCACCCGCTGCAGCGAGCGGCCGAAGCGCAGCGCGCCGCCGACGGCGTCGACCGGGTCGGTGGCCAGCCGTCCGAGCGCGACCACCCCCGAGCCGAGGTGGCGGCCCGCCTCGGAGGGCGCCGCCCGCAGCCGGCGCCGCACCTGGCCGCCGAGCACCGACATCGGGGTGATCCGCTCCGGCTCCGGCGGCGGCGGCATCGGCTTCCGCGGCGAGGGCTCACGGCGGCGGCTGTGGAGCAGGCTGAGCAGCTGGATTCCGCCCATCCCGTCGGTCACGCTGTGGTGGATCTTGAACACGTAGGCGGCGCCGCCGCCCTCCAGCCCCTCGATCAGCAGCGCCTCCCAGAGCGGCCGGGCCCGGTCGAAGGGGGTCATCGACATCTGCTCGGCGAGCTCGAGCACCTGGGCGAGGGTCCCGGGCCGGGGCACCCGGGCGCGGCGCAGGTGGTAGTGGAGGTCGAAGTCGGGATCGGTGGCCCAGGCCGGTGCGCCGAGATGCAGCGGCGGCTCGACCACCCGCTGGCGCGCCCGCGGCACCAGCCGGGTGCCCCACTCGTGGGCCGCCACCAGCCGCCGCCAGTCGGGAGCGCGGTCGAGGACGTCGACCACGGTCATCGGCGAGCGCAGCCGGGGGTCGCTCTCGGCCCGCCACATCAGCGCCTCGAACGGGCTCATCTCGCCGGCGGCGCCCCACGCCGCGGCGGCCTCCCAGGCCTCCTCGTTGCTCTGCGGGAGGGCGGCGCGGACCAACGCTCAGCCCGCCGCCAGCTCGGTGGTGGGCCTCCGCCGCATCAGCCCGCGAAAGGCCTCCTCGGGGCTGCGACCCTCGTTGACCACCATGTGGACCTCGTGGGCGATGGGCACCTCGACGCCGTGCGCGGCGGCCAGCTCGATCACCACCCGCGAGGTCCTGACCCCCTCGGCGACCATCTTCATCTCGCCGGTCACCTCCGCGATCGAGCGTCCCCTGGCCAGCTCCACCCCGACCCGGCGGTTGCGACTCTGCGGGCTCATGCAGGTCGCGAGCAGGTCGCCCATGCCGGCGAGCCCGGCGAAGGTGTGCCGCTCACCGCCCATCGCCACCCCGAGACGGGTGAGCTCGGCGAGGCAGCGGGAGATCACCAGGGCGAGGGTGTTGTCGCCGGTGCCCAGGCCGGAGGCCATGCCAGCGGCGATGGCGAAGACGTTCTTCAGCGCTCCGGCGATCTCGGCGCCGCAGACGTCGGTGCCGGTGTAGACGCGGAACAGGGTGCTGCGGAAGATCTCCTGGAGGGCGGCGGCGACACGCAGGTCGGGCATCGCCACCAGCGTCGCGGCGGCGTAGCCGTCGAGGATCTCGCGGGCGAGGTTGGGCCCGGCGAGCACCCCGGCCGGGTGGCCGGGCAGAACCTCCGCGATCACCTCGGTCATCCGCGCCCGGGTGCCCTGCTCCAGCCCCTTGCTGAGGCTGATCACCGGGACCCAGGGTCGCAGGTGCGGGGCGGCAAGCTCCAGCACCTCGCGGAAGCCGTGGCTGGGCACCGCCATCACCAGCACGTCCGCCTCGCCCACCGCCTCGTCGAGGGCGGCGGTGGCCCCCAGCCCGGGGTCGAGGACGCGGTCGGGAAGGTAGGCCTGGTTGGTGTGCTCGGAGGCGATCTCCTCCGCCACCTCCGGGCGGCGCGACCAGATCGTCGTGGGGTTGCGCCGCGCCACCATCGAGGCCACGGTCGTGCCCCACGACCCCGCCCCCACCACCGCCACGCCGGGCTGGCGGCTCACGGCGAGGTCGCCGCCACGTCGCTCCGGGCATAGGCGCCGCGGTAGCGCTCGGGGACGAGCTCGGCGATCCGCTCCATGATCCAGTCGGCGCTCTCCTGGTGGCCGATCCCGTCGGGCAGGTGCACCGGCGCGCCGTAGCGGACGTGCACCTCGGCGCGCCGGGGAATCACCACCCCCTTCGGCAGCGCCTTCTCGCTGCCCCAGACCCCGACCGGCACGATCGGGGCGCCGGAGCGGCGGGCGATCAGGCCCACCCCCGGCTCGGCGTGCTGCAGGGTGGCGTCGGGGCTGCGCGTGCCCTCCGGCATCATGATCAGCACCCGCCCCTGGGCGAGCACCGCGAGGGAGCGGCGGATCGCCAGCCGGTCGGCGGTGTGGCGCTGCACCGGGAAGCCGTTGTAGCCCGCGATGATCCAGCCGGTGGCCGCCTTCTCGAAGGCCTCGGCCTTGGCCATGTAGTGGACGTCGTGGCGGCGGATGAGCGCGCCGATCAGCGGTGGGTCGCAGGTGGCGAGGTGGTTGCCGGCGACGATGCAGCCGCCCTTGGGGACGTTCTCCAGCCCGTCGACGTGGAGGCCGTCCCGGAGGAAGACCCACATCAGGCTGAGCATCAGCCGCCGCTCGAACGGGTACAGCGGCGAGGTGCGGATGGCGGGGACCACGGGGCGCATGGCTCAGCAGCCGGGGACGCCGGCGCGGCGGCACAGCTCGAGGGCGAGCTCGGCCACCTCGTCGATGCCGTGGGCGCCGGTGTCGATGACGTGGGCGCCGTCGGCACGGCGCAGCGGGGCGACGGCGCGCCCGGAGTCGCGGGCGTCCCTCTCGGCGACCTCGGAGCGCAGCTGGGCGGCGTCGACGGCGGTGCCCATACGGCGCAGCTGGACCTCGCGCCGCGACGCCCGCACCTCCGGGGCGGCGTCGAGATAGAGCTTCACCTCGGCCCCGGGGAAGACCACGGTGCCGCAGTCGCGGCCCACCGCCACGGCGCCGGCGGAGGCGGCCTCGCGCTGGGGGGCGAGCAGGGCCCGGCGCACCCCCCCCATGCCGCTGAGCGCGGTGAGCAGCGAGGCGTGACGGGGGTCGCGGGCGGCCTCGGTGGCGTCCTCGCCGTCGACCCGCACCAGCCAGGCGCCCGATCCGCCGGAGGGATCGGTGTTCAGCTCGATGCGCGCCGAGGCGGCGAGCCGCTCGGCGGCGGCGGGGTCGGTGGCGTCGAGGCCGGCGCGCACCGCGGCGACGGTGAGGCCGCGGTAGAAGAGGCCGGTGTCGACCAGGGGCAGGCAGAGGGCCACCGCCAGCCGCCGTCCCAGGGTGCTCTTGCCGCTGCCAGCGGGACCGTCGACGGTGATCAGCAGGCTCATTCGCCGTCGCCGCCGCCGCCACTGCCGGAGGGCGCCGAGAGGCCGGTGGCGGCGCGCAGCTCGTCCTCCTCGGCGGGACGCAGCTTGCGGCTGGTGCCCTCCGCGAGGCGGCCCAGCCGGAGCGGACCGAAGCCCACCCGCCGCAGGTCGGTGACCACCAGGCCGGCGGCGGCGCAGAGCCGGCGCACCTCGCGGCGCCGCCCCTCCCCCATCTCCAGCTCGAGCAGGGTGGTGTCGCGGTGGTCGCCGGGGACCACCTCGGCGGCCAGCGCCCGGGCGGGGCCGTCGTCGAGCCGCACCCCGGCGAGCAGGGTGCGCACCGCAGCCCTCGGCACCCGGCCCCGGACCGACACCGCATAGCGCTTGCGGATGCCGTAGCGGGGATGGGTGAGCCGGAGGGCCAGGTCGCCGTCGGTGGTGAGCAGCAGCAGCCCGCGGCTGTCGGTGTCGAGCCGGCCCACCGGGAACAGGCCCACCGCGTCCTCGACGAGGTCGAGCACGGTGGGCCGGCCGCCGGAGTCGCTGCGAGTGCTCACCACCCCCACCGGCTTGTTCAGCATCAGGGTGCGGTACTCCAGCGCGGGGGGCACCGGGCGGCCGTCGACGGCGACGCCGTCGCGCACCGGGTCGACGAGCATCCCGAGCGCGGCGCGGCGGCCGTTCACCGCCACCCGGCCGGCCTCGATGAGCAGATCGGCGCCCCGCCGGGATGCCACCCCGCGACCGGCGAGGTAGCGGTTGAGCCGCTGGGTCGCGGGAGTCTCGGCGGCGCTCATCCCGGCCCCGCCGGCGGCTGTCCGGATGCGGCCGCGGAGGCCTCACGCACCGGCTCCTCCTCCTCGGGTGCCTCCTCCCACCGCTCGACGGGCAGCTCGGGGATCACCGTTCCCGCGGGCAGCGGGGGAAGGTCCTCGACGCGCTCCAGCCCGACCACCTCGAGGAAGCGCAGGGTGGTGGCGAAGAGGCGGGGGTGCCCGGGGCTGTCCTGGCGGCCGACCTCGGCGACCAGGCCGCGCCGCTCCAGGCTCTCGAGCACCGCCTCGCAGTTCACCCCGCGGATCGCCTCGACGGCGGCACGGGTGAGCGGCTGCCGGTAGGCGACGATCGCCAGGGTCTCGAGGGCGGGGCGGCTGAGGCGGCTGGGCCGCTCCGGGTTGAGGGCGCGGTGGACCGCCCAGACCACCTCGGGGCGGGTGACCAGCTGCACCTCGTCCTGGTGGCGCTGGAGCATCAGGCCGCGGCCCCGGAGCCGGATGGCCAGGGTCTCGGCGGCGACCGCCAGGTCACCGGGGCTGCGTCCCAGCACCGCCGCCGCCTCGGCCAGGGTGAGGCTGCGGTTGAGGGCGAAGCAGACCGCCTCGAGGGCGGTGTCGAGCTCCTCGGCGGGCAGGCCGACGACGCTGTCGGGGATCGCGCGGTTGAGATCCGGGTCAGCCATGGGCGTGGACCGCGACCGCGGTCACGGTGATCTCGCCGTAGCTGTCGACCTGGTCGACCCGCGCCTCACCGCGCTTGATCAGCTCGAGGAGGGCGAGGAACCCGGCCACCGCCTCCAGCCGGGACCGTGCCGCGGCGAAGATCTCGCCGAAGCGCAGCGTGCCCCGGCCGGCGAGCAGGCTGCGCAGCTCGACGGTCTTGTCCTCCACCGAGAAGCTGCTCGCGTGCACCTCGAGCAGGTCGGCCTCGGGGAGGCGCTCGAGGACGGCGCGGAACGCGCTGAGCAGCCGCTCGGGGGGGATGGCCAGCCGCTCCGAGGGCACCACCTCGGGGCAGACGGTGCTCAGGAAGCTCCGCGCCCCCTGCTCCGACACGTCGGCGAGCAACGCCTCGGCGGCGGCGCGGAAGAGGCGGTACTCGGCGAGCCGGGCACCCGGGTCGTCGACCGGCGCGCCGTCCTCGGCGGCCGCCTCCTCGGCGTCGATGGCGCCGTCGGGGAGCAGGCGGGCGGCCTTGAGGGAGAGCAGCCGCGAGGCCAGGCTGAGGAAGTCGGCGAGGTCCCGGGGGTCGGTGTCGGTCTCCTCGAGGCGGGCCCGGAAGCCAGCGGTGATCTGGCTCACGGGGATGGCGGCGAGGTCGACGTCGCCGCGCTGCGCGGTCGCCACCAGCTGCTCCAGGGGGCCGCGGAAGCCGGGCACGTCGACCGGGAAGCGCACCGCGGGCGTCTCCGGGGCGGCCTCGGAGGGCGGCTCCTGCTCACTCATCGCGCCCAATGGTACGAGCGGGGCGGAGCGCCGGCGTCACCGCATCCGCGAGCAGCTCGCGCGCCCGGGCCAGCGCCGCCTCGGTGGGCGTGCCGGACATCAGCCGGGCCACCTCGGCGGCGCGCTCCTCACCCTCGACCGCGCCGACGGTGGCCTCGACCCGGCCGCCGCGGTCGCGCTTGGCGACCACCAGGTGACGGGTGGCAGGCGCCGCGATCTCCGGCCGGTGGGTGATCACCAGCACCTGGCGGCGGCGGGCGACCGCGGCCAGGACCTCGCCGACCCGGGCGGCGGTCTCGCCCCCGAGCCCGGTGTCGACCTCGTCGAGGACCAGGGTCGGACAGTCGTCGGCGTCGGCGACCACCGCGCGCAGCGCCAGCCCGAGGCGTGACAGCTCGCCGCCGGAGACCCCCTCGTCGAGGGGCAGCGGCACCTCGTCGCGGTTGGCCCCGAGCCGGAACTCGACCCCGTCGACGCCCTCGGCGCCACAGGCCACCCGAACGCCGTCGAGCTCGAGGCCGGCCTCGTCGGGGGTGCGGTGGAGGCCCACCCGGAAACGGGCGTGGGGCAGCCGCAGCCGGCGGAGCTCGGCGGTGACCGCCCGCTCGAGCGCGGTCGCGGCGGCGCGGCGGCCCCGGCTCAGCGCCGCCGCCGCGTCAGCGGCCCGGGCCCGGCTCGCTTCGCTGGCGGCGGCGAGCCGCTCCGGGGGGCGGTCGCCGCCTGCGGCCTCGAGCAGCGCGACGGCCTCGTCGAGCCGGGCGATGGCGGTATCGAGGCTGCCGCCATGGCGCCGCCGCACCCGCTCGAGGACGTCGAGCCGCTCCTCGACCACGGCCAGCCGGCGGTCGTCCACCTCGCACTGGGCGGCGAGGCGCCGGGCCCGGCGGCCGAGCTCGGTGAGCTGGGAGACCAGATCGCCGCCGTCCTCGACGAGGGCGGTGAGCTCGGTGTCGCCGGTGGCGGCGGCGACCGGCCGGCCGGCGGCGACGGCGCCGGCCACGAGGTCGGCGGCCGAGGCCTCCTCGCCGCCGCTGCAGGATGCGCCGAGGGCGTCGGCGGCGGCGCGCAGCCGGGCGGCGCCGCGCAGCCGGACACACTCCGCGGCGAGGCTGGTGTCCTCGCCCGCGATCAGCTGGAGCGGCCCGAGGTCGTCGACCAGGTCGCGGGCGCGGTCGACCTGCTCGCGGTCGCGCGCCGCCAGCGCCCCGGCGAGCCGCCCGGCCTCCTCGGCGGCGCGCCACTCGGCGACCGCGGCGGCGGTGGCGCGGCGGGCGGCGGCCACGGTCTCGCCGCCCATGGCGTCGAGCAGCCGGCGCTGCCACGCGGCCCGGAGCAGGCGGTGGCTCTCGCCCTGGGCGGTGATCTCGACCAGCTGCTCGCCGATCTCCCGGAGGGTGGCGATGGAGACCAGCGAGCCGTTCACCCGGCAGCTGCCCCGGCCGCTGGCGGGGATGTCGCGAGAGAGGGTGAGCAGCTCCTCAACGGCGATGCCCTGGGCGGAGCAGAGCTCCCGGACCCCGGCCGGCACGGTGTCGAAGACGGCGGCGACGCCGGCGCGCTCGCGGCCGCGGGCGACCACCTCGCCGTCGACCCGGCCGCCGAGGGCGAGGCGCAGGCCGGTGACGCAGAGCGACTTCCCCGAGCCGGTCTCGCCGGTGAGGGCGGTCAGCCCATCTCCGGGGACCAGGCTCACCGAGCGGAGCACGGCGACGTCGGCGATGCGGAGCTCGACCAGAGCCACGTTCAGGTCTCCTCGGTGGTCCGGCGGACCCGGCGGCTGTCGGGCTCGTCGAGGGTGTGCTTGAGCGGCATCCCGAAGCGGAGCTTCTCGCGCAGCCGGCGCAGGAACGTGGGCGAGCCGGCGACCTGGACCACGTGCAGCTCGGGCCCGGGCCGCACCACCACGCCACCGCCCTCGCGCAGCGGCACCTCGAGGTGGCCGTCGGCGGCGGCGAAGCTCCGGCCCCGCTCCACCGTGACCCGCACCGTGACCGCCTCGGGGAGCACCACCGCCCGGGTGATCACCGCGTGCGGCGCCAGCGGCACCACCACCACGGCGCGCACCCGCGGGTCGACGAGCGGGCCGCCGGAGCTCAGCGCGTAGGCGGTCGACCCGGTGGCGGTGGCGATGATCACCCCGTCGGCGTCGAAGTCGCCGAAGAGCTCGCCGTCGACCTCGACCCGGAGGCGGGCGAGGTTCATTCCCGTCGACTTCACCACCACCTCGTTGAGGGCGAGGTCGCAGGGGCGCCCGGAGACGTCGCCAAGGAGCTCGAGCTCGAGCAGCGAGCGGCGCTCCACCCGGTGGCGACCCTGGACGAAGCAGTCGATGGCGTCGGGCAGGTCGGCGAGGTCGATGTCGGTGAGGAAGCCCAGCTGGCCCCGGTTGACCCCGAGCACGGCGATGCCCCGGGGCGCCGCCAGCCGCGCCCCCAGCAGGAAGGTGCCGTCGCCGCCGACGGTGACCAGCAGCGCGGTGCTCTCGGCGTGCTCGGCGACCGCGGTCTCGGCGTCGCCCATCGCCATCCAGGCCTGGTAACCGGCGGCGGTGGCGCGAGCCACCGCGGGGTCGAGCACCTCCGGGTGGTGGCGCTCGCGGGGGTGGAGGAGGAAGCCGATGCTCCGCCGCGCCGGGGTCACCCGCCGGCCTCGCCGCCGCCGGGGAGGCGGAGGTGGAGCAGCCACTCCTGGTTGCCCTTGGCGCCGGTGATCGGCGAGGCCAGCGGCCCCCGGCCGGTGGCGCCGAGCCGCACCCTGGCCCACTCCAGCAGCTCGCGCGCACCCGCCTCGCCGGCGGCAGGGTCGCGCACCACCCCGCCGCGGGCGACCGCGTCGCGGCCGAGCTCGAACTGCGGCTTGAAGAGCGCCACCACCTCCGAGCCGGGGATGGCCAGGGCCATGACCCGCTCGAGCACCAGCCGCAGCGAGATGAAGGCGAGGTCGAGGGTGACCAGCGAGGGCGCGGGCCCGGGCAGCGCCCCGAGCAGGCGGAGGTTGGTGCGGTCCATCACCACCACCCGGGGGTCGCCGGCGAGGCGGGGGTCGAGCTGCCCGCGGCCGACGTCGACGGCGTAGACGAGCGCCGCGCCGCGGTCGAGGAGCACCTCGGTGAAGCCACCGGTGGAGGCGCCGGCGTCGAGGGCGGTGCGGCCCTCCACCGCCACCTCGAAGCCGTCGAGCCCGGCGACCAGCTTGACCCCGCCGCGGCCCACCCAGGGGTGGTCGCGGCCGGTCACCGCCACCTCGGCGCCCCCGGTGACCCGCTGGGCGGCGCTGCGGGCGCGCTCGGTGCCGATCAGCACCAGCCCGGCGGCGATCAGCGCCTGGGCGCGCTCGCGCGACGGGGCCAGGCCCCGCTCCACCAGGGCGACGTCGAGGCGCTGGGGGGCGTCCATCTGCAGGCTCACGAACTCTCCGCCGCGGAGCTAGAAGGGGATGTCGTCGAGGTCGAACTCGGGCTCGCCGCGGGCCGGCTGCGACGGCGGCACCAGGCCGGGGAGCAGGCCGCCGGGCCGGGGGCCGGGGACCGTGCGGGCCCGCTGCGGGGAGGCCGGGGCCGGCCCCGGCGCCGCAGCCGGCTGGGCCTGCTCGGCCACGAAGGGACGTTCCTGGGGGGTGGGGCCGGAGCCCACCACCAGCTGCATCACCCGCTGCTCGGTGAGGTCGAGGAGCTCGGCGCAGCGCTGGGCCAGCCGCGAGCCGCGCTCGTAGCAGGCGATCGCCTCGTCGAGGTCGACGGTGCCGCCCTCGAGCCTCCCGATCAGGGTGTCGAGCTCGGCGAGCGCCTGCTCGTAGCGCATGGCGGCGATGTCGTCGCTCATGTCAATCACGTCCTTCCGGTGTCGAGCCGCCGGCGGGGTCGCCGGAGGCGGCGCCATCGTACATCCGTTCGCCCTCCGCTGTCGACGCCTCGTCCTCCCCCACCCGCTCCACCCGGCTGCGCACCCGGCCCCGGCGCAGCAGGGTGTCGATCTCCGCCCCGGGTGCGAGCCGCGAGGCGTCGTCGACCACCGCGCCGGTGCGGGCGTCGAAAGTGAGCGAGTATCCGCGCTCCAGCACCCGCCGCGGCGAGAGCGCCTCCAGCCGCGCCTGGCCCATCCCGACCCGGGAGCGGCGCGCCGCCAGGTCGGTCCGCAGCGCCGCCTCCAGCCGCTCCTGCCGGCGCCGCAGCGCCTCGCGCTCGGCGGGGATGCGCCGCCGCGGGGCGATCAGCTCGAGCCGGGAGGTCACCGCGTCGAGCCGCCGCCGCTTCGCCGCCAGCTCACGGAGCAGGGCGGAGCGCAGCCGCATGCCGCGGCCGTCGAGCGCCTGGCGGAGCTGGGGCAGCCGCTCCGAGGGCGACACCCGCTCCAGCCGCTCGAGGGCGCGGTCGAGGGCGGCGCGCTTGGCGGCCATCTCCTGGCGCAGCCCGCGGCGCAGCCGGAGCCGCCGGGCGTCGAGCTCCTCGACCAGCGCCGCGGTGGCGGGCACGGCGAGCTCGGCGGCCGCCGACGGGGTGGGGGCGCGCCGGTCGGCGGCGTGGTCGGCGAGGGTGGTGTCGGTCTCGTGGCCGACCCCGGTGACCACCGGCCGCGGGCAGGCGCGGATCGCCCGCACCACCGGCTCGCTCTGGAAGGAGAACAGGTCCTCGTAGGAGCCGCCACCGCGCACCAGGAGCACGACGTCGACGCCGCGGGCGCGGCCCGCCTGCTCGATGGCGATGGCGATGGCGATGTCCGCCCCCTCCCCCTGCACCGGGGTGGGCACCACCAGCACCCCCACCTGGGGCGCCCGCCGGCGGAGCACGGTGAGCACGTCGCGGACCGCCGCCCCGGTCGGCGAGGTGACCACCGCCACCCTCCGCGGCAGCGGCGGCAGCGGCCGCTTCAGGGCGTCGTCGAAGAGCCCGGCGGCACGCAGCCGGCGGGCGGTCTGCTCGACGGCGAGGGCGAGGGCGCCGACCCCGGCGGGGTCGAGGCGGTCGACGTAGAGCTGGTAGGCGCCCTCGGACTCGTAGACGTCGACGCGGCCGTGGGCGACCACGGTGAGGCCATTCTCGGGGTGGAAGGGGATGCGCAGCACGCTGCTCCGCCAGCAGACGCAGCGGACGCTCGACTGGGAGTCGCGCAGGGTGAAGTAGAGGTGGCCCGAGGGCGGCATCCGCAGGTTGCTGACCTCGCCCTCGACGAGCACGTCCTCCAGCCGCGCCTCGGCGGCCACCGCGCCGCGGACCACCGCGGTGAGCTGCGAGACGGTGAGCGCCGCCGGGGCGCCGGAGCTCACTCCCTCTCTCCGCCCGCGATGCGCCCGAGCACGCCGTTGACGAAGGGCGCGGCCTCGTCGCCGGCATAGGTGCGGCTGAGCTCGATGCACTCGTCGATGGCCACCGCGCTGGGCACGCCGCGCTCGTGGAGCAGCTCGAAGGCGCCGAGGCGCAGCACCGCCCGCTCCACCTTCCCGATGTCCTCGAGGCGCCAGTTGTCGCTGGCCGCGCTGATCGCGCCGTCGATGTCGTCGAGGTTGCGCAGGGTGCCGTAGACCAGCTCCTCGGCGTAGGCGACGACGTCGGCGGGCGCGGCCTCGTCCTGGGCCTGGTAGCGCAGCGCCTCGGCCGCGTCGCGGGTGGTGCCCTCCAGCTCGAACAGCACCCTGAGCGCCAGCCGGCGGCCCCGGTGGCGTCGGCCGGCGCCGCGACTCACGAGAAGATCACCTCGCTGACGAAGACGTTGACCTCCGCGATCGCCAGGCCGAGCATGCGGTCGATGGCGTCGGCGACCCGCCGCTGCACGGTGGCGCCCATCACCGGCAGGTGGGTGCCCGCCTCCATCACCACGAAGAGGTCGAGGCGCAGCCGGTCGTCGTCGAGCAGCTCCACCCGCACCCCGCGATGGGCGGCGGGGCGGCGGAGGATGCGGTCGAGCTGCTGGCTGCCGCCGCCGGTCTGGTACATGGCGTGGACGCCGTCGACCTCGAGCGCGGCGAGCGCGCTGATCCGGGCGACCACCTCGTTGGCGACCCGGACCGTGCCCAGCCGCTCACGTCCACCGGTGCCGTGCACCAGCTCCAGGCGGTCGCCCTCCAGGCTCATGTCACCCGCTCCATGTACTTGCCGTTGCGGGTGTCGACGCGGATGCGCTCTCCCTGGGTGACGAAGAGCGGGACGTCGACCACCGCACCGGTCTCCAGGGTCGCCGGCTTGCTGCCACCGGTGGCCGTATCMCCCTTGAAGCCGGGCTCGGTGTAGGTCACCTCCAGCTCCACGGCGATGGGCAGCTCGACGCCGAGGACCCGGCCGTCGAACATCATCAGGAACATGCTGTCGCCCTCCTTGAGCCACTTGACGGCGTCGCCGAGGACGTCGGGCTCGAGGTTGTACTGGTCGTAGGTGGAGTTGTCCATGACCACGTAGGCGTCGCCCTCCTTGTAGAGGTACTGCGCGTCCTGCCGGTCGATGCGTGCCCTCGAGAACTTCTCCTCGGGGCGGAATGTCTCCTCGGTCACGCCGCTGCTGCTGAGGTTCTTGAGCTTGGCCCGCACGATGGCGCTGCCGCGACCCAGCTTGACGTGATCGAAGGTCATGACCTGGAAGAGCTCGCCGTTGCGCTCGATGGTGGTGCCAGGGCGCAGCTCGCCGGCGTCGATCATGGGGGGGTCTCCTGTGGCTGCGGGGAGGGCGTGGGGAGCAGGCGGGCCATCGCGGCCAGCGCCAGCAGGTAACCGTCGGGCCCGAGGCCGGCGATGACCCCGGTGGCCGCGGCCGCGGTGAGGCTCCGATGCCGGAACTCCTCACGGGCGTGGATGTTGCTGACGTGGACCTCGATCACCGGCTTGGCGAAGGCGCGCAGCGCGTCGGCGAGGGCGATGCTGGTGTGGGTCCAGCCACCCAGGTTGACCACCGCGCCGGCGGCGAGATCGTGCTCCTCCTCGAGGATGTCGATGATGCGCCCCTCGTGGTTGCTCTGCTCGCAGCGCAGCTCGAGGTCCAGGGCCGGGGCGCGCGCCTCCAGCTCGGCGACGATCTCGGCGAGGGTGCGGCGACCGTAGACATGCGGCTCGCGGCGGCCGAGCATCCCCAGGTTGGGGCCGTTGAGGACCAGAACGCGGCGCGCCACGCTCAGGCGCCTCCGCGGAGGACGGCGCCCAGCGCCTCGCGGACCTGCCCGTCGTCGAGGAGGTGTCCGGGCGTGGCGCGGCCGCGCCGGTGGCAGAGCACCCAGCGCACCCGGCCCTGGCGGGACTTCTTGTCACCCGCCGTGAGCCGCAGCGCCGTGTCCACGTCCACGCGGACTCCCAGGCGGTCGAGGCCGCAGCGCCCTAGCAGCTCGTCCTGCCAGGCCAGGGCGGCCGGGTCGAGGCCGGCGACGGCCACGCTCAGCCGGCCGGCCACGCGCATGCCGTGGGCGACAGCCTCGCCGTGGAGCAGGCCCTCGTAGTTGGTCGCCGCCTCCAGCGCGTGTCCGGCGGTGTGCCCGTAGTTGAGGATCGCCCGCCTGCCGGCCTCACGCTCGTCGCCCTCGACCACTCGCGCCTTGAGCGCGGCGCAGAGCAGCACCGTCTCGCAGGTCGCCGCCGGGTCGCCCCGCAGCACCTCCTCGAGACGCACGTCGAGCAGGGCGATCAGCTCCGGGGTGTCGACGATCATGGCGTACTTGACCACCTCGGCCATGGCGGCGAGCAGGGGGCGGCGCGGCAGCGTCCGCAGCGCCTCGGTGTCGCAGACGACGGCGTACGGCTGCCAGAACGCGCCGGCCAGGTTCTTGCCGCGGGAGAGGTTGATCCCCGTCTTGCCGCCCACGGCCGAGTCGACCATGGCCAGGAGTGTCGTGGGCACCTGGACCACGGCGATGCCGCGCAGATAGCAGGCGGCAGCGAAGCCGGCGAGGTCGCCGACGGTGCCCCCGCCGACCGCGATCACCGCGTCGCCGCGCTCCAGGCGCAGCGCTGCCATGCGATTGACCAGCCGTCCGGCTCTGCCCCACGTCTTGAGCCGCTCGCCGCCGCGCAGCGCCACGATCGAGCCCTGCCGCCCCGAGGCGCGGACGGCGGCGAGGACACGGCGGGCCAGCGGGAGGACGGCGAGGTCGGCGGCCACGCAGACGCGCCGGGCCGACGGCGGCAGCTGGGCGGCGATGCCGAGCGCCGCGCCAGGGGAGACGACGATGCGGTACGACCGCTCCCCAAGCGCCACGTCGATGGCGCCACCCGGGACCTCGCCGGCCGCGGCGGCGCCGGCGACCGGTGAGGCCTGGAGCCCGAGCGGCACCGCCCGGTCCGGCGCCGCGGGCCCGGCGCGCTCCGGCGCCACCGGCTCAGCGCCCGCCAGGGCCGGCGCCAGCCGGACGCCGCTGACCGCGTCCTCGACACGGTCGGCGACGTCCTCGACGTCCCCGTCCCGGACGTCGACGTGGAGGTGGGCCCCCGCGTAGAGCCCCGCGCGCGCCGAGCGGAGCTCGCGCAGCCGGGCGGCGGGGTCATCGCGGAGCAGCGGCCGGTCGGGGGCGCCGTCGAGGTGCCGGAGCAGCAGGTCGTCGGGGCCGTCGAGCCAGACCACGGTGGCGGCCTCCTGGAGCAGGTGCCAGGCCGCCGGCTGGGTGGGCAGGCCACCTCCACAGTCGACCACCAACGGCCCGTCACAGTGCAGCGCATCGCGGAGGGCATGCAGTTCCCGAGCGCGGAAGCCGGCCTCGCCCTCGGCGGCGAAGACCCCGCTCACCGACATGCCCGCGGCCTCCTCGACCAGCTCGTCAGTGGCCACCAGGCGCCAGCCCAGGCGTCGCGCCAGAGCCCGCGCCACCGCCGACTTGCCCGTGCCCGGCAGCCCCACCAGTGCGACCCGGGTCACCGCCGCGGCGCGCGGGGCGGCGTCGACCGCCATCTAGCCGGCGCGGCAGACGAGAGCCCGCCGCGGTCGTGGGGTCCAGCTCACCACCCCGATTCTACGGACCACCGAACTCAGTGGCCCCGGGACCCCGCTCAGACCCCACCGCCGCGCGGAGGCGGCTGGTACCCGGGCGGGGGCCCGTAGCCGCTCTGGCCGCCCGGTGGCACGTAGCCCTGCGGGAGCGGACCGCCGGGCGGTGGCTGCCCTGGCGGGTAGCCACCGTAGGGCTGTCCGGTGCGATGCGCCTCGACCGCCGCCTCGACCTCGCGGCTGAAGCCCATGGGATCGTAGATCCGCACGATCTTCTCGGTGCCGTCGCGGCCGGCGGACTCGATCTCGACGTCACCGGCGCGCACCATGCGGCCCAGGATGCCTTGCGTGGTGCTGATGTTCTGCACCCGGTCGAGGACGATGGACTCCATGTAGCGGCTCAGGATGCCGCGGCTGACGATGATGCGGCGGTCGGTGAGCATGTAGGTGGTGAAGCGCCAGCGCATCCAGCGGAGCAGCAGCACGCCCAGCATGACGACCACCAGGGCCAGGGCGATGAACACCTTGACGGAGTGCAGGTCGTGGCCGCCGACGCTGCCGGGCGACACCGCGAGGAGCAGGCCGCCGATCGCCCCGACCGCGATGGCCAGGGCGACAACCGGCACGAACACCGACCAGTGCTGGCGGGCGGTGCGCACCGGGCGCTCTCCGACCAGCAGGTTCTTGGACACCAGCCCACCTCCAGAAGCGGTGACGACGGCGGACCCGGCGCGAGCCCGTCGCGGCGGGCCGGCGTCGGGCGCATTCTGGCACGGGTGGTGCCGTCGCCCGTCAGGGTCCGGCCGGCCCGTGGTAGAGGATGAGCGCGCAGCCGGCGCAGAGGAAGGGTCCGTAGGGGATGGGGTCGCGCAGGCGCCGGATGCGCAGGATGAGCAGCAGCAGGGCCACCACGCCGGCGCTGATGACGGCGGCGATGACCGCGTAGAGCGCGCCCAGGTGGTCCAGGTCGGTCCCCAGGCCGGTGGTGGCGCCCACCACGATACCCAGCTTGGCGTCGCCGAGCCCCAGCACCGAGCTGCCCAGCACCAGGCTCTGGACGGCGAAGAAGGCACCCACGGCGAGGCCGCCGAGCAGGGCGTGGCCGAGGCCGACACCGGGCGTGAATGGCGCCAGGATCAGCGCCACCGCCACCGTGGGCAGGCTCACCCGGTCGAGGATGAGCCGGTGCTTGACGTCGAAGAGCGCGATGTGGGTGAGCACCGCCACCAGCAGGAGATGGATGAGCAGGCCGTCGCGGAGCCCTTCGTGGGCGGCGAAGGCGCCGAATCCGAGCGCGGTCAGGGCCGGGGAGGCGAACCGCTCCAGCCACGTCCAGCCGTAGGCCTCGGGCTGCCAGGGCAGCTCCACCGGGCGAGGCCGCCCCTCCGCCAGGGCGGCCTCGGCGCGCTCCGCCTTCTCACGCACGTAGACCTCGTGCTCCTCGAGCTCCTCCTGCTCGAGGTCCTCCACGGCCTCGAAGCGCACGGCGACCCAGCCGGAGGCGACGCCGACGCCGGCGCCGGCCACGGTGGCGAGCGCCACCAGTCCGGCGTTCACACGCTCTCCGCCTCGCCCACGGCGGCAAGCAGGGTGGCGCGCGCCGCCGCCACGGGCGGAGGGCCGCCGCTCCAGAGCCGCAGGCTCTCCATTCCCTGGCGGAGCAGCATCTCGAGACCGTCGCAGGTGTGCAGTCCGGCGGCGCGTGCCGCCGCAACGAGGTCCACGGGCCGGGGACGATAGCGGAGGTCGACGACAACGGCGGCCGCCGGCAGGACGGCCACGTCGATGCCGAGGTCGGCGGCCCCGGCCGGCGTCGCGTTGACCAGCCAGGCGGCGGAGGGCAATAGGGCCCGGATGCCGTCCAGGGCCACCGCCTCCACCCGCGCCGGTCCGGAGCGCGCCACGCCGTCCCCCACCGCTCGGAGCAGCCCTGCCGTGGCCTCGGCGGCCTCCAGCCGGCGCGCCGCCACCACGATCCGGCGGCCGCCGGCGCGCCGCAGCACCAACCCGGCCGCCGCCGCCGCCCCGCCGGCGCCGAGCAGAACCATGGGGTCGTCGACCGGCGCGGCCGGCCAGAGGCCGTGGTGGCGGAGCGCCGCCATCAGACCCAGGGCGTCGGTGTTGTGGCCGGTCAGCCTCCCGCCGGACACGACCAGCGTGTTGACCGCCCCCAGCAGCGCGGCGTCCCCGACCAGCCGGTCGCAGGCGCCCGCCGCCGCGCGCTTGTGCGGGATGGTGACGTTGGCGCCGTCCGCCTCCCCGGCGCGCAGCCGGGCCAGCACCGCGTCGAGCCCGGCGCGGTCGACGTCGACGATCCGGTACCAGCCCTCGATCCCCATCTCGCGCAGCGCCGCCTCCTGCATCGCCGGACTCGGCGACCCGGCGATGCCGGAGCCCAGCAGCCACAGACGCAGGCTCACGGGGTGGGGGTGGCGCAGGGCTTGCCCAGGTACATGTCGACGTTCTTCTGATGCTCGGCACCGGTGACGGCGAAGTGGGCGCGGCCGCAGCCGTCGGAGACGAAGTAGATGTAGGGAACGTCGGCCGGGGCCAGCGAGGCCTGGATGGAGGGCAGGCCGGGATTGCTGATCGGCGTCGGCGGCAGCCCGCTGTGCAGGTACGTGTTGAAGGGGGTGTCCGTCTTGAGGTCCTGGGCCGTCGGATCGCCGGTGTCCTTGCCGAGCCCGTAGGTCACGGTGGGATCGTCCTGGAGCGGCATGGAAGCCTTCAGCCGGTTGATGATCACGCCGGCAACCTTGGGACGGTCGTCCGCGAAGGCGGTCTCCCTCTCGACGATGCTCGCCAGCGTCAACGTCTGGTAGGGGGTGAGGCCGGTGGGTGCCTTGGCCTTGAGGATGGGGTACGCCTTCTGCGCGAAGTCGTCGAGCTGCATCTGGACCAGCTGGTGCGCCGTGGTGCCCTGGGCCACCTCGAAGGTGTCGGGGTACAGGAAGCCCTCGAGCGACCCGCCCGCGGGCCTGCCCTGGAGGAACGGCTCGTCGAAGGCGCCGTGCTGCACCTCGTTGAGGTACTGGTCGGCGGTGATGCCCGGGATGTTCGCCTGACCCACACGCGCCGCCATCTGCCGCGACGTCATCCCCTCGGTGACCAGTACCTTGGTGAAGCTGACATCCGGCAGCTGTTGCAGCCGGGCGATGATGGCGCTGGCGCCCATGCCCGAGTCCAGCGAGTAGCGGCCGGCGGCGATCTCGCCCAGCCCCTTGACCTTCGCCCAGAGCCCGAACCAGGTTCGCGAGCGGATCAGCCCGTGGCCGGCGAGGTCGTCGATGACATTGTCCAGTGACTCGCCCTGGTGGACGGTGATGGTCACCGGCTGCGAATGATCGGACGCCACCGGTTCCAGCTGCTGACGGCCGTAGAGCGCGGTGCCGCCGACGCCGGCGATGACGAGCAGAGCGACCACCAGGAAGGTCAGGGCAACCCAGCGACCGCGACGCCGGCGGCGTGCCGCCGGCGGCACGCCGTGCCAGCTCACGCGGGACCGCCGCCGGCCGCGCGGAGCCGTCGCCAGTCCAGCCAGGACTGCAGCACGATGGCCGCCGCCACCGCGTCGGCCGTCCGCCGGCGCCGGTCGCGGCGCATCCCCTGGGCGATCAGGGAGCGCTCCGCCTCCACACTGCTGAGACGCTCGTCCCAGAACTCGACGCGAAGCCCGGTGCGCCGGCCGGCGTCGTCGGCGAGCTGTCGCGCGCGCGCTGCGGCCTCCCCCTCGCGGCCGTCCATCTGCAGGGGCAGCCCCACGATCACCACCCGGCTGCCCCGGCTCCGCGCCTCGGCGGCCACCCGCGCCCAGAGCTCCTCCACGCGCCTGGCGTCGAGCACGGCGACAGGCGTGGCCAGCCTCCCGCTGGGGTCGGCGGCGGCAAGTCCCACGCGGACCGAGCCGGGGTCGAGCGCCAGAGCGCCCGCCACCGGGGTCGGTAGGGTCACCCGCAGGTCTCCGTCGGCGAGTGGACGCAGACCCTGACCTCGATCCGGCTGCTGAAGTAGGGCAGGGTGAACCAGGGGATGGCCTGCGAGAACTGGACGTCCTGCACCGCTGAACCGAAGCGCTGGTTGATCACGTCGCGCACGGTGCTGCGGCTCTTGCCGCTGAAGCCGTCCTTGAGCTGCTGCGGATCGACCGCCGGGCTGATGTACCCGCTGCCGGCCTCATTGAAGACCACGCGTCCGTCGCCGCCCGACTGCTGCACCTGCGCCGGCTTGATGATCACGCCGCTGCCCAGTAGGGTGCCGTTGGGCGACTGCTCGGTGACCTTCTGGGCCAGCGCCTTCTGCACCTGCTGGCTGAGGTCGTCCGGGCTGTAGAGGACACCGCTGGCATGAACGGTCACGGTGACGGTGGTCTGGTTGTAGGGGTCCCCGGGGGCGGGCAGGGGCGGGGTGACGTCGACGGTGAAGGCGAGGCCGTTGCCCGCCGGGTCGATGGCATAGGTCTGGCCGGGGCGCTGCGCCTTGCCGGGCAGCTCGGCCTTCGCCTTGGCCTCGGCCGCCTGGGTCAGCTGGGTCACCTGGGTCTTGAAGCCGGCGACGTCCTGGTCGTTGGCGACGGTGAGCGTCTTGGCGTCGACCCCGCCGGCAGCGGCCGCCGGGTTGAAGACCTTGAAGTCCGTCTGGGGGTCGCAGCTTGGCGGTTGCGCCGGGTTGATGGGGCTCGGCGGCGGGTAGTTGGCGGGGTTGCAGCCGTTGGCGGACGGATCGACGGTGTTGATCTGGCCGGCGGCGACGTTGCCGGCGACGCCGGTGCCGGCGGCGACCACCTGAATGGGCTGGCTGGGCGTGCCGAAATCGCCCGACGAGGACCCCGGCACCAGGACGCCGCCGCCCCCGTTGGCGACGCAGGTGCTGGTCGGCTGGGCGGCGCTCACCCACTTCACGGCCCCGCTGGCTGCGAGCACGGTGTTCTTGCCGATGGCCAGGCAGAAGGGGCTCGGGTAGCGGGTGGCGAACTGGATCTGCGCCGTGGCGGCCGCCGCGGCGATCTGCTTCTGGCCGGTGGGCTTGGCGGTCAGCGTGGAGGGGACGTCCTCCTGAACCACCTCGGTCCTGATCTTGCCGGCTCCCTGGGCGGCCACCGGATCGGGCGTGCCCTGGATGACCATGCCGTCAATGCTCACCGGCTTGGCGGCCAGCACAATGGTGACCTTGGCCGAGGGGGCGACCACGAAAAGCAGCAGCAGTCCGATCAGGAAGACGGCGCCGGCGATGATGTAGAGGCGCCGCCGCCGCCGCTCCTGCTCCCGCTTGACCGCGCCGGCCACCGGTGGCGCCAGCGCCAGGACGGGGCGGTCCGCGGGCTCCGACGGCAGCAGCTGACGGACCCGCGGCGCCGCGGCAGGCGGCGGCGCCAGCTGGGCGATGGCGACGCCGGCGATGGGGGCGGTGCCGCCCGACGCGGTCGCGCCGGGACGCCGATCGCCGGTGGGGAATGCCGCCAGGCCGCCGATGGGCGGCGCGCCGCCCATGGGGGGGGCTCCGCCCCCGCCCCGACCATCGCGGTCCTCCAGCGGCGGCAGCGCCTCGACGCCGCGCTCGTAGGCGTTCACCGAGGCGAAGACGGGGAAGGCCGCGTCGCGGGCCAGCTGCTGCACGCGCGGGTCGCCGCTGACGATCGCCGTGTTCTTCATGAAGCTGCGGCTGTACTGCTGGAGCAGCCGCAGGTTGAGCGGGCTCTGCAGGACGCGCGCACGGTTGGGGAGCACCACGACCAGATCGCGGTCCTCTCCGCTGGTGCGGATGCGCTCCACCAGCTCGGTGATCTCGTCGTCGAACTCGACATACAGGATGCGGGCCATCGTGATCTAGACCTTCATCGCCTTCATGATCCGGCGCATGACGCCGCCCAGCGGCTGGTCCTGATCGGCGTCGAGGGAGATGGCGTGCACCGCCAGGCCCATGGGGGTGATGTCCTGCACACCCGTGAGCATGCCGGTCGAGTCGTGGATGCCGCGGACGTCCTCGGGGCGAAGCGTGCGGATCACCGGCTGCTTGTTGAAGGGCAGGTACTCGGTCCACTCCAGCAGGTCGAGCTGCTGGGCGATCTCGGGCAGCGCCGACCCGCCGCCGGCCAGGTAGATGGCCGGGGGCAGCAGCTCGTCGCCCGCCATCTCCTCCAGGGCCAGCGCCACCGCCTGGGCAAGCACCTCGGCGTTGGGGGTGACGGCGTTGTGGGCGATGATCATCTGATCGCTGGGCAGATGCCCCTGACCGTGAGCCACCTTGAACTGCTCCGCCTGCTCCAGCGGCATCTCCAGCTCGGTGGCCACGCGCCGCGTGAAGGCGCGGCCGCCGAGCCCGAACATGCGCGTCGACTCGATGCCGCCGTGGCGGACCAGCGCGATGTCGGTGGTGCCGCCGCCGATGTCGACGAAGATGCCGCCAAAGGCGTAGACCTCGTCGGTGGCGCAGCCGCGGGCCAGCGCGTAGGGCTCGGCCACGGTGGCCACGAGCTCCAGGTCGAGCTCCTGAGCGATGGTCTGCAGCGCCCCCACGTGGGTGAGGGGCGCGAAGGTGTTGAAGACGCTGATGTCCAGCTGACGGCCCTGGAAGTCGAGCGGGTTGGTGACGGCGTAGCCGTCGACGGCCACCTGGGTGATGGCGCTGTGGACCAGCTTGACGTTGACCTCGGTGATGCCCAGCTCGTGCGTCATCTGGCGCACCGCCTCGCGGGTGGCGCGACGCTGCACCAGCGAGAGCGCGCTGGCCACCTCTGCCTGCGTGATGTGCGACTGCGGCTGCTGCCGCTGCATGGAGACCGAGGTGCTGAAGCCCTTGATCTGCTCGCCGGCGAGGCCGATGACCGCCTGGCCGGGGATGGCGTTGCACATGTCCTCGGCCTCGGTCAGGGCACGGTCGAGGTTGTCGATGACGGACTGGATGTCAGCCACCGCGCCGGCCTGCATGTCGGTGCTGCTCTGCGCCACCTTGCTGGCGCCGATGACAATACCCTGGTCGCCCTCGCGCTTGACGATGAGGACCTTGATGACCTCGGTGCCGATGTCGATGGCGGTGTAGTGGCTGGCGAACTGCTCGCGGCGCCGGAGCAGGGGGAAGCGGCGCTTGCTCACGCGGCCTGACTCCTGGTGAGGGCGGCGCGGACGGCATCGACCGCCTCGGCGCGGCGAGTGGGGTCGGCGAGTCCGCCCATGGCGCGCTCGGCGTTGCCGCCGCCCCGGCCGCCCGCCACCTCGGTGACGACCTCCAGGAGCGCCCTGGCGTCATGGCCGACGGCGCGCCCCGCCCTGCCGACCTTGACCAGCGCGTTGCTGGTCCCCAGCACCAGTGCGACGCCGCCGTCGAGGCGGCCGGCGAGGCCGTCGCCGGCGTCCTGCACGGCCTTGCCGTCGCCGTCGAGGACGAGATGGCCGAAGGCCACGCCGCCGACGCGCTCGACCGTGCCCGAGCCCGCGCCGCCACCGCTCAGCGCCGCGCGGCGCGCCGCCTCGGCCTCCTTGCGAGCGGCCCTGAGCTGGGCCTGGAGCGCCTCGATGCGCTCCGGCACCTCCTCGGGCCGCGAGCGCAGCGCCTCGGCGGCGCGCTGCAGGGCGGTCTGCTGGCCGGTCCAGCGGCGCTCGGCCGCGGCACCGACGACCATCTCGAGGCGGCGCAGGCCGGTGCCGATGCTCTCCTCGCCGGTGATGATGGCGGCGCCGATGTCGCCGCTGCGCGCCACGTGGGTGCCGCCGCACAGCTCGCGCGAGAAACCGTCGAACTCGACGACGCGGACCTCCTGGCCGTACTTCTCGCCGAAGAGGGCCACGGCCCCGCTGGCCCGGGCCGCGGCGATGGGCATCACGGTCACCGTCCTCGTCAGGTTGCGCCGGATGGCGTCGTTGACCTGGTGCTGGACGCGCTCGATCTCGTCTGGAGTAAGGGCCCGCGAGAAGGTGACGTCGAAGGTGGTGTAGTCGGGCCGGACCAGCGAGCCGCGCTGCACGGCGGTCTCGCCCAGAACGTTCCTGAGCGCCTGGTGGAGCAGGTGCGTGGCGCTGTGGTGCCGCGCGGTCTGCGCGCGCAGCTCCCTGTCGACCTCGGCCCGGACCGGCTCGCCCGCGTGGAGGGTCCCCGCCTGCACCTCCACGCGCGACACGCGCGTCTCGCCGCCCCCGCCGGGCTGGGTGTCGAGCACCCGCGCGTGGCCGCCGGCCCAGGTCAGGGTGCCGCGGTCGCCGACCTGGCCACCGCTCTCGGCGTAGAAGGGGCTGGGGTCGACGACCACCTCTCCGGCGGTGCCGGCGGGGAGGTCCTGCTCCAGCCCGGCGGTCCCGACCCAGAGGGCGACGGCGTCGGCCCCGAGCTGGTCGTGGCCGACGAAGGTCGAGGGCGGCAACTCCGGTCCCGCGGCGAAGCCGGTGCGATCGGCATGGGCGCGCCCGCGCTGCCGCTGTGCACGCATGGCCGCATCGAAGCCGGCCAGGTCCACCTCGACCCCCCGCTCGCGGGCCAGCTCCACGGTCAGCTCGACCGGGAAGCCGTAGGTGTCATGGAGCCGGAAGGCGTCCTCGCCGCCGAGGCGGGAGGTGCCACCCGCCAGGAGCCTCTGCAGCCGCTCCAGCCCGGCGCTCAGCGTCCGCTCGAAGGCGGCGTCCTCGTCGCGCAGCGTCGCCTCGATCAGGCCACGGTGCTCGACCAGCTCCGGGTAGACGTCCCCCATGATCGCCACCAGGTCCCCGACCCCACCGGCCAGCCCCTGGCGCAGGTCGATCCGCCGGCCGAACAGCGCCGCCCGGCGGAGGACGCGACGCAGCACGTACCCCCGCCCCTCCTTGCCCGGCAGGACGCCGTCCCCGATCAGAAAGGCGCCCGCGCGCAGGTGGTCGGAGAGGACCCGGAGCGCCCTCAGGTCCTCCGGCCTGCCGCGGTCGGCGCTGGAGCGAGCGGCGAATCCGGCCACCAGGGGGGCCAGGAGGTCGGTCTCGTAGCTGCTCCTCACCCCCTGGAGGACCGCGGTGAGCCTCTCCAGGCCCATGCCCGTGTCGACGCTGGGCCGCGGCAGCGGCCGCCGACGACCCTCCGCGTCCTGGTCGAACTCCATGAAGACCAGGTTCCAGACCTCCATCCAGCGGTCGCCGGCGCACTCGTCGTCGGGCCGGCAGTCGGGGCGCCCGCAGGAGCAGGCCGCGCCCCAGTCCCAGTAGATCTCACTGTCAAAGCCGCAGGGGCCGGTCGGCCCGGCCTGCCACCAGTTGTCCTCGAGACGGCTGATCTCCCGGGCCGGGATGCCGATGACATCGCGCCAGTGCGCCAGGGCGACCGAGTCGGTGGGGTGCACGCTGGGCCGCAGGCGGGCCGGGTCGAGCCCCAGGTCCTGGGTGAGGAATCTCCAGGCGAGGTCGATGGCGCCCTCCTTGAAATAGCTCCCGAAGCTCCAGCTGCCCAGCATCTCGAAAAAGGTGCTGTGAGTGGCGTCGCCAACCTCCTCGATGTCGACCACCCGGAAGCACTTCTGGGCGCTCGTCGCCCGATCGCCCGGCATCGACCGCCGGCCGAGGATGTAGGGCTTGAGGGGGACCATTCCGGCCACGGTGAACAGCACCGTCGGATCGTCGTCGGGGACCAGCGACGCGCTGGGCAGGCGCTGGTGTCCCCGGCTGGCGAAGAAGTCGAGAAATCGTTCCCGGATGTCCTGGCTGCGCACGGCCACCGTCGTTGGGTTCGTGGAAGGACGGGCGATGGCGCACGCCGAAGCGGCGCAACGTGGCCCGAGTGCGCTGGGAGTGTACCTGCGCCTGCGCCCCGAATGCCGGAACCGCCTCGGAGACGGGATCGAGCGGGGCTGGCCTCCCGCGCCAGAGCGCGCCCGCAGGGACGCGCGTGGGGGGTAGGGTCGGCGGGCTCCGCCCGTCGACATGCGTGCCGGGGGGCAAGCCCCCCGCGTCAGACCGGCAGTTCGCCGCCTGGGAACTCGGACCGCATGTGCTCGATGGCGGCGCGCTGCAGGCGGCTGACGTGCATCTGCGAGATGCCCAGGCGCTTGGCGACCTCGGTCTGGGGCAGCTGGTCGAAGAAGCGCAGCATCATGATCTGCCGCTCGCGCGGGGTGAGATGGGCCATGGCCTGCTCGATCAGCCGCCGCATCTCGACGCGCTCGAGGTTTTCATCCTCCGAGCCGATCCGCTCGCCGAGCTCGAGGCCTTCCTCACCGGAGCCGGCGGGCGCGGCGTCGAGGCTGACGGTGTGCTGCGCCGGAGACACCTCGAGCGCGGCCAGCACCTCATCGGCGGCCAGGCCCATCCGCTCGGAGATCTCCGCCACCGAGGGCTCGCGGCCGAGCTCGCCGGAGAGCTGCTCCCGGGTCCTGACCGCCCGGACGTAGTTCTCCTGGAGGCGGCGCGGCACCCGGACCGCCCAGGAACGGTCGCGGAAATGGCGCTGGATCTCGCCCACGATGGTGGGGGTCGCGAAGGTGCTGAACTCGTTCTCCAGCGAGGGGTCGAAGCGCTCGATGGCGTGGATCAGCCCCAGGAAACCCACCTGCTCGATGTCCTCCTGGGGTTCGCCGCGGTTGATGAAGCGGCGCGCCAGGTAGTGGACGAGGTCGCTGTTGAGCTCCACGAGACGCTCGCGGATGGCCGGGTCACGCGAAACGCGGTACTCCCGCAGCAGCCGGCGCACCTCGTCCCGTCGCGGGTCCGGTCCCGGTTTCGCCAGCGTCCGAACGCGCGCCGGCCGCGCGGTGGTGGTCTCCGTGGGGCCCGGCGGGCCGGAGGTCACGAAACCCGGTACTTCGTGAGCCGCACCCGCAGACCGCCGGTGCGCTCGTCACGTCGGTAACGGCAGTCGTCGACGAAGAGTCCCATGACACGCAGCGCCAGGTCAGAGGTCGCCTGCTCGGCGGCCATTCGTTCCGCGGTGCGCTGGGACAGCTGCACCTCGCGGGCGCGGGTCGCCGCCCGTGCCGCCATCGCCTCGGAACCGGCCGCCACCGGCTCGGCGCTCACCGAGGAGCGGGCGCAGCTGCTGGCCACGTTGACGGTGAGGCGCTGGTCCTCGAGGATGAAGGTGACGCGGAGCTGGCCCGCGCCGGCGCCGGTGCCGCCGACGCAGCGGATGGCGTTCTCGCACGCCTGGGCGATGGCGATGCCCAGCTCGTCCATGGCCTCGACACCGAATCCGGCGATGTAAGCGAATCCGGCCGCCGCCCGTTTGGCGACGACGATGTACCTGGGGTCGGCGGGAATCCGGAGTTCGGAGGTTGCGGACGGCGCTTTCATACCGTCCTCTGAATACCCGGCCGCACCGCCAGCCAAACTGGCGACGCGGGCGCCGGTCACGCCGAGGGAGCCGCCACCGGGGTGGCGACACCGTCCAGCGCGGCCTCGTCGGCCGGTGCCGGGAAGCCGTCGACACGGATCCAGGCGGGCTCCTCGGGGACGGTGGCGAGGTGCGCTGCGGCCACCCCCTCGTCGACGGCGCGCGCCAATGCCTGCGCGGGCATCGCCGCCCGGCGGCGGCGCCGAGCCACGGCGGCGCCTGCGGCGAGGCCACCGACGACGAGCAGCAGACCGCTGAGCCGGCCGTTGATGCGCATCGGGCGTTACCTCGTGGGAGGCCCCACGTCGGCAGGGCGGCGGGCGGTTCGCCGCAGTATACGAGGGGTCAACCCGGCCGCGATCAGCGGCGAGGCGCCGGTCGGCGCCGGCGGGTGAGGCCCAACGCGGCCGGCTCCAGGCCCACCATCAAGGCAGGAGACGCTTCCCGGAGTGGGATGCCACGAGGTGAGCGGACCCGGAGGTGGACGTGGGGGTGCGACGTCCCCGGCGCGACCGCGCCGTCCTGGGCTGAGCCCAGGACCACAGGTGGGGTTCCGCACGCCGCCGTTCCCCTTCCCGTGATGCGGCGCGAGGCGCCGCCGGGCCCGGGGGCAGGCGGTCGGATGTTGGAGCCCCGATGAATTTCTGTTGGTCCAGCCGCAAGTGATGGCGGCGGCCGGCCGGGGATGAGGCGATGGTACCCAAGCTCGGGGCCTCTCCATGCACGCGGCGGTGCGCCAATGACTCAGCTCGGTCGCGGCGGCCTCGGTCGCGGCGCCAGGCCGAGCTCGGCGAGCTGCTCGAGGTCGACCGGCGCCGGCGCGTCGGTCATCAACTCCTGCGCCTGCTGGTTCTTCGGATAGGCGATGACGTCGCGGATGTTCTCCTCACGCAGCCCCTCCATGACCAGCCGGTCGACCCCGGCGGCGAAGCCGCCGTGCGGGGGCACTCCGTATTCGAAGGCCTCCAGCAGGAAGCCGAAGCGGCGCCTCGCCTCCTCCTCGTCGAGCCCGATGGCGGCGAACACCTGGCTCTGCACGTCCGGCCGGTGGATTCTGATGCTCCCACTGCCGATCTCACGTCCGTTGAGCACGATGTCGTAGGCACGGCTGCGGACCCGGAGCAGCGCCTCCGTCTCCCCCGAGGCCAGCAGCGGCAGGTCGTCGGCGTGGACCATGGTGAAGGGGTGGTGCAGCGGGGTCGGCCGCCCGGTCTCGTCGTCGACCTCGAACATGGGGAACTCGGTCACCCAGATCATGGCCAGCTCGTCGGGGTCGTAGAGCCGCCGGCTGCGGCCGAGGTGGTTGCGCAGCGCCCCCAGCGCCGGCGCGACCACGGCCGGCCTGTCGGCCACCATGAGCACCGCGTCGCCCGGCTGCGCGCCCGTGATCCGCTCGATGGCGGCGAGCTCCGGCGGCCCGAAGAACTTGACGATGCCGCTTTCGAAGCCGCCCTGGCGACGCCACATGTAGGCCAGGCCACGCGCCTTGAAGGTCTTGACCACCTCGGTCAGCTCGCCCTCGATATCGCCGCGGGTGAGGTCCCCTCCCCCCTCGACGCGGATGCCCTTGACCTGGCCCCCCGAGGCCACCACCGAGCTGAAGACCTTGAAGGAGGTGCCCTGGACGGCCTCGGTGAGGTCGTGGAGCTCGAGGCCGAATCGGACGTCCGGCTTGTCGACGCCGTAGCGCTCCATGGCCTCGTGCCAGCTCAGCCGCGGGAACGGCGTGCGCAGGCTGCCGTGGAAGCTGGCCTGCGCCCAGGCGGTGCTCAGGGCGTGCTCCAGCGTGCCGAAGACGTCCTCCTCCTCGACGAACGACATCTCGATGTCCAGCTGGGTGAACTCCGGCTGCCGGTCGGCGCGCAGGTCCTCGTCGCGCATGCAGCGCGCGATCTGGTAGTACCGGTCCAGTCCGCTCACCATGCTGAGCTGCTTGTAGATCTGCGGCGACTGCGGCAGCGCGTAGAAGCGCCCCGGATGGATGCGACTCGGCACCAGATAGTCGCGGGCCCCCTCAGGCGTGGCCCGGATGAGCATCGGGGTCTCGATCTCGGTGAAGTCCATGCCGTCCATGGCACTGCGCAGCGCGCCGATGAACCGTGCCCGGGCGCGGAGGTTGCGCTGCATGCGCGGCCTCCGGAGGTCGAGGTAGCGGTGGCGCAGACGCAGCTTCTCCTCCACCTCGCTCTCGTCGTTGACGGCGAAGGGCGGCGTCCGCGCCTCGCTCAGCACCTCCAGCTCGTCGACGCGGATCTCGACGTCGCCGGTGCCGAGGCGGGGGTTGACGGTCTGCGGGCTGCGGGCCACCAGCTCACCGCCCACCCGCAGGACCCACTCGTTGCGGACATGCTTGGCAGCATCGTGCGCGGTCGCGGCGGAGGGGCCGACCACCACCTGGACCACGCCGGTGCGGTCGCGGAGGTCGAGGAACGTCAGACCGCCGAGGTCGCGGCGCCGGTCCACCCACCCGTACACGGTCACCCTGCCGCCCGTCCTGTCGGCGCGGAGATCACCGCAGCCGATGCGCTGGGTGGTCATGGATCTTTCTCCTGGGACGGGGTCAGAGCGCTGCGCAGGTGGGACGCCAGCTCGGTCAGGGCGACCGTCGACTGGTCGCGGGTGCGCATGTCGCGGACCGACGCCGTGCCGGCGGCCACCTCCTCGGGACCGACGATGACCACAGCCGCGGCGCCGAGGCGCTCCGCCATGGCCAGCCGGGGACCGAGCTTGCGGTCTGAGCTGTCCACAACGATGCGCAGCCCCGCGGCCCGGAGCGGCCGGGCCGCGGCGGCGGCGGCCAGGGCCTGGGCGGGGGTGAGCGCGAGCACCACCGCGTCGCAGGCGGAGGGGGCGGACGGCGCCGCCCCCTCCGCCTCGGCGACGGCAAGCAGTCGCTCCACACCCATGGCGTAGCCGATGCCGGGAGTCGGCCTGAAGCCCAGCTCCTCGGCGAGGCCGTCATAGCGGCCGCCGCCGAAGAGCGCATTCTGGGCGCCGGTCAGCGCCCCGTGCCACACCTCGAAGGCGGTGTCGGAGTAGTAGTCGAGCCCGCGCACCAGGCGATGGTTGCGCACCGGCTCGATGCCGGCCGCGTCGAGCCCCTCGAGCACCGTCCCGAAGTAGGCGGTGGAGCCGTCACCCAGCGAGTCCTCCAGCCGGGGCGCACCCTCCGCCAGGGGGGCGTCGCGCTTGCAGTCGAGCAGGCGCAGCGGGTTGACGCGCAGCCGGCGGCGGCAATCGGCGCAGAGCTGCGCCTCGTGCGGCGCGTAGTAGGCGATGAGCGCCTCGCGGTAGCGCGCTCTGTCCTCCCTGTCGCCGAGCGAGTTGATCTGCAGGGTGGTGTCACTGATGCCCAGCTCCCGCAGGAACTCCATGGCCAGCTCGATCACCTCGACATCGAGGTGAGCGCTGCGCTCGCCGATGGCCTCGACCCCGACCTGGTGGAACTGCCGGAAACGGTTCGCCTGCGGACGCTCGGCGCGGAACATCGCGCCGGCGTAGTGGAGCCGGATCGGCCTCAGGTCCTGGACCAGGTTGGCGCCGAGGGCCGCCCGCAGGATGCCGGCGGTGCCCTCGGGGCGCAGGGTCAGCTGGTCATCCGAGTGCTGGAAGGAGAACATCTCCTTGTCCACGATGTCCGTCCCCGCGCCGACGCCGCGCACGAACAGCTCGGTGCGCTCCAGCACCGGCGCCTCGGCCAGCCGGTAGCCGTAGCGCTCGGCGGTCTCGGTATGGAGCGCGTGGAGCCGCTGCCAGGCCGCCGTCTGGGGCGGCAGCAGGTCGGGCATCCCCTTGACGCGGGTGATGGGTGGCATGAGCGGCCGAGTGTAGCCGGGGCCGCCGAAAGGTCCGCCGAGGCTGCCGTCAGGCGGACTCGCGCGCCACCGTGTGCACGTCGCGGATGGCCTCGAGCCGCTCCAGCAGCCGGCTCAGCTGGGTCAGCGACTGGATCTCGACGATGGTCGAGATCACCGCCGTCTTGTCGTCGTAGACCTGCACGTCGGCGGCACTCAGGTTGATCTTGCACTCGGCGATGACGGCGGCGATGTCGCGCAGCAGGCCGGTGCGGTCCCAGGCCTCGATCTTGATGCCGACGGGATAGAGCTGGCGGGTGCCGTGCTCCCACTCCACCTCGACCACCCGGGCCACGTCGGTGGCGTTGGTGATGTTGGGGCAGGAGACGCGGTGGACGCTGATTCCCTTGCCCCGCGTCACATAGCCGCGGATGGGCTCGCCGGCGACGGGCTTGCAGCAGCGCGAGATGGTGGTCAGCACGTTGCCGACGCCGCGGACGCGCACCTCGCCGGTGGGGGCCGGCGAGCCGGTCAGCGGGATGGTCAGCGGCGTCCGGCCCTCGCGGTCGTCGGGTGCCTGCCCCTCCTCGATGGCGGTGTGCCGTAGGACGACGGCGCGGGCGCTGATGTCGCCGTAGCCGACAGCGGCGACGAAGTCCTCGACGCCGCCGTACTTGAACTCCCGCGCCAGCTCCAGGAGGCGGTCCTCCTTGATGCTGTTGAGGGCCAGCTGGCGCATCCGCCGGAACTCCTTGTCGAGAAGCTCCCGGCCCTTCTGGATGTTCTCCTCGCGCCGCTCCTTCTTGAACCAGCCCCGGATCTTCTCCCGCGCCGAGCTCGTCTTGACGACGTTGAGCCAGTCGCGCGAGGGGCCGTGCGCGCCCTTGGTGGTGAGGATCTCGACGATGTCGCCGTTGTGCAGCGCGTGGTCCAGCGGGACCATGCGGCTGTTGACCTTGGCGCCGATGCAGCGGTGCCCCACCTCGGTGTGGACGCGGTAGGCGAAGTCCACCGGCGTGCTCCCCGTGGGCAGGCTGCGCACGTCGCCCTTGGGGGTGAACACGAAGACCTCGTCCTGGAAGATGTCCACCTTGACGGTGTCGACGAAGTCCTCGGCATCGAGCACGTCCTTCTGCCAGTCCATCAGCAGTCGCAGCCAGCTGAAGCGGGCGTCGACCTTCTGGTCGGGGGCGCGGCCCTCCTTGTAGCGCCAGTGCGCGGCCACCCCGTATTCGGCCAGCTGATGCATCTCCACCGTGCGGATCTGGACCTCGATGGGCTGGCCTGTCTGCGAGATGACGGTGGTGTGCAGCGACTGGTAGCCGTTGCCCTTGGGCATGGCGATGTAGTCCTTGAAGCGCCCCGGGATGGGTTTCCAGAGCGAGTGCACGATGCCCAGCACGCCGTAGCAGTCGGCCACCGAGTCGACCAGGACGCGCAGCGCGAAGAGGTCGTAGACCTCCTCGAATCCCTTGGCGGTGCGCTGCATCTTCTCGAAGACGCTGTAGACGTGCTTGGGGCGCCCGCGGATCTCGGCCTTGATGCCGATCTGCTCGATGTCCCGCTCCAGGATCTCGCCCATGTCGCGCACGAAGTTCTCGCGCTCGGCGCGCTGCGTCCGGATGGCTCCGGAGATCTGGTCGTAATTGTCGGGATCGAGCTGGGCGAAGGCCAGGTCCTCGAGCTCCCACTTCATCTGCCAGATGCCGAGGC
>JRHI01000350.1_pt1 | contig 52332 bp, 62 predicted proteins | sample 215371 | NCBI WGS metagenome assembly JRHI01 (sample SAMN02929681, study PRJNA255918) | sediment metagenome | biome: cave system; feature: Ice Cave; material: Sediment; isolation source: sediment from deep within a dark volcanic ice cave with no known source of... ...
TTCGACCGGTCTGGGGGGTCGGATTCGCCGAAATGCGCAAGATGCCGCGGAGAGACCGGCCCCGAGATCGTCCCGGTGCAGGAGGGAGCTCGATGGGCCGGCCTCCAGAGGTAGGGGGTGCCCCGAGTCTGGGCGGCCGCGGGCGTGGCGCTCGCGGCGGTGGGTGGGGCGGGCACCTATGTGGCCGCTGCCTGCATCGACGCCGCCCCCGGCAGCTGTCAGGCTCCGAGCGTCACGGGCGGTTCATCGCGACCCACTACGGGAGGAACGACATGGCGGGAGGCCTCGAGGACGCCATCACCACCGGAGAGGCGGCGAAGCTCTGCGGGTTGTCGCGATCGACCCTGCGCCGCGCCGTCGCCGCCGGCCAGCTCACCGCCTGGCGAACCCCGGGCCAGCACCTGCGCTTCACCCGACAGGCATGCATCGACTTCCTGCGCGCCACCGGCGCGGCCGAGCTCGCCGGACGGGTGGAGCACCGCCGCAGCCCGGCGGGCGCCGACGGGGTCACCGCCGGCGCGACCCGGGCAGACTGAGGAGCCGCTACTCCACGTGCACCGTGGGCGGCGGCTCGCGCCGGTGACGCCGGCGCACCTCGGCGACCCGCAGCCGCATCACCGCCCGCTCCAGGGCCAGCGTGGCGGCGGCGGCGTCGACGCCCTCGGGCTTCTCCTCCAGCAGCTGCTGGGCCCGCTTCTTCGCCTCCTCGGCGCGAGCCTCGTCGATGTCCTCGGCACGCTCGGCGGCGTCGGCGAGGATCACAACCTTGTCGGGCAGCACCTCGAGGAAGCCGCCGGCGACGAAGAGGTACTCGTCCTGGCCGTCGTTGCGCACCGTCACCTCGCCGGGGCGGAGCGGGGTGAGCAGCGGGATGTGCTTGGGGAGCACGCCGAGCTCGCCCTCGAGGCCGGGCGCGACCACGAAGTCGGCCTCCCGGCTGAGCAGCCGCCCCTCGGCGGTGACCAGCTCGACCTGCAGCTTGGCCATCAGCCCGTCTTGTCCTTCTTCCCGGCCTTGTCGGCGGCGTCCTTCCGCTCGTCGTCGCCGGCCATGCCCCTGGCCTTCTCGACCGCCTCGTCGATGGTGCCGACCATGTAGAAGGCCTGCTCGGGGAGGTCGTCGTGCTTCCCGTCGAGGATCTCGGCGAAGCCGCGCACGGTCTCCTCGAGCTTCACGTACTGGCCGGGCCGGCCGGTGAACACCTCGGCGACGAAGAAGGGCTGGGAGAGGAAGTTCTGGATGCGCCGCGCCCGCGCCACGGTGAGCTTCTGGTCCTCGGAGAGCTCCTCCTGGCCGAGGATGGCGATGATGTCCTGCAGCTCCTTGTACTGCTGCAGGATCCGCTTCACCCCCTGGGCGACCCGGTAGTGCTCCTCGCCGACGACGCGCGGCTCGAGCACCCGGCTGAAGGAGTCGAGCGGGTCGACGGCGGGGTAGATGCCGAGCTCGGAGATGGAGCGGCTCAGCGACACGGTGGCGCCGAGGTGGGCGAAGGTGGTGGCCACCGCCGGATCGGTGAAGTCGTCGGCGGGCACGTACACCGCCTGCACCGAGGTGATCGACCCCTTGTTGGTCGAGGTGATCCGCTCCTGGAGGTCGCCCATCTCGGTGCCCAGGGTGGGCTGATAGCCGACCGCGCTGGGCATGCGGCCGAGCAGCGCCGACACCTCGGCGCCCGCCAGGGTGTAGCGGAAGATGTTGTCGATGAAGAGGAGGGTGTCGGCGCCGAGCTCGTCGCGGAAGTACTCGGCGAGGGTGAGGCCGGTGAGGGCCACCCGGGCACGCGCTCCCGGCGGCTCGTTCATCTGGCCGAAGACCAGCGCGGTCTGCGCGAGCACGCCCGAGTCCTCCATCTCGCCGTAGAGGTCGCGCCCCTCGCGGGTGCGCTCGCCGACGCCGGCGAACACCGAGTAGCCGGCGTGCTCCTTGGCGATGTTGCGGATCATCTCCTGGACGATGACGGTCTTGCCCACACCGGCGCCGCCGAAGAGGCCGATCTTCGAGCCCTTGGAGAAGGTGCAGACCAGGTCGATGACCTTGATGCCGGTCTCGAGGATCTGGGTGCCGGTCTCCTGCTCGGCGACCGACGGCGGCCGGCGGTGGATCGGCCACCAGGCGGTGGGCTCGACCTGATCCTTGCCGTCGATCGGCTCGCCGATGACGTTGAACATCCGCCCCAGCGTCTGCTTGCCGACGGGGACCCGGATCGGGGCGCCGGTGTCACGCACCTGCGCGCCGCGCTGCAGCCCCTCGGTGGTGTCCATGGCGATGGTGCGGAGCATCCCGTTGCCGAGGTTCTGCTGCACCTCGAGCACCAGCCGGCCGCCCTCGCGGACGACCTCGAGGGCGTAGAGGATGTCGGGGACGTGCTCGCCCTTGAACTCGACGTCGACGACTGGGCCGATGACCTGCGCCACCCTTCCCAGCTGGCCCTTGGCCTTCTCCTGCGAATCGACCGGGATTCCGATTGCCATGTGGTGATGGACTCCTGATGGGGCTCTCAGCCCTCGAGAGCGGCGGCGCCGCTGACGATCTCCATGAGCTCGTTGGTGATGGTGCTCTGCCGCACCTTGTTGGCGGTGAGGGTGAGGTCGCCGATCAGATCCTCGGCGTTGTCGCTGGCGTTGCGCATCGCCTGCATCCGCGCCGCCTGCTCGCTGGCCGCGTTCTCCAGCACCGCCCGGTAGACCTGGCCCTCGACGTAGCGGGGCAGCAGGGCGTCGAGCACGTCCTTGGGATCGGGCTCGTAGAGGAAGTCGGCCTGGATCTTCGGAGCGTCCTCGGGAGCCTCCACGGGGATCAGCCGGGTCAGCGTCGCCACCTGCCGCCCGGTGCTGACGAAGCGTGCGAAGACCAGGTCGACCTGGTCGGCCTCGCCGTCCACGTAGGCGTCGACCGCGACCCGCACCGCGGGGAGGACGTCGCCCATGGTGGGGCGGTCACCGAGCATGCTCTGGTCGGCGATCAGCTCCTTGCGGAGCCGGCGCATCAGGTCGCGGCCCTTGCGGCCGATGGTGACGACCCCGACCGGAACTCCGGCGTTGTTGATCTCGCGCACCGCCAGCCGGACGTTGTTGGAGTTGAGACCGCCGACCTGGCCGCGGTCGGTGGTCACCAGGATCAGCACCCGGCGGTGCACCTCGCGGGGCACCAGCATGGGGTGCTTGTACTCGGGGTTGCGCCGCATCAGCTCGACCATGATGCTGGAGAGCTCGTCGGCGTACGGCCGCGCCGCGGTGACCCGCTCCTGGGCGCGCCGCATCTTGGACGCGGCGACCAGCTCCATCGCCTTGGTGATCTTCTTGGTGTTCTGGACGCTGCGGATGCGACGCCGGACGTCGCGCAGGCTGGGCATCGGTCAGACCGTCCTCACCCGGCGAAGCCCTTCTTGAACTCCTCGACCGCGGTGCGCAGCGCCTTCTCGGTCTCGTCGGTGATCTTCCTGTTCTCCTCGATGTCCTTCTCGAGGTTCGGGCGGTTCTGGTCCATCCAGCGCAGCAGCGAGCGCTCGAACTCGGAGACCCGGTCGATGGGGACGTCGTCGAGGAAGCCGCGGGTGCCCGCGAAGATCGCGATCACCTGCTTGGCGAAGGGGATCGGCTCGTACTGCGGCTGCTTGAGCAGCTCGGTCATCCGCTGGCCGCGCTCCAGCTGCTGCCGGGTGGCGCGGTCGAGGTCGGAGGCGAACTGCGAGAAGGCGGCGAGGGCCCGGTACTGGGCCATGTCGAGGCGGAGCTGGCCGGCGACCTGCTTCATCGCCTTGGTCTGGGCGTCGCCGCCGACGCGCGAGACCGAGATGCCGACGTTGATGGCCGGCCGGATGCCGGCGTTGAAGAGGTCGGCCTCCAGGTAGATCTGGCCGTCGGTGATGGAGATGACGTTGGTGGGGATGTAGGCGGAGACGTCGTTGGCCTGGGTCTCGATCACCGGCAGCGCGGTGAGCGTGCCCCCGCCCTCGGAGTCGGACATGCGCGCGGCGCGCTCCAGCAGGCGCGAGTGCAGGTAGAAGACGTCGCCGGGGTAGGCCTCGCGCGACGGCGGGCGGCGGAGCAGCAGCGAGAGCTGGCGGTAGGCCTGGGCGTGCTTGCTGAGGTCGTCGTAGACGATCAGCGCATGCTTGCCGTTGTTCATGAAGTGCTCGCCCATCGCGCAGCCGGCGAAGGGGGCGAGGAACTGCATCGCGGCGGGGTCGGCGGCGGTCGCCGCCACGATGATGGTGTGCTCCATGGCGCCGTACTGCTGCAGCGTCGCGGCCACCTGGGCGACGGTCGAGGAGCGCTGGCCGACGGCGACGTAGATGCAGATGACCCCGGTGCCCTTCTGGTTGATGATCGCGTCGAGGGCGACAGCGGTCTTGCCGGTCTGGCGGTCGCCGATGATCAGCTCGCGCTGGCCGCGGCCGATCGGGATCATGGCGTCGATCGCCTTGATGCCGGTCTGCAGCGGGGTGTCGACGCGCTGGCGGTAGATGACACCGGGCGCCACTCGCTCGACCGGCAGCGACTCCGACGTCTCGATCGGGCCCTTGCCGTCGAGCTCCTGGCCGACCGCGTTGACGATCCGGCCCACCAGCGCCTCGCCCACCGGCACCTGGGCGACCCGGCCGGTGGTCCGGACCGTGTCCCCCTCCTGGAGGTGCTCGTACGGGCCCATGATCGCGGCGCCGACGCCGTCCTCACGGAGGTCGAGGGCCAGGCCCACGATGGGTTGCCCACCGTCGGGCGCGGGGAACTCGAGGAGCTCGCCCGCCATCGCCTTCTCGAGGCCGTAGATGCGGACGATGCCGTCACCCACCGAGGTGATCACGCCCTCATTGGCGTCGACCACCGGGGCCTCGAAGCTGGCGATGCGCTTCCTCAGGATCTCGCCGATCTCGTCACTGCGGATTGCCATCAGTTGTCGCTCTCGTCCTTCTGGTGCGGGCGCCGGGGCTCCCGTGTGCGGTGGGTCACGTGGCTCAGACGAGCGCGGCCCGCAGCTGCTGCAACCGGGTGCGCAGGCTGCCGTCGATGACGCGATCGCCGATTCTGATGATGAGTCCCCCGAGGATCGAGGGGTCCTGCCTGACGGTGGTCTGGATGCGGCCACCGAGCCGCTGGCCCAGCGTATCCGCGATGTGCTCCTGGAGGTTGTGGTCGACGGGCACGGCCGCGGTCACCTCGGCCCGGATGATCCCGGATTCCGCGTCCGCGAGGGCGCGGTAGCGGTCCAGCACCGCTCCGAGGATGTTGCTGCGACCGCGCTCGACGAGCAGCCGCACCAGGTTGCGGACGGGCTGGTCGAGCCCGTCGAGGAGGTCCATGACCAGCCGGACGCGGTCGGCCTGCGACACCCGGGGGTTGCGCATCGCTTCGGCGACCGCGGGGTGCTCGAGCATCTCGACCGCGCGGGCCAGCTCGTCGCCCCACTCGTCCACCGTCCCCGCCTCCCCGGCGAGCTGGAAGTAGGCCTCGGCATAGCGCCGGGCGAGCATGTCGGAGGCCATTCCTACGACCCCGGTGAGACCTGCCGCAGCGACTCCTCGATGAGCCGTGCGTGGGCCTTCTCGTCGATGGCGGCGCCGAGCACCTTGCCGGCGGCGTCGACCACCAGGGCGCTGACCTGGGCGCGCAGCTCCTGCACCGCCCGGTCCTTCTCCGCCTGGATGTCCCCGCGCGCCTTCTCGACCTGCGCCTCGGCGTCGCGACGTCCCCGGTTGCGGAGTTCCTCGGCCTCGGCGGCGGCCTCCTGGTGGGCGCGGTTGATCATCTCCCGCGCCTGGGAGCGCGCCTCGGCGAGGGTCTGCTCCACCTCCTTCTGGACCGCCTGGAGGCGCTTCTCGGACTCCTGGGCTGCCTTGATGCCCTCCTCGATCTGCTTCTGCCTCGCCTCGGCGGCGTGCATGATCGGCGGGTAGGCGTACTTGCCGAGGATGCCGAGCATGATCACGAAGGCGATCAGCTCGGCGACCAGGGTGCCGTTGGGGGCAAGCAGCCCCGCGGTGTCTGCGGGGGGGACGAGCGCGAGCACGGGCCTGCCTACGCTGCGAACTTCTCGGCGATCGAGGTGATGAAGTAGAACGCCAGCGCGAGGTTGATGAAGTACATCGCCTCGCAGAGGCCGATGATCAGGAACATCGTGACCTGCAGCTGGGCGCGCGCCTCGGGCTGGCGGGCCATGCCCTGGATGGTGGCGTTGCCGGCCAGACCGTCGCCGATCGCGGCACCGATCGCGCCTCCGCCCAGCGCCAGCCCTGAGCCCACCAGGGCACCGGCGACGGCGACGGCGTGGTTGATGTTGTTGGGGTCGGCCATGAAGAGCTCCTCAGATGGTCAGGCGGCGCTGGTGTGGGACTGGGAGGCGCCCTGGTGGTGCTCGTCCTTGTGCTCGAGCCCCTCCCGCGCCTGTCCGAAGTAGATGACGGTGAGCAGCATGAAGATGAAGGCCTGGATGGTCCCGACGAAGAAGACGTCGAAGAACTTCCAGAGGATCAGCAGGGCAACCCCGAAGACACCGAAGAAGGCGTGGGAGAGCGCGGCGGAACCCGCCCCGTAGAGCTGTCCGAGCAGGAACACCATCACCACTCCGGCGAAGATGTTGCCGAAGAGCCGGAGGGAGAGGGTGACCGGCTTCACCACCTCCTCGATGATGTTGAGGATGATGAACGGGCCGCGGATCCACCAGCTGGACTCGTGGGGCTTGGTGAAGCGGTTCAGATACCCGCCGAAGCCGAGCACCTTGATGCTGTACACCTGGGCGACCAGGACCACGAACAGCGCCATTGCGAGGGTCTGATTGAGGTCGGAGTTGGCGGGCTCGATGGGCGAGTGAAGCGGGAGGAAGTCGAGCCAGTTGGCCACCAGGATGTAGAACCCGACGGTGGCCGCGAGCGGAACGATGAACGCCGTCCCCTCGGTGCTCACGGTGTCACCCACGAGGGTGCGCACATACCCGAGGAAGACCTCGAAGAAGAGCTGCAGCTTACCCGGTCTCCCACTCTTCAGCTTCGCCGCCACCCACAGTCCGAAGACGATGGTGATGACGATGGCGATGAGGCTCGAGATCAGCGTCTGGTAGTTGATCTGGCAGAGGGTGGAGTTGCACAGGCTGACGGCCTCATGGCCGCTGGGCGCGGCGAGGATGTTCATCGGCGGGTCATCTCCACGGCGGCGGTGACCGCGCTCACCATCTGGGCGGCGGCCACTCCGAGCACCAGCAGCCAGGCCCGGCTCACGCCCACGGCGAAGCCGGCGGCGATCACCACGGCGGTGAACACCCCGAGGCGGGTCATGCTGGTGGCCCCGGGGTTCAGCCCCATCCGCAGCAACAGCTGCACCACCAGCGGGTTGACGGCGCCGAGGACCAGTCCGAGCCCGACCACGGCGCCGCCCGCGGGCTGCCCCACGGCGAGGCCGGCGAGCGCGCACAGCAGTGCCGCGCCGGCGCAGACCAGGCTGCTGGCGCGCACCATGCGCGTGGTCTCCAATGTAGCGCTTCGCCCCATCACCGGTAGCGTCTGAACCTCAGGTAGATGCCGGAAAACCCTGCAACGATACCAATAAGGAGCCCAAGCCCGAACCCGACCGGGGTGCTGTGCATCGCATCATCGATACGAAGCCCGATGAACAGCGGGATCACCACCGCCGCGCAGAGGTAGAGACCCAGGCCCGCCAGCTCCGCGCCCGACGGCGCCGGGCCCTTCAGTCGGCCTCGCCGCCGCGACGGGCGCGGGTGGGCGCCGCGGCCCCCCGGGAGAAGAATGGGAGCCGGTCGCCCTCGGGGGTGCGCCGGTGGCTCCGCCACACCAGCAGGACCAGCGCGACCACCAGCAGGACCGCGGCGATCGCCAGCACCTTGCGGTGGCCGAAGATGCCGAGCGCGATGCATCCGAGGATGGTGGTGGCGAGGTAGAACGCGAGTGCGGTCTCGCGCGGGCTGAGCCCGAGCGCGAGCAGGCGATGGTGGAGGTGGCCGGCGTCGGGGGCGGCGATGCCGGTGCCCGCCCGCCGCCGCCGCACGATCGCGAAGGCGGTGTCACCGATGGGCAGGCCAAGGCTCACCAGCGGCACCAGGATGGTCAGGGCGACCGCCACCTTCGCGGTCCCGAGGACGGTGATCGTCCCCACCGCGAGCCCGAGGAAGTGGCTCCCCGAGTCCCCCATGAAGGCCCGTGCCGGGGCCATGTTCCAGTAGAGGAACCCGAAGCAGCAGCCCATCAGCGCGCCGCTCATCACGATCACCCCGTTCTGGACCCCGTTCTCCGGCCCCCCCAGGCGGTTGATGGCGGCGAGCAGGAGCACCCCGGCCACGATGGCGACCACCCCGCTGGCGACGCCGTCGGCGCCGTCGAGCAGGTTGATCGACACCTGCATGCCCACCAGCCAGACCACCGTGACCGGGGCGGCGAGAAGGCCGAGGTCGAGGATGCCACCGGGGTGGCTGCGGAAGCCGAAGAAGGTGATGGTGATGCCGAGGACGGCGACCAGGATCCCCGCCCCCATCTCAATGAGCAGCTTCGACCAGGCGGGGAGGCGGAGCACGTCGTCGACCGCCATCGCCACCGTGATCGCGGCGGTGACCGCCACCACCTGCCAGCGCTCCGGAACCCCCGAGCCGAAAACGGCGAGGGCCACCGCGAAGCCGGCGAACATGGCGATGCCGCCCAGCCGCGGGGTCGGCCGGCTGTGGATGCGACGCTCGGCGTCGGGGCAGTCGACCGCTCCCACCCGCCGCGCCAGCCACATGCTCGGCGGCACCGCCGCGCAGGTCACCGCCGATGCCAGCAGGAAGGGAAGGAGGGCCGGGTACCACGGTGCGCTCTGGAGGTCGGCGATCACCGGCGGCCGCGGCTCACGGGGCGGAGCGGTAGGCGAGCGGGAAGCGGCGGCACAGCGCCAGGCTGCGCTCCCGCACCGTCTGGCGCACGCCGGCGTCGTCGAAGCCGCCGAGCATGGTGGCGACCAGGTCGGCGATCTCCTCCATCTCGGTCTCCCCCATCCCCCGGGAGGTCACCGCCGGGGTGCCGAGGCGGATGCCGTTGGGGTTGAAGGGGCTGCCGCCGTGGAAGGGGAAGGTGTTGGCGTTGACGGTGATGCCGACCTCGTCGAAGGCCGACTGCACCGCGCGACCCTTGAGCCCGGTCGGCCGCAGGTCGAGGAGCATGAGGTGGTTGTCGGTGCCGCCGGTGACCAGGGTCATGCCCCGGGCCACCAGCGCGGCGGCGAGCGCCCTGGCGTTGGCCACCACCTGGGCGGCGTACTCGCGGAAGGCGGGCTCACCGGCGAGCTTCAGCATCACCGCCTTGCCCGCGATCGCGTGGTTGAGCGGGCCCCCCTGGACCCCGGGGAAGACCGCCTTGTCGATGGCTTCGGCATGGGCGGCGCGGCAGAGGATCATCCCTCCCCACGGCCCGCGCATCGTCTTGTGGGTGGTGAGGGTGACGAAGTCGGCGTGGGGCACCGGGCTCGGATGCACACCGGCGGCGACCAGGCCGGCGAAGTGGGCCATGTCGACTAGCAGCAGCGCCCCCACGTCGGCGGCGATGTCGGCGAAGGCGGCGAAGTCGAGCACCCGCGGGTAGGCGCTGTAGCCGGCGACGATCAGCTTCGGCCCCACCTCGACGGCGCGGGCGCGGACCTCCTCGTAGTCGAGCCGGCCGGTGCTCTCCGAGACCGTGTAGCCCTCGAAGCGGTAGAGCTTCCCCGAGAAGTTGGCCGGGGAGCCGTGGGTGAGGTGGCCGCCCTGGTCGAGCGCCATCCCCAGCACCGTGTCGCCGAGCTTGAGGGTGGCCGAGTACACCGCCATGTTGGCGCTGGAGCCGCAGTGCGGCTGCACGTTGGCGTGGTCGGCGCCGAAGAGGGCGGTGGCCCGGTCGCGGGCGAGGCTCTCGATCTGGTCGACGACCTGGCAGCCACCGTAGTAGCGCTTGCCGGGCAGGCCCTCGGCGTACTTGTTGGTGAGCCACGAGCCCACCGCGTCCAGCACCGACGGAGGCGCGAGGTTCTCGGAGGGGATCAGCTCGAGGGTCTCCTCCTGGCGGACCAGCTCGGCCTCGAGGAGGTCGGCCACCTCCGGGTCGGCGGCGCGCAGCGCGGGCTTCAGCGGGGTCTCGAGCAAGGATGGGGGCCTCGGGTCGTCTCCCCCCGTGGCGTACGCACGGGAGGCGGCGGTGGGAGGTCGGCCCCCGAGATGCGGCCGAAGCTGGTCGAAGGAGACCGGCCCGGGCCGCAGCACGCGCGGGGGATCCTCAGTGCAGTCGATGATAGTGGACCCTCTCCCGTCTCCGGGACCGCCGTCGAGGAGCGCGTCGAGCTCGCCGCCGAGGCGTTCGGCCACCTCGGCGGCCGTGGTGCACGCCGGCTCGCCGTGGCGGTTGGCGCTGGTGACCGCGAGCGGGCCGGTGCGGCGAAGCAGCTCGCGGAGCAGGGGATGGCCGGGCACCCGGACCATCAGGGTGCCGCCCGGACGGGCCACGGCGAGCCCGCCGCCGGGGACCGCCGCGAGCACCAGGGAGAGCCCTCCGGGCCAGAAGGCGGCGGCGAGGCGGCGTGCCGTCGCCGGCATCTCCACCAGCGGCTCGAGCTGCTCGGCGGAGGCGGCGAGCAGCCCGACCGCCATCTCCGGGGGGCGCCGCTTCACCGCGTAGACCCTCGCCAGGGCGGCGGCGTCGTCGGGCCGGCAGGCGATGCCGTACACGGTGTCGGTGGGCACCCCCACCACCCCGCCGGCGTCGAGCGCCGCGACCAGCGGCTCGAGCACGGTCATCCCAGCCGCGCCTCCACCACCCGGGCGCGGCCGGCGAGGTCGTCGACCACCGCCACCTCGCTGCCGGGCCGGCCCTCCTCCACCAGCGCCACCACGGCGTCGCGGCGGCGGGGGTCGATCTCCAGGGCGAGGTAGCCGCCGGGGCGCACCAGCGGCAGGCAGCCGCGGAGCAGCGCCCGGTAGGCGTCGAGCCCCTCCGCCCCCGCCTCGAGGGCGAGCCGGGGCTCGTGGTCGCGGACCTCGCGCATCAGCCCGTCCATCTCCGACGAGGTGATGTAGGGCGGGTTGCTGAGCAGGGCGTCGAAGGGGGCGTGGCCCCCGAGCGCCGCCTCCCACGACCCCTCGGCCACGGTCACCCGCTCCCCCACCCCCAGCCGGGCGGCGTTGTCCCTAGCCACCGTCACCGCCACGGCGGAGACCTCGCCGGCCACCAGCGTGGCCCCGGGCAGCTCGGCGGCGAGGGTGCACGCGATGCAGCCGCTGCCGGTGCCGGCGTCGGCGAGGCGCAGCCCCTCGCCCTTCGGGCCTGCGGTGGCCCGGCACCAGCGCAGCGCCCGCTCGACCAGGGTCTCGGTCTCCGGCCGGGGGATGAGCACGTCGGGCGTCACCCGGAACCGGCGGCCGTAGAACTCGCGTTCGCCGACCAGGTACGCGACCGGCTCGCCCGCGGCGCGGCGGCGGAGCAGCGCCCGCATCGGCTCCAGCTCCTCCTCGCCGAGGGGCCGGTCGTACTGCAGGTACAGGTCGAGGCGGCGCAGCCCCAGGCTGTGGGCGGCGAGCAGCTCGGCGTCGAGCCGCGGGCTCTCGCTGCCGCGTTCGGAGAGGAAGCGGGTGCTGAGCCGGACGACCTCGACCAGGGTGGGAGCGGGCACGGGGGGGAGGATAGGGAGCGGTGGCTCCGGCGGTGACGGTGGAAAACGCTCCACGGTCCCCAGAGCGACTCAGGCCGGCGCATCCTCGAGGAGCCGCCGCGCCTCCTCGGCCTGCATCAGCGGCTCGACCAGGACATCCAGATCGCCGTCGAGCACCTTCGGCAGCTGGTGCACGGTGAGCTCGATGCGGTGGTCGGTGATCCGCGACTGGGGATAGTTGTAGGTCCGCACCTTCTCGCTGCGATCGCCGCTGCCCACCATGCCGCGGCGGGTCTCGCTCATCTCGCGCTGCCGCTCCGCCTGGGCGAGATCGTAGAGCCGCGCCCTCAGTACTCGCATCGCCTTGTTCCGGTTCTTCAGCTGCGACTTCTCGTCCTGGCAGGTGACCACCAGTCCGCTGGGGAGATGGGTGATGCGCACCGCGGAGTCGGTGGTGTTGACGCTCTGACCGCCGTGGCCGGTGCTGCGGTACACGTCGATCTTGAGGTCGTTCTCGTCGACCTGGACGTCGACCTCCTCGGCCTCGGGGAGCACCACCACACTCGCCGCCGAGGTGTGGATGCGCCCCTGGGACTCGGTCTCGGGAACGCGCTGGACGCGGTGCACTCCGGACTCGTACTTGAGCCGGGAGTAGGCGCCGGCGCCGTGCACCTCGAAGACCACCTCCTTGAAGCCCTTGCCGGAGGGATTCGAATCGAGGATCTCCACGGGCCAGCGGCGGCCCTCGGCGTAGCGGAGGTACATGCGGAGCAGATCACCGGCGAAGAGCGCCGCCTCGTCCCCCCCGGTGCCGGCGCGGATCTCGACGACCACGTCGCGCTCGTCGTTGGGGTCGGTGGGCAGCAGCAGCAGCCGCAGCCGCTCGTCGGCGGCCTGCTCGCGGTCGCGCTGCAGCCGCAGCTCCTCCTCGGCGAGGGCGACCATCTCCGGGTCGCTCTCGTGGCGGCGCATCTCCTCGGCCTCGGCGGCCGCCTCCGAGGCGCGGCGCCAGGTGCGGCCGGTCTCGACCACGTCGCGCAGCCGCGCCTGCTCCTGGGAGAGTTTCTGCACCCGCTCGACGTCCTGGTAGGCGTCGGGTGCGCTCAGCTCGCGCTCCAGCTCCTGGTAGCGCTCCTCGAGAGCGCGGAGGCGCCCGTCGATCCCGCCCATCGCGCCGCCCGCGATTACGAGGCCAGCGAGAGCGGCGAGCCCGGAACCCCGACGTCCCCGGCCCGCGCCAGCGCGAGGGCCTCGATGGCCACCTCGATCTGGGCGTCGTCGGGCTCGCGGGTGGTCAGCCGCTGCGTGGCGAGGATGGGGATGAGCGCGAGCCGTCCCGGAGGCGTGCGCCGCACCCTGGCGAGGCCGCGGATCCCCTCGTAGGCGATCGCCGCCACCACCGGGATCAGGATCACCCGGCTCAGCACCAGGAGCGGGACCGGCAGACCGCCGAAGGGGGCGAAGACGATGATGCTCACCAGCGCCACCACCACGAGGAAGCCGGTGCCGCAGCGGGGATGGAGGCGGCTCGCCCGGCGGACGTGCTCGACGTCGATCGGGTCGCCGGCCTCGTAGCAGTTGATCGTCTTGTGCTCGGCGCCGTGGTACTCGAAGACCCTGCGCACGCTCGGCACCTGGGCGATGAGCCCGAGATAGCCGAGCAGCACCCCGGCCCGGGCGACGCCCTCGATGACCACGAAGCCGACGCTGCGGTCGCCGTGGTGGATCAGCCCGGCGAGGGCGAGGGGGAACCCAACGAAGAGCAGCAGCCCGACCACCACCGAGACGCCCATGGTGGCGCGCATCACCCTCGGCGAGAGGTGGATGTCGTCCGCCTCCGCCTGGACGTTCGCCGACCAGGTCAGCGCCCGCATGCCCAGGTGGAGCATCTCGATCAGCCCGGCGATGCCGCGGAAGAAGGGCAGCGCCCAGAGCTTGCTGGTGTAGACCCGCGAGGTCAGCGGCTCGGAGACGCTGACGATGGTGCCGTCGCGGCGGCGTGCGGCGACCGCATAGTGGCTGCGGCCGCGCATCAGCACGCCCTCGATGACGGCCTGGCCGCCGTAGAAGAACTGGTCGGGCTCGGCGGCCATGGCGTCGGTCAGCTCTTCGCGGAGGCGGCAGCGGCGGCCGCGGCGGCCTTCTCGGCCCGGCGGCGGAAGCGCTCGACCTGACCGCCGGTGTCGATGATGCGCTGGGTGCCGGTGAAGAACGGATGGCAGACCGAGCAGACCTCGGTCTTCAGCTCGGAGTGGGTCGACCCGGTGGTGAAGGTGTTGCCACAGAGGCAGCGCACCACCGCGTCAGCGTGGTATTCGGGGTGGATGCCGGCCTTCATGAGTGCTCCTGGGTCGCCAATCGGTCGCGGGGAGAGGCCCGCTCGAATCGCCCGGAGAATACCACGGGGCTGCTTTGACCAATCCCGCCGTCAGGGGATCGTCGCCAGCGGGCCGTCGCCAGCGACAGGCTCCCCACGGGGGCGGGTGAAGTTGCCGTGGGCGACGCCGGGGAGCTCGCGGCGGAGGTGGGCGAGGGCCTCGAGCATCCCCACCCCCGGCGAGGAGGCGGGGAGCACCTCGAGCAGCCAGTCGTGGTCGACGTTGAGGCTGCGCCACTGGACCTGCTCGACGCCCATCTCGCGGCAGGCGGTGACGGTACGCTCCAGCTCCTCGGGAGCGTCGGTGATCCCCGGGAAGGTGAGCAGGTTGAGGCACACCTGGCCGCCCGCCTCCCGCATCACCCGGCCGCACTCCACCACGTCCTCGAGCCCGTAGCCGGTGGGCCGGTAGTAGGCGCGGAAGACCGCCTCGGTGAACGAGATCGCGCTGATCCGCACCGAGTCGCACCCCGCCGCGACCAGGCGGCGGAGCGCCGCCGGGCTGCTGCCGTTGGTGTTGACGTGGATGGTGGCCTCGGGATGCTCGGCCCGGATCCGGCGGGTGGCGCCCACGAGGGCGGCGGCGCGGGTGAGAGGCTCGCCCTCGCAGCCCTGGCCGAAGGAGACGATCCGGGCCCCGGCGCCACCGAGGTGGTACCCGGCCACGTCGGCGAGCTCGGCGGCGGCGGGCGCGTAGCGCATCCGCGGCTGCGGGGTGGGCACCGGGTCGGGCTGGAGCGAGATGCACCCCAGACAGTCGGCGTTGCAGGCGGGGGATGCGGGCAGCGCCCCCTCGTAGCGGCGGTGGAATGTGTTCTGGGCGGTGTAGCAGTTGTGCTCGAGGGCGCAGACGGCGAGCTGCTCGACCACCCGGTTGCCGGGGAGCGCCTCGCGGGCGGCGGCCACCGCGGCGCCGAGGTCGCCGCGGCGGAAGCGCTCCGGCTCCCACCAGTCGAGGTCGTCGGTGCGCACCGCCGCCACCATCAGCCGGCCGCGGTGCTCGGCGACGGCGGTGTAGCCGAACAGGGGCAGGCGGGGCACCCCGGGCTCCGGACGGGAGGCGGGCAGCAGGGTGCGCAGATGGCCGACGGGGAGGACGGCGGCGACGGCGAGGCCGTCGAGGAGCACCTCCCGGCCATCGCGGTCGAGCCCGAGGGCGCGCCGGCCAGGCAGGTGGGCGAGGGTCGCCGCCTCCGGCAGGGGGATGAGCCCGGCCGGGTCGAGGCGCACCAGGCGGCGCCCCGAACGCCCCGCGGGACGGGCGTCGACGGTCGTCAGCTGACCGTCCGGACCGGCGACACATGCACGCATTGCACTGATGGTAGAGATCGGTCACACGGAGGTCAGGTTTGGGGTGGATGATTGTCGGTGCGATGCGCCTGAGGATCCCCCGTCCCTCCCGGCGGCTGCTGGTGCCCGCCCTGCTGGTGGCGGCCACCGCCGGCCTGGTCACGGGCGGCACCCCGGCCCTCAGCGTCGACCCGGTGGGCACCCCGACGCACCACCCCGCGGCGGCCACCCACCCGGGCGGCGGGGCCGCGGCGGCCGCACCCTCGCGCCCCGGGGTCCTGACCATCGCCTCGCTGCGCACCATGCACCGGACCGCCGGGTCGCTGGTCTCCGTCGGCGCGCCCCAGCCGGCGCCGGGATACACCCTGCAGCGGATCAGCTACCGCAGCCAGGGCCTCCGGGTCACCGCCACCCTGGTGGTGCCCACGAGCCCGGGGCGTCACAAGCTGGTCATCGCCCTCCACGGGCTCGCCACGCCACGGACCTACCGGATCGGCGCCGACGCCCTGCCCCTGGCGATCCCGCTGGCGAAGCACGGCGTGCTCGTCGGCGTGCCCGACTACCGCGGGCTCGGCGGCGGCGATCCGGACCCGCGCACCGAGGCGCTTCCGCTCGCCGACGCGATCGACGCCCTCAATCTCCTCGACCTGCTCCGTCACGATCCCCGGGTCGACCCCGCCCACGTCGGGCTGATCGCCCACAGCCTCGGCGGCAACGTCGCCGAGATCATGCTCGCGGTCCAGCCCGGGATCCGCACCGCGGTCCTCTATGCGCCCAGCGAGAGCGAGTACTCCTCCCTCTACCTGCGGCGGCCGAGCTTCTTCGCCGGGCGGCCCGGCCTCGGCCCCCCCGCGCAGGACGCCGCCCTCTACAGGGCGATGTCCCCGGGCTCGAACTTCGGCACCCTCCACTGCGCCGTGCTCCTCGAGCACGGCACCGCCGACCGCGTGGTGCCGGTCCGGGCCAGCGAGCTGACCAGCCGCGAGCTCAGTGCCGCCGGCGCCACCGTCCGGCTGCGGATGATCCCGGGCGCCGGTCACGACCTCGACCGGCCGGTGTGGACCGCACCGCTCGCCGAGGGCACCGCCTTCCTCCTGGCCGCGCTGTAGCCCGCGTCATCCTTCTGCAAGGTCCGGGCTGGCATCCTTCCGGCGGCGCCGGCCTCTCAGCCACCTCTCAGCTCCGAGCCGGTACCGCCGTGGCAGTCTGTGCGAGGATCGACGAGGATCGACGAAGGGAGGGTGCAGGTGGGGATGACGGTGATCGGGCGGCCTGCAGCCCGCCAGGCGGCGGCGCGGGAGGCCCGGCCGGGTGGCCGCCTCGCGGGAGCCGACCTGCTCCGAGCGGTGGCCATGCTCAGCGTGATCGCCGTCCACGCGGTCGCCTGGATGGCGACCGCCGACGCCCCCGCGGCGGCCTTCTACGGCACCCTCGACCGGCTGCTCCGCTTCGGCGTCCCCGTCTTCGTCTTCCTCACCGGCTACGTGCTGGTGCACCGGTATCGCGACGGCGCCGTCGACCGGCGCCGCTTCACCCGGGGGCGGGCCCGGCGGGTGCTCGTGCCCTTCGTCAGCTGGGCGGTGGTCTACCTCTTCTGCGCCATCGTGTTCACCCCGCTGCGCGAGCAGATCCACTCCGTCGCCGGCCTCGCCGGCATGCTCTGGAGCGGCACCGTCGCCGGCCACCTCTACTTCCTGCCCGTCGCCCTGCAGTTCTACGTGCTCTTCGCGCTGCTGCCCCGGAGCCGGCGCGCCGTGGCCATGCTCTGCGCGGTGGCGATCCCGCTGCAGCTGGTGCTCACCGGGCTGCGGGCCACCGGCCGGCTGCCCGAGGGCGGGGTCCTCGGCGACCTCGACGGCGAGCACGCCCAGTGGCTCTTCGTCTGGTGGATCGGCTACTACGCGCTGGGCGCCGCCGCCGCGGCCTGGCGCGAGCCCATGGAGCGGGCGCTCCGCCGTCATCGTCGCGCCGCCCTCGCCGCCCCGCTGGTGGCCGCGCCCCCGGTGCTGCTCGACCTGTACTGGTCCGGCGCCCAGGGCTACGACGAGATCCTCCGCCCCTCGATCATGCTGCTCACCGTCGCGGTGCTCGCCGCCGGGCTCGCCGCCGGCCAGGTCCTCGCCCGCGGCGGCCGCCGCCGCGCCCAGCTGGTCGAGATGCTCGCCCAGCGCTCCCTCGGCGTGTACCTGCTCCACCCGCTGCTGCTCACCGTGGCCGGCCGCACCCTGCAGCTCGACGCCTCGCCGCTCCGGATGGACGGTGACCTCGCCCACAGCATCGCCGCCTACCTGGTGCTGGTGTTCGGCACCCTCGCCGCCAGCCTCCTCGCCGTCGGGGTGCTCTGCCGGGTGCCCGGCGGATGGCTGCTCGCCGGCCGGGCCGAGGGCCGCGGCGCCCGCCGCGAGGCCGGCCGGGCCCGCCCGCTGCCGCGCGGAGCGGTGCCGGTGCCCATCCCCACCGAGCCGGCGGTCACCGCCCTGCTGCGCACCCGCTAATCCTCCCGGGCGCCGTCCTGCCTCCGGAGGAAGAGGACCACGCTGGTCCAGCGCAGCGGACCCCGGCCGAGGACGATGTGCGGCGTCCGCTCGCGATCGCCGTCGGTCCAGATCGGGTCCGCGATCAGGGCAGGCGGAGGCGGCCGGTCGTCGAGCGGACCGATGAGCTCCAGGCCCGGGGTGTCGACGACGTACGTCCGCAGCGCCTCGGTGGTGAAGAACTCCGGGTCGTCACCGCCCGCCAGGATCCACTCCGTCGCCACGCAGAGGACTCCCCCCGGCCGGAGCACGCGGGTCATCTCGCGCATCCCCCTTGCCGACGCGTCGTGGCCGCCGAAGTGCTCGATGCTGCTGAGCGAGTAGACGACGTCGAAGGAGGCGTCGTCGAAGGGGAGGTCGAGCGCGTCTGCCGCCATCGGGCGGAGCGCGGACTCGCGGTACGGGAAGGGCGCGTACCGTGACGGATGGGTGAGGAAGTCCCCTGCGGCCTCGGCGGCCATGCCGCCGGCGAAGTCCCCCGCGTAGAGGTCGGTCGCGACCACCTCGGCGCACCGGTTCGCCAGGTAGTAGAGGACGCACTCGTGCCCGGCCGCGACACCGAGCGCCCGGACGTCCGGCCCGAGGACGCCGAGCCGCTCCAGGCCGTAGACGCACTGCGTCCACTCGAACGCCTTGCGGTGAAAGCGGTGCTCGCCCTGGGGCATCCCGAGCGCGCGGTTGTACATCAGCCAGGTGGGGTCGTCCCACGCGTCGGGACCGCAGAGCCGGTTGAGCGGGCTCCACGGCTGCGCGGACAGCCCGGTCTGCTCAGTCTGCTCGACGATCGCGACCAGGCCGCGGTCGACGCCGTCACCCCCCCGGGTCGCCTCCTGGAGCTCCCGGGCGATGCGCTCCATCGACCTGCGGATCACCGGGCGGCCGCGCGCGGCTGTGGAGAGGACGGAGCGGAGGGTCCGCACCACCACCCGCCGGCGTCGGGAAGCTGCCCCCATGCGCGGGGAGAGTACACCCTGCCCCGGGGCCCTAACGGAGCCGGCGGCCCTCCTCGGGACGCAGGGCGACGTGGTGCTTGGTGGAGATCTCCCGCAGGGTGCCGCTGCGCGCCCGCATCACCATGCTGTGGGTCTCCGCCCACCAGTTGTGGTACAGCACGCCGCGGAGCAGGCCGCCGCCGGTGACGCCGGTGACCGCCACGGCGACGCCGCTGCCGGGCACCAACGCGTCCATGCTCATCGGCGCCTCCGGGTCGAAGCCGGCGGCACGCACCGCCACCGCCTCCTCCTCGTGGCGTACCCAGGGACGGCACTGCAGCTCGCCGCCGAGGCACTTCAGCGCGCAGGCGGCGAGCACCGCCTCTCGGGTGCCGCCGGCGCCGAGCATGACGTCGACGCCGCTGCCCGGCACCGCCGCCATCATCGCCGCGCCGATGTCGCCGTCGCTGATCAGCGCCACCCGGGCGCCCATCTCGCGGACCCGCTCGAGCAGGGCGAGATGCCGGGGCCGGTCGAGCATGCAGACGGTGAGGTCGCGGACGTGGACGTCCATGGCGAAGGCCACCCTGCGGAGGTTGTTCTCCGGGGTGTCGGCGATGTCGACCGAGCCACGGGCCGCCGGGCCCACCGCGATCTTGTGCATGTAGGCGACCGGGGGCGGCGCGGCGATGCCCCCCGGCTCGGCGGCGGCGGCGATGCTCAGCGCCTGGGTGAGGCCGCGGGAGACCAGGCTGACGCCGTCGACGGGCACCACCGCGAGGTCGATGCGCTCGCGCCCGGAGCCGATCCGGCGGCCGGCGGCGAGGGTGCCCGAGGGCTCGTCGGTCCCGAGCACGATGTGGCCGTCGAAGGGCATGCTCGCGAGCGCCTCGGCCATCGCAACCTGGGCGGCCTCACGGGTGCCGGTCTTGTCGCCGCGGCCCAGCCAGCGCCCGACCGAGAGCGCCGCCGACTCGGTGGCGCGGAGCAGCTCGAGGGCGTGGTTCCGGTCCCGAGCCTGGCCGGCGCGGGAGCGTGATGCGGCAACCCGGGAGACGCTGGTCATCGTCCTCCGGCGACGCTCACACCGAGAGCCGCGGGCTGACGATGGCGGAGGGATCGGCGGGCGTGGAGGACACCCCGGCACGCTCGCACACCGCGCCGAGGAAGTCGCGGAACAGCGGGTGGGGCACGTTCGGCCGCGAGCGGAACTCCGGGTGGAACTGCGACGCGACGAAGAACGGGTGGTCGCGCAGCTCGACGATCTCGACCAGCCGGCCGTTGGGCGAGACCCCGCTCACCACCATGCCGGCGCGCTCGAGCGGCTCGCGGTACTGGTTGTTGAACTCGAAGCGGTGGCGGTGGCGCTCGTAGACCACCGCCTCGCCGTACGCCGCCGCCGCCCTGGTCCCGGGCAGCAGCCGGCACGGGTAGACGCCGAGGCGCATGGTGCCGCCCTTGTCCTCGATGTCGCGCTGCTCGGGGAGCAGGTCGATCACCGGGTGGGCGGTGAAGGCGTTGAACTCGGTCGAGTTGGCGTCCTCCGACCCCAGCACCTCGCGGGCGAAGTCGATGACCGCGCACTGCATCCCGAGGCAGAGGCCGAGGTAGGGGATCCGGTGGTGGCGCGCGTACCGCGACGCGGCGAGCTTGCCCTCGATGCCGCGGTGGCCGAAGCCGCCGGGGACGACGATGCCGTCGACGCCCTCGAGCGCCGACACCACGTCGCCCTCGAGGTCCTCGGCGTTGACCCAGCTGAGCTGGACCTCCGCGCCGTGGTGCACGGCCGCGTGGCGCAGCGCCTCGATGACGCTCATGTACGCATCCGGCATCTGCACGTACTTGCCCACCACCGCGACCCGCACCGGCGGGCGGGGCGCGTCCATGCGCGCCACCAGCTCCGCCCACCGCTCCAGGTCGGGCGGGCCCGCGGTGATGTCCAGCTGCTCGACGATGAAGTCGCCGAGGCCGGCCTCCTCGAGGAGCAGCGGCACCTGGTAGATGGTGCGCACGTCGGGGACGTTGATCACCGCGCGGGTCTCGACGTCGCCGAAGAGCGCGATCTTGTCCTTCAGGCCCTGGTGGATCGGCTGCTCGCTGCGCGCGACGATCACGTCGGGCTGGATGCCGATGCTGCGCAGCGCGTTGACGCTGTGCTGGGTCGGCTTGCTCTTGAACTCCTCGCTCGCCGCGATGAACGGCACCAGGGTGAGGTGGACGTAGCACACGTTGCGCCGTCCCACGTCGTTCTTGAGCTGGCGGATCGCCTCGAGGAAGGGCAGCGACTCGATGTCGCCGACGGTGCCGCCGACCTCGACGATGACCACGTCGGGACGGGGCGCGGCATCCTCGGCGACGCGGCGCACCCGCTCCTTGATCTCGTTGGTGATGTGGGGGATGACCTGGACGGTGGCGCCGAGGTAGTCGCCGCGGCGCTCCTTGGCGATGACGCTCGCGTAGATCTTCCCGGTGGTGACGTTGCTCGCCTTGCTCAGCGAGATGTCGACGAAGCGCTCGTAGTGGCCGAGGTCGAGGTCGGTCTCGGCGCCGTCGTCGGTGACGAAGACCTCACCGTGCTGGTACGGCGACATCGTCCCCGGGTCGACGTTGAGGTACGGGTCGAGCTTCTGCATGACGACGGTCAGCCCGCGCGCCTTCAGGATGGTCCCGATCGACGCCGCGGTGATGCCCTTCCCCAGGGACGAGACCACTCCGCCGGTGACGAACACGAACCTTGCCATGCGCGATCTCCAGTGGAGGTTTTTCAGATGCTAGCAGGCTCAGGGCGTCACCGCTCGGGGCTCGAGCACCACGACCCGGGTCTCCTCGGAGGTGGGCAGCGAGCCGGTCAGGTTCAGCTTCGGCTGGGGAACCCAACCCTCGGCGAGCCCCATCTCCCTGGCGAACTTGTCCACCGGGTCGTAGTCGCCGTCGACGCCCGCCACCGCGTAGCGGACCGGCACCACGATGCCGGGCTCGAGGGCGTTGACCAGCCGGGCCGCGGCCTGGGCCTCGAGGCCGTCGCCGCCCCCCACCGGGACGGCGAGGACGTCGACATGGCCGAGGGCGTCGATCTCGCTCTCGGTGAGCTGCCGGCGCAGCCGGCCGATGGAGCACACCCGGACGTCGTCGACCTCGACGCGCATGATCGTCGTGGTCACGTCGGCGGCGACGCCGAAGACGCTCACCCCGCGGAGCTCGTACTCGCCCGGGCCGCTGACCTCCTGGGCGCGCCCCTCGCCGGGACGGAGCAGGGAGAGGTCGACCTCACCCTCGGTGTGCACCACGATGTCGGGGTTCACCCGGGGCGGACGGGCGCTCGCCCCCGGCGGGATCGGGTCGATGACCACCTCGACGTCGCGGCCGCGCAGCCGCAGGCACGAGAGTCCGACGAAGGTGAGTTCCATTTTTTCCTCTGGGCGCTGACGCGCCCAATCTTACGGGGGCCTCCCCCAGGCCATCAGCTCCTTCGTCGCTGACAGCCTTCCCCCTAGGCGACCTGGGCGCCGCGGATCAGCGGCAGCAGGTCCTTGACCTTCTCGATGCGCTCGCCGGCGAGCTCCGACATCACCGCCAGCACCCGGCGCTGCACCGGCGCCTCGTGGTCGCGACCCGGGAGGTAGAGGTTGAGCATCCGCTGGACGTACTCCGGGTCCTCGAGCTTCGAGACCACCGACGGCACGGTGATGGCGGTGGGGTGCTTGGGGGCGTCGTTGGTGCTGCGCAGCATCCAGAGGGTCATCCGGAGGATGTCGGGCAGGACCTCGGGCCGGTTCTTGACCGCCTTGCGCAGGTAGCTGGCGTAGCAGGCGGCGTGGCGCAGCTCGTCGGCGGCGAGGGTCTTGAAGATCAGCCCCAGCACCGGCTCGGGAGCCTCGCGGCTGAAGGCGGTGTACCAGTGGGCGAGGCGCTGCTCACCGCAGAAGTGCATGGTGAGGGTCTCGATCGCCGGCCCCTCGGCGAAGGTGAGGCGCAGCCGCGGCAGTTCCTTGTCGTCGTCGAACTCCTGGCCGAAGTGCTCGAGGTAGCGCCGCAGGGTCAGGTAGTGCTTCATCTCCTCGTAGAACCAGATGGAGACGAAGCTGCAGAAGTCGATGTCCGCGTAGAAGTCGCGGAGGAACATCTCGGTGGCGTACAGGGCGCTCAGCTCGGTGAGGCAGACCTGACGCAGGTCGTGGATCCACTGGTCGCTCACCTTGGAGCGATCGATCTCGTCGAACGGGATGTCGGTGCGGAGCTGCCACCGGGCACGCTCGAGGCGGTCGAAGAGTTCTCCATACAGCATTGTCGGTATCGTCGCTCCTACAGCCCGGCCAAGTCATCGGCCCCGCTCCACCGCTCGCGGGCGGAAATTTGGCCACCGTGACCATATGATGGGTTCCATGACGATCACCGAGGCGCCCCGGCTGCCGGCCGAGGTCAGCGCCACCCTGCTCGCCGGCTCGGACGAGATCGCCCGGCGCCTCGCCCGCCGCCTGAGCGAGGAGCTGGAGCTGCCCCCCGAGTTCAGCCGGATGCGCTACCTCCGGGCCATCGTCGCCGCCTGCCGCGACGGCCTCCACGCCCTCCTCCGCCAGCTCCACGACGGCCGCCGGCCGCATCCCGACGAGCTCGCCACCCTCGGCCTCGCCGGCGCCCAGCAGGCGGAGCTCGGGGTCCCCCTGGAGGTGCTGCTGCGCGGCTACCGGCTCGCCGCCAAGGTGGTGTGGCGCGAGGTGGTCGACGCCGCCACCCGCATGGGCGGGCTGCCGCCGGAGACGGTGGTGGCGCTCAGCGAGCAGGTCCTGGAGTACCTCGACGAGATCAGCGGGGCGGTGGGCAGCGCCTACCTCGAGACCCGCGAGCGGCTGGTGCGCCAGCGCGACCGCGAGCGCGACCGGGTCCTCGGCCGGCTGCTCGCCGGCGACGTCTCGCCCGAGCTGCGCCGGCTCGCAGCCGCCTGCGACCTGGAGCTGCGACCGCCCTACCGGCTGCTCGCGTGCGCGGTCGCCCCCGGCGTCGACGCCGACCGGCTGCTCGGCGCCGCCTGGCGCTCCGCCCGGGGCCTGCTGGTGGTCGGCGACCGCGGGGTGTGGACCGCCCTGGTGGACGGCGCGGCCGGGGTCGACCGCCTCCTCGGCGACGGGATGCGGGCGATGGCGCCGGGAGTCGACGGCGCCCTGGTCATCGGGGTGGGCCCGGTGGCGGCGACCCTCGAGGAGGTGGCCTCCGCCGCGCGCCGCGCCCACCGCGCCCTCGACGTCGGCCGCCGGCTCCGTCCCGGCGAGCTCGTCCACGAGGACGTCGAGCTCGGTGTCTTCGCCGCCCTCGACGCCGACCACGAGGCGCTTCGCGCCCACGTCGAGCGCCTCCTCGGCGGCATGGTCGACGGCAGCGCCCGCAGCACCGAGCAGCTGCGCACCCTCGAGGTGGTGCTGGAGTCGCGCAGCCTCGGCGACGCCGCGGCGCGGCTCGGCATCCACCGGCACACCGTCGTCTACCGGCTCGAGCGCATCGCCACCCGGCTCGAGGTCGACCTCGACGACCCCGCGGTGCGCCACCGCCTCTGGCTCGCGATCCAGGCCCAGCGCCTGCTGACCTGACCGGCCGCCGCCGGCTCAGCGGAAGATCGAGGCGAAGGCGTCGGCGCTCAGCGGCGGCCGTGCCGCCACCGCGAGGTTCTCGTCGACGTGCTCGACCCGGCTCATCCCCACCAGGGCGGTGGTCAGCCCCGGCGCCGAGCGGGTGAACTGGAGCGCGCTCTGGGCGTCGGTGGGGCCGCCGAGCACCTCGCGCAGCGCCACCGGGAGGCGGCCGATCACCCGCGACTGGAGCAGCGAGGCGCTCGCCATCACCGTCAGGCCGTGCTCTGCGGCGGCGGCGAGGAGCGGGACGGCCCCGGCGGCGGTGGCCTGGGTGGGCTTCGCCGCGGCCTCGGGCATCGCCAGGTTGAGGGGCAGCTGGATGGCGCGGAAATGGTGGCCGTCGCCGGCGACGTCGACGGCGGCGGCCACCAGCTCCTCCAGGGAGAGATGCCCGGGCGAGCCCGGCTCGGCGCGCAGGCCGTCCCAGGTGGCCACGCCGTAGACGCCCACGTCGCCGGCGGCGACCGCGGCCTCGAGGGTGGCGAAGGCGTCGCGGATGCGGCGGAGGAACTCCGGACGGGGCACCTCGCCGAGCTGGGTCTCGGGGTTGTGGAGGTAGTGGATGTCGATGCACTCGACGCCGAGGTTGCGCCGGCTGGTGGCCAGCTGGTGGCGGAGGTACGCCGGGGTCATGCAGTGGCAGCCGGCGACGATGTCCTCGGCGGCGATCACCCCGGGGTCGAGCAGCGCCTCGGCCACCCACGCCCGCATCCCCCCGGGGGGCCGCTCTCGCCACTGAGGAAGCCGCCCTTCGTGGCCACGACCACGGCGCCGCGCTCGACCCGGCCGGCCTCGACCAGGGCGGCGAGGGTGGCGCCGACGACCCGCTCGCTGCGCTGGTACCGGTAGTTGACCGCGGTGTCGACCACGTTGCAGCCGAGCTCGAGCGCCCGCGCCATCGCCGCGGCGTAGCCGGCGTCGGTGGCGTCGTCGTCACCGCCGAGGTAGGTGCCGAGGCCCACCGAGGAGAGGGTGAGGCCGCCGACCTCGCGCCAGTGCCCGGGGGCGGCGGGGCGGGCCGCCGCGTGGGCGGCGGTGGCCTCTGCGGTGGCGCGGCCGGTGACAACAGGGCCGGTCACTTCTGGGTGGTCGCCCCCTGCTCGGCCTCGCGGGCGAGCATGAACAGCAGGTCGGAGCAGCGGTTGAGGTAGCGGAGCACCTCGGCGTTCTCGAGCTCGCCGGCGCGGTGCAGCGCCACCGCCCGGCGCTCGGCGCGGCGCACCAGGGTGCGGGCCATGTCCACCGCGGCCGCCGCCGGGGTGCCGCCGGGGATGACGAACGCGCGGGGCAGCGGCACCCGCTCCTCCAGGGCGTGGGTCTCGCGCTCGAGCTCGTCGACCATCGCGGCGTCGACGGTGGCGAAGTGCCTCGCGAGCAGGTCACGCGAGCCCTTGCCCGTGGCGAGTTCGGCCCCGACGGTGAAGAGCTGGCGCTGGAGGGCGAGCAGGCGCTCCGCCCGCGCCGGGTCGGTCTCGGTGGCCCGGGCCAGGCCGAGCGCGGAGATGGCCTCGTCGAGGGCGCCGTAGGCCTCGGTGTGGAGGTCGTCCTTGGGCACCCGCCCGCCGTAGAGGAGGCTGGTCTCGCCGCCGTCCCCGCCGCGGGTGACGATGCTGCTCACCCGACCCACCCCCCCTCCCGCGAGGCGCTCATGAAGGTCGCGAAGGGGTCGGGGTTGCCCTTGGCCCGCTCCTCCACCCACTTGGTGGCGGCGAGCGCGGCGGTGGTGGCGTCGCCGACCGCAGTGGTGATCTGGCGGGTCAGCTGGGCGCGCACGTCGCCGGCGGCGAAGATGCCGGGGATGCTGGTCATCATCGAGTAGGGGTCGGTCAGGTAGTAGCCGCCGGCGTCGTGCTCGACGTGCCGGTCGACCAGGCCGGTGTTGGGCAGGAAGCCGACGAAGATGAACACGCCGCCGACGTCCAGGGTGCCCTTCTCGCCGGTGTTGACGTCCCGGAGGTGGAGGTGGGTCACCTTGCCGGAGTGGTCGGCGGTGTGCACCGGGGTGCCCTCGATGCTCTCCACCACGGTGTTGAGCAGCAGCTCGAGCTTGGGGTCCTCCCTCGCCTCGTTGACCAGGATCGGCGAGGCGCGGAACTCGTCGCGGCGGTGGATGAGGGTCACCCGGCTGGCGTATCGGGTGAGGAACATCGCCTCCTCGACGGCGGCATCGCCACCGCCGATGACGGCGAGGTGCTCGCCCTTGAAGAAGGCGCCGTCGCAGACCGCGCAGTAGGAGACGCCGCGGCCGGCGTACTCCTCCTCGCCGGGGACCTCGAGCTTGCGCGGGTTGCCGCCCGAGGTGACGATCACCGCCGCCGCGCGGTACTCGCCGTCGTGGGTCTCGACCACCTTGCTGCCGTCGTCCTCGACGCGAATCCGCTCCACCGGCGAGTAGACCATCTCGGCGCCGAAGCGGGTGGCCTGCTCGATCATCTGGCTGGCGAGCTCGTGGCCGAGGATGCTCACGAACCCGGGGTAGTCCTCGATGAGCTCGGTGTTCAGCAGCTGGCCGCCGGGCGCCTTGCCCTCGATGACCACGGTCCGGACCATGCTGCGGCCCGCGTAGAGGGCCGCGGCAAGCCCGGCGGGGCCGGCGCCGATCACGGCGATGTCGAAGGTGCGGTCGTCCACGGGAGCTCCCGAATGGTGCGCGGCGGGCGCGGGTCGGCACGGTACTCAGACTATCGCCCGGGTCCCACCGTCCCAAACCCGGCCCATTCTTCCAGCTGGGCCCTAGGAGGCGGGGGTGCTGCGCGCCGCGTAGCCGTGGAGCTGTCCGGCGACCCGCGAGATCGGGATCGCGAAGGCCTGCGGTGTCGACTGGCTGGCCAGGGTGATGATGCCGACCACCCGCCCGTAGGCGTCGAGCACCGGACCGCCGCTGTTGCCCCGGTAGATCTGCTCGCCGTGGAGCACCATCATGTCCTCGTAGGTGGTGCCGCCCGCCCCCGGCGTCCCCGGCTGGCCGTCGCCCTGCACGGGGATCGACTGGTGGAGCAGGGCCAGCGTCTCCACGGTGCGGTCGTGATGGTTGGTGGCCTTGCTCGACGCCAGCACCACCACCTGCTCGGGGTGGGGCGCGTCCCCCTCGGTGGCCAGCGGCAGCGGCTCGCCGGGCAGCGGGCTGGTCGCCTGGTCGAGGGAGCGGATCACGGCGATGTCCTGGGCCCGGTCGAAGCCGATCACGGTGCCGGCGTGGATCTGCTGGTTGCTGTCGACCAGGCGGATCACCGAGCCGCCCTCGATGACGTGGTTGTTGGTGACCACGTCGCCGCGGGTGTCGAAGACCCAGCCGGTGCCGAACTCCTCGCCGGTGCCGGTCACCACCCGCACCGTGACCACCCGGCTGAGCGCCCGCTCGGCCACCACCGCCAGCGGCTGCGCGACCATCGACGAGGCGGGGGTGGCGAACGGGCCCGGAATGAAGCGGGCCACCACCTGCGGGGCCAGGGTGGCGGAGCGGTAGCCGACCGCGAAGGCCAGCCCGAGGACGGTGGCCAGGACCAGCGCGGTGGCGCCGACGGTGGCGGCCAGGGAGCGTTGGGGGCGCCGCGGCAGGACCGGCGGAGGCAGCCCCCAGGCGGCGCGCTGCTGGACCGACGGCCACCCCGGCAGGTCGTGCCCGGCGTGCTCGACCGGCTGCGCACGCCCGCAGGCGGCGCAGAAGCGGTGGTCGGCGAGCAGCGGCTCTCCGCAGAGGCAGATCGGCACGTGCTGGCATTGTGCCAGCAGCCCGGCCCGGGAGCGCGCATGACTACACTCCCGGCGGCTCCAGATTCGTCCTGAGGTGGAAACCTGTGCGTCCCGACGGCCGGCGTCCCGAACAGCTGCGCCCCACCACCATCGAGACCGGCGCCGTGCCCTACGCCGAGGGCAGTGCCCTCATCACCGTCGGGGAGACGAGGGTGCTCTGCGCCGCCAGCATCGAGGAGCGGGTGCCGCCGTACCGCAAGGGGAGCGGGCTCGGCTGGGTGACCGCCGAGTACGCGATGCTCCCCCGGGCGACGCTCACCCGCAGCGACCGCGACTCCCGGAAGGGCCGCATCGACGGGCGGGTGCAGGAGATCCAGCGGCTGATCGGCCGCGCCCTGCGCATCGCCGTCGACTTCCGCGCCCTCGGCGAGCGCACCATCATCCTCGACTGCGACGTGCTCGTCGCCGACGGCGGCACCCGCACCGCCTCGGTCACCGGCGCCTGGGTGGCCCTCGCCCTCGCCGCCGCGCGCCTCGGCGAGGCCGGCCTGCTCGCCACCGACCCGATCCGCCACCAGGTGGCCGGGGTCAGCGTGGGCATCGTGGGCGGCGCCCCGCGGCTCGACCTCGACTACCTCGAGGACTCGGCCGCCGAGACCGACATGAACTGCATCGGCACCGAGGACGGTCGCTACGTCGAGATCCAGGGCACCGCCGAGCGCGAGCCCTTCGACCGCGACCAGGCCGACGCCATGCTCGGGCTCGCCCGGGTCGGCCTCACCGAGCTCTTCGCCATCCAGCGCGAGGCGGTGGAGCGGGGCCGCGGCTGATGCCCGGGCCGCAGGTGATGCCGCGGGCGCCGCTGGTGATGGCCACCCGCAACCCCGGCAAGGTGGTGGAGTTCCGGCGGCTGCTCCGCGACCATCCGTGGACGCTGCTCAGCCTCGACGACGCCGGCTTCGCCGGTGACGTCGACGAGCCCGGGCCCGGGTACGAGGACAACGCCCGCGCCAAGGCGGTCGTGGTCTCCGAGGCGACCGGCCTCTGCGCCCTCGGCGACGACAGCGGCATCGAGGTGGAGGCGCTCCGGGGCTGGCCCGGGCCGCATTCGAGCCGCTGGCTCGGCGGGGAGGCGAACGACGCCGATCGGCTCCGCGGCCTGCTCGACGAGGTGGAGCGGCGCACCCCCGGCGACCGCCGGGTGCGCTACGTCGCGGTTCTCGCGCTCGCCCGGCCCGGGGCCGACGTGATCGTCGCCCGGGGCTCGTGCGACGGCGTGCTCGTCGAGCCGCGGGGGACGGGCGGCTTCGGCTACGACCCCGCCTTCCTCTCCACCGACCTGGGCCGCACCTTCGGCGAGGCCGGCGCCGAGGAGAAGGACACCGTCTCCCACCGCGGCCGCGCGGTCGCCCGGCTCGCCGAGTCCGGGGTGCTGCGGGGCACGCTGGGGTACGTGTAACCACCGGGAGTAGGAGACTCCGACACGTCCCGTGGCGAAGGAGACCCGAGGTCGATGGAGCCAGGCAGCCCGGCATCGCGACTGCACGTGGTCGGGGGGGAGGACACCTCCGGCTGGGAGGCGCTGTACCGCGCCCACGTGGTTCCGATGTACCGCTTCGTCTTCGCCCGCTGCGGGAACCGCTCCGACGCCGAGGATCTCACCGCCGCCGTGTTCCTGAAGGCCCTCCCCCGGCTCCGCCCCACCGCCTCGGAGGGCGAGGCGCGCGCCTACCTCCGGGCCACCGCCCGCAGCCTGCTCGCCGAGCACTGGGCCACCCACTACGGGGTGGAGATGGCCGAGTACGCCGAGGAGCTGGTGCCCTCGCCGCCGGCGGCGGGTGGCGACGAGGGGGCCTCCAACCGCCGGCGGGTCGCCGCCCTGCTCGCCCGTCTCCCCGACCACTACCGCCGGGTGCTGGAGCTGCGCTTCCTGCGCGGGCTCTCGGTGCGCGAGACCGCCCGCGAGATGAACGTGAGCGAGACCAACGCCAAGGTGCTGACCCACCGGGGCCTCCGCGCCGCCGCCAGGGTCGCGGAGGAGACCCCGTGAGCCGCGGCGAGAGGCGGGTCCGCCGCTTCGTCGACGCGCTGCTCCGCGACCGCCGGCCGCCGCGCTTCGAGGCCGACCCCGAGGACGCCCGGCTGCTCCAGGTCGCCGCCTCGCTGCGCGGCGCCCGCACCGCCACCGACCTGCCCTCGGCCGAGTTCGTGTCCGGGCTCGAGGACCGGCTGCGCGAGGAGCTCGAGACCACCCCCGGACCCCGGCGCGCGCCGAGCCGCCGCGGCTTCCTGATCGGGGGCGGGATCGCCGCCGCCGCCGCCGCGGGGGTGGCCGTCGACCTCGGCGTGCGCCGCACCGACCAGGACCGGGCCCAGAGCGAGCTGGTGCCCGCCACGGGCAGCTGGCACCCGGTCGCCACCCTCGCCGACCTCGCCGGCGGCCGGCCGCTGCGCTTCCGGGCGGGATCGGTCGAGGGGGTGCTGGTGCCTCACCCTGACGGCAGCGTGCACGCGCTCTCGGCGGTCTGCACCCACATGGGATGCCTCCTCGAGGCCCGGGCCCAGAGCCTGCTCTGCCCCTGCCACGGCGCCTCCTTCGATCTCCAGGGCGCCCCGGTCGACCGCGAGTACCTCACCACCCCCCTCCCCCGGCTGCGGTCGCGAGTGGTCGGCGACCGGGTCGAGGTGCTGGTGGTGTGACCGGTCGTGCCCCGACAGCGGCGCTGCTCGGCCTCTGCCTCGGCGTCGGCGTCGCCGCCGCCGGCTGCGGGACCACCGCGGGCCCTAACCCCGGCGGCGTGCAGCTCCGCATCACCGCCCGCGACCTCCGCTTCGACCCGGCCACCGCGACGGTCCCGGCGGGATCGCTGGTCACCGTGATCCTGGTCAACGGCGGCGCGGTGGAGCACTCCTTCACCGCCGGCTCGGTGCATGCCAGCGCCGACGCCGACCCGGGCGAGTTCAACACCGCGCCCTTCACCAGCCCGGACTCGGGGACGATCGCCTTCCACTGCCGCTACCACCCGCAGATGACCGGCACGATCACGGTGACGCCACGCGGCGCCTCCCCCGCCCCGGCCCCGGGGGGCGCCCCCGGCTCCTGACCGCGGGCACGCAGGGTTCGGCGCCTCCGGTGCGTTGTAGATACGCGGAGGACGGCCTGCCCGGCACGCTCCCGCGACGGAAGGGAGGATGGATGATGCGCTCGATGCGCCTGCGATTCGTTGTCGCCTCGATCTCGCTGCTCGTCGCCGCGTGCGGCAGCGCCTTTGCCGCCGCCGGCCCGGCGGAGGCGAGCGTCCACCGGTCGGGCGGAAGCGGCGGCGGCGGCGGGGTCTGGATCCAGACCATGGACTCCTGCAAGCAGGCGCTGGGCGGCGCCGCCTACGTGGTCGGCGGCAGCGGCGTGTCGATCACCGTCACCACCCCCTCCGGCGGCGCGGGGTCGGTGGGCGTCTCCGCCGGCTGCCCGCTCCAGCAGGGGAACTGCCGCGCCGGCCGGGGCTGCGCCAGCTTCACGGCGCCCGGTCCGGGCACGTACACCATCCGGCAGACGGTCACCCCGCCGGGCAACGTGACCAACCCCGAGGGCTACGCGCCCTGCGAGGGCGGCAGCGCCTGCCGCTCCGAGGAGGCCACCCTCACGGTCGGATCGGGGGGCTCGGTGAGCGCCACCGTCAGCGCGGTCTACCCCGACGGCACCACCGTGACCTGGCCGTCGACGGGCAGCTACGCGGGCACGACCTCCGACCCGATCGTCTTCCACGACTTCGGCCTGGCCGCGCCGGGCAGCCCCCACAACAGCCAGTGCGACGGCGACGCCGACGCCGACGACCACCTCACCGGCACCCCCAGCTCGCACTGCGCCTATCCCGAGGCCCAGGAGACCTCCACCTGCCAGCCGTTCCCCTGGAGCTGCGCGTTCGGCGCCGGCGCCCCGGGGGGCGTCCACCACGGGCGCCGCCCCGCCGGCGGCGGCTCGTCGAAGGGTGGCGCCTCGAGCGGCGGCCACTCCACCACCAGCTCGACCGGAGGGCGGCCCGTCACCGCTTGAACACCTTGTCGAGGACCACGATGCTGGCCTCGAAGAGGACGATCAGGGGCAGGAAGAGCGCGGTCGGGGTGAAGGGATCGGCACCCGGGGTCACCACCAGGGCCACGAAGACGATCCCCACCCAGATGCCCTTGCGCTGGTGGCGCAGCCAGCGTGAGGAGACGATGCCGAGCATGCCCAGCAGGAGGATGGCGATGGGCAGCTCGAAGGTCACCCCGAAGATGACGATCAGCAGGGTGAAGAAGGTGAGGTAGGCGTTGAGGTCGGGGAGGAACTCGGCGTTGGTGCCGAGGAACCCGGCGAGGAAGTTGAGCCCCACCGGCATCACGAAGTAGGCGAAGCAGGCGCCGACCGCGAAGAGCAGCATCGCGGAGACCACGAAGGGCCAGGCGAACTTCCGCTCCGCCTTGCGCAGCCCCGGTGAGACGAAGGTCCACACCTGCCAGAGGATGATCGGCAGGGCGATCACGAAGCCGGCGATCGCCGAGACCTTGAGCGGAATGGTCAGCGGCTCGGTCGGGGTGGTGACGATCGGGACCCTGACGATGTGCCGCCCCTTGCCGAGCACGTCGGTGAGCGGCCTCTCGAGCAGGGTGAGCAGCCGGTCGTGGAAGAAGAAGGCGCCGACGGTGGCGCTGACCCAGGCGCCGACGGAGATCATCAGCACCTTCCGGAGCTCCTCGAGGTGCTCGATGATGGTCATCCGCCGCTCTTCGTTCACGACGCCCTGCACTGCCCGTACTCACCCTGTGGGGGGCGTGCGGGGTTACCGCAGCCCAGGTTGACGCACCGGGGCCGGCGGCCCACCGGGGAACCGGGAGGCACCGGCCGCGCGCGGGGGACCCGCCCGGTCAGACCGGGGTCTTGGGCTCCTCGGTCACCTCGGGCTTCGGCGCCGTGCTGTTGCCGCCCGGCGCGGGCGGGTCGCTGTGGCTGCTCGAGGCGTTGGCCACGGAGTCCTTCACCTCGTTCGTGGCCTTCCTGAACTCGCGGATGGCGCGGCCCATGCCCGCACCCACGTCGGGCAGCTTGCCGGGACCCCAGATGATGAGCACCACGATCAGCAGGAGGAGGATCAGCCAGAAGTGGCCCGGGTTGAGGAAGGGCATTCGAGGGCCTCCGCGCCCCGCGACCAACCGCGTCGCGAGTCGAGTATGGGGATCGGACGGAGTCTACCACCGGGCTTTCCGGCTCCCTGAGAAGGGAATGAGAGCCGGCGGCCGTGATGGGGGGCTCAGCGGGCACGGGACGGGCCGGCGGTGAGGGCGGCGGCGAAGACCTCGACGGCGTGGTCGACCTCGGCCTCGCCGTGCGCGGTGCTGAGGAACCCGGCCTCGAACTGGGAGGGTGGCCAGAACACCCCCGCGGCCAGCCAGGCGGCGTGGAGCCGTCGGAAGCGGCCGGCGTCGGCGCCGCGGGCGCTGGCGTAGTCGGTCACCTCGGCGGCGCCGAGGAAGGGGGTGAGCATGCTCCCCACCCGGTTGACCGCGCAGGGGGTGCCGCTCTCCTCGGCGGCGGCGGCGAACCCGCTCGCCAGGCGCGCCCCGAGCGCCTCGAGGCGGGCGTAGGCGGCGCCGTCGCGGAGGGCGTCGAGGGCGGCGCACCCGGCCGCCATCGCCAGCGGGTTCCCGCTCAGCGTCCCCGCCTGGTAGACCGGGCCCACCGGTGCGACCTGGGACATCAGCTCGGTGCGACCGCCGTAGGCGCCCACCGGCAGGCCGCCGCCGATCACCTTGCCGAGGCAGGTGAGGTCGGGGGTCACCCCGTAGAGGCTCTGGGCGCCGCCGTAGGCGACGCGGAAGCCGGTCATCACCTCGTCGAACACGAGCAGCGCGCCGTGGCGCTCGCTGATCGCCCGCAGCGCCTCGAGGTACCCCGGCGCCGGCGGCACGCAGCCCATGTTCCCCGCCACCGGCTCGACGATCAGCGCGGCAATGCGCTCGCCCTCGGCGGCGAACAGCGCCTCGACCGCGGCGGCGTCGTTGTAGGGCACGGTGAGGGTGTCGCGCACCGCCGCCGCCGGCACCCCGGGCGACCCGGGGATGCCGAGCGTCGCCACCCCCGATCCCGCCTCGACGAGAAGGAGGTCGGCGTGCCCGTGATAGGCGCCGGCGCACTTCACCACCCGGTCGCGACCGGTCGCCGCCCGGGCCAGCCGGAGCGCCGACATCGTGGCCTCGGTGCCGGAGTTGACGAAGCGGACCATTTCGATCGACGGCACCGCCTCGACCACCCGCCCGGCGAGTTCGACCTCGAGCGCGGTGGGGCCACCGTAGGCGGTGCCCAGCGGCAGCCGCGCGGCGATCGCCTCGCGGACCGCGAGGTGGTCGTGGCCGAGGATGAGCGGACCGTAGGCGAGCACGAAGTCGACGTACTCGCGGCCGTCCTCGTCGACCAGCCGGCAGCCGCTGCCCGAGGCGAACACCGGGGGCTCGCCGCCGACCGCGGCGAAGGCGCGCACCGGGCTGCTCACCCCGCCCGGCATCAGCGCCCGCGCCCGGCGCATGACCTCCGCCGAGCGCGGCCCGCTCACCTCTGCTCGGACACGCTGATGGACATGGCATCGCCCTTCTGGGTCAGCTTGACGACGTCGAGGCCGGTCTGCACCTTGCCGAAGAGGTTGTACAGGGGCTGCAGCCCGGTCTGGCATTGGGTGCCGCTGCAGATGAAGAACTGCGACCCGTTGGTGTTGGGGCCGGAGTTGGCCATGGCCACCGCGCCCTCGACGTAGTCGTTGTGGACCGGCTCGTCGGCGAAGGTGTAGCCGGGACCGCCGGTGCCGTCGCCCTTGGGGTCGCCGCCCTGGATCACGAAGTTCGGCTCCACCCGGTGGAAGGTGAGGCTGTCGTAGAAGTGGTTGCGGGCGAGGGCGACGAAGTTGTTCACGGTGGCCGGCGCCAGGGAGGGCTGCAGGCAGAGCACGATCTTCCCGCGGGGGGTGGTGATCGTCGCCTGGTACAACTTGGTGGTGTCGATCTGCGAGACCGGGGCGGCGGCGTACTTGTGGAGGTCGGTGGTGGAAGCGTTGACCGGGGCCAGCGGCGGCCCGAAGCTCGCCTTCGAGCAGTCGGCGTAGGCGATGGTGGCAGGCGCCGGGGTGGACGACGGCGTCGGCACCGGGGTGGCGCTGACCTGCGCGGTCGGCGACGGCGACGCGCTGGCGACGCCCGGGCTCGAGTCCTTCCCCGCCACCCGGTTGAAGATCACACCGACCACGACCAGCCCGGCGACCACCGCTGCCAGGACGGCCACCGCGAGCGCCGTCCGCGAGCGCGGCGTGGGGGTCCCGACACTCATCCTCGATCCTCCGCGAGCCACCGCGCGACCTGGCGCGCGTGGTAGGTGATGACCATGTCGGCGCCGGCGCGGCGGATGGCGGTCAACGCCTCCAGCACCGCGGCGCGCTCCTCGAACGCCCCCGCGGCCGCGGCCGCGCGGAGCATCGCGTACTCGCCGCTCACGCAGTAGGCGGCGAGCGGGAGGTCGGTGGCGTCGCGCACCCGGGCGACGACGTCGAGGCAGGTGAGCGCCGGCTTCACCATCACCATGTCGGCGCCCTCGTCGATGTCGAGCAGGGTCTCGCGCACCGCCTCGCGCTGGTTGGCGACGTCCATCTGGTAGCCGCGCCGGTCGCCGTGCTTGGGCGCGCAGTCGGCGGCGTCGCGGAAGGGGCCGTACATCACCGAGGCGAACTTCGCGCTGTAGGCGAGGATGGCGGTCTCGGCGAAACCGTTGTCGTCGAGCGCCTGGCGGATGGCGGCGACCTGGCCGTCCATCATCCCGCTGGGGGCGATGATGTCCGCGCCGGCGGCCGCCTGGCTCACCGCGATCCGCGCGTAGAGGTCGAGGGTGGCGTCGTTGTCGACCCTGCCGTCCTCGAGCAGCACCCCACAGTGACCGTGGTCGGTGTACTCGTCGAGGCAGCAGTCGGCGATGAGTACGCAGTCGTCGCGGAACTCGGAGCGGAGCCGGCGCAGCGCGGTCTGCACCACGCCGCGGTCGTTCCACGCCTCCGAGCCCTCGGGGTCCTTGTCCGCGGGGATGCCGAACAGCACCACGCCGGCGCAGCCGCCACGGACCGCGTCCTCCACCGAGCGGATCAGGCTGTCGTGGGTCTCCTGGTGCTGGCCGGGCATGGTGGGGATCTCGCGGGGAGCGTCGAGATCCTCGCGGACGAAGGCGGGATGGATCAGGTCGTCGGGACGGAGCCGGGTCTCGCGGACCAGGCGGCGCAGCGCGGCGGTGCGCCGCATCCGGCGCGGGCGGTCGATGGGGAAGGGCATGGGGTCGTCAGGGTAGCGAGGCGGGGGTTCCCGGCGTGAAATGGGTGCTGAGCGCGGCGGCGAGGCCCGCGGTGGTGTACTCGGCGGCCACCACCGCGACCGGGTAGCCGGCCTCGCGCGCGGTGCGGGCGGTCACCGGCCCGATGCACGCGGCCACCGCGCCGGCGGGGAAGGGCGCGCCGTCCAGGGCCTCGCGGAAGTGGGTCACGGTGCTGCTGCTGGTGAAGGTGACCGCGTCGACGCCGCGTCCCAGCTCGGCGCGGAGCAGCTCCGCGGTGCCCTCGGGGAGCACGGTGCGGTAGATCGGCAGCACCTCGACCTCGGCCCCGGCCTCGCGCAGCCGCACCGGCAGGACGTCGCGCGCCGCCGCCGCCCGGGGCAGCCACACCCGGGCCCCGGCCACCCCCTCGGCGATCATCGCCTCGGCCACCGCCTCGGCGATGTACTCCTCGGGCACGAGGTCGGCGGCGAGCCCGCACTCCCGCAGCGCCGCGGCGGTCTCGGGGCCGATCGCCACCAGCCGCATCCCGGCGAAGCAGCGGGCGTCGAGCCCGACCGCGCCCACCGCATCCCACACCAGCCGCACCGCGTTGGCGCTGGTGAACACCACGTACCGGCCGCCGGGAGGCGGGGCCGCGACCTCCTGGGCGAGCCGGCGCGCCGCCGCCTCGAGGTCGCGCCTCTCCCCAAGCGGCTCGACCGCGATCACCGGCAGCTCGACCGCCTCGGCGCCGAGYCGCCGCAGCCGCTCGACGAAGCCGCTGGCCTGGGCGCGGGCCCGGGTGACGAGGATGCGCCGGCCGGACAGCGGCCGCCGCCCGATGCTGCCCAGCCGGTCGCGGAGAGCCGCCACCCGCCCGATCACGGTCACCATCGGCGCCCCCATCTCGGCGGCGGCGACGGCGTCGGCGATCGTCTCCAACGTCGCCGAGCAGCTGCGCTGCCGGGGGTCGGTGCCCCACTGCACCGAGGCCGCCGGGGTGGCCGGATCGGCGCCGGCGGCGAGCAGGCCGGCGGTGATCCGGGGAAGGGTGCGCGCCCCCATGAGGAGGACGAGGGTGCCGTCGGGGAGCAGCCCGGCGAGGGCGGCGAGGTCGACGTGGGAGCCGTCGGCGTCACCGCGCTCGTGCCCGGTGACCACGGTGACGTGCCCCGCCCAGTCGCGGTGGGTGACGGGGATCCCGGCGGCGCCGGGCGCGGCGACGGCGCTGGTGACCCCGGGGACCACCTCGTAGGGGATCCCCTCGGCCTCGAGCAGCTCGCACTCCTCGCCGCCGCGGCCGAACACGAAGGGGTCGCCACCCTTGAGGCGCACCACCCGACGGCCCTCGCGGGCGAGGCGCACCAGCAGGGCGCCGATCTCCTCCTGGGTGGCCGACGGCTCGCCGGCGCGCTTGCCCATCTCGAAGACCTCCGCGCCGGGGCGGAGGTGGGCGAGCAGCAGCGGGCTGGCGAGGGCGTCGAGCACCACGGCATCGCAGCCGGCGAGGAGGTCGCGGCCGCGCAGGGTGATCAGCTCGGGATCCCCGGGTCCGGCGCCGACGAGGTGGACCATCCCCGGCCCCAGGGGGGGTTGTGGGGGAGTCCCCCCCTCGAGAGTCACCGCAGCTGCTCGGCCGCCCTGGCGCCGAGCGCCGCGGCCTCGCCGGGCTCGCCGTCGAGCTCCACGCTGCGCAGCCCGGTCTCGGTGGCGAGCGCCGCCGTCAGCACCAGCCGGAGCCAGCCCTCGGCGCCGTCGATCGGCTCCAGCCGCGCCCAGGCGCCGAGCGGGAGGCGGCAGCCGCCGCCGAGCGAGGTCAGCACGGCACGCTCGGCGGTGACCGCCGCCGACGTGGCGGTGTGGTTGGCGAGCCAGCAGCGCCGGGCGGCGTCCGAGCCGGCGAGGGTCTCGAGTGCGACCGCGCCCTGGGCCGGCGCGGGCACGAAGCGGTGGGGGTCGAGCCGCTCGGCGATCCAGCCGCTGAGCCCGATCCGATCGAGACCCGCGCAGGCGAGCACCAGGGCGTCGACCCGCCCCTCGTCGAGGCGGCGCAGCCGGGTGTCGACGTTGCCGCGGATCGGCACCACCCGCAGGTCGGGCCGGAGGATGCGGAGGAACGCCTCCCGGCGCGGGCTGCTGGTGGCCACCGAGGCGCCAGCGGGGAGGGTGTCCAGCCCGCCGCCGTCGCGGGTGACCAGGGCGTCGCGGCAGTCGGCGCGCTCGAGGTGGGCGGCGAGCACCAGCCCGTCGCGCAGCTGCGAGGGCAGGTCCTTGGCGCTGTGCACCGCGACCTCGGCGCGGCCCTCGACAAGCGCCGCCTCGAGCTCCGAGGTGAACCAGCCGTCGCCGGTCATCCGCGACGCCGGGGTGTCGGCCTCGACGTCCCCGCGGGTGCGCAGCACCAGCATCTCGGTGGGGCAAGCGCCGGCCCCGGCCAGCGCCTCGGCGGCGAGCAGGGCCTGGGCGCGCGCCAGGGCGCTGCCCCGGGTGGCCAGACGCAGGGTGGCGGCCGCGGGCGGCGGCGGCGCGGGGCTCGACGGATGGATCGCCGTCACGCGCCCCCTCGCGAGGACTCCGCGTCGTCCAGGGCGAACGCCTCGCGCAGCGCCAGGGCGACCCCGGGGTCGTCGACGTTGTCCTTGATGTGGGTGATCGGCGCGTGGAGCAGCTTGCGCACCAGGCTCCGGGTGAGGGCGTCGAGGTGCCTGCGGCTCTCGGCGTCGCTCCATCCGAGCCTGGCCGCGGTGCGGTCGACCTCACGGCGGCGGAGCACCTCGGCCTGCCGCGCCAGCGCGGCGATGGTGGGGCCGGCGGCGTCGCGCTCGCCGACCACGGCGATGGTCCGGAGCAGCTCGCGCTCGACGATGCGCTCGGCGGCGGGGAGCTCGGCGCGGCGGCGGCTCAGATTGTGCTCGACCCGGCGGCCGAGGGCGTCGAGGTCGACCAGGCTGACCCCGGGCACGTCGGCGGCGGCGGGGTCGACGTCGCGAGGCACGGCGATGTCGACGATGCAGAGGGGACGGCCGCGGCGGTTGCGCTGGATCCGCTCGACGTCGGCGGCGGTCAGCACCGGGCGGGAGCTCGAGGTCGAGCAGATCACCAGGTCGACGTCCTCGCCGGCGGCGGCGACGGCGCCCTCGGTGGCGGCCTCGCCGTCGACCTCGCGGGCGAGCGCCTCCGCGGCCTCGCCGCTGCGTGAGCTGATCGTCAGCCGGGCGCCGGAGGCGGCGAGCCGGCGGGCGGCGGCGGCGCTCATCTTGCCGGCGCCGACGAGGAGGATGCCGCGCCCCTCGAGGCCGCCCAGCACCTCGCGGGCGTGGTCGAGGGCGAGCTCGGTGACGCTGCCGGTGCCGCGGCCGACGCCGGTCATGGTGCGCACCCGCTTGGCGACGCTGACGGCGCGGCGCATCACGAAGTCGAGCCGGGCGTCGAGGGTGCCGGCGCCGCGCGCCAGCCGGTGAGCCGCCTTGAACTGCCCGAGGATCTGGGCCTCGCCGAGAACCATGCTGTCGAGCCCGGCGGCCACCCGGAAGATGTGGCGCACGGCGTCGGCGCCGCGGCGCGCGCTCAGGTGCTCGGCGAGACCGTGGGCGCCGGCGGGGTCGAGGTAGCGCACCAGCCGGGGCACCACCTCGTCGGTGAGCTCGGGCGCCGGCGAGACCAGGTAGAACTCGGTGCGGTTGCAGGTGGAGACAACCGCCGCCTCGAGCAGGCCGCTGTGGCCGACCAGGTAGCGGAGCAGGTTGCGCGCCTCCGCCTCGGCGACCGCGGCGCGCTCGCGCACCGCCAGCGGGGCGGTGTGGAAGCTGAGCCCGGCGACGACGATCTCGGTCACGGCGGCGGCCCGGCGACGGAGAGCTCGTCGGCAAGCGCCTGCGCCTCCGCGGTGCGGCCGGCGCGGAGCAGGTCGAGCAGCCGGGGCAGCGCGTCGGTGGCGATGCGGTCGCGGGCCTCGTAGCCGATCCCGGCCTCGCGGGCCCGGTCGCGCATCCGGCCGGCGAGCTCGGCGAGGACGCCGAACTCCTCTCCGATCGCCCGCTCGAGGTGGAGGCGCATGAACTTGGCGAACGCCGGGCTGCGGCCGCCGGTGCTGATCGCCACCTGGAGGGGTCCGCGGCGCACCACGGAGGGGACGATGAACGAGCAGAGCTCGGGGTCGTCGACGACGTTCACCGGGATCCCTGCGGCGCTCGCCTCCTCGAAGACCGCCCGGTTGACGGCCCGCTGGTCGGTGGCGCACACCACCACCGCCGCCCCGGCGACGTCGCCGGGGCGCACCTCGCGAGCCTCCCAGCTCGCCTCGCCGGCCTCCACGGAGGCGCGCAGCGTGGCGGTGAGGGCGGGCGCGACGATGCGCAGGCGCACCCCGGCGTCGAGCAGCGGGCGCGCCTTCTGCGCCGCGACCTCGCCACCGCCGACGAGGAGGGCGTCGCGATCGGCGAGGTCGAGCATGGCCGGATAGTAGGCTGGACGCATCCGTGGAGAGATCGCCATATTGGGGTTAATAGCCCAAGTATAGGTGGGGGTGAGGCTCTCACCTGGCGTCCGGCGGCCGCCGCGGCACTCACCCACGACACCACAGAGTCTCGCCCAACGTACCCTCCGCGCGCTCGCCGCAACCCCCGCGGGACCCTGGCGCGTTCGGGGCGTCGTGCCGCGAAAGTGGTGTGGGGTACGATTGAGGTCATGTTGCAAGGGGATCCGAGGACAACGGGCTCCGAGCCATCGGACCCCGGCACCCCGGCCACCCCCGGCACCGAGGGCGCAGGTGGCTCCCAGGCCGCGCGCCGTCGCCGCTACGGTCGCCGCCGCGGTGCTGCTCCGGTGGGCGAGTGCTTCGTGAGCCGGCTGGGGCCGGCCAACGGCGAGCCCTTCGCCGCGCTCGACGATCCCGACGACGGCGTCGTCTACCTGCGGCCGGGCCCCGACACCCCGCTCGACCAGCTCCGCTTCGTCTCCCTCGACTGCGAGACCACCGGCCAGTCACCGCACCGGCTGGTGGAGCTGGGCGCGGTCACCTTCACCCTCACCGGCCACACCTCCTCCTTTGAGACGCTGGTGCACTGCACCGACCGGATCAACCCCTACGCGCGGCGGCTCCACGGGATCACCGGCGCCAGCCTCGCCGGCGCGCCGCCGGCCGACCTGGTGCTCACCCGCTTCCGCCGCTTCGCCGCCGGTGCGGTGCTCATCGAGCACAGCGCCGACGCCTTCGACACCCGGCTGATCGGACGCACCTCGGGAGAGGACTTCGACGCCGACAACATCGACACCTCCCGGCTGGCAGGCAAGCTCTGGGACCTCCGCGACACCATCGGCCTCGAGCGTCTCTGCGCCGAGCTGGGGGTCACCCACCGCCAGCCGCACCACGCCCTCGCCGACGCGGAGGCCACCGCCGCCTGCTTCCTCGAGCTGGTGGTGAAGGGCCGCGAGCGCTTCGGCTGGGCCACCCTCGGCGACCTGCTCGCCGACGGCCAGCCCCCGGTGCGCCCCCCCGCACCCGCCAACGGGGTTCAGCGGCGCCGCCCGCGCCTGCCCACGCCCGCGCCGGTGGCGTCCGGGGCCGCGAGCGTCGAGGTGGGCGGGGACGACCCCGCCGCGGCAGCCCGTCCCCGCCGCCGCCGCGGCCGCCGCCGCCGGGGACGCGACGGCAGCCCACCGGTCAACGGCGGTGGCAACGGCGAGAGCGGCGCGGCCGCGCCCCCGCCCCCCGCCGGGGACTGACCCCGAGCCCCGGCACGGCGGGGAGTGCCGATGGCCTGGGGGAGGCCCCCTCCGATGTGCGCGTCAGCGCAAAAGGTCTACGTTGCGTTGACACTCGAACGTCTGTGCCCTACCATCGCGGCCCAGGACCCACCCACCCACCGCGCCTCGGATCGCGTCCGCGCGCAGCGTCCCAGCCCGGGTCCGCACAGGGGAGACGAGCCATGCTGGACAGGCTCGGGCAGGCCGACCGCATCTGCGGCATCAGCGCGCTTCTGGCGCTCATCTCCGCGTACCTGCCCTGGTACCACTTCCGCGACACCCACGGCAGCACCACGGTCAACGCCTTCGGCGCCGGCTTCCTCGGCGACACCCTGTTCTTCGCCGCCATCGCCACCCTGCTGATCGTCGCCATGCGCATCGGGCTGGTCGACCTGCGGCCGCTCGGGCTCGAGGAGCGCCATCTGCTGCCCGTCGCCGGCGTGGCCCTGGGGGCGGTGGTCCTCCAGCTGCTCATCGGCGTCAACGGCAGCGGCGCGTTCCACTCGATCACGATCGGCGTGGTCGTCGCCCTCCTCGCGGCCGGCGGCATGGTGGTCGGCGCACGTATGGAGCGGCAGACGGGGCCGGGCACCCACGGCCTCCGCCGCTCCTCGCGGTAGCGCTCGGCGTGCGCCGGGGGGCGGCGCGGCTGGGACCGATCCTCGTCGTGATCGGTGCTGTCGCCGCCCCCGCCGGCTGCCTGCTCCCCTGGGAGACGGTCACCGTCGAGCCCGCGGGCCCGTCCGGGATCACCCACCTCGACGCCCTCCACGGCGCCGGGGTGCTCGCCTGCGCGGGGGCGTGCGCCGCCCTCGTCGCCCTCGCCCACCGGCTCTGGAGGCCTTCGGCCCGCGTCGAGCTGCGCGACGCCGCCGAGGCGCTGCGGGCACCCTCCTGGTGCTCGGCGCCGCGCTCTTCACGCTGAGCGGCGGCTACCGTCCGGGGAGCGGCCCGGGATGGTCGGTGGCGATCGCCGCCGGGCTTCCCGTCGCCGGGCTCGCCGGGGTGGCGCTGCTCACCGGCCTGGCGCTGGGCGCGGCCGCCCGCCGCCGCGCCGGCTGACCGAGCTCAGGCGCTGTCGGTCATCGCCGCGGCGGGATCGGCCGACTCCACCCGCTTGCGGTAGGTGAGGCAGGCGCAGCCGGGCACCTCGGGGGTGTTGGCGAGCGCCTCCACGAGCAGCCGGCCCATGGTCCGGGCGTCGTCCTGGAGGATCTCCTGGAGCAGCTCGTAGTCCCACTTCGGCCGCACCCCCTCGGCGTAGTTGAGGACGACGGTGATGGCCGCGTAGCAGGAGCCGATCTCGCGCGCCAGGTAGACCTCGGGCGAGATCGCCTGGCCGATGACGTCGGCGCCCATCCGGGCGTAGGCGGCGATCTCGGCGGCGGTCTCGAAGCGCATCCCCTGGGTGGTGGCGTAGACGGCGCGGCCGAAGGCCCGGGTGGCCTTGTCGGCGGCCCAGCGGGTGGCCTGCTCCCACATCGCCGCGCGCAGCTCCGGGCAGAAGGGCTCCCGCATCAGCACCAGGTGGGAGGGGTCGAGCAGCCCGCTCACCTGGGGGGTGAAATCGATCACGTCGTGGGGGAGGATGAGGTCCCGGGGGCGGAAGTTCTGGAGGATGCTCCCCGCACCCGACTCGGCGATGATCCGGCGCACCCCCGCCTCGCGGAGCAGCCAGAAGAGCGCCAGGGTGCCGGTGTGGCGGTCGACGCCGTGCCGCCAGCCGTGCATCCGCGCGACCAGCGCCTCGCGCACCCCGCCGTCGGCACGGGTCAGCGCGATCCGCTTCACCGGCGGGCTCTCGCCGAAGGGCGTCTCGACCACGACGGGGTCGCCGATCACCCGGATCCGGGGGTCGCCCAGGGCCTCCGGGAAGTCGATGGCGGCGGTGCCCGAGCCGCCCACGATGGCGTGGGCGCAGGGGGGGACGGAGGGCATGAGCCGCCGAGTATACGGAGCCCGGCCCGCGGACGCGGGTCAGTCCAGGCGGAAGTCGGTGCGCAGCGGGAGGTGGTCGGAGGCGGTGGCGGTGTCGGGGTCGCCGCCCGGCCCCGAGCCGATCACGGCGCAGTCGAGGAGCCGCGGGGCGAGAAGCGGATCGGCGAAGGCGTAGTCGATCCGCGCCGCCGGCATCCAGGTGGCGCAGGTGTAGCCCGGGTCGCCGTCGCGGTGGAGCTCGCGGAAGCAGTCGGTGTAGCCCGCCTTGAGAAGGTGGTCGACGGTCCAGCGCTGGATGTGGGTGTTGAGGAAGCGGTCGGTGTACGGCAGCCTCGGCAGCACCTCGGTGAAGGGGGTGAGGATCCAGGGCAGCCGGGGCAGCCCGACGTCGAGGTCGGGGTCGATGCCCACCTTCTGGTAGCGGCCCGCCACCTCGGCCTCGCCGGCGCCGCCCCGCTCCGCCGGGCCGAGCAGGCCGTCGAGCCCGCGCACCACCACCCCGGCGCGGCGCAGCTCCGCCATCCGCGCCAGGAAGGCGCTGGCGGCGACGCTGTCCCCCGGCGCGATCGAGTTGAGGTCGCCGGTGATCAGGTGGGGGAGGTCGCGCGCCTGGCCGATGTCGTAGAGCACCGACTGCATCTCCTGCATCCGCCGGGTCTCCCCGTTGGCCCGCTCGCCGAAGCGGGCGGCGAGGTGGAGGCAGTGGATCCGCACCCGGGAGAAGCCCCGCACCCCGGTGCCCACCTCGCACTCCAGGTGCCCGCGGAGCATCACGTTGGGGTGGCGGTGGTTCCTCCAGCGACGTACCGGGAGGCGGCTGAGGATGGCGAGGTTGAGGTCGGAGCCGTCGCTCGACTCCCCCACCACCACCTCCATGGAGAGCCGCTCGCCGATCGCCCGCACCAGCTCGAGGTCGGTGCACTCCTGCAGGGCGATGACGTCGGCGCCGGAGCGCTCCAGCACCGCGGCGATGCGGTCCTCGCGCCCGCCGCCGCCGAGCAGGATGTTGTAGGTGACCACGCGCAGGCGCGGAGCGTCGCCGTTGGACGTCATCAGGCGGCGGCGGGCGCGATCGCGGTGGGGGGGCTGGTCACCGCGGAGCATGGTACGGGTCCGCACCGATATGCCGGTTGGTTAGGCTGCGCGCATGGTCCACGCCCTCTCCCCGCGCGCCCGACGCGGGGTGGTCTGAGGCACCGTGCTGGCACGCCTCTATGGTCTCGGCCGCCTCCACCCGGTACAGCGGATCGCGCTGCTCTGGCTGGTCGCGGCCGCCGCTGTGGGCATCGGCGTCGCCGCGCTCGCCGGCCAGCGGCACTTCGCCGCCGAGCTCAGCTCCGGGGCCGACCTCAACGTCGTCGCCACCCTGCTCGGCGACGGCTCCTCGCCACGCACCGCCTGGCCGGGGTGGCTGGCCGCGGTGTTCTTCGGGCTCGCGCTGCTCCGCCTCTGGCGAGGCCGCCCCGAACCCCCCGCCGGCCGCCCCCCCGGCGGCCGCTGGACCGCCACGGACATCCGCTCGGCGCTGCGCCGCGAGTACGCCGCGGTGCGGACGGCGATCATCATCCTCGCCGTCGTCGCCCTGATCGACGGCGCCCGCGCGGCGGTCTACGCGGTGGCCGCGGCGTCCGGCGACGCGGTCGCCCGGGGGAGCGCCCTGCCCACCGCGGTCGAGGCGTCGGGGCTGGTGGCAGCGGCGGTGATGCTCACCCTCTGGGGCCTGATCTTCGCCCGCCTGCTGGAGCGCTGGGGAGCGCTCTAGGTCCGGCGCTCGACCACGTAGTCGCAGATCGACTCGAGGGCGCTGCGCGCCTCGCAATCGGGGAAGATGGCGAGCTCGGCCCGGGCCCGGTCGGCGAACTCGTGGGCGCGGCGCTCGGCCTCGGCCACCCCGGTCGAGCCCCGCACCAGCCCGACCACCTCGTCGGCATCGGCGTCGCTCAGTGGCTCGCGGGCGAGCACGGTGCGCAGCGCCGGGCTCACCTCGGGGTCCTTGAGCGCGTGCATCAGCGGCAGGGTGACGGTGCCCTGGCGCAGGTCCGCTCCGGTCGGCTTGCCCAGCTGCTCCTCGGTGGCGGTGTAGTCGAGCACGTCGTCGGCGATCTGGAAGGCGATGCCGAGGTCGCGGCCGTAGCGCTCCAGGGCCCGCTGCGCCTCCTCGTCCATCCCGGCGACGATCGCCCCGCAGTGGCAGGCGGCGCTGAGCATGGTGGCGGTCTTGCGCTCGATCTTCGTGTAGTACGCCTCGACCGGCTGCTCGTAGTGGCGCTTGCTGGTGAGCTGCTGCAGCTCGCCCATGCAGATCTTCATCACCGTGGCGCTCACCACCTCGGTGATCAGCGGGATGCCGATCGCCGAGAGCAGGTTGGCGCCCTTTCCGAAGTAGTAGTCGCCGACGATGATCGCCGGGTTGGCGCCGAGCACGGCATGGATCGTGGCCAGCCCGCGGCGGGTCTCGGCGTCGTCGATGAGGTCGTCGTGGATGAGCGTCGCCGTGTGGATGAACTCGATCCCCATGGCGGCGTTGTAGACGTGGTCGATGTCGGCGTGGCCGAGCTTGGCGCTGAGGATGAGCAGCGCCGGGCGGATGCGCTTGCCCCCGGCGCTGACGATGTGCTCCATCGCCTTCGCCATGAATCCCAGGTCGGCGGCGACGGTCTCGTGGAGCCGGCGCTCGAGCTCGCGCAGCTCCTCCGCGATCGGCTCGAGGAAGGTCTCCGAGGAGACGCTCACGACGCCAGGATCCCGCGCAGCGGGGCTGCGACCGCGGCGCTGACCCCGGTGCCCCAGAGGTCGAGCACCTCGGGGGCGGGCGGCGCCTCGCCGAAGAGCAGCGCGGCGGCGTCGATGAAGCGCTCGGGATGGCCGGTCACCAGCAGCCGCGGTGGCGTCGCCGCGGTGGCGCCGGCCTCGAGGCGGTTCACGGCGAGGATCCGGCGCACCCGGGCCGCGGTGGTCTCGGCGCTGTCGACCACGGTCAGCCCCGGGGCCACCCGGGCCAGCGCCGGGCGCAGCAGCGGGTAGTGGGTGCAGCCCAGCACCAGGGTGTCGGCCCCCCAGCCGGTGACCTCCTCGAGCACCTCGGCGAGCGCCGCCTCCGCCGCCGGCGAGTCGGCCTGGCCCGCCTCGACGATGTCGACGAGGTGAGGTGCCGCCCGGGGCAGCACGCCCACACCGGGGTTGGCCTCCTTGATGGCGTGGAGGTACTGCTGGCTGGCGAAGGTGCCCTCGGTGCTGATCACCGCGATGCGCCCGTTGCGGGTGGCGTCGACCGCCGCCTGCGCCCCGGGGGCGATCACCCCGACGATGGGGACGTCGAAGCGCTCGCGGGCCGCGTGCAGGGCCGCCGCGGTGGCGGTGTTGCAGGCGATCACCACCAGCTTCACGTCCTCGCCGACGAGGTGCTCGATGATCCGGAGGGCGAACTCTCGCACCTCGTGCTGGTAGCGCGGCCCGTAGGGGAAGTGGGCCAGGTCGGCGAGGTACACCAACCGTTCGCCGGGGCACTGGCTCCGGAGCTCGCGGAGCACGGTGAGCCCACCGACGCCGGAATCGAAGACGCCGATCGGACGGACGTCGCTCATCTCGGGCGAGGATAGCAGGGCCCCTGGCCCGCGCCCATCGGAGGGCGGCTCAGGCGGGGCCGACGAGCAGTCCCATGAGCACGAGGTCACGCGCCTCGCCGCCGAGCCGGAGGTGGCCGCGGAGCCTTCCCTCCTCCTCGAAGCCGGCCGACCGGTAGAGGGCGAGCGCCCGCTGGTTCTCGGGGAAGACGCCGAGGGTGAGCTTGGCGAGGCGGACGGCGCGGGCCCAGTCGACCGCGGTCTCGACCAGCGCCCGGCCCAGCCCCTGGCCCCGGAGGTCGCGCTCGACGGTGATCGAGAGCTCGCCGCGATGGCTCTCGTAGCGGCCCTGGGCACGGTGGACGGCGAGCTGCCCGGCCACCCGCCCCTCGACCTCGACGACCAGCGAGAGGCCGCCGTGGCTGATCAGGCCGGCGAGCGCCAGGCTCTCCTCGAGCACGCTGCGCTCGCCCGGCTCGGCGGCCACCCAGGTGCCCTCGGCGGCGACCGCGTCCCGCAGCGCGACCAGCGCCGGGGCGTCGTCGGCGCCGGCGGGCCGGATCTCGAACCGCCGCCCCGAGCGGGTCTGCCCGGTGCGGCGCAGCAGCGGCGCGGCCGGGGTCATCCGGCGATCGCCCCGGAGCCGGCGGGACCCACTGCGAGGTCGCGGCAGAGCCGGTCGTGGATGCGCGAGGTGAGCCCGCGGGCGGTCATCACGGTGACGTGGCCGTGGCCGTAGGCCCAGCACCGGGCGCCCCAGGCCGCGGCCAGCTCCCGCACCGGCGCGTCACCGACGATGAGGTCGTGCTCGGCGGCGACCAGGGTGATGCGCTCCGCGGCGGTCCGCGGGGTGAGCAGCCGCGGGATCACCGGCGCCATCGCCAGGTCGAGGGCGGCGCGGGCCGCCACGGCGTCGACTCCCCAGGGTCCTCCCCCACCGGCGACGACCCCGAGCTCGCGGCGAAGCCGCACCGGCGAGCGTTCCAGGGTGAGCTCGGCGAGGTCGCAGGGAGGGGTGACCGACACCAGCGAGTCGAGCCCGGCCTGGGCGGCGAGAAGGCAGCAGACCAGCCCACCGAGGCTGAAGCCGAGCACCCCCACCGCCGGCGAGGCCTCCCGCCGGAGCCAGGCCACCACCGCGGCGGCGTCCTCGACGGCCTGGCGGAGCACCGCGCAGGTGTGGGCGGGGTCGCTGCTGAAGAAGCCGGAGCCGGCGCCGCGCCCCGGGATCCGCCGGTTCAGATGGAAGGGCAGGTCGATCCGCGCCGCGCTCAGCCCCCGGCGGAGCAGCAGGCGCATGTGGTGGTCCTCGTAGATCGGGCTCGGCGCGGCGTAGCCGTGGAGCAGGAGCACGACCGGGGCGGCCGGGTCGGGGTGGAGGGCCACCAGGCCGCTGACGCTGCGGCTGCCGGGATGGTCGCCGGGCCCGCTGCTGGCGGCGCTGATGTCGACGAGGCGGGCGGAGCCCCATCCCTTCCGGTCCGCCATCGGGCGGCCGGTCACCGGCGCGGGGTCGAGCACGCCGCTGGCCGCCCAGAACGCCTCGACGCCGTCGTGCGCGGCCGGTGCGGCGGGACCGGAGTGCACCCCGATCAGCCCCAGACGCCAGCGCACCGCGTGGTCGACGGTGCGGGAGAGACGTCCCACCGGCCCCATCATGTCCGCCAGCGTATCGCCTCGGAGCCGTCGGTCGGCCCGCCGAGCACGGTCAGCTGTGCCCGGTGCCTCGGGGCCGCCGCTGTGGCAGCGGACGGAAGAGGTCGTAGCGGCAGACGTTGCAGACCAGGAAGGCCCTGGGCACCTCGGAGCGGCACTGCGGGCAGCTCCGCCGGCGCGGATTGCTGGCCACCCAGAGCACCGCGAGCACGCCGTTGCCGAGGAACCAGGTGGGTCCAGGGAGGGGAGCGCCGGCGACCATCCCGCCCAGCAGCAGCGCGTTGAACGCCACCATCAGCCAGGTCATCGGCCGCATCAGCAGGAGCATCTGCCCCGTCCCTCCTTGGAATCTGGGGGTCCGGCGCCGGGGCGCCGTGCACCTCGATGTTCCTCCCCGACGGCGCTGCGGCTGCGACGTCCCGGGGACGGAGGTGTGACGGATACGTGACGCAAGCTACCGGCTCGTCGCGGCACCCCAGACGGGGACGGTCTGAGTGCCCTCCGGGGCGTCGTCGTAGACCAGGGCGCTGGCGCTGTGCTGGCCGGGGACGCGGGGGTGGAACTGGATGGTGAACTGGCAGAGCTGACCCGGCGGGAGGGTCGCGCCACTGCAGCTGTTGAACACCAGGCTGTACGAGCCCGAGTAGTCGTTCATCACCACCGAGCGCACGTGCAGCGGGGCGTCGCCGACGTTGTCCACCGACACCGAGCGCTGCTGCACGCCGCCCACCGGCTGGCTGCCGAAGCTGACCGACGACGGGAACACCGCCACCCGTGGCGTCGCCGCGGGCGCCGCCGCGGCGGGAATGGCGCTGGCCGCCGCCAGGGTGAGCGCGGCCGCGGGGACGGCGAGCATCCGCCTCATGTCGACCCCCCCTCATGACCCGTGGGAACCTCGGTCCAGCATACCCGCACCGGTCGGAAGCCCCACCGCCGAGCGCGCCGCGGCGGTCGACTGGATCGACGCCGAACGCGGCATGCTCGAGGCCGGTCTCGCCCGCCTGCCCGGGCTGCTCAACGCGCGGGAGTGCGCCGAGCTCCGCGCGCTGCACGCTCGGAACGCCCCCGCGCTTTCCGGCGCGACTCGAGGACTTCCTCGCCGTCTGCCACGAGCACGGCCAGCGCCGGCCGACGCCGCTGCTGCTCCTCTACGAGGCGGGCGGGCACAACACCCTCCACCAGGACGTCCACGGCGAGGTGACCTTCCCGCTGCAGGTGGTGATCGGGCTCAGCGGGCACGGCGACGACTACACCGGTGGCGAGCTGGTGGTCGTCGACACCATCGACCAGGTCCTCGACCGCGTCCTCGAGCCGGCGGAGGACCGGGTGCTCGTCGCCCCGCGCTGATCAGCCGGGCGGCGACGCGCCGCGGGTGCAGGGCGCCACCGGGGTGAAGGACCACAGCTCGGCCTGCCGGAGCACGCTGACCTGGTCGCCGCAGTCGGCGCAGCGCGCGGTGAAGCGGTACCCGGCCTCACTGCCCGACCCGGTGAAGCCGCCGAGGTGGTGGCCGCCCTTGGCCGCCACCGAGGTGACGAACGCGAGCGCCTCCACCGCCTCGCTCGCGGCGCCGGGCTCGCCCTCGGCGCCATCGACACGGATCGGAAGCGAGACCTCGGCGGCCGCGGCGGGGCGCGACGAGCCGTTGCGCGCGGGAGCGGCGGCGGTGACCGCGGCCACGAGGTCGGGGGGATGGGGGGCGAGCTCGATGTGGAAGGCGGCGGCGACCTCCTGCAGGGCGAACGCGTAGCGGGCGACCGCGGTGGAGAGCGGCAGCCCGCCGCAGCGCGCGGCGGCGAGGCCGGAGAGGGCGTTCTGGAGCTCCCCGCTCTGCCCCGGGGTGAGCATGCGCGCGCTGTCGAGGCGCCGCAGCGCGCTCGCCAGCTCGTCGGAGGCCTCGCCCAGGAGCCGGAGCGCGTCGGGGCGCAACTCGACAGCGGCCGGTCCCACCCGCTCACGCAGGCTGTCGCAGCGTGACCAGAGGGCGAACAGCTCGCGCCGGGCACTCATGGGAGCCGAGACGGAGCGGTTATGCGACCGCCCCGCCGCCCCAGGACCATGCCGGCCGGTCGTCGGAGCTCACGGTCACCGCCGGAGCCGCCGGTGCCGTGACCTCGGGCGCCGCCGCCTCCGCCGCAGCCGCCGCCGCCGCGGCGCGCTCGCCGCCCCAGGCCCACGATGGCCGCCCCGACGTCTCGCCGAGCAGCTCGACCGGGGGGGGACCTGCGGGCGTGCCGTTGGTCACCTCCTGAACCGCCGTCCTGAGCTCCCACGCCGAGGCCACCTCGACGTGCTGCCCGCTCCACGCCCACTGCGGCCGATCACCGTTCTGGACATACATGGCTCGAATCCCCTCCACCCCGTGGCCAATCCCGCGCTCAGGTCCAGCGTGGAGCGGAGTGGGTCCGCTGTCAAGTCCCCATTCACGTTTCCCGGCGACACCATCCGCGATCGTATAGAGGCGTCGTGCACATACTCTCGCAACGCCTCTAGTCAGGCCTGTCGCTTTGCCGGCGAAAGGCGGCGGTCAGCGGCGCCCTGCGGGCCGCCCGGCGGTCGTCCGAGCCGGCGCAATCGTGGCGCTCGTGGTGCACGGCCGTCCAGACCGGGCTCCGCCGCGTCCGCGCATCGGGACACGGAGGTGATGGATGAGCCAGTCGAACCTCGAGACCGTCTTCGACCACCTGCATGCGATGCGAGGGCGGGACCTGGAGAGCATCGCGACCCGGCTCGATCCCGACGTCGTCCACCAGGGGCGTTCGGGAACACCTCGTCTGCAACGATCGCCACGAGGTGCTCGACACCATGCGCCGCAGCCTCGCCGATGCGGACTTCGGCATCGACCACCTCGAGATCATCGACGCCGGCGACCGGGTGGTCGTCGGGATCGGGGGGCCGCGGTTCCACGACATCCCCTGGGCGCCGCTGCAGGGTCGGCTGTTCGTCGTCTACACGCTGCGCGACGGGCGCATCGTGCGGATGGACGACACCTCATGCGCGCGGAGGCTCTCGCCTCGGCCGGGGTAGGTTCGGCAACGTTACCTGGCCCCACTTCGGGCTGAAACGGCA
>JRHI01000080.1_pt2 | contig 52197 bp, 58 predicted proteins | sample 215371 | NCBI WGS metagenome assembly JRHI01 (sample SAMN02929681, study PRJNA255918) | sediment metagenome | biome: cave system; feature: Ice Cave; material: Sediment; isolation source: sediment from deep within a dark volcanic ice cave with no known source of... ...
GYCAGGCGGCTAGGCTGACCCGCCTGACGATCTTGTAGGACTGGGCGATCGGCATCGGGTCCCACTCCATTCGTTCCACGCTGTGGCCAGCGCGCGCCAGCGCGTCCGCTGCTCGGCGCACCGCATCGGCCGGCCCCGGGGCCATTCCGAGCGGAGATTCGATCACAGCCAGGATCCGGAGGGGGCGGGCGGCAGCCGGCGCCGCCGGCACGCCGGTCAAAACCGTGAAGACCAGGCGGGCGTCGGCAACGCTCCGCGTGATCGAGCCGCGGGAGTCGAAGGTGGTGGGATCCGGCTGGTCGTGCGGAATGCGATCCGGCGACGGACGCAGACCGACCGCGCCGCAGCTGCTGGCGGGAAGACGGATGGACCCGCCGAGGTCATCGGCGGTCGCCACGCAGGCCAGCCCGGCCGCCACCGCCGCGGCGCTCCCGCCGCTCGAGCCGCCGGGGGTGAATCCGTCACGCCAGGGGTTATGAGTTGGCCCGAAGAGGGGGCTGACGGTCCCCACCGAAGCCACCAGTTCGGGGGCATTCGTCTTTCCGAGCACGGCCGCACCGGCTTCCCGGAACTGAACGATCGGCCGCGAGTCGGTCTGCGCGAGCTGGCCGCGGAACTTCGGCGAAGACCACGTCCAGGAGAGGCCCTTCACCTGGTAGCTCTCCTTGGCCCCAACGGTCACGCCCGCCAGCGGGCCCTGGGCGCCTGCCCGGGCGTCCTCGTCAAGGTCGATGAAGGCATTGAGGCGGGGGTTGAACCGGGCGATTCGCGCGAGGTGCTCACGGACCACCGCCTGGGGGTCGAGCTGCCCGGTCCTGACACCCTCGGCGATCTCGACTGCCCCCAGCCAGGCGACGCTCTTCTCCGGCACGGTCTTCTGCACTGCCTTCTATTGTTCACGTCATGCCGATTCGGTGGACCCAGAACCCAGAGGCGGACCATTTGTTGGAGACGGAACCGCTCGCCCTGCTGATCGGACTCGTTCTCGACCAGCAGGTGAAGATGGAAAAGGCGTTCATGGGTCCCTACGAGCTGCAGAACCGGATCGGCCGACTGGACGCCGCCGGGATAGCGGCGATCGATCCGGAACGGCTGGCGGCGGTGTTTCGGGAACGCCCCGCGCTGCATCGATTCCCCGGTTCGATGGCCAAACGGGTGCAGGAGATGTGCCTGGCGGTGGCCGATCGTTTCGGCAACGATGCCGCGCGCGTCTGGAGCGAGGCGCGCACCGGTGACGAGCTGGCAGCCAACCTGCGCAGCCTGCCCGGCTTTGGCGCTCAGAAGGTGAGCATCACAGTCGCCGTGCTGGCCAAGCGCTTCGGAGTTCGGCCGCGGGGCTGGCAGAAGCACGCCGCCACCTGGCACTCGATCGCGGACGTCGATTCGCCGGAGTCGATGGTGCACGCCAAGGATGTCAAGCGGGCGATGAAGGCCGCTCCGAAAGCGGACTGATTCCCGGCGCCGCCCACTTCCGGCCCCTGCCGGCACGGTCGGCAGCGTCGCCTCCGTCGGCCAGGCCGGCGATTTTGGTAGAGTTGCCCCTCCGCGCCCGGACCGGGAGAGTCTCGGGGCGAGCCGCCAGTCGAGCCGAGAAGCGATAGAACAGATGAGCTGCACACCCTCAGCAGAGGAAACGCGCGAATACGCGCGGGATTATTCCCTGGTACCCGTCTATCGCGACCTTCTCGGCGACATGCTGACCCCGGTTCGCGCCTACTCTCTGCTCTGCCCGCCCGGGACGCGCGGCTTCCTGTTGGAGAGCGTCGAGGGCGGTGAGCGGCTGGCGCGCTACTCCTTCATCGGCTACCAGCCGTCGCCTTTCGAGGTGGGGGAGGGCGACCCGCTGCCGCGCCTGGCCGAGATCACCAGCGCACGGGTGGCGCCGGTCCCCGGCCTGCCACGCTTCCATGGCGGTGTCGTCGGCTACCTCTCCTACGAGGTTGCTCGCCAGTTCGAGAACCTTCCCGCTGCCGGGGGGCCGGCTCCCGACCTACCGGAAAGCGCATTCCTGCGGGCTGAGGACCTGGCCGTCTTCGACCATGTCACGCATCGGCTTCGCCTGCTCACCATCCACAGGCCGGACCGGGAAACCTATGCGGAGGCCTGTGGGCGCCTCGATCAGATGGAAGGGATGCTGGCGCGCGAGCCGGAACCGCCGGCTTCCCGGCCGGCGCCGGCCGCCAACGGCTGGCAATCCAACCTGTCCCGGGGCGCCTACTGCTCGATGGTGGAGGCGGCCCGCGAGGAGATCCATGCGGGTGAGGCCTTCCAGGTCGTTCTGTCCCAGCGCTTTCGAAAGCCGCTCCACGCCCGACCGTTGGACGTGTACCGCTGCCTGCGCGCGCTGAATCCGTCGCCCTACATGTACTACCTCGACCTGGGGGACGGCAGGCAACTGGTCGGCACCTCGCCCGAGGTCCTGGTCCGCGTCGAGGGGAGCAAGGTGAGGGTCAGGCCGCTGGCGGGCACCCGGCCCCGCGGAGCTGACCCCGAGACGGACGCCGCCCTGGAGAAGGAGCTCCTGGCCGACGCCAAGGAGCGGGCTGAACACGTGATGCTGGTTGACCTGGGCAGGAACGACGTCGGCCGGGTCGCCCGCACGGGCTCAGTCAAGGTGGACCGGCTGATGGACGTCGAGCGCTACTCGCACGTCATGCACATCTCCTCGACCGTCACCGGCGAGCTGGCCGAGGGGTGTTCCAGCCTCGACGCTCTCCGGGCGACCTTCCCGGCCGGCACTGTGTCGGGCGCACCCAAGATTCGCGCCATGGAGATCATTGCGGCGCTGGAACCGGACCGCCGGGGCCCCTACTCGGGCGCTCTCGGCTACATCTCCTTCGGGGGCAACCTCGACCTGGCGATCACGCTGCGGACGGTGGTGATCGCCGGCGGTGAAGCGTTCGTCCAGGCTGGCGCTGGAGTGGTGGCGGATTCGGTGCCGGAGAGCGAGTACAGCGAAACGTTGGCCAAGGCCGGGGTCCTCTTTGAGGCGATCCGGCAGGCCGAGGCGATGCCATGACGACGCGGGTGGTGGTGATCGACAACTACGACTCCTTCACGTACAACCTGGTCCAGATCCTGGCTGAAGAGGGGGCCGCCGTCACGGTCTCCCGCAACGACGAGACCTCGGTGGAGGCCCTCGGCAGCTTTGATGCTCTGATCATCTCGCCGGGACCCGGTGGGCCGGCCGAAGCCGGGGTTTCAGTCAGAGCCATCGCCGAGCTGTCCGGCCGGCTGCCGATCCTCGGCGTCTGCCTCGGGCACCAATGCCTCGCCCAGGCATTCGGAGGCGTGGTCCTTCGTGGCAGGCCCCGGCATGGCATGACAAGCTGGGTCCACCACGATGGCCGGGCGCCGTTCACGGGGCTCTCAGCTCCCTTCGAGGCCACCCGATACCATTCGTTGGTGGTCGAACGCGAGACGCTTCCCCACGAGCTGGAGGTCTCCGCCTGGACGGCCGACGGCGTCGTGATGGGTCTGCGCCACCGCAGCCACCGCACCTACGGTGTGCAGTTCCACCCGGAGTCGGTCCTCACGGTCGAGGGGCGACGCCTGCTCCGCAACTTCCTGAGGCTCGTCGCATGATCGACTCGATCTCGAAGCTGGTGCGGGGCCAGAGCCTGACCGAGGCAGAGGCCGGCGCGGCGATGGAGACGATCCTGCACGGGGACGCGACCCCCTCTCAGATCGCCGGATTTGTCATCGCGCTGCGAATCAGGGGCGAAACCGCTGAGGAGATCACCGGGTTGGCCCGGGCGGTGCGCGCCAACGCGACGCCCACCCACGTCGATGGCGCTGGTCTCCTCGACACCTGCGGCACGGGCGGAGACGCCATGGGGACATTCAACATCTCGACTCTGTCCGCGATCGTGGCCGCCGCCTGCGGCGCCCGGGTGGCAAAGCATGGCAACCGCGCAGCGTCATCTCAGTGCGGCAGCGCGGACGTGCTGGAGGCGCTTGGAGTGAGGATCGACCTCGGGCCCGAGGGAGTGGCCAGCTGCATCGCGGAGGTCGGGATCGCCTTCCTCTTCGCACCCATCTTTCACCCGTCATTCAAGTACGCGGCGCTCCCCCGGCGGGAATTGGGCGTCCGGACGGTGTTCAACGTGCTGGGGCCATTGTGCAACCCGGCCGGCGCGCGCCGGCMGGSTYKCRSRRTKGCSGACGGCGCCCTGGCCGCGCGCATGGCTGAGGTGCTCGAACGCCTGGGCGTGGAGCACGCTCTCGTGTTTCACGGCGCGGACGGGATGGATGAGCTGACCACCACCGGACCCTCGCGCGTCATCGAGGTCCAGGCTGGCCGTCGGACGGAATACATCCTCGAGCCCAGTGAGCTGGGGTTGGCCACCGCGCCGCTCGCCGCCATGCGGGGCGGCGGTCCCCAGGAGAACGCGGCGATCGCGCGGGAGGTACTGGCCGGGGCCAAGGGTCCAAGGCGCGACGTCGTGCTCCTCAACTCGGCGGCGGCGCTTCGTGCGGCGGGTCTGGCCGGTGACTTCAAGGAGGGCATCGGGCTTGCCGGCGAGGCGATCGACAGCGGCCGGGCGGGGCAGGTTCTCGAACGGTGGGCGGCGGCGAGCCAGGCGGTCCCGGTCTGAAAGCGACGATCCTCGAGGAGATCCTGGCCGAGACGCGGGCCGAGGTGGACGAACGTCGCCGGTTGGTCCCGCTGGAGCGCGTGGAGCGCCAGGTCGCGGCGGCCCCCAGCCCGCGGGACTTCGCGGCCGCCCTGGCAACCGAGGGGCTGGCGGTCATCGCTGAGATGAAACGCTCGTCCCCGAGCGCAGGCGACCTCGCCGGCGGCGGCTATCGCCCGTCATTGATCGCCGAGATCTACGAGAAGGCGGGTGCCGCGGCACTGTCCGTGCTCTGCCAGGGAAGCCGGTTCGGGGGCTCCATCGAGCACCTCGCACTGGCGCGGCGCGCGGTCCGGATCCCGGTCCTGCGAAAGGATTTCATCACCGATCCGTACCAGGTGTTCGAGGCGCGGGCGCACGGCGCCGATGCGGTGCTGCTCATCGTGGCCGCACTGGCCGAGGAGCAGCTGCGCGAGCTCCTGGCTCTCACGCACCGGCTCGGCATGGAGGCACTGGTCGAGATCCACACCACCCGCGAGCTGGATGTCGCGATCGCGGCCCGGGCCCGCGTCATCGGCATCAACCACCGCAACCTCAAGACCCTGAGCGTTGACACCGCCCTGACCGCCCGGCTCCGGCCGCGGGTCCCGGCGGGGATCCTGCTGGTCGCGGAGAGCGGCATCCGCGACGCCACCGACGCCAAGCGAATGCTCGCCGCGGGAGCCGATGCTGTCCTGGTCGGCGAGGCCCTGATGCGCTCCAGCGATCCCCACTCGCTGATTCGGCAGATGATCAGGCCCGAAAAGCCCCTGGCGCGATGACGCTGGTCAAGATCTGCGGCATCTGTGATGTCGAATCCGGCCTCGCCGCGGTCGAGAGCGGCGCGGACCTGGTCGGCTTCCATTTCTGCGATTCCGCCCGCCGGATCTCGCCCGAAGACGCGGTCAAGATCATCGATGAACTGCCCGACGGCCCGGCGCTGGTCGGCGTCTTCATCGACCAGCCGGCTCGCGAGGTGAACGCGATCGCTGAATTCCTGGGGCTCGACATCGTGCAGCTGCACGGCAACGAACGACCCGGTTTTGCATCCGAGCACATCGTGATGAAAGCCCTCAAGGTGAGGGATGGAGTGGTCCCCTCGGCCGACGGCTGGCCGGATCCCATCCTGCTCGACTCGTGGTCGCCAGACAGCCGGGGCGGAACCGGGCAGGTGTGGCGCTGGGAGGCCGCCGAGGCGCTCTCGGTGACGCGGCAGGTCTTCATCGCCGGCGGCCTCAATCCGGACAACGTCGCTTCTGTGATCCGACGGCTCCGCCCCCATGGCGTCGATGTCTCCAGCGGGGTCGAGTCGGAGCCCCGGGTCAAGGACCCGGAGAAGATCGCTGCCTTCATCGATGCGGTGCGCAATGAAGGGTAGGTTCGGCGTCTACGGCGGCCAGTACGTGCCCGAGACGTTGATGTCGCCGCTCGCCGAGCTGGAGACCGCCTGGCTCGAGGCCAAGCTCGATCCCGGCTTCCAGGCGCTCCTCGACGGTCATCGCCGCGATTTCATAGGACGGCCGACGCCCCTCTACTTCGCCGAACGGCTCTCCCAAAAGCACGGCAATCGCATCCATCTCAAGCGAGAGGACCTCTGTCACACCGGCGCCCATAAGGTCAACAACGCGCTCGGGCAGGCGTTGCTGGCCCAACGAATGGGCAAGCGCCGGATCATCGCGGAGACCGGCGCCGGAATGCACGGCGTTGCCACCGCGACCCTGTGCGCCCGGCTCGACCTCGATTGCACCGTCTACATGGGCCGCGAGGACATGCGCCGCCAGGCTGTCAACGTGAAGCGCATGCGGCTGCTCGGGGCCGAAGTTCGCGAGGTCACCAGCGGAACCATGACTCTGAAGGACGCGACCAGCGAGGCGATCCGGGACTGGGTCACCAACATCGCGACGACGCACTACATCATCGGCTCGGCGGTCGGTCCGCACCCCTATCCGGAGATGGTCAGGGACCTGCAGCGCGTCATCGGGGACGAGGCGCGCGCGCAGTACCTCGAGGCGGAGGGGCGACTGCCCGAGGTTATCGTCGCCTGCGTCGGGGGAGGATCAAATGCGATCGGCATCTTCACCGCCTTCCTGGGCGATGAGGAGGTCCGTCTGATCGGAGCCGAGGCGGGCGGCGGGGGCGTCGCCAGCGGTCTTCACGCTGCGACACTGGCGGCGGGCCGGCCGGGGGTGCTCCACGGAGCGCTCTCCTACCTGCTCCAGGATGAGAATGGCCAGGTGATGCCGACTCATTCGATCTCCGCGGGCCTGGATTACCCCGGCGTCGGACCGGAGCACTCCTACCTCAGGGACGCCGAGCGCGCCGAGTACCGCGCTGTCGAGGACGCCGAGGCGGTGGCGGCGCTGCGACTCTGCACGCGGCTCGAGGGCATCCTGCCCGCCCTTGAGCCGGCGCACGCCCTTCACGTCGCGGGAACCCTCGAGGGGCGGGTGCTCGTCTGCCTCTCCGGGCGCGGCGACAAGGATATGGACAATCTTCCCCCTGAGTGACGGGGCTCCGGAATGAGGGTGGCGTGGTTGGGCTGCGCCCCTTGCTGACGCGGAGCGACGGCAGCTCGGTGGGCCTGATCCCCTACCTGATGGCGGGTCACCCCGACCTGGCGCGCTCCACCCAGGCTGCCCGTTCGCTCGCCCAGCTCCCGATCGCAGCGCTGGAGCTGGGAATCCCCTTCAGCGATCCCCTCGCCGACGGCCCGGTGATCCAGCGGGCGGGCCAGGCTGCCCTGGAACAGGGGACCACCGTCGACGCCTGCCTGCGGATCGCGGCGGCGGTCGCCGGCTCGGTGCCGGTCGTGCTCATGACCTATGTCAATCCGATCCTGACCTACGGCCCGGAACGCTTCGCGGCGGCGGCGGCGGCGGCCGGGGTGGCTGGCATCATCCTGCCGGATGTTCCACCGGAGGAGGCTGGCGGCCTTGTCGAACCGCTTCGCGAAAGGGGCCTGGCCACCATCTTCCTGGTGGCGCCGACCAGCTCAGACGAGCGCATCGCCAAGATCTGCGAGGCCTCGAGCGGATTCGTCTACTGCGTGACCGTGACCGGGATCACCGGCGTGCGGGCGGCCCTGCCGGCGGGCCTCGAGGCTCTTCTCCGCCGGATCCGGGCGCGGACCGAGCTGCCGGTCGCCGCCGGTTTCGGGATCTCCCGACCTGAGCACGTGCATGCGCTCCGGGGCCAGGCCGATGCGGTCGTGGTCGGCAGCGCCGTCGTCAATGAGGTGGCAGAGGGCAGGGATCCGGCGGGCCTGGTCGAGGGCCTGTTGGCGGCATGCGCGTGAGGGGGATCCGGGGTGCCACCACGGCCACTGCGAACACCGCCGAGGCGGTGGTCGAGGCAACCACCGAGCTGCTGCAGGACTTGGTGAACCTCAACCAGGTTGACCGCGACGAGGTGGCCCTGGCCTACTTCACGACCAGCACCGACATCGATGCGGAGTACCCGGCACTCGCCGCGCGTCAGATGGGCTGGGTCGACGTGCCGCTGCTCTGCGGCAACGATATGGTCGTCGCCAGTCCCAACCCGCGGTCCGTTGCGAGATGCATACGTATCCTTCTCCTCTACAACACCGACAGGCCCCAGTCAGAGATGAGGTCGGCCTACCTGCGGGGGGCGCAGGTGATCCGGACGGACCTTGACAGAACCCGCATGGAGCTAGAGCAGTGATCATCGTGATGTCGCACCAGGCGACCCCGGCGCAGGTGGCGGTGGTGGTCGAGAAGATCGGGGAGCTCGGTCTCAAGCCCGAGATCTCTCACGGCGAGGATCGCAAGGTCATCGGCGTGGTGGGCGGCAACGCCTACGCCTACCGAGAGGCCTTCGCGCACCTCCCCGGCATCCAGGAGATCGTCCAGATCACCAAGCCGTTCAAGCTCGCCAGCCGAGAGTGGCAGCCCCGCGACACGCTCATCGACGTGGGCGGCGTGACCATCGGCGGCGACCACGTGGTGATGATGGCCGGGCCGTGCTCGGTCGAGGGCCTGGAGATGCTGCTCGAGACCGCCCGCCACGTGGCCTCCCGCGGTGCCCAGATCCTGCGCGGCGGGGCTTTCAAGCCACGCACCTCGCCCTATTCGTTCCAGGGATTGGGTGAGGAGGGACTGCGCATGCTCGCCGCGGCGCGCGACGAGACCGGCCTCAAGGTGATCACCGAGGTGGTGACGCCCGGGGACGTGGAGCTGGTGGCGCGCTACGCCGACATCCTTCAGATCGGAACGCGCAACATGCAGAACTACGCGCTGCTCCAGGAGGCGGGCCGTTCCGGCCGGCCGGTCATGCTCAAGCGGGGTATGTCGTCGACGATCGAGGAGTGGCTGCTTGCCGCCGAGTACATGCTCTCGCAGGGCAACCGCAACGTGATGCTCTGCGAGCGCGGAATCCGCACCTTCGAGACCTCCACTCGATTCACTCTCGACATCAACGCGGTGCCGCTCGTGCGCGAGCTCTCGCACCTGCCGGTCATCGTCGATCCGTCGCAGGGCACCGGGCGCTGGAGCCTGGTCAGCCCGCTCGCCCTCGCGGCGGTGGCGGCGGGCGCCAATGGCCTCATCGTGGAGGTTCACCCGCATCCCGACGATGCGCTGTCGGACGGCGCCCAGTCACTCGACTTGGCCACCTTCGACAAGCTCATGATCGACCTTGGCCGGCTCACCGGGGCCCTCGTTCGCCAGACAGCCCAGTAGTGCGCCTGGGCGTCATTGGGCTGGGCCTGATGGGCGCCTCCTTCGCGGCGGCCCTGGGCCGGCGGCGTCCGGAGATCGAGGTGGTGGGAACCGACCTGGACCCGGCCACGGTGGCCACCGCGCTCGAGCGAGGCCTGATCCGGGAGCCCGGGCTGGCCGGCGTCGAGCTCCTGATGCTGGCCGTGCCGCCGGCAGCGATGCGCGCGGTGCTGAACCAGGTCCCGCGCGGAATCCTGGTGACGGACATGGCCTCCACCAAGGTCCGGGTGGGGCAGTGGGCGAGCGAGGCGGGGGTCGACTTCATCGGCGGCCACCCGATGTGCGGGCGCGAACAGGCCGGCATCGACGCCGCTGACCCGGATCTCTTTGTCGGTGCTCCGTGGGTCCTGACGACGGCCTCTGAACGGGTGGAGCTCCTGGTCCGGACAGTTGGGGCTCACCCGGTGGTGATGGACGCCGAGCGCCATGACCGCCTGGTCGGCGGAGTCAGCCACGCCGCCTTCGCCCTCTCCGCGGCGTACCTGCTGGCCGTCTCCAGCACCCCCGACTGGGCGGAGATGAGCCCCCTGGCGGCGGCCGGCTTTCGCGACATGACCCGGCTTGCCTCGGGCAGCTCGGAGATGTATGCGGGCATCGCGGCGACCAACGCCGAGAACCTGGCCGAATGGCTGCGGGTCATCGAGCTCCAGATCGCTCGGCTGCGCCGTCACGTGGAGGCAGGCGATCCTCGACTCGCTGAGCTTTTCGACGAGGCCCGCGAGAAGCGGGCACGCTGGGTTGCCGAGCGCGAAACCAGCTAGACAGCAGCCACGAATCCACCCCCGGCGGCCAGTCGATGGAAATTGGCGATGATTCACTCCAGTGGCTTCGAGCTCTGTGACCGTTCGTGCGCCGGCGAGGCTCCAGGGCAGCGTCGAGCTTCCGGGTGACAAGTCGATCTCGCACCGCGCGCTGATCCTCAATGCCGTCGCCGCCGGCTCGGCCCGGTTGGAGAACGTGGCCACCGGTGAGGATGTCGCGAGCACCGCGCGCTGCCTGCGCGCCCTCGGGGTGGAGGTGACCGCCGAGGGAGTCGAAGGAGTTGGTCTTCACGGCCTCCGCGAGCCGCACGGACCGCTCGACTGCGGCAACTCGGGCACCACGATGCGCCTGCTCGCCGGTCTCCTTTCGGGACAGCCCTTCGAATCGACACTCGTGGGAGACGAGTCGCTTTCGCGCCGGCCCATGGATCGCGTCTGCGAGCCGCTTGCGCGGATGGGCGCGCGGACATCGCTCAACCCCCTGCGCGTGGGCGGCGGCCACCTGGTGGGCGTCGTCCACGAGATGACGGTTCCCAGCGCGCAGGTGAAGTCCGCGCTGCTGCTGGCAGGGCTGCAGGCGGAGGGCGTGACCAAGGTCGTCGAACCGGTGAGGACGCGTGACCACACCGAGCGGATGCTGGCTGCCATGGCCGCCCCGATTCGGGTCGACGGGACCGCCGTCGAGGTCCGCCGGGCGGATCGTCTTGATCCGCTCTCCCTGCGGATCCCGGGAGATCTGAGCTCGGCCGCCTTCTGGATCATCGCCGCGGCGTTTCATCCCCGAGCTCGGATCGATCTCGGCGAGGTGGGAATCAATCCCACCCGGGCCGGTCTCCTGCGCCTTCTCCCGGTCGCCCGCCTTCATGAGCTGCGTCGTGGCGGCGAGCCGGTGGCGACCCTGCACGCCAGGACCCTGCGCGGCCTGAAGGCATGGCCCTGGACGGAGAGGCTGAGCGCCGAGGCGATCGATGAGCTCCCGGTCATGGCGGTGGGGGCCACCCAGCTGATCGGCACGACGCTGATCAGCGGTGCCGGGGAGCTTCGGGTCAAGGAGTCGGACCGCATCTCCGCGATGACGGTCGCTCTGAAGGCAATGGGCGCGGCCGTCGAGGAGCAGGCCGACGGCTGGCGGATAACGGGGCCCACCCGCCTGCGGGGAGCCCAGGTCGAATCGGGCGGGGACCACCGGGTTGCGATGGCGCTGGGGGTCGCCGGCCTGCTCGCCGAGGGCGAGACGGAGATCGAAGGCGCCGATTGCGTGGCAATCTCCTATCCGAGCTTCTGGGAGGACCTGGCAGCGCTGTGTCAGTAGCTCCCCGGCTGATCCGGGCGGTGCGGGGCCGGCTCCCCTGATCGCAATTCTCGGCGGAGGAGTGGTGGGTGCCGCGGTGGCCTGGGCGCTCGGCAATGCCGGCCGCCGCGACGTCGTGGTCTACGACCCCCGCCAGCTGGCGCAGGGGTCCACCGGCCGCGCCCTGGGTGGTTTCCGGACCCAGCACGGTTCGGCGCTCAACGTCAACCTGGCGCTGGCCTCGCGCGAATTCTTCGCGAGCCGAGCGACCACGGTTGACTTCCGCCCCAATGGCTACCTGTACTTTGCCGAGAACGAAGCGGTCGCCAGCGAACTCGCCGCGCGCGCCATCCTGCAGCGCGAGCTGGGCCTCCCGATCGAGCACCCGGAGCCGAGTGAGAAGGTTCCCTTCCTGGCGGGGAGCGACATCATCGCGGCCAACTTCTGTGCCCTCGACGGCCTCTACTCGCCGCCCCTGGTGCTGAAGGCCTTCATCGACGAGGCCCGCGCCAGGGGCGTGGACTTTCGGTATGGGGTGACGGCGCCTGCCTCCGAGCTGGAGTCGGCGGATGCCGTCGTGATCGCGACCGGGATCTGGTCGCGGCAGGTCGGCGAGACCCTCGGGGTGCACCTCGATGTCGAACCGGTGGAGCGTGGGATGTTCTGGGTGGGCCCGTTCGACTGGCTGGACGCAGGCCTGCCGATGACATTGGAAGCGGGCAGCGGTTATCACTTCCGCGAGCGGGAGGGGCGGCTGGTGGTGATGGGCCCGGGCGACCAGAACGATTGGAGCCACTTCCGGGAATGGCTTTCACGGCGGGTGCCGCGTGCCGCCCTCCCGGAGCCTGAGAAGCACTGGACAGGTCACTACGAGGTGACCTTCGACCACCACGCCCTGGTCGGGCGCACCGAGCGAGACCGTTTCTGGGCCGCCTGTGGTTTCAGCGGCCATGGCGTGATGCAGTCGCCCGCTGTCGGTACCAGCCTGGCCGCGATGATCCTCGGCGACAGCCCCGACCTCGACCTGTCGGCGCTGTCGCCGCTGCGCCGCGACGGCCTCCTGGATCGTACGCAGCTATGACTCTCGACACTCCATTCCGGCCGGCCCTCCGACCGGCCGCTGCAGTGCAGACCGCCTGAAAGATGCCGGGAGTTTTCGACGAGCACGTCCTCTGCGTCCGGCGCGCCGAGATATTTCCGGATGGTGCCTGGCACGGCTTCGTCGACGACGGGCTCGAGCGCTACCAGGAGGTCATCCGCGAGCACTCGTTCTTCATGCCGCGAACGGACGTGGAGGACGACCCGACCTACCAGCAGATCATCCCCTACGTCCTGTTCCGGCACGGCCCGCGCTACCTCCTCACCCGCCGGCTCAAGGCTTCGTCGGAGAAGCGCCTCCGCCAGCTCTACTCCCTGGGGGTCGGCGGGCACATCAACCCGGGTGACCTGCAGAACGGGGACCCCGTGATGGATGGGCTCCGCCGCGAGTTCGAGGAGGAGGTCGACTACAGCGGCGCCATCGAGGCGACGCTGATCGGCCTGATCAACGACGACTCCTCACCGGTCTCCCGGGTTCACCTCGCCCTCGCCTTCATCGTCGAGGGCTCCTCTCCCGACATCGCCATTCGCGAAACGACAAAGTTGGCCGGCGAGCTGCTCACCCTGGATGAGATGCGGATGTATTACCTGGAGATGGAGAGCTGGTCGCAGATCGTGTACGACCGGCTGGCCGGAATCCCGACCTAGGCTCCGTGACCCTGCAGCAGCAGGCCGAGGCCGTAGGTTATTCCGCCGACCAGCACTCCGGCGAGCGTCATTTCGAGACCTGCCGCGTACCACGTTCGGAGGGTGAAGAGGGCCTTGGAGGCGCCGACCAGGAAGTGGGCGATCAGGGAGACGATGAAGGCCACCACGACCGCCGCAGTCCCCTTCATGAAGAAGAAGGGAATGACCGGGATCATCGCCCCCAGGAATGTGCTGATTCCGGCGGCGAGGGCCGATTGGACCGGGTTCCCGGACGCCTCGGCTCCTCCCAGCTCCTCGGCGGCGAGCACCTTGAGAAGCGCCTCCGGGTCGGCGGAGAGCTTGTCGGCGAGCATGTCGGCGTCCTTTTTGTCGAGGCCTTTCAACTGGTAGAAGAGGGAAGCCTCCTCGCGCTCCTCCTCGGGGCGGTCGACGATCTCCTGACGCTCGCGCGCCAGGCTGGCGGCGACGACCTCGGCCTCGGACTTCTCGGCCAGGTAGGCGCCGGTGGCCATCGAGAGGGCCGAGGCGACGGCGCCGGAAAGGCCCGCCGTCAGGACGAAGCCTGACCCGCCGGTCGCGCCGGAGACGCCGGCCACGATGCCGAAGACCGCCGCCAGGCCGTCATTTGCTCCGTAGATGGCTCCCGAGATCCATCCGGCCCCGGTTCGGTGCCACTTCTCGCGGCCGAGGATCTTGTGGAGTCGGTTCTGTGCCGGGGTGGGCGGCGGCTCGCCGGCCGACTCGGCCATCAGGGCCTGGAGATCCCGGGAATGGGACTGCTCGTCCTTGCGGATGATCTCCAGGACAGCGTCCGTGCCGGGGTCGCCGGTCGACCGCCGGTAGCGGTCGTTGACCTCGTCGTCCTCGCGGGCCTCCATGGCGGCCAGCACGCGGGAGGTGGGCGCCAGCTTTGCCTGAAGCCGCATCCAGGTCGAGATATGAACCGACGATGGGTCGGGGATCGTCTGTCCGAGCTGGCGAAGCCGATCCTCGACCCGGCCTCGGTGGGTCCCCTCCGCCGCCGCGATCTGGCGGATGATGTCCGCCCGACGGGGGTCGGTCTCGCGGGCGGCGAGGATCTCGTAGACCATGCGTGCCTGGATCTCGCCCTGCCAGGCGGCCTTCAGCCGCTCTACGGCGTCGCCCGGGCCCTTGGTCGCTCCGTCCGCTCGTCCAGCCATTCGCTGGAATCTATTGAAGCGCATGCGCAGGCCCGGGCGCCCACCCGAAACGATTTCCTAAACTTTCGACGCCATGCGGATCACGGTGCTGGGAGGGACTCGTTTCATCGGATTCGCGCTGGTCGAAGAGCTCGTCTCGGCGGGCCATGACGTGACGGTGGTTCACCGAGGAGAGACCGAGCCGGCCGATCTCCCCGCCTGCGCACACGTCCACCTCGCCCGCGATCAGCTGGCCGGCGTCCCCGCGGTGACGGGGGCCGAGGCCCTGATCGACATGCGAGCGATGACCGCTCAGGACGCGCAGGCGGTGCTCGATGTGGTTGCCACGAACACCCGGTTGGTGGTCATCTCGTCGGTGGATGTCTACCGAGCCTTCGGCGCCCTTCTCAGGGGGGAGGAGACCGATCCGGTGCCGCTGGATGAGGATTCGCCGGTACGTGCCGAGCGCTACCCGTACCGCGAGAGCGGCGGCCGGGAGGCTGATTACGACAAGCTCGACGCGGAGGACCTCTATCTGCCGCGCGGGGCCACCGTTGTCCGGCTGCCCATGGTCTACGGCGAGCGCGATGCCCAGCGGCGCGAGGAGCCCATCCTGCGCCGTGTTCGCGCCGGGCGAACCCGGATCCCGATTGGCACCGGAACCTGGTTGACCACCCGCGGCTACGTGCGGGATCTGGCCCGCGGAATCCGGCTGGCAGCTGAGGCCGCCCCCGCCGGGGGGCTGGTGCTCAACCTCTGCGAGCAAGAGCTACTCGGCCGGCGCCTGGGCGCGCCTCATCCTCGAAGCTGCCGGGTCGGCGGCCGAGCTGGTGAGGGTTCCCGATGGGCTCGTGCCCGCCGACCTCGCGCAGACCGCGCGGCTCTCGCAGCATTTCGTCACCAGCGCGGCCCGGGCTCGCGAGCTGCTCGACTGGCGGGATTCGGATCCCCGCGCCAACCTTCGCCGGACTGTCGAGTGGCACCTGGCCCATCCACCCGAGGCATCAGCCGACTTCAGCGAGGACGACGCCGCCCTCGCCGGGGCCTCCGCCAGCTGATCAGCTAACCGGCGAAGAACTCCTCGGTCAGCTCCTCGGCGACCTCCTTCTCCAGCTCGGCGCGGCTCTGCCCGCGCGCCCGCTCCAGCACTTTCATGCGCCTCTGGTATTGGGTCATCGCGAACTGGGTCATCTCATCGGGAGCCGCGGCGAAGACGGAATCGGTGGCGAGCGGGGGGGCGTCGGCTGGCGGCCCGACGATCCCGAGCACCACGGGCATCAGTTCGTCCATCCGGCTTTGGACCACGTCCCACATCCGTCCGTCGGACTGGATGAGCCGCTGAAGCATGTAGACCCCGAACCGGATATGGCGCGTCTCGTCCCTCGAGATGAGCTTGAGCGCCCCGGCCAGGCCCGGGAAGAGCCGCCCTGCCTCCAGCTGCAACGAATAGCTGTGATAGCCGGTTTCGGCGAGGACACCCTCGACAAGCATGTTGTAGGTCGTCAGCGCGCGGGTCAGCGCCTCGTCGGAATCGTCCTCGAGGAGCCTGCCCATCGCCGCCGGCAGCTCTTCGAAGAACAGCCGGCGGTAATTAGGGCCGATGTAATCGTGCAGATCCTGGTCTCCCAGCTCGGGAACGGCGTCGAGCCAGCGCCGGAAGAATTCGGTGTGCTTGGCCTCCTCCCACAGGAAGCTGGTGAGGTAGATCTCCTCCTCGAGCAGGCCGCGTCGAGCGACGGCCATCACCAGCGGCAGGAGGTCGAGCGTGACAGCCTCCTCCCCCGCCTGGAACAGCGTTGTGGTTCCTATGAGGTCGTCCCGGCGGTCCTGGGAGAGCGTCGCCCAATCCTTCTTGTCCTGCCCGAGGTCAAAGGACATCGGATCCCAGATGCCGAGCCGCTTGGACTTCTGGAAGAGCCGCATCGGGACGCTGTCGAAATCGATCCCCCGCCGTGAGATGCTCAGATATCCGGACCTGGTCGTCACCGCGGGCTGAACTATAGGCGCGGCACCAGGGCCGGTCGCCGGCCCGGTCCTGGTGCTCGGCCACCTCTTCTGGCCCTAGCCCCGTTTGCTTTAGACTCGCGGGCACACCATTGAAGCGGTACAGTCGGGCCGAGTCCTACACAGCCGCCCTCTTCGTTGCTCCGTCGCTGATTCTTTTCGGTCTCTTCATCTTCTATCCGCTCCTTCGCTCGGTGTCCCTCAGCTTCTACGGGAACGACATCATCGGCCGTCCGGGACTCTTTGTGGGTCTCGGCCAGTACCGGACACTGTTCGCCTCGCCGGCGCTCCGGGAGACGCTGGTCAACACGTTGCTCTTCACCCTGTACACGGTCCTGCCGGGCCTGGTGGTGGGAGTGCTGTTGGCGCTGTTGCTTCAGCTGCGGCTGCGCGGCATTGGGATCTTCCGAACTCTGATGGCGACGCCCTTCGCTTTCTCGGTGGCCACCGCCGCCGTCGTCTTTGCCGTCTTCTTCAACCCCGGTGTCGGAGTTTTCAATGGGCTGCTCGGGCTCGTTCACATCCGACCGCAACCCTGGCTCACGGATCCCGGCCGGGCGCTGCCCAGCGTTGCCGCCGCAACCGTCTGGCTGCAGCTCGGGTACAACGTGCTGGTCCTCTCGGCAGGACTTGGCGCCATCCCGGAGGAGATCTACGAGGCGGCCAAGCTGGACGGTGCGCGCGCCTGGTCGACACTGCGGCACGTCACGCTGCCGCTCCTCACGCCGACCCTCTTCTTCCTGCTCGTGGTGTCAACGATCATCTCGCTGCAGAGCTTCGGGCAGATCCACATCCTGACCCGCGGCGGGCCCGCCGGCGCCACAACGACCCTCGTCTACAGCATCTACCTCAACGCCTTCGCATTCGGGTCCAGCAACTTCGGCCTGGCTTCAGCGCAGGCCCTCGTCCTCTTCGTGATAGTGCTCGCGATCACCACCTTCCAGTTCGGCGTGCTCGAGCGCAAGGTCTTCTACCGGTGACGCGATGAGGCTGCTCGGCCGGATGCTTGGCTACGGCGCCCTCACGCTGGTGGCGCTGGTGCTGATCTTCCCGCTCCTGTTCGCGGTCTCGGCCAGCCTGATGGCACCCCATGAGCTCTCCCAATACCCGCCCGCGCTGCTGCCCGCGCATCCCGACCTGGGCGCCTTCGCGGCGGTGCAGCGCGTCATTCCGCTCTCCCGCCAGTACTTCAACAGTGTCCTGGTGGCCGCCCTGGTCACCACTGCTCAGGTGGTGACGGGAGTGCTCTCCGCCTACGCGTTCGCGTTTCTCCGGTTCCCTTTCCGTTCTCTCATCTTCGGGTTGTTCATCGCCACCCTCTTCGTTCCCTATGAGGCGGTCATCATCCCCAACTACCTGACGATGGCGAACAGCGGGCTCATCGACACCTATGCGGCGCTGACCCTGCCATTTCTCGCCGGCGGGTTCAGCACCTTCCTGCTTCGCCAGTTCTTCCTCAGCTTTCCGCGCGACCTCTACGAGGCCGCGATCGTGGACGGCACAGGCCACCTGAGGTTCCTCTGGAGCATCCTGGTCCCGCTGAGCCGGCCGGCGATTGCCAGCCTGGCGATCTTCCAGTTCATCGCGACCTGGAACCAGTACTTCTGGCCGCTCCTCGTCACCCGGTCACCGGCGATGCAGACACTGCAGATTGGAATCAGCCAGCTGCAGAATGCCGACGCCCAGGAGGAGAACGTCGTCCTGGCCGGGGTCGTGCTGGCGCTGATCCCAACCCTTATCCTGACCTTCGCCGCCCAGCGGCACATTGTCCGAGGACTCACCGCCGGGGCCGTCCGCGGTTGAGGTTCCAGGCCGACCTTTTAGGAGGGAAGACTTTCCAAACATGCGACTAACTGGCCGCCGAACCGTCCTTACGATCCTGATCCTGGTTCTCGCCGTGGCATGCGGCGGGGGCGGCAGTCCAACCGCCCAATCGTCCTCCGATCCCTCTCCGTCATCCCTGCCGGTGGAGGTCACCTGGTGGCACGGGATGGGAGGCACCAACGGCGACGCGGTGAAGGCCCTGAGTGAAAAATTCAACACCGCCAACCAGGGGAAGATCCACATCACGCCCACCTACCAGGGCAATTACGACGACACCCTGGCCAAGCTAAAGGCGGGCATCCAGTCGAACCAGGTGCCGACGATGGTCCAGGTCTACGACATCGGCAGCCGCTTCATGATTGACTCCAAGCAGGTGACCCCGATGGCCAACTTCATCGATGCGGAGCACTATTCGGTCGCCGACCTCGAGCCGAACATCCTCGGCTACTACTCGATCAACTCGAAGCTCTACTCGATGCCCTTCAACAGCTCGATGCCGCTTCTCTACTACAACAAGGACGCCTTCACCGCCGCCGGTCTCGATCCGAGCAAGCCGCCCGCCACCCTCGATGAGATCCGCACCGCGGCGCAGAAGCTGACCAAGAAAGACGCCAGTGGCCAGGTGACCCAATACGGCTTCGGTGCGGCAATTTATGGCTGGTTCCTGGAGCAATGGACCGCGCGGGCGGACGCGCAGTACTGCAACAACGGCAATGGCCGCGACAGCAACGCGACCAAGATCAACATCAACCAGCCACAGGACGTGAAGGTTCTCCAGTGGTGGACGCAGATGGTGGCCGATGGACTCGCCCTCAACACGGGACGCAAAACGGACGATGCCGCCGCCGCCTTCATGGCCGGCCGATCGGTGATCAATCTCGAATCCACAGGCTCACTGCGTAAATACCAGGCGGGCGCCAAGTTCCAGGTCGGAACCGGCTTCTACCCGAAGAGCGAACCCGGCAGCGCCGGAGGGCCGATCATCGGTGGTGCCTCGAACTGGATCATGAATGCGCGGCCCAAGTACGAGCAGAACTCGGCCTGGACCTTCATCAAGTTCCTGAACCAGCCCGACAACCAGGCCTATTGGCACACCCACACGGGTTACTTTCCGACCGGCAAGAAGGCCCTCGACGAGCCCTCGGATGTTCAGTGGCGCCAGCAGTACCCTCAGTTCCAGACGGCGATCGATCAGCTTCACCAGACCAAGCTCAACAAAGCCACCCAGGGCTGCCTCCTGGGCGTCATGCCAAAGGCCCGCCAGGCCGCCGAGGTGGCGATCGAGAAGGCAATCCTGAAGCAGGCCGAGCCCAAGAAGGCGCTCGATGACGCGGTGGCCTCGATCCAGCCGGACATCGATCAGTACAACCAGCAGGTTAAGTGACCCAGATCAGGTAACGCCGGATCGCCAACGGTTCGCGCCGGCGGTGAATAAAACGGGTTTCCGCGCGTCTGACCATTTGAATCGACCAGCGCGGCCGATATCAAACTCAGACAGAAAAGGAAAGGAAATCCGTTATGAAGAAGTACGTATTGGCGGGATTGGCGACGATCGCACTGGCGCTGCCGGCGACCGGCGCGCTGGCGGCGGCCGACAACCTCACCGGAGCGATTCAGCAGGGTCAGCAGAACACGGTTTCGGCTGACGTGAAGAACCAGCTGGCAACCGCGGAGGACGAGGATGCCGGCCAGGTGGATCAGAACGGCGAACAGGGCCAGGTCGGCGAGACCGAGAACAAGGGCGACGGTTCGGACGCCCAGAGCGGCGAAGCCGACGGGCCCACGACCAACGCCAACACCAACCAGACCGGTGGATAGGGGCGAGACGCTCCGCAGGACAGCCTGGGTCGCGGCATTCGCCGCGGCCCTCGGCATTTCTGCCGCCTGCGGAGGAGAGCAGCCCTCCGGTAGCGCCGTCACAACGGGCACCAGCACCCAGGCGAGCACGAGCGGGCCAACCGTGCCCGCGCCCGCCGGGAAGGTCATGGTCGCCCGCGGCTTCGACAAAAACGGCAACCCGACTGGTGTGACCACTGAGTTCGACCATGCCACTGACAGGCGGGTGCTGATCGTGGTGCCCACGGCAGGGGCTTCGGTCGGGACCAAGTACGCCTACACCCGGTACCTGGAGGGTAAGTACATCGATAGCCGGACTGCGAACCTCGAGAAGCCGGGCCGGTACCTCTATTTCGAGACCCAGGTGAAGCCTGGCCAGACCCTCGTGCCAGGCCACTTCCGGTACCAGATCTACACCGACCGGACCCTCACAGGGGCGGTCGAGTTCGACGTCAAATAGGCGGAATCAGAAAACGGGGTCGCGTTGCAGGGCCTGATACTCGGAGGCTCTCAGCGCGACCTCGTCAGCCGTCACCAGCCCGGTCCTCTCCAGAAGCGATTGGAGCGCGTTGAGCCAGTTCTCGTAGTACTCGGGCCCACCCGTTCGGATGGCGCCGATGAGGGAAGCCCGAAAGTCGTCCCACGGGTATTCGCCCTTCTCGTTGAGGACCACGGCCATGCCGAAAGCGCGGCCCTCCCAGGGGGCCTGAAAGACAAGCTCGCCATTTCGCCGCGGGAGTGCGGCAGCGCCGTCGAGGTCGGCAATCTCTCGGTCTTTCATGCGGTCTGTCATGCCGGTGAGCTCGTCGGCACCTGCGGCCGGGCGACGCCGATCATGCTGTCCCGCGTCACGAGCGCAGTCAGTTGCTGCTCGGACCAGCCGTCGGTGCCCGCCGGGCGCTCGGGAAGCACCATGTAGCGCAGATCCGAGCTGGAGTCCCAGACGTTGACTTTTACGTCTTCGGGCAGCTCGCAGCCGAACTCGCTGAGCACTTTTCGCGGCTCGCTCACAGCGCGGGAGCGGTAGGGGGCCGACTTATACCAGGTGGGGGGCAGGCCGAGGACCGCCCACGGGTAGCAGGAGCAGAGGGTGCAGACGACCATGTTGTGAACCCCCGGCCGATTCTCCAACACCACCAGCTCGGTGCGCGCGGCGTTCTCGAAACCGAGCTCCTTCAGCGCTCCCGGAGCGTCCTCGAGCAGGCGCCGGCGATAGTCCGGATCCGTCCATGCCCGCGCCACCACCTGGGCGCCGATCATCGGCCCCGTGTCGTGCTCGTAATACGAGACAACGCGGTCGATTTCCTCCGACGTCAGGACGCCCTTCTCGAGGAGTAGGGACTCGAGCGCCAGTGCCCGTGCCTCGACGGCATTCGGTGCCTCCGGGTGGTGGCCGTCACCATGGTCGTGGTTATGGTTATGGTCGTGGTCGTCATGGGCGTCGTTCACGTGTTCTCCTCCCCGATCAGGTAGCTCTCCCACAGGTCGATGCAGACGGTGTCCGATTCGAACTCCGCGGCTCCCCACAGCTCGCCGGCAGTGAATTCCACGGCATAGCATGCCTCCCAATCTGGACCACCGCCATGCGCGTTGGTGTCCGGGAGGAGAAATGGCCCGTTGACCGTCCTGACGACGCCTTCCCTGCCGCGGGCATAGCGCGGCAGCCGGGTGTGGCCGGTCGGGTTGAGATTGCGGGTGACCACGCGGTCGCCGACCTTGAACAGAGCCCGGAGCGGGGGCCGCTCGGCATGGCTGGCGGTGGGCTGCGCCGGGGGGCTTGACGCCCTTCCCGCCGTCAGCTCCTGGGGAGTGATCACTCGCTTCTCAAGCAGCAGCGTCTCGACAGCGTGGAGCCATTTTTCGTAATAGCTCGCTCGCAGGTAGTCTCCGGCGGGCATGCGTTCGATGGCATGGCGAAACTCGTCCAGGTTGAAGTAGCGGCGGAGGGCCAGGGTCATCAACGCGCGCACAGTGGCCTCCCAACGGGAGTGGAAGACGGGCTCATCCTTCTCAACCACGACCGGGCCGAAACCGTGCATTCCGCCCATGTCGTGAACTCCGTTCATGTGGCTCGATTATGCGACGAGTAAGGCGGCGCGTGGTCTATCGTGCTCCGGCATGGATGTCGTGGCGGCGACCCGCGCCTACGAATCGTGGATGGCGCGGCAGACCGAGGTCGTGAGGGCGGACCTGGCCTTCAAGCACTCACAGATGGCATTGGCGCCGTTCCCATTCCTGCGCGCCACCTATTACCGGTGGGCAGCCACCTTTCCGCAGGTCTGTCCGGAGCTCGCCAAGGCCCCACGCGTCCTCGCCGTGGGAGACCTCCACGTGGAGAATTTTGGGACCTGGCGCGACCGCGAGGGCAGGCTCGTCTGGGGGATCAACGATTTCGATGAGGTTCACCAGCTGCCCTATACCAACGACCTGGTTCGCCTCGCGGCCAGCGCCCGCCTCGCCATCACCGCTGACCGGGTGCTGATTCCATTCAAAGAGGCCTGCGAAGCAATCGAGCAGGGCTACCGGCGGGGAATCGAGAGCGGTGGCCGGCCGATCCTCCTGGAGGAGCGCCACCAGGCCCTGCGCAGGCAGGCCCTGGGCCGGCTTCGCGACCCCGCCCGCTTCTGGGCCGGGCTGGCCTCGTTGCCGCCCAGCCGCGGCCGGTCGAATGAAGCCGCGCTGCAGGTTCTCCGGGCCTCGCTGCCGGCGCATATCGACAAGCCTGTTCTGCTGCGCCGGCGGGCGGGCCTGGGCAGCCTTGGCCACCCCCGCGTGGTCCTGATGATCGAATGGGACGGCGCGCTCATCGCGAGGGAGGCGAAAGCTGCGATCGGCTCCGCCAGCGCCTGGCTGGCCGCTCCCGACAACTACTCGCCACCGATCCTCTATCAGCGAGCCGTCGAACAGGCGGTTCGCTGCCCGGACCCCTTCCTCGAGGTGACCGAAGGTTGGATCGTGCGCCGGCTGGCTCCCGATTGCAGCCGAATCGAGCTGGTTTCGGTCCCCACTCGCAAGGACCAGGCGGAGTGGCTGAGCGCCATGGGCTGGGAGACGGCCAATGTGCACCTGGGCAGCCCGAAGGCGATCGGCCACGTGAAGGCGGACCTCGAAAATCGGCGGGGCGGCTGGTTGCGGGAAGCCGCCCGGGCGATGGTCGAGCTGGTCAGGCGCGAGCAGACCGAATGGGCGGCCGCACACCAGGGACTGACCGCCGAACACTGAGGTTCGATTCGGCGCCCAAGGCACGATCAATAAACTGGAGCTCCAATTGGCTCCCAACTCATCGCCCAAGCGCATCCTCGTGGCTCTGGCCTGGCCGTACGCGAGCGGCCCCCGCCACATCGGCCACGTCGCCGGGTTCGGCGTGCCGGCGGATATCTTTGCCCGCTACCACCGTCTGCGGGGCAACCAGGTGCTGATGGTGAGCGGGACCGACGAGCACGGGACCCCGATCCTGGTCGCCGCCGACAAGGAACATACCAATCCGCGGGAGATCGCCGATCGCTACAACATCCAGATCGGCGATGACCTCCGCGCTCTGGGCCTCTCCTATGACCTCTTCACGCGCACCACGACCGAGAACCATTACCGGGTCGTCCAGGACATGTTCTCGGCCCTCCATGAGAAGGGCTACCTGAAGCTTGAAAAGGCGATGGGCGCCTTCTCATCGGTCAGCGGACGCACCCTGCCGGACAGGTACATCGAGGGCACCTGTCCCATCTGTGGCTTTGAGGACGCCCGCGGCGACCAGTGCGAGCAGTGCGGCAACCAGCTCGATCCCCAGGATCTCAAGAACCCGCGCTCCCGGATCGATGGCCAGCCACCGGTCTTCAGGGAGACCGAGCACTTCTTCTTCGATCTCGCCGCCTTCCGGGAGCCACTGACCGAGTGGCTTTCCACCCGCACTCACTGGCGGCCCAACGTGATCGCCTTCTCGCAGAACTTCGTCAACGACCTACGCCCCCGGCCGATCACCCGCGACCTCGACTGGGGTGTGCCGATTCCGCTGCCCGGCTGGCGCGAGCGAGATGACAAACGCATTTACGTCTGGTTCGACGCGGTGATGGGTTACCTGAGCGCTTCGATCGAATGGGCCCTCGTGGCGGGCCGGCCCGACGCTTGGAAGCTCTGGTGGGAGGATCCCGAGGCGGAGCACTACTACTTCATGGGCAAGGACAACATCACCTTCCACACCGTGATGTGGCCGGCGATCCTGCTCGGCTACGGCGGTCTCGATCTCCCCCATGAGGTGGTCGCCTCCGAATTCCTCACGATGGAGGGCAAGAAGCTCAGCTCATCGCGGGGGGGCGCCATCTATGTCAATGACTTCCTCTCCCGATTCGACCCGGACCCGCTCCGCTACTTCGTGACCGTGGCCGGCCCGGAGAACCAGGACACCGACTTCACGTGGTCTGAGTTCGTGCGCCGCAACAACGATGAGCTGGTCAACAATTGGGGCAACCTCGTCAACCGGGTCCTGGTCAACGCCCACCGCAACTTCGGCGAAGTTCCGCCCGAGGGCACCCTCACCGACCGCGACCGGGAGGCCCTGGCCGAGATCGCCGCCGGCTTCGAGAGCGTCGGGTCGCTGATCGAGAGGGCTTCCTTCCAGGCTGCCATCAAGGAGGCGATGCGGCTGTCGTCGCTGGCCAACTTCTATCTGGCCGAGCAGGAGCCCTGGAAGGTGATCAAGGTCGACCGTGAGCGAGCGGCAACGGTGCTTCACGTCGGCCTTCGCCTCATCGACAGTCTCAAGGTGATCTTCGCGCCCTTTCTTCCCTTCACCTCACAGCGGGTCCATGAGATGCTCGGCCATTCCGGCTACCTGGCCGGCCCCGTAGAGACACTCGACGTCACCGAGGCGGGCGGCTCCTCTCACCGCGTGCTGACCGGCAGCTACGCCGATTGGGTGGGGGGCTGGCAGCCGCCCGAGCTGCCCGCCGGCCAGCGTCTGAGCGAGCCGCGGGCGATCTTCCTCAAGCTCGAGGCGGACAAGGTGGTGGCGGATGAGCTGGCCCGCATGGGGGTGGTGGCGCAATGAGCAAGGTGAGCCCGCGGCGTGTCATCGGCCTGCGCTGCCGCGAATGCTCCACCGACTACCCCGTCCAGGCGACTCACGTCTGTGAGATGTGTTTCGGCCCGCTCGACGTGGTTTACGACTATGACGAGGTTCGCCGGCGGGTCAGCCGCGAAAAGATCGCCGCCGGGCCGCCCAACATGTGGCGCTACCGCGAGCTGCTGCCGATCGAGGACGACACGGCGATTGTCAGCCTCGGCGAGGGGCTGACCCCTCTGGTCAGGGCCGAGCGGCTCGGGCACGAGCTGGGCCTGCGCAACCTCTATCTCAAGAACGACTCGATGAATCCCACCAATTCATTCAAGGACCGCGTGGTCTCGGTGGCGATCTCCTGGGCGCGGGCCAATGGATTCGAGACGATCGGCTGCGCCTCGACCGGCAACCTGGCCAACTCGGTCGCCGCCTACTCGGCCCGGGCCGGCCTCGAGGCGTTCGTCTTCATCCCATCCGACCTGGAGCCCGGCAAGGTGGTCACAACCTCGGTTTTCGAGCCGAACCTGGTCTCTGTCCACGGCAACTACGACCAGGTGAATCGACTCTGCTCACAGCTCGTCGAGTCGTACCCCTGGGCCTTCTGCAACATCAATGTGCGGCCCTTCTACGCGGAGGGATCGAAGACCCTTGACTTCGAGACGGCCGAGCAGCTGGGCTGGCGCCTGCCCGACGAGATCATCATTCCGATCGCCTCGGGCTGCCAGTTCGTCAAGCACCGGCGGGCGGTGGGGGAGATGGTGGAGCTCGGCCTGGTCGATCCCGGTTCGCGCCTCCCGGCCCTGACCGGAGCGCAGGCGCTCGGCTGCTCGCCGGTCTACAACGCCTGGCGTGACGGCACCGAGACGGTGATGCCCGTGAAGCCCAACACGATCGCCAAGTCAATCGCAATCGGGAACCCGTCGGACGGCTCCTACGTCGTGCGGATCGCGCGCGAGACGGGGGGAGTGGTGGAGGCTGTCAGCGAGGAGGAGATCGTTGATTCAATTCGACTGCTCGCCCGCACCGAGGGAATCTTCACGGAGACGGCGGGTGGCGTCACCATCGGGGTCCTCGCCAAGCTGGCCCGGGCCGGACGCTGGAAGGGCGACGAGGTGGTGGTCGCCTACATCACCGGCCACGGCCTGAAGACCGCCGACGTGGTGGCCACGCCCTCCGCCTCGGCGCGCCGCTTCGAAATAGAGCCGACGCTCAAGTCGTTCAGAGAAGCAGTGACAATCTGAAACAGAGGAGACTTCATTAAAAGTGGCAACAGTCAGGATTCCGGGCCCGCTCCGCACGCTCTCCAAGGGAGAGGCGGCCGTCGATGTCGAAGCCAGTGACCTGCGCGGCGCGATTCAGCAGCTGGACAGCCGGTTCCCCGGCTTCAAGGAACGCCTGCTCGATCCGGCCGGCAACCTCCGCCAATTCGTCAACGTCTACCTCAATGACGAGGACGTCAGGTTCTCGGGGGGCCTCGACACCAAGCTGGCGAACCAGGACGAGGTGTCGATCATCCCTGCGGTGGCGGGCGGTGGGCAGCCCTAGACTTCAGTTGTCAAATGGCTAAGCGCCGGGTCAGGCTCATCTTCAACCGGGACCTGGTGACCGAACCGGTCATCTATCACCTCGGCAAGAATTACGACATCGTCACCAACATCCGGCGCGCGGATGTCACCCGGGAGGAGGGGTGGGTGATCCTCGAGATGGCGGGTGAGGCAGAGGAGCTGGACCGCGGGGTGACCTTCCTGGAATCGCACGGCGTCCGTGTCGAACCGGCCGAGGGCGATCTCGTCGAATAGGCCACCGTTGTCAATCATTAAGGAATCGCACCGAGGCACATCGGTTCCCTCATTAAGGAATCGCACCGGCGGGTCGGAGGCCTCAGGCACTGGCGGCGACCTCTGAGGGCACCGGCATGGCGGCCAAGCGGCGGTCGATCTGGCGCTTGAGCGTGAGCGGACTGACCGCGGTGTAGAGCTCGACCAGGCTGGTGATCTTGGCGGGGTCAGCAGCGCCGGAGTCGAGCAGGCGCTGGAGAGGAGTGATGGGCCGGTCGTAGCGCTTGACGGTGCGCTGGCCGACGCTCTCCTTAGCAATCAACTTCATGACCGGCTGGAAGCAGTTGTTGTAGGGTCGGAGTAGGTCTCGGTAGAGCCGGTTGAGCCAGTCCAACTGGGGCACGGTGTCCAGGCGCTGGTAGCCAATCAAGCGTCGGACCAGGGTCCAGTTCTTCTGCTCGACATGGGCGTTATCGTTCTTGTGCTGGGGTCGGGAGCGAGAGAGGGCGATCTCCTCCAGCTGGCAGTAGGTGACCAGATGCCAGTTCAAGAACTCGCTGCCGTTGTCCGGGTGCAGGCCAAGCAACGGGAAGGGGAGCTGGTCACGGATCTGGCGGATGGCCGCCAGCACCCCGACCTGACCCTTGCCCATCACCGCCACCCGCTCGGTCCAGCCGGTCGAGAGGTCGGTTGCGCAGATCGTGTTGATCCAGTCGCCGGCCGCCACTTCACCGCTGTGCGAGACCAGATCGATCTCCAGATAACCAGGCCGGTCGAGCTCGCGCCAGCGGCCCACTATCACCGGTACCTGGCGGCGAAGGAGGGCACCGGGACGGGTCTGGGACAGTTTGCGGGCGATGAGGCCGCGTCGCAGCGGGACCAGGTTGCGCTCGACCGTCGAGAGGCTGGCTGAGAGCAGAAGGTCCCTGGTGCCGGGGTCGAGCTGGAGCTGGCCGTGACGCTCAAGGAGAGGCATCAAATCGCCCAGGAAGGGCTGCAATCGGTCCGAGCAGATGTAGCCGGCGGTCTCCCACAGGATCTTCAAGGCGGCCTGGAACTCGAGCCCGTAGCGGGCCTTGCGGCGCCGTCTGAGACCGGTCAGCGGGAGCCGCTTGCGCCCACCCAAAACCCTCAGCCCGTGCTTGCGCTGGTAGCCAGTCGCCAGGCGAAGGCATCCAGGATCTCGCTCCTCTCCTGGCGACCAGCCGCAAGATAGCGGTCCCTCAATTCAGCTGCCAGTTCGTACCTCTCTTTGATCCGCATCCGCCCCCCTTCAGCCGAGCCCGCGGCCGACGGTGTCTCGGTGCGATTCTTAGTTGGGGGAACGATGGGGCTCTGGTGCGATTCTCGGTGAGGGAATGCGCCGGGTTGACACGCTGTCGTCTCCGGGGCAAGCTTGAGGTTGGGTTGGGCCCTGCGAAGTGGCAGCCAGGCTCATCAACCAAGGTCCTCAAGTCAACTTCCTTTGCTTTGGGTGGTGCCTATGGAAAATCGTGATCCCGGCTACCCGGCCACTTGGAGGGGCAACCCCCTCCGGCTCCCCAGGCTGCGCCGCGATGAGATCGCGACCATCACGGGCGACAGGCGGCCTGGCCTGCGGTTCTGTGCCGGCTGCGGGTCCTCTTTGGAGGGCGGGGTCGTGATGCGTGGCTTCTGGGCCTATTGCAGCATCGAGTGCGCAATCCGGACCGAGAGGGGAGTCTGAGAGTCCTTACTGGGCGGCCTGGCTGGGCGCGCTGCCCCTGAGCGGTCAGCCGGGCTGATTGGCTCCGAAGAGCTGGCCGGCGAGGAGCCGCTCGTTGTGCTCCTCGTTCTTGGCGGCCCACTCTTCCTTGTCGATCAGGCGCCAGCCCCAGTCAGGATTGGCGGCGCTCCGCGTTCGGGCCACGTCGCGTGCTTTGCACATCAGCCGGATGCCCTCGAGGCCGGGCAGCCGGGAGATCTTCTCATCGATGCCGTTGACCTCGGCCAGGCCCTCCTCATCGTCGAAGAGGAAGAGCGAGACGGCGTCGACCTCCTCATCGGTCTTGACTCCTTTGCCAACCACCTCCCAGAAGAGGCGCATCCCGATCCGCGTCACCTGCTGGGCGCGGGGGTTATCCGTCAGCCAATCCTTCGCGCTGTTGTAGTAGAAGGCGAAGTGCCGGCGCTCGTCCTTTTGAATCCGGCTCAGCAGATCCTGCAATACCGGGTGGCTGCACTTGCGGGCAAGGGCGCCATAGGCGGTCGCCGTGCTCAGCTCATTGGTCGCCCCGATGGTCAGATAGAGAGCCGCAAAATCCTCAAAAGCCCACGACGCCACCATCGTCGAAAGGAGGCTCAGGGTGTTGGAGGTGCCCATCTCAGAGCGAATGTTCCTGATCCGGGTGTCGTTGTCGAGTGGGATGCCGTATTCCTGCAGGAAGCGGGACAGGTTCTCGCCGTGCCAGAGCTCCTCGTATGCCCAGCAGCTCAGGAAGGCTGTGATGATGGGGTTCATACACGCCCGTGTCACCAGCAGGTGCGACAGGTACAGGGGCACGTGGTTCTCCACATCCATCGCGTAATGGAGGAAGAAGAGGTCGCCCTTGCTGAGCGGGTAGTCTCGAATCCGGTCCCACTCGACACCAGTCGTGTCGAGCTTGCGTGATTCCTCTTTGAACCTATCGATGCTGAAGCTCATCCGGGTTTATCCCAACCTCCGCTGTGACAATGGCATTGGCCGGAAGGATAGCAATCCGTCCTTCCGGGTGACATCGCTAGAATCCTTGGCAATGCCCGATCTGAAGTCGGTCGTCGACCCGGAGGAGCTTCCGGTGATCGAGCCTGACGAGGACCCCGAGTACGAACCGGACGACATCCCCGCAGCCCCGACGACCCTGACCTCCGCCTCGTCCTCCGCCAGCGGCTCGGGAGACCGCGAGTACGAATACCGGACCGAGGTGCTCACCGTCGATCAGGTGTCCGACGGTAAGACCCTGCCTGACCTGCTCAACCGGGCGGGCGCCGACGGCTGGCACCTGACGGAGATCGTGGATGGGGGGTCCTCGCGGGTCGTTCTCCTCCGCAAGCTGAAGAAGGCCGAGCGGGAGCGGCGCATGGTCGGCTTCGCTCCCCCCAGGCACTGAAGCCGGAACCGATGTCCGAGACCCAGGCCGGGCCGCAGGCTCGAAAGCGAGTCCTCCTGATCGAGGACGACGCGTCCATCCGGCTCGTCGTCACCGAGATCCTGCGCCGCGAGGGGTTCGAGGTCATGGAGGCGGCTGGCGGCCAGGTGGGTATCAAAACCGCCGTGGCGCGGGAGCCGGACATCATCCTGCTCGACTGGGTCCTGCCCGACATCTCGGGGCTCGAGGTCTGCCGCGAGGTGAGGCGGCAGGGAGTTCTGTGCCCGGTGCTCATGCTCACGGGCCGGTCGTCGAAGGTCGACATGGTGGTGGGACTGGAGGTCGGCGCCGACGACTACATAACCAAACCCTTTGACGCTCGCGAGCTGGCGGCCCGCGTCCGAGCGCATCTGCGCCGCTCCGATGGGGCGACGGCGGCGGTGCGCCGGGAGGGCCTCGTCATCGTCGGCGGGGTTCAGATCGACACCGAGAGCCGGCGCGTTCGGATCGAGGAGGAGGAGGTCCAGTTGACGATGACCGAGTTCAACCTCCTGGCCCTCCTGGCGGCCAACGCGGGGCGGGTGCTGACCCGAGCGCAGCTGCTCGAAAAGGTGTGGGGCTACCTGGCCGACGTCGACTACCACTCGGTGGATCCACACATGCAGCGCCTGCGTCGCAAGTTGAATTCCAAGGACAGCGCGCGAGTGTCGCTCGAGGCCGTGCCCGGCCTCGGCTACCGCCTCACGCCCCTCGTGTAGTGCCTCGCGACCGAGGAGGTTCGTCCCGGTTGCCAAACTTCCGCCCCAAATTCCGCCCGACGATACAGCCGACGGCCGCAGGCCGGCGCCGGGCAGCCTGGGCTGCGGGTGAGAGCGGAACCGGTGATGGCTGACGAGAGGCCGCTCGGGATCTTCGACTCCGGGGTCGGTGGTCTGACCGTGCTGCGTGAAATACACGATCGGCTGCCCGACGAATCCACCATCTACCTGGGCGATCTCAAGCACTTCCCCTATGGGCCGCGCTATCAGGAGGAGGTGAAGGGCTTTGCCTTCGACATCATCGAGTACCTCCAGTCGCGTGATGTCAAGCTTGTGGTGATCGCCTGCAACACGGCCACGGCAGCGGCTCTGAACCAGGCTCGCGAGAGGTTCGACATACCGATCATCGGGGTCATCGGGCCGGGCGCCCAGGCAGCTGTCGACGCCACCCGGCGAAACCTGGTCGGTGTCATCTCGACCGAGGGTACCCGGCTGAGCCAGGAATACCTGCATGCCATCAAGGACGCTGATCCGATGGTCGGCGTCTACCAGAAGGCCTGCCCCGAACTGGTGGAAATCGTCGAGAGCGGACAGGCCGACACTCCGCGCGCCGAGGCTGCGCTGCGCCGCGACCTGGCGGAGATCGCGCAGCTGGGGGCTGACGTGCTCGTCCTCGGTTGCACCCACTACCCGCTTCTCAAGGGCGCCATCGAGCGCGTCTACCCGGGAACCTTCCAGTTGGTGGATTCAGCCGAGACGACCGCCGCGAAGGTGGGCCGGCAACTCAAGCACGCCGGGATGGCCGCACCCGCCGGCCGGCGGCCTCACCACGAGCTGATCGTGACCGCCGTCCCGGACCGGTTCAACGAGGTGGCCGCCATCCTCTTCGGCCAGGAGGTTCCGGCGGTGCAGGAAGTGGACCTGTGGGCCCCCCGCTAGGGAGCGACCCTTTCGAACCGGTCGCCGCGGACCTCGCCCGCTTCGAGAGCGCCGTCCGGGAGGCGATCGCCGCCGACGGTCCCCCCATGGCAGCTGCCATGGGGCCCCTCTTCGAGGCCGGCGGCAAGCGGCTGCGGCCGGCCCTGGTCTTCCTCTGCGGGCGGCTGGCCGACCTGGGCGAGTCTCACATCAGCGCCGCCATCGCAGTTGAGCTGACGCATGCGGCGACCCTGGTCCACGACGACCTGATCGACCGGGCCACTCTGCGGCGCGGCCGGCCCACCGTCGCCCACAGCCTCGGCTCTGCGCCCGCCATCGTGATCGGGGATTTCTATTTCGCCAAGGCCTATGAGCATGCGGCCCGGACCGGGGATGCGGCGGTGGTCGGCGCGATCGCCCGTGCGGTCATGAGGATCTGCGCGGGCGAGCTGGCCCAGGACGAGGCCCGGTATCGCTACACGATCTCGCTCGAGCAGTACCGGGCCCGGATCGAGGCCAAGACCGCCGTCCTGCTCGCGGCCAGCTGTTGGGTCGGCGGCTGGTTGGGAGGCCTGGCCGAGCCCGACCTGGCCTCCCTACAGCGATACGGGATCGAACTCGGACTCGCCTTTCAGATCGCGGACGACGTGCTCGACTACACGGCCGGCGCCGATGCCGTCGGCAAGCCGGTTGCAACCGACCTCGGGGAGGGGCACGCGACGCTCCCCCTGCTCCTGACGTCGCTGCCGAACCGGCTTCCCGAGGGCGAGCCGCTGAGTGCGGAGGCAGTGCGGGCGGTGGTCGCCCAGGTTCGTGCCGGCGGCGGCATCGACCGCGCCCTGGAGCATGCCCGCAGCCACTCCGAGCGCGCCCGCGATTGCCTGTCCGGCCTCCCCGAGGGAGCGGTTCGAGACTGTCTTGTCGGATTGACCGACTTTGTCGTCGAGAGGCGCGCATGAAGCGGGTGAACCTGGTCGGAATCGGCCCCGGCACCCCGGGCTTGCTCACGCTCCGGGCGGCCGAGGCGATCCGCGCCGCCGACGTCATCCGGCATCCGCCAGGAGTCGACGCCGCAATCCTGGGGATGACCAGGCCGGGCGCGTTGCTCGGAGAGCTGGAGGACGTCGCCGAGATCCTGCATCTCGCCAAACACGATCACCGCGTGACAGTCCTCTACTTCGGCGACCCTTTCACCTTCGGGGAAGCGAGTGGACTGGCCGAGGCGCTCCATGCCGCTGAGATCGACTTCGAGGTGGTTCCTGGCGTGCTGATGGAGTCTGCCGGGCCGACCATCAGCGGGATCTCGCCCACCCTTCTCGGCCAGTCCTGGCCGCAGGGGGAGACGAGCGCTTTTCGGGTCCTCGCCGGAGCGATGCCAGAGTGTGTCGCCCGCCTCCTCGAGGCCGGCCACGAGCCGAACGCCCCCGGCGTGGTGATCTTCAACCCCGGCGGCCCAGGCCAGCGCAAGGTGATGGCGCCGCTTCGTCACCTGGGCGGAGCTGCCGGCCAGGGACTCGATCGCGAGGTCGTCCTCGTCGTCGGTCCGGGGGTGGAGATGACGACCCGTCTGGACAGTCTGGCCAAGCGGCCCCTTCACGGCCGGCGGGTGCTGGTGACCCGGGCACGGCACCAGGCAGAGGAGTTCCACCGCCACCTCGCCGATCTCGGCGCCTGGGTCATCGACATTCCAACCATTGAGGTACGGCCGATGCGCCTCGACTCCAAGACGCGCGAGGCGGTGGCTCGCCTGGCCGAAACCCAGCTCGTGGTGTTCGCCTCGGCCAACGCCGTGGAGATCTTTTTCGACATGCTCTTCGAGCTGCGCAAGGATGCCCGGGCACTGTGCAACTCGCGCCTCTGTGCGATCGGCCCGGAGACCGCCCGCACGCTGGAGGCGCACGGTCTGCGCCCCGAGCTCGTCTCCGGCGAATACACCGCGGAGGGCCTCGCCGAGACGCTCGGAAATTGGGACCTGAGCGGTGCCCGAATCCTGGTTCCCCGGGCGCGCCAGAACCGCGACAGCCTGCCTGCGATCCTCGCCAAGCGGGGGGCCCAGGTTGAGATCCTCCCCGTCTATGAACTGGCCTCCCCAGCCGGGACGGCGGCCGCTCTGAGCCAGCTCTTCGCCGGCGAACCGGTGGATGCAGTCACGTTCACAAGCACCGCGACGGTGCAGAACTTTGCCGCGGCCTTCGAGCCAGCCGAGCTGCGCACCCTGATGGGGAGAACGAAAGTCGCCTGCATGGGACCGGTCACCGCCGACACCGCCCGCCAGCTCGGAATGCGGGTGGATATAATCGCGGCCGAGTACACGACGCGCGGCCTGGCGGCGGCCGTCGCCGGGCACTTCAATACATGAGTCAAACCTTTCCGCCCCACAACGCACAGGGCCGCCGTCGGGCCTCGCGGGCCGCTGACAGCCCAGCCGTTGAGGTCATGGGTCCTTTCGTCCGGCCACCGTTGAGCGCACTTCTGGTCGTGGCGGTGGTCGTGGCAGTAGTTGCCGGCGCGGGTTTCGCGCTGGGAGTGGCGATCGCGCCCCGTCCCTACGGGCCTTTCGCCGGTTGCCACACCGCTGCTCAGCTCGGTCCTCACCGTTTCAGCCACGAGCCGGCCATGTGCATCAACCCTGACCGCACCTACGTTGCCAACCTCAACACCACCGGCGGCAAGGTCGACATAGTCATGCCCGCCAAGGGCGCCCCTCGAACGGTGAACAATTTTGTGGTGCTGGCGATCAATGGCTACTTCAACGGCCTCACCTTCCACCGAGCCGAAGGCTGGGTGGTGCAGGGTGGGGACCCGCGCGGCGACGGCGGGGGCGGACCCGGCTACAGCCTGCCCGACGAGGGCGGCTCCCAGGCGTGGGGACAAGGGTCGGTGGGAATGGCGCGATTCCCCGGCGGGGCGATCAACGGGAGCCAGTTTTTCATCGTCAGGGGCCGCTGGCCGGAGGGCGGACCGGGGGACGTCGTATTCAACCAATTCGGCATGGTGCTGGCTGGGATCGAGGTTGTGAACCATCTCAAAGCGGGGGACCGAATCCTCTCAGTTGATCTCACCCTCCAGGGCTGAGCCGAAAAGCTGTCAAAATAAACGGACATGGGTTTTCTAGGTCACTACTGGATCATCGGGCTGCTGATCGTCGTGCTGATCATCTTCGGACCGGGCAAGCTGCCGCAGATCGGCGGGGCGGTCGGAACCGCGATCAAGGAGTTTCGCAAGGCGACCAGTGAGCTCAAGGACGAGGTCACTCGCTCCACCTCGATCGAGCCCACCCCGCCGGCACCGCCGACGGCAGCGGTTGTCGACCCGGCTCCCGCCACGCCTGTCACTCCGGCCGCCGGCGTCACCGACCCGGCCCGCAGCGCCGTTGTCAGCAGCCCCGCGCACCAGGACAAGCCCGAGCTCCCCAAGGCGTAGGGCGGGCCTGTCTTGATGGCCCTCCTCGACCGGGTTCTTCAGCGTGGTCCGGCGGCGGCTGAACCCGGCGCCAACGAGGTCGAGGAGTCGCGCATGTCGGTACTCCAGCATCTGGAGGCACTGCGTCGGGTCCTGATCATCTGCACGGTCGCCCTCACGCTCACCTCGGTCATCGCCTTCTTCTTCTGGACCAAGGTCGTCTACTTCCTCATCGCGCGCGGGAAGGTGACCGATCACCTGGTGTTCACCACGCCGACAGGTGGCTTCACGCTCGGCATCAAGGTCGCCATCATCGTCGGGATCATCGCTGCGGCTCCGGTCTGGATCCAGCAGATCTGGTGGTTCGTCAGCCCGGGCCTTCACCGTCACGAACGGCGGCTGATCCTGCCCCTGATCTTCGCCACGCTGCTCTTCTTTGCGATCGGGGTGTCCTTTGCGCTCTTCGCCCTGCCCCTCTTCCTGAAGATCCTCAGCGGATTTGCACCCAAGGAACTCCAATACCTCCCGGTGGGCGACGACTACATCAATTTCGTGCTTTTCCTGGTTCTCGGGTTCGGGGTCGTCTTCGAACTGCCGGTCGTTCTCTTCGTGCTCGGACTCATCGGTGTCATCTCGTCCAAGTGGCTGTACGCGAATCGCTTCTACTGGATCATCGGGATGGGCGTGCTGAGCAACGTCATGACGCCCGGGGTCGATCCGATCACCCCGCTCTTCATGTGGATCCCGCTCTATATCTTCTGGGAGGGAACCGCCCTTCTCCTCAAACTGACCGGCCGTTAGCGGCGTGGCCCGCCACGACGGTCGCCGGCCCGATCAGCTGCGTGAGGTGAGCATCCGGACAGGGACCAATGTCCATGCGGAGGGATCCTGCATTGTGGAATTCGGCCGGACTCGAGTGAACATCACCGCGACCGTGGAGGACAGGGTGCCCGGGCATCGCCGGGGCACCGGCCTGGGCTGGATCACTGCCGAGTACTCGATGCTTCCCCGCGCCACCCACGACCGGACCGGGCGGGAGGCCACCCAGGGCCGGATCGGCGGGCGAACCCATGAGATCCAAAGGCTCATAGGCAGGTCGCTGCGCGCGGCCGTGGACATGTCGAAGGTCGGCGAGCGGACGATCACGATCGACTGTGATGTGCTCCAGGCGGACGGTGGGACGCGAACTGCTTCCATCACCGGTGCCTTTGTAGCCATGGCCGAGGCGCTCGGCCGGATGGGTCGCGCGGGCATGCTGAAGTCCGACCCGATTCGCCAGCACGTGGCGGCGGTATCCTGCGGCGTGGTTGATGGAGTCCCTGTCCTCGATCTCGACTATGCAGAGGACTTCACCGCCGAGACCGACCTCAACTGCGTCATGGGAGATGATGGCCGCCTGATCGAGCTGCAGGCAACGGCGGAGGGTCAGCCATTCACCCGGCCCGAGCTAGACGTGATGCTTGAGCTGGCCGCGTCCGGAATCGCCGAATTGATCGCAGCACAAAAGCGCGCCCTGGCGCAGCTTGCCTGATCTAACGGGTGGCCGGCCACGCGCGCCTTCTGATCGCCACCGGTAACCCCGGCAAGCTGCGTGAATACGCCCAGCTGCTGGGCCCGGCCGGCTACGAGGTCGAACCTTTCGACACCGAAGTCGAGGAGACGGGTGGCACCTACGCTGAGAATGCGGTCCTGAAGGCTCAGGCCGCCCTGGCCGCGACCGGGCGACCTGCCCTGGGTGACGATTCCGGCATCGAGGTCGACGCCCTGGGGGGCTTTCCAGGACTCCGGTCGGCCAGGCTCGGGCCAACCCAGCGGGAGCGCTCGGAGACGCTCCTGGAGATGCTGGCTGCCCTGCCGCGACCGTGGACCGCTCGCTTCGCCTGCACGATCGCCTACGCCGTGCCGGGGCAGCTTCCCCGGACCGTCGAGGGTGAGAGGAGGGGGGAGGTCGTCCCCGAGTGGCGGGGCGAGGCAGGTTTCGGCTATGACCCGATCTTCCTGATCCCAGAGCTCGGAAAGACGTTCGGCGAGCTGGGCGCGACGGATAAGCATCTGTGGAGCCATCGGGGAGCCGCTGTGACGGCGCTGCTCGAAACCGGCTGGCTTGCCCCAGACTTCAAACCGTGAGGCTGTCGACCATCCTGCGCCGGGCCGCGCGAGCCGCCACGACCGCTGAGGCGGTCTCGTCCGGCAACCCGCGCCGCATCGCCCACCGCGCCCGGAACGTCGCTGTCGGGCGGCTCCTCGGCCGGCTCGGCTTCTGGCGSAGGCTCTGGCGCTGATCAGGGTCTGCGCGACGACTGCCTTTCGGTAATTTGCAATTGCAGCTCGGTGCCGGGGGCGCCGGTGCGCTGAGCGGTGTGCACGATAAGATCGATGGACGCCGCCGACTTCGGTGCACGTCAAACCGCGGCGGGCGGTAGCTTAGCCCGGCAAAGCGCCTGGTTTGGGACCAGGAGACCGGAGGTTCGAATCCTCTCCGCCCGACCACAACGTTTCTGAGTCCGGACAATCCAGGTCGCGTGATTCTCTGTCACGAGGCGGCGGCGCCCACAACGGGGCCGCGGGATCTGGGGTGATGGTCCAATCTGATCAGGCGATGCAGCAGCCCATGACCATCCGAACCGTTGACTATCACACGGCGGGGGAGCCTTTCCGGATCATCGTCAGCGGAGCACCCGAGCTGCCGGGTAGGACGATCCTCGAAAAGCGCCGGTGGGTGCTCGAGGAGCGTGACGACATCCGCCGCCTGCTGGTCAACGAGCCGCGCGGTCACGCCGACATGTACGGATGCTTTGTCACCGAGCCGGAGGATGCCGGCGCAGACCTGGGCGCTGTTTTCTTCCACAACGCGGGCTACAGCACGGCCTGCGGCCATGGCACGATCGCCCTCGCCACGTGGGCGATCGAGAGTGGTCGGCTGCCGTCAACGGGCAGCGAGACGGCGGTGACAATCGACGTCCCCAGTGGCAGGTTGACGGCGGTCGCCACCACGTCGGCCGGCCGGGTCGGCCCGGTGAGGTTTCGAAACGTCCCCGCCTTCGTGCACCTCAGGGGGCTGAAAATCGGTCGGTTCACACTCGACGTCGCCTACGGTGGCGCCTTCTACGCCATCGTCCCAGCCGTGCAGGCGGGCCTCAAGGTCGACCGCCGGCACCTACCCGCCCTGATCGAGCTGGGCCGCGGCCTGAAACAGCACATCGAGGCCGAGCACCACGTCAGTCATCCCGAACAGCCGGAGATCGAGGGGATCTACGGGGTGATCTTCACGGAGGGGATGAAGAACGTGACCGTCTTCGCGGACGGCGAGGTCGACCGCTCCCCCTGTGGGAGCGGCACGTCGGCGCGGCTGGCGGTGCTGGATGCCACCGGGGAGGTGGCGCGGGGGGAGTCGATCAGCCACGAGAGCATCGTCGGCACCCTCTTCCAGGCGCGGGTGGTCGGAGAGGTCGCCGGGGGCCTGATCACAGAGGTGGAGGGGACCGCTCATCTCACCGGCCGCCACGAGTTCGTCCTCCAACCGGAGGATGAGCTGGGCACGGGGTTCCTGCTCCGCTAGAACCCTTCAGCCGCGGTTCAGCGACTCCAGGAATTCGACGAAGCTGCGGCCGCGGCTCTCCGGCGCGGCCAGCTTTTCCACACCTGGGAGGCGCAGGAACTCGCCCTTGTGAAATGCGAATTCGGCGCCGCCCGAACCGGCGCCAAAGACGACAAGGAACGGTTCCGAGCCGCGGGCCTCGTTGTTCCGGCGAAGGTGCTGAACCGGCCAGAGTTCGAGATGAGCACCGCCGACCGGGCCACGGGCGCCGTTGGAGGCGGCGAGGAACTGCGCGTAGTCCTTCGGGAATTCGGTTCGGAGCGCCTTCGCGGCCGCCACAATCTCTGCCACCGGCGCCGGTTCCTCAAGTTCGAGCTCTTCGGTCAGAGCGCGCAACCGGCCCTGCAGCCGGAACCGCCGACGCAGCCGGCGCTGCTGTTCCTGGCGGAGGGTGGCGAGCTCATCGCCGCGGCCGGGTCCCCTCAGCGTGCTGATGGCGAGACCTCCCCAAACCGGATCGCCAGTCGCGCCAGGTGGCGCGCTGCCTTCTCGAAGTCAGCCAGTCGCATGAACTCATTAGGACTGTGAGCGCGATTCATCGCGCCCCAGCCCACCCCGGGTGCCACAACCGGTACCCCGCGCTCGGTGAAGAGGTACATCGGCGTAGTGCCGCCGGTCATTGGAGTCGTCTGGGCAGCCTTGCCATAGACCTCCGCACCGATCTCCGCATTGAGCCGGACGATGGCCGCATCGGGATCGGTGGTACCTGGCCTTTCGGAGCCCAGGACGGCAACATCAACGTCATCGAAGCCGCTCTCGTCAAGATGCCGGCGAAGCTTTTTCAGGATGTCCTGCGGGTCCTGGTCGGGTACCAGCCTGAAGTCGAGCTTGGCAGCCGCGGCGGCGGGTATCACCGTCTTCGAGCCCTCGCCCTGGTAGCCGGATCCGATCCCGGCGATGTTGCAGGTGGGTGAGAAGTAAGCCCGATGGACGTCCGTCACCCCGCCCAGGAGCGAGCTCAAGCCGAATTCTGTGCTGATATCAGCGTGAGCCGCCGGAATCGCCCGAAGGAGGCCCTCCTGGCGCTCGGTGGGCGGCCGGACCTGGTCATAGAAACCGGGGATCAGCACGCGCTCGTCCGCGCCCTTGAGGGTGCCCAGCGCCCAGACCAGCCGCCAGGCCGCGTTGGGCAGCAGGTTGGCGCTGCCCGAATGGGCGTCGCGGCTGAGAGCGGTCACCGACAGCTCGACGTAGAGAAGTCCCCGCGCGCCGAGCCTGACGATCGGTGTGCCATCGAGCTCGACGCCGCCCTCCTCCCAAACGGCGGCGTCCACCCGGAGGCGGCTCTCGTGCTTCTCAACGAAGGCAGGCAGATGGACGCTGCCGATTTCCTCTTCACCCTCCGCCAGCCAGGTGATGTCACATGGAAGGGAACCGGTCACCGCCCGGACCGCGGCCAGGGCGGCCAGTCGGCAGATGAATTCGCCCTTGTCATCCTTCGCGCCGCGTGCGTAGACGGAGCCGTCGCGTTCTGTGAGCTGAAAGGGCGGGCTGTCCCAGAGTTCGAGCGGCTCGGGTGGCTGGACATCGTAGTGGTTGTAGAAGAGGAGGTTGCGAGTGCGGTTGAGGCCCGGCGCGCTCGCCAACACGATGGGGTGGCCGCCGACCGTGGGGAGCACCTCGGCGGCGAATCCCTGCCGGCTCAGCATCGCCGCCACCAGGTCCGCGCACTCTTCGATCCCCTCGTGTCGCGCTGACACGCTGGGGACGGCACAGAGCTGTCGGAGCTCCTCCATCCATTCCTGGATGTGGTCGTGGATGTGCTGGTCGATGGCGGAGAAATCGGGGGTCATCTTTCCTGGTGTGCTGCCACCAAGCGTACCGTCCGCCGCGGCGCCACCTCGCCGCCTCCCACGAACCACACCCATGCCCGACGGCAGGGGCCGGCAGCCCGGGCGGGTAGCATCGGCTGGTGCCAGCACAACCCGCGCCGGCCAGGGGCGCGAGCGGATTGCTGACCTCACTGTTCGAGGCTCCCGGCCTCGTCAGTGCCGTCCTGCCGCCCGGCCTGTCAGCGCTCCATGGCGGTGGGCTCGGCTTTTCCGGTCCGACGGTCTTCGCGAATTTCGTGGTTTCGCTCGACGGTGTGACGGCGATCGCCCCGCGCTCCCCCGGCCAGGGTCGTCTGATCAGTGGCGGGCTGCCGGCCGACCGATTCATGATGGGGCTGCTGAGAGCTTTTGCCGATGCCGTCCTGATCGGCGCCGGCACCCTCCGGGCTGAGTCAGAGCATGTCTGGACGCCGGAGAGTGTCTTCCCGGCTGGCGCGGCCGACTTCGCGCAGCTGCGGCGCAAGCTCGGGCTGGCGCGCCTGCCTCGTTTGGCAGTGGTCACCGCCTCGGGCGACCTGGACCTGATGTTGCCGGCGCTCCGCGGCGGCCTGGTGATCACCAGCGCCGCCACGGCCGACCGTCTGCGTCGTCAGGCCCCGCCCGATGTCGCGCTGGTCGCGGCCGGCGAGGGTACCGACCTCAGCCCCGGGGAGATCCGGAACGCACTGCGCCAGGCGGGGCTGCACTCGATTCTCACCGAGGGCGGGCCTCATCTCTTCGGAGGATTGCTGGCGGCAGGCATGATCGACGAGCTCTTTCTGACACTCTCCCCCGTCCTGGCCGGGCGGTCGGGCGGCGCCGAGCTGGGTCTGGTTGAGGGAGCGGCGCTGCTCCCCAAGGCAGGCGTTTGGGGGCGGCTGTTGAGCCTGCATCTGAGCGGGTCGCACATCTTCCTCCGGTACGACCTCAGAGCCGACCGTCAGGGCGGCGCCTGAGCGGGCCTAGTGGGCCAGGGGAGTGGAGCCGGGGGAGTGGCGGAGGGGAAGGGTGGCTACCATTCCCGCGTGAGTCTTCCGATTCCGCTTGACATGGAACCGATGCTCGCCGCGGTGCAGCCGGTCGTACCGGAGGGGCCCGACTGGTCCTACGAGCCGAAATGGGATGGCTTCCGCACCCTTGTCTTTCGCGACGGCGATCGCGTGGACCTGATCAGCCGAGGGGCGCGCCAGATGACGAGGTATTTCCCAGAGATGATCGACCCCCTGCGTCGCCTGCCGGCCGACCGGGTGGTGCTCGACGGCGAGCTGATCATCGTCGGCGTGGATGGGCTTGACTTTGACTCGCTGCAGATGCGCCTGCATCCGGCTGACTCCAGGGTCCGCATGCTGGCCGCGAAGATCCCCGCCGCCCTTGTCGCCTTCGACGTGCTTGCCCTGGGCGATGAGGACCTCCGCCCGCTGCCCCTCTCCGAGCGCCGAGGCCGGCTGGAGGACGTTCTCACCGGAGTGCCGGCGCCCGTCCACCTGACGCCGTGCACGCGTGAGGCGCGCGTCGGTCGTGAGTGGCTGGCGCAATTCGAGGGCGCCGGCCTGGATGGGATCATCGCCAAGTCCTGGCAGCAGCCCTATCTGCCCGGCAAACGCGGCTGGGTCAAGGTGAAGCACGAGAGGACGGCGGACTGTGTGGTCATCGGCTACCGCCTCGCCAAGGATGGTGCCGCCCTGGGTTCACTTCTCCTCGGCCTCTACGACGAGGCGGAGTCCCTTCACTACGTCGGCCACACCTCATCATTCGACGCGGCGACCCGCCGCCGGCTGCTGACAGAGCTTCAGCCGCTCCGGGCAGAAGGGGAGCCGACAATGGAGCGACGCCGGATGCCGGGGGGGCCGAGTCGCTGGTCGCGGGGCCAGGAGACCGAGTGGGTGGGCCTGCGCCCCGAACTCGTCTGCGAAGTCACCTACGACAAGCTGCAGAGCGGCCAGCGCTTCCGGCATGCGACTGGCTTCCGGCGCTGGCGGCCGGACAAGCCCCCCCGGCAATGTCGGTTCGACCAGATCGAATCAGTCGCCAAGTTTGACGTGGCTGCCATCCTGGCCGGTTGAGAGCGCAGGCGCCCGGGCCGCCGGGCCGCCAGGCCCGTAGTAGCTCATGGCAGCCTTGCCGAGAGCACTGACCGCGACCCAGTCGAAGCCCGCTCCGACGGCCATCCCGATCGCCAGGGGAGCGACCCTCCCGATTGTGGAAACAGCGCGCGAGCGGGCCAACCGAGCCAGGACGCGCCTCAGCACATGGCCGCCGGCGCGGCTGACCCAATCCGCCGGCAAGGCCCGGAAGGCGGCGACGGTGATTCGCTCCCCGCCGGCCACCAGCAGGTTCTCCCGCAGCTTCACCGAGCCCCCCGCGATTCCGACAACCACAAGGGCTTCGATCACCCTCTGGTCTGAATCGGCCAGCTCGTGACCGTAGACCATCGCGATCGCCATCACGAGCTCGGTTTCCTGCTCGAGCGCATAGACCGCCTGGCTCGTGGCGGCGCCCAGCGCCAGGAGCGTGCCGAGGCCGGGAGCGATGCCCGCCGCGCCGCTGGCGGCGCCGGTGGCAGCGATGCGCAAGCGCGTGTCGCGGATCAGCCGGCGGGCTATGCCATCGTCATCGAGCTCGGGATGTGCCAGTCGGAGAGCGTCAATTCGCGCTCGGAGAGCCGGCTCGCGGTGGTGCAGCGCAGCTGCCAGCCGGCTGAGAACTTCGCGCACTGGTGGGGGGAGTCGGTCCAGATCCATCAGGCTAAAAATAGGCTCCCGGCCGCTCTCAGATCGTTACGGCGCGAGCTAGCGAGTCAGGAACCAGCCAGCTCAGGTGGAGCGTCAGCCAGCTGAGCTGTCCGGTCAGGAGCAGCAATCCCATCACCCCGAGCACGGCCGCCGAGACCAGGTCAATCGCTCGCCGGCGCCGGTTGAGCGCTGCCACGATCGGAGACGTCCACTCGAAGGCGACGGCGAGGGCGAGGAACGGCAGCCCCAGGCCGAGGCAATAGAAGAGCAGGAGGGCGAGGCCGGCGGCCGTGGTTCCCTGCTCGCTGCCCGACGTCAGGATCGCTCCCAGGGTGGGTCCGATGCACGGGGTCCAGCCCGCCGCGAAGCCGACTCCCAGCAGCAGGCCACCGGCCACCCCGCCCTGCGGGGGAGCGGACTTCATCAGCCGGTACTCAGCCTGGAGAAACGGCAGCCGCAGGAGACCTGCAAGTTGGAGAGCGAGAAGGATCACGAGAATCCCCGCCACCGGAGCCAGCACATGCTGGAAGGGCGAGAGCAAGCTCTGATAGGCATAGAAGAAAACCAGGATGACCAGGCTCAGACCGGCCACGAAGGCAAGCCCGGCGAGGGCGACGTGAGAGCGGCGAGCACCATCCGGCCGAGCTGCGCGGCCCCCCAGGTAGGCGACATAGGCCGGCACCAGCGGGAGGACACAGGGGCTCAGGAAGGAGACGAGGCCGGCCAGCAGGGCCAGGGAAGGGGTGACGTGGTCGAGCACGGTTTGTGATCAGCAGAATAGGGGGTGTTGGAACCTTCGACCGAGCTTGAGCGCGCGGCCCGGCAGGTATTGCGCGGTAATCACGTGGCCGGCTGGACAAAGCCCTCGGCATCCCAATATCCCCACCAGTGGAACTGGGACAGCGGCTTCATCAGCCTCGGTTGGGCCACCTTCGAATGGGAGACGGCGGCCACCGAGATCGAATCGATGCTGCACGGCCAGTGGTCGGACGGAATGGTCCCTCACGTCCGCTATGACCCTCGCCAGCTTGCCGACTACTTCCCCGGCCCCGATCGCTGGCCGGGCATGGAGCGCCATGTCGGTCGCGCCGGCGAGCTGACCAGCGGAATCTCCAACCCGCCCATCCTCGCGCTCGCCGCGCGCCGCATCGGCGCCCGAGCGCCCGACCCTGAGCGGCGCGACGCCTTCTGGCGCCGTGTCCTGCCCGACCTGGCCCGCTGGCTGGAGTACTTCTTCACCGCCCGCCGCCTGGCCGGATGCCCACTCGTGGCGATCGTCCACCCCTGGGAGACCGGCTGGGACAACTCGCCACGCTGGGACCGGCTCCGCCAGGCCGGGCTGCGGCCCAAGCAGATCTACGAGCGCCTGGACACGCGGGCCGTGGCCAGCGCGGAGCGCCCGACGGGACGTGATTACGACAGCTACATCGCCCTTGCCGAAATCATCTCCGAAGGTGACTTTGCCCTGGCCGCTTATCGCGACCGAACTCCGTTCGTGGTCTATGACGCCGTCTTCGACGCGCTCGTCCATCGCGCCGGCCAGGAGCTCAATCGAATCGCTGAGGTACTCGGTGAGCCGGCGGTAATAGCTGAGGCCGAACTCGCCGAATTCGCCCGCGCCTACGACGAGTACCACTGGCATCCCCACCTCCGTACCTATGTCGACTGGGACGCGCAGCTCGGCGAGCAGATGGCCTCCCCGTCGGCGGCCGGTATCGCAGCCCTGTCGGGGGGCCTCAGTTCAGCCGAGCGGGTGGCGGAGGTGGCCGAGGCATACCTCGCCAGCTGCGGCACTGCTGAACCCATATGCACCGTTCCGCCGGGCACCGACGCCTTTGAGCCGAGCAACTACTGGCGGGGCCCGGCGTGGATCCAGGTGAATTGGTTGGTCATTGATGCTTTCCGGGAGGCGGGTCTCGAGCGTGCCGCCGCGTCCCTCACCAGCTCGACCCTGCGCCTGGTGGAGCGGAGTGGGTTCGGCGAATATTTCAACCCGATCGATCGCACCGCCCGTGGCAGTCAATCGTTTTCGTGGACCGCTGCGCTGGTCCTGGACCTGCTCCACACGGCGCCGCCGAAGTCATAAAAAGAGAAGCCCGCCTGCGCCGGCGCCTCAACTAAACAAGGAAGAGCCCGCTTGCGCGGGTGGCATTGATCTAGAAAGAGGAAAGCCCGCTTGCGCGGGCTTTCCAGGGGCTGGGGTGGGGCGTGAAAGTCTTTTTTGGGGGCCTGTTTGAGGCGCGGGCATATGGTACCACAGCTGGGGCGAATGCACAACATGTCGTTGCATAGAGGTTTTTAGTGGTCCATTCAGGGTGCGGAGCGCGAGTCGAAGGGCCGGGGAAAGGGGGCGGGGAGGTAATCGACGAAGGCCGGCGGCGCGGGAATGAGAATGCTCGAGCCCGGGAAGCTTCCCCCATTCAGCCGTTCGCCGAGTCCAACGGCCGCCTGGTTCAAGGTGGCCGGGTCGAGCGGCGGCCAGTTGCCCGAATCCAGGCGTTCGAAAAGCACTCGAAAGGCGGTGATCTGCTCAGCCGGAGTAAAGACACAATGGTTTGCCCGGTGGGTGAAGAGCTGGCGCAGCTGGGCCGCGTCGGGGCCCGCTCCGACCACCTGCTGGTAGGCCTCCTCGTTCTCTGGCAGCACCAGGCCGTCGTCGGTCGTGTGCAGGGTGAGGACAGGGAGACCCAGCCGCCCGTCGAACGTGATGTTGCGCCTGAGGTAGGTGACGGCGGCCGGGTCGGCCGCGATTCGCGGCGCCGACTCGAGCTTGGTGAGATCGTCCTGCAGGTCCAGTCTCGCCTCTCGGTAGAGAGCCTGGGTCTGGAGCTTGCCGGGCGCTTGCGCGAACAGCCGTCGATAGTCGACGCCGGTGTTCCACGACGGATTGCCGCGTGCCCTCCGCTCCAGTTCCGCCCGATAGCCGAAGACGTAGCTGAAGTCGAACGATGCCCAGCTCGCCTGGTTGTTGAGACGGGCGGCGATGTCGCCCGCGGGGGGTTCCGGTTGGAGGGGATTGAACCATCCCGGGAGATGTCCGAGGGAGGCGATCAGCGAGAGGCGCGCTCTGCCGGAAGCGCTCCTGCCGGCTGCCGTGACGGCGGCGCGCGCTCGTTCGACGTTCGCGCTCGGGCTCGTGATCCGAACCACCTGTAGGCCGGGATCAAGGAGCGTCTGGGCGGCGAAGCCGATGTCGAGCGCGCCGTTCCAATTGGCGACCCCGCCCGCAAGCACGCCGCACATCGGGAGGGCGCCGGCAAAGCGCTCGGGATGCAGCTGAACCAGGCCGGCGGTGATGATGCCGCCGAGCGAGTGGCCCCAGGCGATCGTGCGCCGCGGCTTGCCGAACTTCCCGGTGAAGTGGTCGAGCAGCGCCAGCTGGTCTCCGAAGGCGTCCTCCAGGGCCCAGCCCGTGGTGCGGTAGGAGGATCCTGCCAGCGCGTAGCCGTTGTCCCGCAGCCAGGCAGCGGTGGCGGCGTCGCCGGCGTCAGCGGCGGGGKTGCTGCCGTCGGGAGCGGCGTAGCCGTGGCTGTAGAGAAGGAGAACGCCGTTCCAGCCCTTCGGGATGTCGATTTTGAACGCCGCCCCGTGGATCGAGCCCGTGTAGGTACCCGGCCTCGCTGCCGGCGGCGGGGGGACCACCGCGGCCTCGCCACGGCAGCCCGTGGCCATAACCAGGAAGACAACGCCGGCGATCAGTCTGCGCATCAGCGGAGATCCGTTCAGGCGAGGGCGACCATCTCGAGGAGCTGGTCATCCCAGAAGTCATTGATCCCCTCCGGCATGAGCAGGATCTTCTGCGGGTTCAGGGACTCCACAAACTCGGCGTCATGGCTGACCGCTATGAGGGAGCCCGGCCACGCGGAGAGGGCTCGGGCGAAGGCGTCGCGCGAGGGGGGATCCAGGTTGTTGGTGGGCTCGTCGAGGACCAGGAGGTTGTGCCGGCCCGCGCACAGCTGCGCGAGGGCCAGCTTGGTTTTCTCGCCGCCGGAGAGGGTGCCTGCAGTCTGGAATACCTTGTCACCGGAGAGCCCGAACATGCCGGCGACCTGCCGAAGCACTGGGTCATCGGCATCGGAGGCGTCGCGCATGTGGTCGAGAACGGTCCGCTTGGGGTCGATGCCCTCGTGCTCCTGGGCGTAGTAGCCCAGGGAAACGCCGACGCCGGTCCGGTGGCTGCCCGCGTCGGCCCTGGTCTGGCCGGCGAGGATGCGCAGGAGGCTGGACTTGCCGGCTCCGTTGTAGCCCATGATCAGCATCCTCTGGCCGCGCTCCAACTGAAAGTCCACGCCGGTGAAGACCGCCGGACCGCCATAGCCCTTGCTCAGGCCGTTGACCTGCAGAACGATCCGACCCGAGTGGGGTGGGGCTGGGATCCGGAAGTTCACCTTCCGGCCTCGCCGCTGGACGGTGACGGCATCGTCCCGGAGCCTGTCGATCCGCTTATCAAGCGACTTGGCGGTCCGGGCGCGTTTCGCCGTCTGCCGGCGCATTACGTCCGCGAGGGTCTGAAGGCGGGTGATCTGAGCCTGCTGGCGTTCCGCCGTCGCGGAGAGTCGGGTCTCATCGGCGCGCCGCGCTGCCTGGTACTGGGTATAGGTCCCGCGATACTCGATCAGCTTGGCCGCCTCCAGGTGGAGCACGCGGGTGATGGCGGCGTCGAGCAGGTCGAGATCGTGGCTGACGACAAGAAGCGCGCCGCGGAAGCCGCGCAGGAAGCCCATCAGCCACTCCTTGGCCTCCTTGTCAAGATGGTTGGTCGGCTCGTCGAGGAGAAGCACCGTCGAGTCGGCGAAGAGGGCTCTGCCCAGCTCGATCCGCCGCCGCTCACCGCCCGACAGGACACGGAGCGGGAGGTCGACCCGGTCGGCCTTCAGCCCCAGTCCGGCCGCGATCTTGCGGGCGTCGGAATCGGCCGAGTAGCCGCCGGCATTCCTGAAAGACTCCTCCGCCTGCGCGAAATGCTCGAGTACTGACTCAGAGTGGTCGGTCTCCAGGGCCAGGCGGGCAGCCTCCAGGTGCTCAGCGCGAGTATCCAGCTGGCGCCCGCTGAGCAACCGGCTGAGCGCTGTGGCGTCGATTGCTCGGGGGTCCGGTTTGGGGTCCTGGGGTACGTAACCGAGAGTCCCACGAATGACCACCTCGCCCCCCGCCGGGGCCACATCGCCGGCGAGGACCCGGAGCAGGCTGGTCTTGCCGACGCCGTTGCGCCCCACGAGACCCACCTTGTCCCCTTCGCGGAGCAGGAAGTTACCGTTGGCCACGACGCGCCGCGCCGCCACCTCGACAGAAAGGTCATTCGCCTGGAGCACTGTCGTATTGTGCCCGCCCGCGGACTACCGCCCGCCTCGCGAGCCTCAGTAGCCCGCCTCTAGGTCGACCAGGTTGCGGAGTTGACGACCGGTCCGGAACCTCTCCAGGTTGTCGCGGAACAGCGCCACCGCCCGCTCTTCGAAGGCGTTGGTGGACGCCGAGCTGTGGGGGGAGATGAGTAGGTTGGGAAGTGCCCACAGCTCGCTGCTCGCGGGCAGCGGCTCAACCTCGGTGACGTCCAGGTAGGCACCCGCCAACTCCCCGGCGCGAAGCGCCGCAATCAGGGCTCGCTCGTCAACCAGAGCTCCCCGGGCGACATTGATCAGCCACGCGGTCGGCTTCATGAGCTTGAATTGGGCAGTTCCGACCACCGCCCTCGTGGCATCGGTCAGAGGGGCCGTGACGATCAGAAAGTCGGCCTCTGGAATCAGCGTTTCCCATCCTTCGGTGCCCACCACTCCGGGCTCGTCCCCCGGCCGCCGCCGGACACCCGTGATGTCCATCTGAAAGCCGCGCAGGCGCTGGGCGATCTCCCTGCCGATCTGTCCGTAGCCGAAGATCAGCACGCTCTTGCCCATCAGCTCGCCGAGCGCGCCGGTGTTGATCCACTCCCGCCGATCCTGCCCACGGACCAGGTCGGGGAAGCGCTTGACCAGGCCCAGCATCCCCATGACCACGTATTCGGCCATCGGAATCGCGTGGAGCCCAGCCCCGTTGGTGAGGAGGACGCCGCGATCCTGAAAGAGGGAAAGCGGCCAGCCGTTGACCCCGGCATTGACCGCGCTCACCCAGCGCAGCTGGGGACCGGCCTCGAGCAGCGGGGACACCTCCTCAGTGGGGAGGTGGGGATGAAACCACATGACCTCACATCCGGCGACCGCCGAGCGCGCGCTTGCCGCGTCGTCGTACCACGCGATCTCGATGTCTTCGCGCGCCAGGCTTTCGAGTTGGGATCGGAATTTATCCGGTAGTGCCAGTTTCAAGTGGGAGTGGGCACAAGCATAAGATGCAGAAGATTCTGGACAGCACCGCCGACGGCGCCGGCCGGGCGGGGAGGAGCAAACAGCGACCCGTGACTGAAAGCACCGACGATCTGCGCAAGGCGGCGAGGGCAGCGGCGAAGGACATCCGCAAGCTCGCCGAAAAGCACCTGCCGGCGATCCGCAAAAGCACCCGGGAGATCATCTCCAGGGACCTTCCCCGCGTTCGCCGCGAGCTTCCCAAGATGGCTGCAGCCGTGCGCCGCGAGCTGCCGCATGTCGCGCAAGCGGTGAGCCGCGAGCTGAACAGGCGCCGCAAGGGCCGCTAGCGCTAGCCGGCAGGTCGGCAAGAGCGGACTAGTCCACTAGATGGCGATCTTCTTGCCTGGGTTGAACAGGTTGTCCGGGTCGAAGAGGCGCTTTACCGCAGTCTGAAGTCGCATCTCCTCGGCGCCCAGTTGCAGGGGCAGCTGGGCGACCTTGACCAGCCCCAGGCCGTGCTCGCCGCTGGCCGTCCCCCCAAGGGCTCTGACCCCGGCGAAAAGTGTCTCCGCGGCCCGGGCGGCCGCCGCCACCTCAGCCGGGTCGCCGGCATCGACCAGGAAGCTCGAGTGGAGGTTGCCATCCCCGGCATGGCCCCAGCTGCAGGTCGCCAGGCCGCTTTCCCGTCCGACGCGGTCAGTCAACTCGATCGCCTCCGCCAATCTCTCGACCGGGACGGCGACGTCCTCGCTCATCTTCCCGCCGCGGACCGCTCTGACCGAGAAGCTCACCCCGTTGCGCCACCGCCAGAGCTCGCGGATGGCGGGTGCCGAATCGATGAGCTGGATTGCCAAAGCACCCTCGCCAAGGGTCTCGGTCAGGTCTGAGGCGAGATCGCGCGCGGAACTCCGGGTGCCGTCCGCCTCGACGATGACCAGAAACGCCGCGCCTAAGGGAACGCCGCCGGCGAGGGTGGCTGGAAAGGCCGCCGCGCTCGCCGCCAGGGCACCCTGGTCGAGGTACTCGAGGATGGCGGGCTGCAGGCCGTGCTCGTAGACTCGGCGGATCGCGGCTGAGCCGCTCGCCGTGTCCGGATAGAACGCGATCATTGGCCACGCGACCTCCGGCGCGGGGATCAACCGCAGGGAGGCAGCGACGATGATGCCGAGTGTGCCCTCCGAACCTGTGAAGAGTGCTGTGAGGTCGTAGGGAGCGACGTCCTTGCGGGTTGCCCCGCCCAGGCGCACGCGCCGGCCCCCGCTGACCACCACCTCCAGGCCGGTGACCCAATCGCCGGTCACGCCGTACTTGAAGCTGTGTGGCCCGCCGGCGTTGCAGGCGATGTTGCCGCCGATCTGCGATTGCTCCGCGGCGCCGGGGTCGGGCGGATAGAAGAGGCCATTCTCACGCGCCGCCTGCTGCACCCGACCGGTTGTGACCCCCGCCTGCACCCGCATCCGCCAGACCTCGGGCAGCAGCTCCTCGATCGCAGCCAGGCGCTCGAGGGAGATCACGATCCCCCCCCTGGGCACGGCACCGCCGGCGAAGCCGGTCCCGCCTCCCCGGGGAACCATCGCCACGCCTCGCGCGCAGCACCAGCTGACGACCTCACAGACCTGCTCGACCGAGCCGGGTGCGACCACGGCGTCCGCGGTTCCGCGCAGTCCCTGCATCTCGGTCATGTCGTGCAGGTACTCGGCTGCAGCCGGACCACGCCGCATGGCCTCTTCTCCCAGCATGCGCTGCAGCTCTCGCTCCAGCGGGCTCAACTGCGGGGCGGGGCGACCTTCTTGGGCAGCAGGATGTTGAGCGCTCCGATCTCGGCGCTGATCTCAGCCGGCGTACTGCCGGCGTGCATGTTGTCGGCGTAGACATTGATCTTGGGTTTGGTGGTGATCTTCAGGTTCTTGAATCGGAAGCCCATCTCCAAACCGCTTTCGCCGCGTCCTCGCATGCGCCCCGTGATGAGCCGGCTGAGGATGTCGGTGCGGGATTCGCCGGCATGAACCGAGAGTTCTAGGTAGGGATCGACCGGGGTGGAATCGCCCACGGGCATGGCGGCTCCGATGGACGGCGTGTTCGCAAAGACCAGGGAGAGCGCCGCGCCATGGCCCTGGATGTCCCCCGTTATCTCGTAGCGGAAGGGTTTGGCGCCGGTCACCGCACTCAGCTTCTTTCCGAGCTTTCCGAACGTGTGGTCCTTGGCCGCCTCGCCCAGCTCGATGGCGGCGCCGAACATGCCGATCGCCGCAGCTTCGAGGAATGCCTTTCCGTTGACCCGTCCGATGGTGATCCGGTGCGGCACGCCGTTCTGGATCACCTCAATCGCCTTGTCAAGGTCCTCGGGCATCCCGAGCGATTTGGCGAAGTTGTTGTAGGTGCCGAGTGACAGGATGCCAAGGGTGTGCTTGCTGTCCACCAGGGCTTTGGAGATGAACCCGATCGTGCCGTCGCCGCCGGCCACGATGACCCGGGCATCGGGTGTTATGTGCCTTCGGAAATCGTCCTTGGGGTCGAATTCCAGCACGATGCCGTCGGTGAAGGCGCCGCGAAGCTTGAGGTTGATCTCCGGTGTGATCGAACCGGCCCGGCTGCTGATGATGAGGACGCTCCTGGCGAGGCCCGGCTTGGTACTGGCCGCCATCAGGCCACCGTCGCGATTCCGCCCGCGACCTGTAACAAGACGGCGGACACGGGGGCAGAAACGCGCGAGCTGAGGCGGATGCCTATTCCCGCAATGTCCGCGGGGCGTCTGGTTCTCTTCATTGGAGTCCCATCCTAGTGGACTGTAACGGTCAAATGAGGTCCATCCGCC